>Ga0209382_10007359_pt1 | contig 14036 bp, 11 predicted proteins | sample SoiMetdeltSBSDD5_FD_187599 | JGI IMG/M metagenome (GOLD analysis project Ga0209382, IMG submission 187599) | Bulk soil microbial communities from a Populus tree surrounding site in Tennessee, USA - Soil MetaG P. deltoides SBSDD5 (SPAdes) (version 2) | ecosystem: Environmental > Terrestrial >... | reverse complement strand
CGACCGAGAGCAGGACCTCGCCGTGCATCGGCGTCTGCCCGCCGACCAGGCCGGTATTGCCGGCTTGCGGCACCACGGGGATGCCGTGCCGATGGGCAAGCGCCAGGACCCTCGACACCTCCTCGGTTGTCCTCGGGCGCAGCACGACGCCCGCACGGCCCTCATACATGCCGCGCCACTCGCGCAGATAGGGCAGCTGCAGGTCGCGATCGGTGAGCGCGTGCTCCGGACCGACGATGGCGGCCAGACGAGAGAGCAGCTCCGGCGTGAGCGCGGTGGGCATGGGGATGTCGCTCATGGCGTCCTGGCCGCCCGCCGCAGGCGGTCGTTGATGGCCTCGCCGAGCCCCTCCTCTGGGATCGGCATGACGGCGATGGTCCGAGCGCCTGTCGCGTCGAGCGCGCGCAGGGCGGAGAACAGATTGGCGGCGGCCTCGGTAAGGTCGCCCGTCGCGCTGAGGTTGATCAGGGGACCGGCATGCGCGGGCGTGGCGCTGCCGAAGGCGAGCAGGGCTTCGCCCTTGTGAACCTCGCGGGCGCCGAGCCGCAATCCGGCCGTCGGCGCGTAGTGCCGCGCCAGCATGCCCGGCGAAGCCGGCGCGTCCGGATTGCCCTCGGCCATGGCAATCGCCCGCCCCAGCACGCGCGCGATGTCCTCACGCGTCACGCCCCCCAGCCGCAGGATCACCGGCTCGTCCCCAGTCACGTCGACGACGGTCGACTCGAGGCCGACAGCCGTCGCTCCGCCGTCGAGGATCATCGCCACGCGACCGCCCAGGTCCGCCTCCACGTGTGCCGCCGTCGTCGGGCTGACGTGGCCGGACAGGTTGGCGCTGGGTGCCGCGATGGGGCGATCGACGGCGCGCAGCAGGGCCTGGCTGATGGCATGGCTCGGGACGCGGACCGCGATGGTGTCGAGCCCGGCGGTCGCCAGGTCGGCGACCGGGCAATCCGGCTGCTTGGTCAGCACGAGGGACAGCGCTCCCGGCCAAAAGGCTGCCGCCAACTGCCGGCCGAGAGCAGTAAGATGGCCTAGCCTCGCCGCCGCCGCGACATCGAGCACATGCACGATCAGCGGGTTGAACCGTGGCCGGCCCTTGGCCGCGAAAATGGCCGCCACCGCCAGGCCGTTGGTGGCGTCGGCCCCGAGCCCGTACACGGTCTCGGTCGGAAAGGCGACGAGCTTGCCGCTCCGCAGGGCCTCCGCGGCGGCCCCGATTGCTGCGTTATTGGCTTCGACCACTGCCATAGCTGCCGATCCGACCCTCGCACGCCAGCCTACCCTTCCCGAGCGGCAGCCTTCGGCCTAATCTGCCCTAAACGTCAAGGGGTGGATCGGCAACAGGGCGCGAGGGCTGCCATGACCTATCGGGTTCCAGTAGACGACATCGTGCATGCGCTCAAGACCGCTGCCGGGCTCGACGACCTGATCGAGCGCAACATGCTCGGTGGCGTCGACGAGGACACCATCCGCGCCGTCATCGAGGAGGCCGGCAAGTTCGGCGCGGAGGTGCTGGAGCCGCTGAGCGCGCCCGGCGACCGCGCCGGCTCCAAGCTCGTCGACGGCAAGGTCGTCACCCCGCCCGGCTGGAAGGAGGCCTACCAGCAGTTCGCCGCCGGCGGCTGGGGCGCGCTCGCAGCACCCGAGGAGTGGGGCGGGCAGAACCTGCCGCAGGTGATCGCCACCGCCGCCGGCGAGGTGTGGAACTCCTCCAACCTGGCGTTCGGCCTGTGCCCGCTGCTGACGTTCGGCGCCATCGACGCCATCGAGGCGCAGGGCTCCGATGAGCTCAAGCGCCTCTACCTGCCGAAGATGGTCTCGGGCGAGTGGACCGGCACGATGAACCTGACCGAGCCGCATGCCGGCTCCGATCTGAGCCTGCTCAAGACCCGCGCGGTCAGAGAGGTCGACGGCAGCTACCGGCTCTTCGGCACCAAGATCTTCATCACCTACGGCGACCACGAGATGACCGACAACATCGTGCACCTAGTGCTGGCGCGCCTGCCCGATGCGCCGCCCGGCACGCGCGGCATCTCGCTGTTCCTGGTGCCGAAGCGCCTCGTCGACAAGGATGGCACGTTGGGTGGGCCGAACGATGTCGTCTGCGCCGGCCTCGAGCACAAGCTCGGCATCCACGCGAGCCCCACCTGCGTCATGAAGTTCGGCGAGAAGGGCGACGGCGCCGTCGGCTATCTGGTCGGCGAGGAGAACCGCGGCCTCAACGTCATGTTCATCATGATGAATGCCGCACGCCTGGCGGTCGGCACGCAGGGCGTGGCAGTGGCCGAGCGCGCCACCCAGCGCGCCCTCGCCTATGCCAAGGAGCGCCGGCAGGGCCGCGCGACGAAGGGCGGCGGCGACGGCATGGCGCCGATCATCGAGCACGCCGACATCCGCCGCAGCCTCATGACCATGAAGGCACTGACGCAGGCCGCGCGCGCCATCTGCCTGGTCACGGCCAAGGAAACCGACGTGGCGCGCCGTTCCGGCAATGCGGCCGAGCGGGCGGCTGCCGCGCATCGCGTCGCCCTGCTCACCCCTGTCGCCAAGGCCTTCTCCACCGACATCGGCTGCGAGGTTGCCTCGATCGGCGTGCAGGTGCACGGCGGCATGGGGTTCATCGAGGAGACCGGTGCTGCACAGATCTACCGCGATGCGCGCATCCTGCCGATCTACGAGGGCACCAACGGCATCCAGGCCATCGACCTCGTGACGCGCAAGCTCCCCCTGGAAGGCGGCAAGGTGGTGGAGGGCTACATCCTCGAGCTGGGCCAGACGGCCGACGAGGTGCGCCGCTCCAACCGGCCCGAGTTCGGGCGCATGGGCGAGCGGCTCGCCGAGGCGGTGGCGGCACTGGCCGAGGCGACACGCTGGATGGGCGGCGCGTTGCGCCAGAGCCCTGACGCGGCGCTGGCCGGTGCGGCGCCCTATCTGCGTCTCTTCGGGCTCGCCGCCGGCGGAATCTATCTCGCCAAAGGTGCGCTGGCGGCAGCTCGCGACGGAGCGGCCAACGGCCAGGCGCAGCCGATCGCGGTGGCACGGTTCTTTGCGGAGAATCTAGCCATTGCCTCGCCAGGCTTGAAGGAAAGCATCGTTGCCGGCGCCGACTCCACATTGGCTCCTGCAGAGGCGTTGGCGTGACCACCCTCCCCTTGACGGGGAGGGTGGCTCGGCGCGCTTTCGCGCGGCGAGCCGGGTGGGGTGAAGCCACACGCGCGACGCCCGCGGGTTACCCCCACCCCTAACCCCTCCCCGCAAGGGGGAGGGGGACCTGTCAGCGCCAGTGGATACGTTGAGATCGAGTCGCGAGGAAGAGATGACCCAAGAAGTGGACATCAAGGTTGAGGACGGGGTGCAGGTGATCCGGCTGCTGCGCGCCGACAAGAAGAATGCTCTGACGGGGCCGATGTACGACGCCATGTCGGCGGCGCTCGATGGGGCGGAGAAGAGCGATGCGGTTGCGGCGCATGTGTTCATCGGCTCGGGTGGCGTCTATACGGCGGGCAACGACATCAATGACTTCATGCGCCGCGCGCGCGACGGCTCGCAGGACGTGGCGCCCTCGCAGATGTTTATCCAGCGCCTGCCCAAGGTCACGCGGCCGATGATCGCCGCCGTCGACGGGCTGGCGGTCGGCGTCGGCGTCACCATGCTGCTGCACTGCGACCTGGTCTACGCCACGCCGGCGGCGAGCTTCCGCACGCCGTTCGTCGACCTCGGGCTCATCCAGGAGGCGGGCTCGAGCGTGCTGGGGCCGGGACGTCTGGGCTATGGCCGCGCCTTCGAGCTGTTCGTGCTGGGCGAGGCGTGGACGGCGGCGCGGGCCGCCGAAGCGGGCCTCGTCAATGCCGTGGTGCCGGCCGTCGAGCTGGAGGCCAAGGCGCTCGCCGCAGCCAGGCGGCTGGCGGCCAAGCCGCGCGCGGCCCTATTGGCGGCGCGACGCATGCTCAAGGCCGATCCGGCGCTTACGGCCAAAACCATCGCCGAGGAGGTCGCCGTCTACCGCGAGCTGATGCGCAGCCCGGAGGCCGTGGAGGCGTTCACCGCGTTCCTGGAGAAGCGGCCGCCGGACTTCGCCAAGGCGCGGCGACAGGGGTAGAGACGCCGGCGTCGGACATTGCCAACAGCGCCTCCAGCGTGCGCACCAGCACCCCCTCCGGGTCGCCCGCCAGAGATCTTGCCCGCCACGCGACGAAGCCATCCGGGCGCACCAATACTGCCCCGTTGCAGGATAGGCCGTAAGCCTCGGCAAAGCGCAGGTCCGGGTCGCGAAGAGGCGCCGTCCCCACGCAAAGGGCCTCGAGATCGAGCATTTTGAACCGCTTCTTTGCCCGGTGGGCGGCCGCACACCAGGCCGAACCTTCGAAGGTCGCCAGCAGGACGAACGAACGGCCGAAGAGATCGATCGTTGAAACCTTGTGGCCGCCGCGGTTGAGCCAGATGTGCGGAGCGCGGGACCCGGGACGGCCGAGGGTGAGGCGCGGATCGTCGTGGCCCCGATCCTCACCCTTGTCCTCGCCGTTCTCGGCCGCGACTGCCGGCGAGCGGTAGAGATAGCCGAGCTCGATGTTGAAATCGGGTGCCGGCGCCTGAAAGTCCTTGGCACCGAGATAGGTCGCCGTGCGCGTGACATAGCGCGTGTAGGCCTGCTCGACGGTGAACTTGGAGACCGGCTTGCGCTCGATCTCATAGGTCTCCAGCAGCTTGCGCCCAGCCACGCCCTTGAGCACCAGCGCCAGCTTCCACGCGAGATTGTGGGCATCATGAATGCCCGTGTTGCCGCCGAAGCCGCCATTGGGGGGCATCAGGTGAGCGGCGTCGCCGGCCAGGAAGATGCGGCCCTCGCGAAACCGGCGCGCCACGTCGGAGGTGGCACGCCAGCGCGCGACGCCATCGATCTTCACGGCCAGGTCGGGGACGCCGGCGCCGGCGCGAACCAGCTCGACGAGACGCTTCTCGCTGACGTCGGCGGCGGCATCGGCGGCGGCGCGCGGATCGACCTTGGGATCGCCGACCGTATTGACCACCAGGAAGCCTGTCGTGCAGCACTTCTCCATCCGGAAGAAGCCGCCGAGCATGGGATTGTTGATGTAGATGACGCTCAGAGGCTTGCCCAGGAGCTGGCGGGTGAGGTCGGCGCGGAAGTAGATGGTGATACTGTTGGAAAAGACGCCGCGGCCGTCGAAGGGAATACCCAGGAGCTCGCGGACCTTGCTATGCGCCCCATCGGCGCCAACCAAGTATTTGCCCCTGAGGCGGCGCTGCTTGCCGGTGTCGACGTCCTCCACGGTGAGCGTAACGCCGTCGGCATCCTGATCGACGCCCACCACCTCTTGGCCTTCGAGGACCTCGGCGCCGGCGGCTTCCGCGCGTCGACGCAGAATGGGCTCGAGGCCAGGCTGCGAGACGAACAGCCTCCGGCAGGGACTGAGCGCGTCCACTCCCTCATTGAGGCTCGGGATGATGTCGGCGAGCTTTCGCCCCGACAGGGAGTCCATGATGACCAGCGCGCCCTCGGGCTCGAACTCCCTGAAGGACTGCGCGCGGACTTGTTCCTCGATGCCGGCGTTGCGAAACATCTCCAGCGTACGCATGTGGAAGAACGCGGCGCGCGGCAGCGGCGAGCCGCCGCGCAGGCGCTCCACCGCCAGCGAGGGTATTCCATGCTGGGCCAGGAACATTGCCGTCGAAAGGCCGATCAGGCCACCGCCGGCGAGCAAGACGGGAGCTTCCCGATCGATCGGCGATGCAACGCGGGCCATCATGCGCCTCCTCCCCTGGCTCGGCTTTTTCAGGGGAGGTTCTATGCCGGAACGGGCCGCGTCAACATGAACCGCCGAGCTGGCTTTCGCATGCGCTCGCCACAGGACGCTCAGACTCGACGTGATACCGTCGCGCCTATGTTTTGACCTATCGCCTTTGCGGCACGCTCCGAGCCGCCCCTCCCCCTGTGTCGAAGGCAGCGCCTTCGACACGAACGAGGGGGGAGGGGTCGCGCGAGCGCCTGGTCCAGAGTGCAAGATGCTGCACAACGGTACTACTTTATCGCAAGCGGACTTTGCTTCACATCGGGAAGCCACGTCTTGTCCATGACTTGCCTGGCCCGGTCGCGGTCGACATGGGGTAGAACGAGCTGTTGAAAGGCAAAGGCCACTTGATGGTATTCGCGATAGCAATCGGCGGCCCGCTCTGGCGGGAGATATTTCTTTTCCACGACATCGGCGAATAGGATGGGGTCGGCGCCGTAGGCCATGCACAGCAGATTGAAAAAGCGCTGCGCCGGCAGGCCGTGAAGATCGGAGTAGGCTTGCAGCGGGACGATCGAGGCCGAGCTTTGCACGAAATTCCGATATGAATAGGCAGCGCCCGAAACGAGGCGTCGCGCCTCGTGTTTACCGAACTGCAGCATGATGTAGGTCGAAAACTGATCGGCGACATCTTCGGAGCGACCGAACGAGGGGATGTCCAGCAGATCGAATACGGCGTGCCCGAACTCGTGAGCGACGACGTAAAAGAACTGCCCGTCCAGCGCATCCATGGGCGTGAGGCCGGCCGGAGTGGTCTCCTTCGGGATGCTTTTCAAGATATCGGCCAGGTACTCGTAGCAAAGTGTTATCGAGGGTCGCTGATACCAGGCATTCGACTTGCCGTCGCATCCCACCGTCCTGAACGTGAGATCGACCGGAAGCCGAAACGGACTGAAGATCTCCTGCAGCTTCTCGAGGACCCGGCGCTCTTTGACACGCTCGTAGAGATGTTGATGCGCCGGATTTGTAGGTTGCACATATTCGGCCAGTATTCGCTGCGGCTGCGGATCGGCACCCGCCGGGCTGAGGCCTACGCAGGCGGCAGCGGCAGCGAGCAACCACGCGGCGAGCGGCAAGCGGCCCTTGCGGTCGTCAGGGGAACGCAAAGCATGCCTCACGGGGGCACCTTGTTTGACGGTCTGGCAACTCAGTCATGAATCGAGCGCGACTGCATCGGCGACCCGCATCGCCGATGCAACCGCTCCTCGCTGCCGTTCAGCGCTAGCCGGACGGTGCGCGAAGACCTCCACGATGGCTATTCGCTCGGCTTGGCATCCACGATGTAGAGCTTGCCCTCGGAGCGGAAGATGATGGCGCCTTGCGACACCTCCTTGGCGCCGGTTCTGGCGATCTCCGACGCCGGGTCGCCCTTCGGCCTGCCCATGTGCAGCTTGAAGGTCGACCGGTCTACGTAAACACCCTCATTGTTGCCGAGCTCGGCGACCGCGTCTGCGCCCTTCATATACATCGGCATTCCGAGCTGTGAGCCCGGTCCGGACATTTGGGCAATTGCAAGCCCTGATGCCCCTATGGCAATCCCCATAGCGGCGGCCGCTACGGGCAACAAAGTCGATTTCACTGACATCGCGATACTCCTGAGCGCTCCGCGTTGATAAACTTCTGATGAGCTTGTCTACCAGCCTTCGCCGCCGCCAAAACTTGGGCGAAACCCTGATACCCACGGGGATGAGACCTGACTCGGGAGAGTGCGGCGAGTGGCGCTACGGTGCCGATTCTGCGAGGGGCTCGCCAGCCACCCACGTTGCGTGAATCGCGATGTCGTCAGGATTGAACGCCACGAGGTCGGCGCGACAGCCGGGGGCGATTCTGCCGAGGACATCTCCGAGCCCGAGAAAGCTTGCCGGCTCCGCCGAAGCGAAGCGCAAAGCTTGGGTCAGCGGCACGCCAAGGAGCTCGACACAGTTGCGCACCGCCGACGCCATATCGAGATATGCGCCGGCGAGCGTGCCGTCCGCCCTTGTGCAGCGCCCGTCGGCAACGACGATCTCCTGGCCGAAGAGCGTGAACGTGGCACGGCTTCCCCCGATACTCGGCATGGCATCGGTAACGAGCATCGGACGCGCTGAGCCTCGGAGCGCCAGACGCAGGATTGCCGGGTCCACGTGATGACCATCGACGATCATGCCGAACCAGGCGGCCTGGGCCTCGAGGGCTGCGACGACGGGGCCGGGCTCGCGGCTTGCCGGTTGCCGCATGGCGTTGAAGAGATGCGTGAACCCGGTGAGGCCTTCCGCCATCGCGGCCTTGGTTTGCGCATAGGTTGCCATGGAATGGCCGAGCGAAACCCGCACCCCCGCCTTGACGAGCCGCGCCACGAAGCCCCCCGGAACCTGCTCGGGCGCGAGCGTGACGAGTGTGACCCCGCCGCGCCGAGCGGTCAGACGCTCGCTGTCCGCAACAGTGGGTTGTCGGAACATCGCGGGATCGTGCACACCCGGCTTCTCCGGCGAGAGATAAGGTCCTTCGAGATGAATTCCGAGAACACTCGGGTAGAGGGGAACGACCCTATCGACGGCGTCCAGCGCGGCGCGCATCTTGGCAGGGGTACAGCTGATCAGGGTGGGCAGCAGCGATGTGGTTCCAAATCTGCGATGTGCGCGAACGATCGTTGCAATACCCTCGGGAGTCGGCTCGTCGTTGAACAGCACATCGCCGCCGCCGTTTACCTGCACGTCGATGAAGCCGGGCGCGAGCCAGGCGCCTTCCGGCAAAGCGTGGATCGGCATAGCTGCAGGCAATTGCGACCGAGGGAAGAGGGCCGCGATGCGAGGCGCATCGATCACGACCGCGCAGTCACGATGCAAGTGCGAGCCGTCGAAAACGGTGCCTGCTGCCACCGCATGTCGGCCAGGTCCGCTCATCTGGTGCGCGTGACCTTACGCAGGTGGCGAGGCCGATCGACGTCGGTGCCGAGCCGCTCCGCAAGACGGATCAGCATGGCATAGAAGCTTTGGATGAGACAGACGGCGTCGGTCTCCGGTTGGTCGGAGGACAGTGCGGGGAGCCGCCCTGGGCCGGAAGCGCCGCAGTCCGTGGCAAAGAGAGCGGTGCCCTTCTCGCGAAGGTCGGTTGCGAGCTGCCGCATTCCCGACGCCGCAGCATCGGTCGGCATGAACATCAGCACCGGATAGCGCGATGAGACCAGAGCTACCGGCCCATGCAGAAACTCAGCCCCGCTGAACGCTTCGGCGTGCAGGCTGCAGGTCTCCTTGAGCTTGAGCGAAGCCTCCCGGGCGATGGCAAGCGTGGGACCGCGGCCGATCGTGACCAGGCTGCTCGTGCCGACAAGGGTGTCGACGAGATCGCTCCAATCGAGCTCGGCCGCAGCGGCCAGCCGATCCGGGAGGCGCCCGATCGCGCCGCCGAGATTTGCATCGCCGGTCCAGCGCGCGGTCAGGCGCAGCAGCACTGCGAGCGTGGCCACGAACGTCTTGCTCGCCGCAACGCTCAGCTCCGGCCCGGCACCCATCGGCAAGACGATGTCGCTTGCTGCCACGAGCGGGCCGTCGGTGGCATTGACAATCGACACGGTCAGTGCGCCTGCGGCCTTGGCGCTTCTTGTCAGCTCGACCAGATCGTCGCTCCGACCCGATTGCGAGATGGCGAGAAACAGCTGGTTCTCGAGGCGCAGCCGCCGGCCATAGACGCTGGCGATGTTGGGCGCGGCCTCGGCGACGGGAACGCCGATATAGCGCTCGATCAGGTGCTTGCCGAAGGTCGCCGCATGAGCCGAGCTGCCGCGTGCGCAGGTGACGACGACCTGCGGCGGCCGCCGCTCGAGCCGGCCGACGAGCTCCGCCAGGGGCGGCGCCAAGTCTTGCTGCTGGCGCCTGACGGCCTCGGGGGCTTCGCGGATCTCGCGCGCCATCTGCACGTCGGCGATCTTGTGCTGCTCGGCCATGGCGCAGTCGACCTCGCGTCTCAGTTCGCAACCATCGCCGACTGCGCTTGCGCACGAGCGAGCCGCAATGCTCCGGCGAGTGCATCGGCGGCGGGTGGAACCAGCCGGCGACTCGTTTCACGGCTGAGCCACGGCGTGAGGCTCGATGCCAGCCCACCCGCCAGCGCCAACCTCGGCACGCCGAGCGCGGCAAGTCGCTTGGCCAGCGCATCGACATGCCCCGCCGCAAGCCGCATCAACTCGCCAGCGACCGGATCGTCCTGGCGTGCGTGCTGGACGACGAGCGGCGCCAGATGCGCGAAGTCGCCCGGGCGGGCCGAGCTCATCCAGCGCACGATGGCATGGGGGTCGGACTCGAGCTGTGCGAAGACCGCGCGCAACAGGGGCGTCCAAGGTGTGCGTCCGTCGTGCGCCCACAGCACCCGGCGGGCGACCTCGCAGCCGAGCCAGGCACCGCTGCCCTCGTCGGAAACCGGGAAGCCCCAACCGCCGACGCGATAATGGCGCCCCGCAAGCACCGCCCATGCGACCGTGCCTGTGCCGACCACGATCACTCCGCCGTCCTCGCCGCGATGCGCACCCACGCACGCGGCATGCGCATCGGTCGTCACGATCATCTGCCGGAAGGGATGCCGGTATTTCTGCACCGCCTCGAGCTCGATGGGCTCGCTCGCACCTGCCAGGGCAAGACAGGCGACGATGGGCTGGCTATCGATGGTGAGCTTGGCGTCCGCCAGGCACCGGTCCGTGGCGTCGAGCACGGCGCCGAAGCTGTCGTCCAGCCCCAAGCGAATGTTGGCCGGGCCCGCCACCCCCTCGCCGAGGATGCTGCCCTCACGATCGCAAAGGCGGGCGCGACATTGCGTGCCGCCGCCGTCGACTCCGAGAAAAAGCAGCGCCTCGTCCACTTGCGGTCCTCAGCCCCTACGCTCATTTATGAATGAGCGTGGTGAAGTTCAAATGCAGGTAGCGCTTTTGCCGCTCGGCCCGATGGAGACGGAACGTCCAAGCCCACGATATGCCGGCATCGACGTTTGGGATCCCGCGGATGTCCTGGATGCGATGATCGACGGGCAGTTTTCTGCCGTTGCCGCCGTGCGCGCCGCCAGACCGGCACTCGGGCGAGCGGCCCTGGCCATGGAGCAGCGTCTGCGGCACTGCGGTCGCCTGATCTACGCGGGAGCCGGGACCTCCGGCCGCCTGGCGGTCCAGGATGGCGCCGAGCTGATGCCGACCTTCAGCTGGCCGCCAGAGCGCCTGCTGCTGTTGATCGCCGGCGGCGACAAAGCCATGCTGCGCGCGGTTGAGGGCGCCGAGGACGAGATCGAACAGGCCCACGAGTTAGTGCATCGCCACGGCGTCGATGCCAACGATGTGCTGATCGCCGTGGCAGCCAGCGGGACGACGCCGTTTACGTTGGCGTGCCTACGCGAAGCGAAGCGGCTCGGCGCCCTGACCATCGGCATTGCCAACAACCCTGGAACGCCGCTTCTCGGAGAGGCCGAGCACCCGATCCTGCTCGAGACGGGTCCGGAGCCGATTGCCGGCTCGACGCGCATGAACGCCGGCACCGCGCAGCGGATCGCGCTCAACGTCTTGTCTTCTTTGCTGATGATCCGGCTCGGCCGGGTCTACAAGGGCATGATGGTCGATGTTCAGGCCTCGAACGCCAAGCTGGCTCAGCGGCGGGAGGCGATGCTGCTCAGCCTCACCGGCAGGAGCCGAAAGGACGTGCGCGAGGCGCTCGAACGAGCCAATGGAAGCGTCAAGCTCGCGGTATTGCTGCTCGAGGGGTGCGACTTGGAGATGGCCAGGACGGCGCTCGACAGCGCCGGAGGGCGGCTTCGGGCGGCGATCGCTCTTGTCGCGCGGGAGAACTGTCAGGCGTTGCCTCTCACGCGGGCCCCCAAAGGCGATTGACGATACTATGACTTGAAGGGCATCCGGGGCCGGAAGAGATTATGCCGTCCCTCGGCTCCACGGCATGGCGACGGGGAACGGCGGGGAGTGATGCAGGTTCCACAATCTAGCGGATTACGGCTGATCTTTGCCAAAATGGCAGGGTAGGCTCTATGCCCATGGCCAAGCATCTTCCACCCGCCTGGCTCACTGCCCGGCCAATTGACATCCGGTGCGCCGCGTCGCTGGCCGCGATCGCGCTGCTGCTCACCTCATTTCTGCTCGCCTCCTCCGCGGCCCACGCCAACTGGCTGAGCAAGGTGATCGGCGCGGCCGAGCATGCTGGCACGCGCACGGCCAAGCTTGGGCTCGGCGCGCTCGACAATGCGGCGGCGCACGTCAAGGCGTTGCCGGCCACGGCCGCGGACAGGCCGGCGCTGGCCGCCCAGGCCACACAGGAGGGCCACTGGCGGTTCGTCAACAGGGCCGGCGAAACCTTCACGGCTGGCACGCCGGACGAGATGAAGCGCGTCACGAGCGTGCTGCTGCCCGACGCCAAGGCCGACGCCAAGCTCACGCTCTACGTCACCGAGGACACCATCCTCCTCAATCGCGCGGCGCTCAGGGAGCTGCCCGCCGGCACCGAGCTCAATGTGGTCGTCGGGCGCGAAAGCTATCGCGTGCTGCGCCAGGGCGAGGGGGCGACGGAGCGCTTCTATGCGCAGGTGCGCCCCAACCTCGTGGTCGAGATGTCGGGCCGCAAGGCGTTCGAGGAGGCGGTATGGCAGCTCATCCGCCCGCTCAAGACGGCCAACGTGCGCATCCTGGCGCTGGAGCCCGGCGGCCCGCCGCGGCTCGCCTCCTCCCCGCGCATCGATCCCGCCACCAGGCGGGCCCTCGTCGACACCATCGATCCGGCAAGCCTCCCCGCCGCGCTGGGCACGGTGCGCGGCCAGACCGTGCTGGTCACCGGCCGCGTCGATGGCCGCGTGCTTTACGTGCAGCCCTCGAGCGGGCCCGAGAAGAGCCTGCTGCTGCCCGACCTCTTTAGGGCGGCCGAGGAGGCCGATGTCAATCTGGTGGTACTGCGCGCCGCCTCCACGCCGCGCCAGCCCGGGGGCCGCAATTGGCTGTGGCAGAAGGTGGAGGTGAAGGGGCTCGAGGAGGCCATGCAGCATGCTCGCCTCGCCGATTTCCTCAACGCGCTGGGCGGGCCCAATAGGCGCCTGGCGGTCTCGGCCAGCCCCTCGGGCCGGCGCACCGCACTCGACATCGAACCAGCCGCCGACCTCGCCGGCGGACCGCAAAAACCGGTCGGCGACCTCTTCTCCGGCATCGTCTCCGACATCACGGGGCGTGTGGTCACCACCAGCCTGCAGGCCAACCTGCGCAGCGCCGAGCGGCAGGCGGAGCTGGATCAGCGCTTGATCCCCGGCATCCCCTCCGACTTCCAGTTCGGCTATGTCGCGCTGGTGCTCCTGGGGCTCTTCGGCGTGCCGGCGTCGCGCGCCTGGTGGCGGCGGCTGTGGCCGCCGGAAGCGGCGGCGGAGTATGCAGGCCGTGCCGGCTACTGGGCGGCGCGTGTCATTCGCGGGTCCGTGTTCTTACTGCTCTTCCTGCCGCTGACGGCGCCGGTCAGCGCGCCTTACAATCTGGTGCGTCAGATCTACGAGGTCGTCATGACCCCGGTGCGCTGGTGGCGCTGGCTCGCGGGCAGACGTACGCGCGCGGCCACCGCCAGCTGAGCCGACCACAGGAAAGTGCCATGGCGACACTGAAGGGCAAGACGCTGTTCATCACCGGCGCCAGCCGCGGCATTGGGCTGGCGATTGCGCTGCGGGCCGCCCGCGACGGCGCCAACATCGCCATCGCCGCCAAGACCGCCGAGCCGCACCCCAAGCTCGAGGGCACCATCTTCACGGCGGCCCAGGAGATAGAGCAGGCCGGCGGCAAGGCGCTACCCATCGCCTGCGACATCCGCTTCGAGGACCAGGTGCAGGCGGCGGTCGCAGAGACGGTGGCGAAATTCGGCGGCCTCGACATCTGCGTCAACAACGCCTCCGCCATCTCGCTGACGCATGCCGTCGCCACCGACATGAAGCGCTACGATCTGATGCACGGCATCAATGCGCGGGGCACCTTCCTGGTCTCCAAGACCTGCATCCCGCATCTCGAGAAGGCCGCCAACCCGCACATTCTCATGCTGTCGCCGCCGCTCGACATGGACCCGAAATGGTTCGCACCGCACGTCGCCTACACCATGGCCAAGTTCAACATGAGCATCATCGCGCTGGGGCTGGCGGGCGAGCTGAGGGGCGACGGCATTGCCGTCAACACCTTGTGGCCGCGCACCACCATTGCCACGGCAGCCGTCAAGAACCTGCTCGGCGGCGACGCCCTCATCCGCA
>Ga0209382_10007356_pt1 | contig 14041 bp, 14 predicted proteins | sample SoiMetdeltSBSDD5_FD_187599 | JGI IMG/M metagenome (GOLD analysis project Ga0209382, IMG submission 187599) | Bulk soil microbial communities from a Populus tree surrounding site in Tennessee, USA - Soil MetaG P. deltoides SBSDD5 (SPAdes) (version 2) | ecosystem: Environmental > Terrestrial >... | reverse complement strand
GGATGTTATCAAGATCGAACCGCCCGGAGGTGATCCGGCACGAAGACTCGGTCCCTTTTACGGCGATCAGCCGGACCCGGAAAGGAGCCTATTCTGGTTCGGCTTCAACAACAATAAGCGCGGCATTACTCTCAATCTTGAGTCCGCCAGGGGCAACGAGCTCTTTGCACAACTCGTTGCCAAAGCGGATTTCGTGGTTGAGACTTTCACACCTGGCTATCTCGACAGTCTAAATCTGGGCTACACAGCGTTGTCCAAGATCAATCCTCGCCTCGTGCTCACTTCAATCACGCCCTTTGGTCAAACCGGACCCTACAGCAAGTTTAAAGCCTCCGATATCGAAATCATGGCGCTGAGCGGCTGCATGTCGCTGACCGGCGATCCGGATCGTCCGCCGCTGCGCGTTACGTTTCCACAATCCTATGGCTGGACCAGCTCCTACGCCGCCATGGGAGCGCTGATCGCGCACTACTATCGAGAGCAGACCGGGGAGGGGCAGCAAGTCGACGTCTCGGCGCAGGCTTGTTTGCTGTGGGCCTTTTCCCATGCCCATATATTTTGGGATCTCAACCGCCACGTGGAAAAGCGCGCCGGCTCATTCATGACCGGGCGGAGTATTACCGGGGCGAAGATGAGGGTTTTCTGGCCCTGCCAAGACGGCTATCTCAACTTCATCATATACGGTGGCGAGGCCGGCAGGCGAACCAACCAAGCGCTGGTCGAGTGGATGGACAGCAAAGGCATGGCGCCGGATTTTCTGAAACAGAAAGATTGGAAAACTTTTGATATCGCCCAGGTCGGGCAGGACGAGATCGATCGTATGGAGGAGCCCATCGATGACTTTTTCAGAGGCGTCACCAAAGCCGAGTTTTTTCAAGAAGTCGTTAAACGACAAATGCTCGGCTACCCAGTGGCCAGCGTCAAAGAGATTTTTGCCGATCCGCAGCATGAAGCACGTAACTTCTGGCAGACGATTGAGCATCCGGAACTGCAAACTTCAATCGACTATCCCGGAGGCTTCGCAAAATTCTCCGACGGAGCCTGCCGGATCTGGCGGCGCGCTCCATTAATCGGCGAGCACAACCAGGAGATCTACGGTCAGGAGCTTGGAATGTCACCAGCGAAAATCGCTGAGTTGCAAAAACAGGGAGTTATTTGATCGCCATGCAGTCGCTCAAAGATGTCAAGGTCGTCGAATTCGCCGCTTTCGCCGCCGGGCCGGCTGTAGGCAAGCACCTGGCCGATCACGGCGCGACGGTGGTTCATATCGAATCCAGAGTCCGCCTGGATGGCTTCCGGGCCCATTATCCGCCCTACAAAGACAATATTCATGGCCTCAACCGCTCCGGCCTCTTCGCTCTTTGCAACAACGATAAATTGGACATCACTCTGAATCTAAAGAAAGCGCCACAAGCAACCGAGCTGGCTAAGAAGATTGTTGCCTGGTCGGATGTGGTCATAGAAAACTTTAGCCCGGGAACTATGGCACGGCTGGGTCTCGATTACCAAAGTCTCAAGCAAATAAAACCCGATCTCGTGATGCTGAGCAGCTCGAATTTAGGTCAGACCGGGCCTCACGCTCATCATGCGGGATTTGGTTCCCAGCTCTCTTCGTTGGCGGGCTTCACGCATCTAACGGGATACCCCGACGGCTCGCCGCAGATTCTCTATGGACCTTACATCGATTACATCGCCGTCGCCTACGGTGCCGTCGCGATCCTCGCCGCGCTGGATTACAAGCGACGCACCGGCAAAGGCAACTACATCGACGCGGCCCAATACGAGACGGGCCTCCAGTACTTGGCACCGATTCTGTTGGACTACAAAGTCAACGGTAGAGTTGCCGGCCGCAATGCGAACCGCGATCCCTATGCATCACCCCACGGCGCCTATCCGTGCAAAGGCGATGATCACTGGTGTGTCTTGAGCGTTCACTCTGAAACCGAATGGAACACCCTTTGCCGCGTAATGGGCAATCCGGGCTGGACCGCTGATACAAAATTTTCTTCCCATAAATTACGCAAGGCCAGCGAAGATGACCTCGATCGCAGAATCGGCGAGTGGACCATCGGCTTCACGGCTCAGGAAGTGATGGAGAAACTTCAATCAGCCGGCGTCAGAGCCGCCATCGTGAACACCATGAAAGACGTCTACAGCGATCCCCAGCTGTCTCAGCGGCCACAATGGGTCGAACTGGAACATCCGGAAATCGGCAGGATGCACTACCAACGCCCCCCGTTCTTACTCACGAAGACACCGCCTGGTCCGTCGAAGCGCGACCCGCTTTTGGCCGAAAACAACGAATACTTCTACCGCGAGCTGCTGGGTTTGAGCCAGCAAGAATATAGCCAACTCGTCGAAGCAGAAGTTATTTACTGATCATCTATTTCGCAGCCAATTCTTCTTTCCTTCCCTTCGGGAAGAACGATCTGAGATTCCAACAGCATTTTCCTGCTTTTTTCGTTGACATCCACGTCACTCTTTGATACCAAGACCAAAGCCTTCGTAGCTACCACCACTCACCACCACAACTAATAGACTGAGGTCTAGAGTATGGAGAAACGTCATAAAACAACGCGCACTCTTACTTTAAGGTCGACGATTGTTTGTACTAAATTGGCTCTCGTCGGGGCTCTATTTATTCCCTTTCTTGCGACCATGGAGCACCGACCGCAGAAAAAAACCGTCGCCGAGTCCCTTCCCGTTTTGGTCCCGGTTCCCGTCGTCCAAAAACCGCCACCGAGGGAACTGATGAAGATCTATTCCATTGTAAAGTCGCATCGGCCCGACATCACGGAGGCAGAAGCATGGGAGATCTCGGAAGTCATACTGGCGGAAAGCTCAGGTTACGGGCTTGACCCGATGCTGGTGTTAGCCGTGATCGATGTGGAAAGTAAATTTCAGTACGGGGCGGTGTCACCCGCCGGGGCGAGAGGAATCATGCAGATTCTTCCCTACGTGGCACAATCCCTCGCCGAGAAAATCGGTCTGCATCAACTGTCACATGCCAAGTCTTTTAGACCGGAATTCTTGGATGATCCCGTTCTCAATATAAAGCTCGGCGTCTACTATCTCCATGATCTGAAAAAAAGTTTTCGTAACCTCACCCACGCTCTAACCGCCTATAACATGGGACCCACCGAAACTAAGAACCGCCTGGACAACGACATCGAGATCCCCGAAGAATATTCGACTCTGGTGCTAGCCGCATACCGGGAGTACAAGAGCGGGAAAACAAAACCACTCACGTTTTGACGACTCCATACAACCTCCCAGCGCCGCCGCTATCGTCACCTGATCCCTTTCACGTACAATCAGCAGAGCTCGATGCTGCAAGACTTGCAACGCGGTCGGCGCACCGAGATAGACGCGATTAACGGCGCGATCTGGCGCTATGGACAGCGACTGGGAATGCCAACTCCTTTCAACGAGATCATGACTCGGCTCGTTCGGGAACGCGAAAGGAAGTGTCGAGAAGCCAATTGAATTCCGCCTAGGCGATAGTAATTTGTTGCTGTCCCGTGTTAAATGCATTGAGCAGGCAATTGTCGGAAGTCATGAATGACAAGATAGAAATATTCCTGTCTGAAAAAGTCTTGGAAGAGATTGCCCAACATGCCCAGGAAACTTTTCCGGAAGAGTGTTGTGGAGTGATCTTAACCGATGGCGCGGTCGATCGAGTCCACCGCTTGAAAAATATCCAGAATCAGTTGCACGCCCTCGACCCGCAAACCTACCCACGCACAGCGACCATCGCCTACGCGATGGATTACAAAGAGCTGGAGCTCGTGATTGACGAGGCCAAAAGGAACGGCGCCAAGCTAAAAGCTTTCTATCACTCCCATCCCAATCACGACGCTTACTTTTCGGCGGAGGACAAAGCCTTTGCTAGCCCATTCGGTGAACCCACGTTTCCCGGAACAGCGCAGATTGTCGTCGCGGTTTCCGATCGGGCCGTCAAGGAAATGTGCGCCTTCGCCTGGTCCGACCAGGAAAAGGATTTCATCAAAGTCACTCTAACCAAGACTTAGTCCTCGTGATCCAGCCCCGCGATAGGTTCATCGACGTCCATGGACTCGCCATCCATTATCTGGAATGGGGAGAACCTGGCGGAGAACCCTTAGTCTTAGTCCACGGCTTTTTAGATCAGGCGGCTAGTTGGCAACCGTTTGTAAGATCGCTCCAAAATAAGATCAACCAACCTCTGTGGGTTATCGCACCGGACTGCCGTGGGCACGGCGATAGTGGCTGGGTGGGTGCGGGGGGTTATTATCATTTTCCTGATTACGTTTTCGATCTGGATTGCGTGATCCGTGCGCTGGGCGTGGAGCGGTTCAAGCTCATGGGTCACTCCATGGGCGGCACGATCTCTTTTCTCTATTCCGGCACCTTTCCAAAAAAAGTACAGCAGCTCGTGTTGATCGAAGGCATCGGCGCCGTAGGCATGAATTTTTCAGACGCGCCGGTGCGTATGGAGAAATGGATTACAGAACTTCACGATCGGGGCCGCAATCATTTTCGTCAATATAGCAGTGTGGCGGCAGGCGCCAAGCAACTCCAACAAACCAACTCGCGTCTGGGCAGTGAACTGGCATTGGACTTGGCGTGTTCAGGGATGAAGCAGAATGCTAAGGGAAAGTGGGTCTGGAAATTTGATCCGCTGCATCGCACGATCTCCCCTCAGCCCTTTTACTCGGCCCAAGCCATGGAGTTTTTTCGCCGCATCGAATGTCCCGTCCTCGTCGTCGATGGCCAAGAGAGCCACCACTCCCAGCGACCGGACAAACAGCAACGATTGGCGGCGGTCCGAGATAAACATTTCGCCGAAATTGATAATGCCGGCCATATGGTCCACCTGGATAATCCAGGCGGCCTCGCCGACGAAATTTTGCAGTTCCTTTATCCAGGAGGAGTGCTATAAATGCTTCGAGGCGGGAATCGGCAGAGCTTGACTCTCATACCCTAATTCGGTGATTATGGGTTATGCGGCACATTGAAACGTTGCCGAAAAGACGATGCGCGAAAAGCAGGATATTGTGAAACGTAGCAAACCATCTAACGTGAAGTCGGAGTTCATGGCTTCTCCGACTACGGAACAAAATAGGCGAAAGCCAGAGCCTACCCGCGAGACAATCGCCAAGCCCTCCGCGCCGGCGGCCCATAACCACTTCAACCGTCCGGAGCCACCGCAAACATTCACCGAAGCAAAACGACTTTATCTCCGCGTCGGTGATGAGGTGACCCACCTTCGCTACGAGGAATGGGGCATGGGAGTCGTCATGGAAATCATGACTTCATCGGTACCAGGCGGGACATGCCTCGCCCGTGTCCGTTTTCAAGATGGACAGCTTCGCTGTTTTAATAACGACTTAGACAACGAGAGTTGCTGCTATTACTTTGGGGTGCGGCGTTACTGGAATCCTTCCCACGGCGTCAATGCTGTGCGGTCGAAATTTTTTCTCAGAGGTTGATTCAATGGCTAAACGGGTCAGAACTGGATTTCCTTTGCTTGCCTTGGCTATGGTTCTAATCGGCACAGCTCCTTCTTCGTTACGCGCTGAAGACACGATTGAAAAAGCCGGAATGGCCGTGGGCGTAACCGCGGGAAATGTGATTCTCCTTCCCGCCAAGGCGATTAGTACCTCGATGGGCCTGTTCTTTGGCGCGTTATCTTTTGTGCTGACGGGCGGGGATACCGAGGTGACTCAACAAATGTGGCGATATAGCACCGAGGGTCCTTACCTGATAACTCCGGAAGTAGCTCGAAAAGCGATCGGAAAGCGACCATACCTTTCAGAGACCGAGTAACCTCGGGCATGTAGCCTCGCCTGAACAGGCAAGACCACATGCCACGATTGAGCGCGCGCTTAAGCCGCCAAGTTTTTCTTAAAGAAACTCACCGTTCTCGCCCAAGCATCCTTTGCTGCCTCCGGATGGTAGCGGTCGGCGTTAGTATTGTTGTTGAACGCATGCTTCGCGCCCGGATAAACTTTGACATCGAAGCTCTTGCCGGCTTTTGCCATTGCGGCCTTGAGTGGCTCCACGCCCGGCATGATGTTGGGATCATCTTCAGCGTAGTTGCCCATCACCGGGCCGGCGATATTTGCCACTGAATCCAGGGGATTGGGATTCCGGCCGTAGTAGACCACCCCGGCATTGAGGTCTTTACATTTGGTGGCGAAGTTCAGGGATTGACCGCCGCCCCAGCAGTAGCCGACAACGCCGACCTTGCCGTTGACGTAATTCTGCTTCTTCATATAGTTCAGCGCAGCGGTCAAATCCTCCGCCACCATATCCCCGGTGAGCTTTTGAATCTCTTTGGTTGCCTCGTCGCTACCGTTCCACTTATCACTGCCACCGATCCGTCCCATGCAGTCCACCGCAATGGCGGCGAATCCATCTTTGGCAAAATGACGCGCGACGTCTTTAATATGATTCACCAGCCCCCGGTTCTCGTGAATTACAATCACGGTCCCCAGATTCTTGCCATCCTTCGGCCGGGAGACATAGGCGCTCACGTTTCCGGCATTGCCGGGAAACTGGACCATCTCCGACGTCAGGTTCGGGTCATTGGGGTCGACAATATGATCTATGGTCTGAGCCATCGAAATAATCCTCCTTCAACAATTTTTGCTTGACTGCCCACCTATAGCGAAAAACAAAATTCAAAGCTAGACCTTGAAAGTCGAATCACGCAGGAAAATGTTTCCCCGCAGCAGGCTGCAGCGATTGACTAAAGAGATTTAAAACGAAGCGGCAGCTTTCGCCGCCGCTTCGTTTCACTGTAAAAGAATTTGAGTGGAAAGGAACCCGAGCTTTTCTAGGCCGGTCGTTGACAACCGTTAAGCCGAAGTCGAACTCGATGATGTGGAAGAGGACTTTGCGCTGCCGCTCGAAGAACTCTCAGTTTTGGACTCGCCTTTGGAATCGCTCTTCGAATCGCTTTTGGACTCTGCCGAGGGCTTGCCGCCGTTTTCACCCTTCTCGGCACCCTTATTATTGTCTTTGCGGGCATAGTCCGTGACGTACCAGCCGGTACCCTTTAACTGAAAAGAGGTATTGGATATCAGTTTCTTGACTTTTCCCTTACAGGTAGGACATTTGCCTAATGGCTTTTCCGTGATCCGCTGTGTTGTTTCAAAGGTGCCGCATTTCTGACACTGATACTCGTAGATAGGCATGGAAAATCCTCTAGTTGCGCGGTTTGCTTAATAAAATTAACCACTCGCCCGCCGGTTGTCAATTGATGCCCTCCAGCCGACAATAATAGATTAAGCTCTTACGTTGCGGTCCGTTCCGTCGGCTTTGATGTGCGGTCCGCCGAAACCCTCCGACCGATTTCCGAACAGCACCAAAGGTTCGGTCCCCGTATTAGCAATCTGGTAATAGTCTTTGGCGGCGAAAAACACTACCTCGTTCTTTTGAATGGTTCTCTCCTCGCCCTTAATGCCTTTGACCACTCCGCTTCCCGAAAGGACCAAAAACGTCTCCGGGTTGGTATGATAGTGCATATCTGTCCCGTCACCCGGAACAAAATAGAGCATCCAGGAGCGAAAATTATCCGTTCCAAATAGACGAACATTCCGCTTCTTCGTCGCCATCATTTCATCTAGATTCACGAAATCCATAAGTACACCTCTCTATGCTTTTGAGAATCTTATCTCGATTGCTCGGCAAATCGCAACCGCTCGGCCTATCTGCCCCTCAGCGCCAGCAACGGTCGCCGAGGTTTGCTTGACAGCCAGGATGTTCCTCACATATCTACAGATCATCGCTTAAAAAGGGAGACCTAGGATGTTCAAGTGTACGGAACGGGAAGCCGAGGGATTCATCGCGGAAAGAAAAGCCAAGCTGGAGAGCCGTTGGAAACAAACCGTCGACAAGACTCGCTTCATGGATGAGCTACGCGAAGGGAAACTCAAGAAGGAAACCATCCAACTCTATTACAAGAACTGGGGAGCCTTCGTGCCCGTCATCAACTCCATCTACACATCTGCCTTCTATAAACACCTATGGTTCTTCGTAAAAAACGTCGACCTGATGGAGGTTTATACTCAAAAGGTCCTCGATGAGTTTGGCCACCCGTGCCCTCCCGGCCATATCCAGATCCTAATCGGCACAGGGAAAGCGTTGGGACTCACCGCCGAGGAAGTATTGCTCACTCCGATGCTGCCGGAAGCACGAGCGCTGCCCGATTTTCAACGGACTTTGATGGTGGATGGCCAGATTCAAGAATATTGGTTCTCCGTTCTTTGGGAGCACGCTTTTGGTGAAACTTGTTTGGATTGGTTCCGCGCGCTGACGACTCACTACGGTCTAACCACAGAGCAAGCGAGCTATTTCTCCAAACATCACGAAGCCGACACAATGGATCACTTGGACCGAAAAGCCCACGGTGCGGTTACACAAACCGTATTAGTGCGCCTGCTTCAGCAAGGAATTATAGAACGCCCCGGTTATTCGGCGGAGTATTGTGCCGTTACGCCGGCGGATCTCAACGCAATGATGATGGACGGCTGCTACAAAGCAACGCACTAAGGGCGTTCAAGGTTCAATGTTCCAGGTTCAACGCTTCAACTCGCTTCGGACCTTGAACATTGAACTTTGAACCTTGAACCGTAGTCCCTCCCCACTCGTTTTCGGAGGGCTCGGAGATAAATTCAATGGTCTTCTCTGATCTTCGAACCTTTATCGAAGCCGCGGCCGACATCGGCGAAGCCAAAACCGTGGACGGCGCTCACTGGAATCTGGAGATCGGCTGTTTGACAGAGCTGATGGCCGAACAGGAAGGTCCGCTGCTCCTGTTTGACAACATACCCGGCTATCCAAAAGGCTTTCGCATCGCAACCAATGTGCTCGCCACCGTACGGCGTTTTGCCTTGGCCCTGGGTCTTCCCACGGAACTTCCAAAGTTGGAAATTCTTGAAGCGTGGCGCGAGAAGACTCGTAACCTAAAGCCGTTTTCACCCGTGGAAGTTTCTTCCGGCCCGGTAACCGAAAATGTTTTGGCAGGCGATCGTATCGACCTGGGAATATTCCCCACGCCGAAATGGCACGAGCACGACGGCGGGCGTTATATCGGCACCGGTGACATGGTCATCACCAAAGACCCCGACAGCGGGTGGATCAACGTCGGCACCTACCGGGCCTGCGTCATCGACAAGAATCGACTCACGTTGTGGATCATTGACCATAAACACGGCAAACAGATCGCGCGAAAATATTGGCAAGCGAAGCGCGCCTGTCCCGTCGCGATTGTCTTGGGCTGCGAGCCCGCGACTTGGACGGCGGCACCGTCGGCGGCCAAGGCCGGGGTGAGCGAGTACGACTATGCCGGGGCTCTGCGCGGCGAACCGGTACAAGTGATCCGAACGCCATTCGCCGGCCTGCCTGTTCCGGCAACTTCCGAAATCGTCGTCGAAGGCGAAATGCCGCCGCCGGAAGAAGAGTCGGAAATGGAGGGACCCTTCGGCGAGTGGCCGGGTTACTACACACACAGCGGCAAAGAGTGTGTCGTTCGGGTAAAGCGAGTCCTGCATCGGAACGACCCGATCCTGCTCGGCAACCCTCCGCTGCTTCCAATTACGGAGCGTTACGGCATCCCGCTTTTCGCGGCCCGCATCTGGGATCATCTGGAGCAGTCGGGGATCTCCGATATTCAGGGCATCTGGTGCCACTGTCACACCTTGATGGTCGTCGTGTCGCTCAAGCAACAGCACTCCGGTCACGCCATGCACGCGCTTACCGCTATGGCAGGCATGCAGACCGGCGCTAGCATGTATCGTTACTATGTGGCGGTGGACGACGACATCGATCCGGTGGAGTTGAAACAGGTGATCTGGGCGATGTGCACACGAGTGGATCCGGCGGAGTCGATTCAAGTTCTCAAATCCTGGACCTCCGACCTCGACCCACGGCTGCCGCCGGACAAACGCGACCAGGGCGATTTCACCATGAGCCGAATGCTCATCGACGCCTGCAAACCGTTTCCATGGCGCGATCGCTTTCCGGCGTCCAACAAGTTCAGCCCCGAAAAAAGAAAAGAAATTGCGGACAAATGGAGCCGCGAGCTAACCCAGTTGTCTCGTTCGAAGTAAGGTGATATTGCCGCTGTAACAGACGTTCATCGATTAAAAAAACAAGGAGGATTTCAACATGGACAAAGTACATTTCCCTTATCGGTCGGAAAGCCATTTATCGTTTCTTCACGTGGTCGGCGAATCCGGCAGCTGGGAAAAACACGGACTGCAAGTGGAGTACGATTATTTCATCAGTTCGGAGGATGCCCATAATAACGTTGCCAATGGCAGCGTAGAGTTCGTCGGCGGCAATCATTTGTCGCCATACATCAGGCGACCCAAAGGCGACCGCTGGGTCTACCTCGGTCAAAGTGTCAGCCTGCTCAACCACCGGATGGTCGTGCGCTCCGATTCGGGTATCTCAAGAGTTTCGGATCTAAGAGGCAAAAGGGTTGCCAGCAAAGGCCAACATCCCGGACTCAACACTTGGCTCTTTCTCAAGCAGAACGGCCTGCTGGGAGAATGCCATATTGAGCGATTCCGCGGCGAAACAGCCCAATGGGAATATGTCCGGGACGGCAAAGTCGACGCCGCGTTTGTAAATCCCCCCGGCGATATCTTCGCCCGCAGAGCTGGACTCAAGGTCATCGATGTGGAGTTCCTGCCGATGGTCTGGTTCACCACAGTCTCGACCTCTCTTAGCTTTGTTGAAAAACACCCGGACATCGTGGACAAGTTTCTCAAAGGGATCTGTGAAGGCATCGCCTATTTGAAGACCCATCGGGCCGAATCCATCAAGATCATCAAAGATAAATACAAAGAGGAAGGCGACTTGGACGATGAAACGGCCACGCACCTTTATGATGAATTGAAAATGATTTTGCAGGCCAAGCCCTACGCGAGCCTTCCGGCGATCAGCAACGTTTATGAAATCTCGATAGAGCAGGACAAAGCGGCCGAGAAAACCGATCCCATGGCACTGTGGGATTTTCACTACCTGCGCCGCATCGATGATAGCGGCTTTATCGATAATCTGTACCGAACCTGAGCGGAGCGATATTCTTTTTCCCTCCCCTCAAAAGACTGTGTCGCAAGTCCGTTCATGGTTCGACAAGCTCACCACGAACGGGTACCGACATACACGAATTCCATCACGTTAGCCGTTCGTCCTGAGCATGTCGAAGGGCGGCGGCTTGTCATGTAGTCTCTCGAGGGGAAAGGGCAAGGGTGAAAAGAGAGACACGGAGCAGATGACGAGCAGCGTAACTCCTAAGCTTGGCGTCAAGATGGGCTCGAACGAAGCCAAGGCATTCGTTGACGGACTGAACAAAAAAGTCATTCAGCGTTGGGAGGAACGGGTCACCAAGGGGCAATTCATGAGCCAATTCGTCCAGGGGAAGCTGCCCCTGTCGGCGATCAAGCTTTTCTTCAAAAACTGGGGTAACTTTACTGTAGAGATCAACACGCTCATCGCCGCCTCTTATCACAAACATGTCGGCTTTTTTAAACGCCACTCGGACCTACTGGGGCCTTTGGGTGCTAAGATCGCCGATGAATTCGTCCACCCGAAGCCGCCCGGCCATGTTCTGGTCATGCTCCAGACCGCCGAAGCATTGGGGCTCACGAAAGATCAAATCTTGCGCGAGCCCATGCTGCCCGAGGCGCGCGCGATCTTGGACTTCAAGCGTGGTTTGCTTTGGGAAGGCACGGTCGCCGAGTGGTGGTTCTCTATGCTGACGGAGGAGCCTATCGGTCACTGGGCGGCGACTTGGTTTAAAACATTGACCACCAAATACGGATTCAATCCGGAGCAGGCGGTCTACTTTTCAACCCACGAAGAAGCCGACTTGAAGGAACACGATGACGGCGTCATGGGACACGGCAGTTTCAATCGCATGGTCATGCAGCGCATCTTGGAAGATGGCTATGCCGACACCCGCGAAGGCTATACTTTGGAATACTGCGCGACAGCCGCGGTGGATCTCTACGGCGTCATGCACCGGGCCGCCGTCGAACTGGGAGGCTAAACGCGTTTTTAAAAACTCCTCTTATTTGCCTTGCCCCATTTGACGAGCGAGAGGGCAATTTACTATTCGCTTCACCGCGATTTTTGGGTAGGAAGAAGGAACAAACAGATGAATCCAGCCAATCACGATCTACGCGCGTGGATGGACGAAGTAGAGTCCATCAATCAACTGCACCGCATCCAAGGGGTTCCCTGGGATAAAGATATGGGCGGGTTGGTCGAGATGATACTGGAGCGCAGCAAGCATTCACCCGCGCTGCTTTTCGAAAAAATCCCGAATGCGCGACAAGACATGCAGATCCTTTGTAGCCAGATCGATGGGATCGAGAGACTCGCGTTGGCGATGGGGAACGACCCTAAGCTCGGCGTGACGGACTTCATTCAAGCGTGGCGGCGAAAGGTCCGAAACTTTGAGCCCGTCGAACCGAAATACGTTAAGGACGGGCCGATTTTTGAAAATCGAGTCGAGAAAGATAAAGATATCGATCTCGAGGCTTTCCCGATACCGCGCTGGCACGAACTGGATGGCGGACGTTACATCGGCACCGACGATCTGGTCATTACTCGCGACCCAGAAGAGGATTGGGTGAACGCGGGAACTTATCGTGTGATGCTCCAGGGTCCTCAAGCGCTGGCGCTCTACATCTCGCCGGGAAAGCACGGCGGCCTGCATCGCAAGAAATACTTCGACATGGGCAAACCCTGCCCGGTCGTCATGTCCTTCGGCCATCATCCGCTTTTGTTCATCTCCGGCTGTACCGACGTGCCGGTCAAAATGAGCGAATTCGCCTATGCGGGCGGGGTTCTGAACGAGCCGATACAACTGGTTCGCGGGCCCCACACGGATCTGCCGATTCCGGCCTATTCGGAAATTGCCATCGAAGGTGAAATGGTGCCCGGCGACAACCTGCCGGAAGGTCCGTTCGGCGAATGGCCCGGCTACTATGCCAGCGATACAAGGCCGGAACCGGTGGTGCGTGTCAAAGCGCTTTACTATCGCAATAATCCCATCCTCTGCGGCGAGCCGCCGCTCCGTCCGTCCGCCGGTCAAGGTTTTCACCGTTCCATCCAGCGCTCAGCGCTGATCTGGAATGCGCTGGAAGACGCCGGAGTTCCCGATGTCAAAGGTGTGTGGCTCCATCCGGCGGGATATCGCTTTTTCTCGATTATCAAGATCAAACAACGCTATCCCGGTCACGCCAAGCAAGCAGCGCTCATCGCCAGCCAATGCCGACCGGGCGCGTATTTAGGAAGATACGTGGTCGTCGTCGATGACGACATCGACATCTATAACCCCGATGACGTCATCTGGGCGATGTCCACTCGCTCGGAACCGGAAAACATCGATATCATCCACCGCGCATGGAGCGGCCCGCTAGATCCGGTTATTCCCCGGGAGCGAAAAGGATTCAACTCTCGCGCAATCATCGATGCCACTCGGCCCTTTGAATGGCGCGACAAGTTCCCGGCGGTCAACGCCGTGAGCGACGAATTCAAAGATCAGCTCGACAAGAAGTACGCTTCGCTGCTGAAGGAAGTTCTACAACGGGCGCACTGATGCTTGTGCTTCTAGATAGCCGAGGGTCGAACGCAAAAACAATTATTTTTGTCTTGCGACTGGTTGTCTTTTCAGCAGCGTTGCAAGCTGGTATGACGCTCGCGCAACCAAATTCCATCATCATGGGCTACAGCGGATCGGGCATTACCTCCGATCTTCGGCGCGTCATTGAGAAGCAAAAACTTTGGGACAAACACGGGGTCATGTCAAAGCGATTTACTTCAACAGCGGCAGCGTTATGACCCAAGCGATTGCCGGCGGCAACATCAACATCTCCGACTCCGACCTGCCAGCCATGCTCAATCTTCCCGTCTCCGGAGTAACAGACGTCAAAGCCATCAGCGTTATCATCAACCGCCTCGAGCACATTTTCGTTGTCCGAAAAAATATTTCCACGCCGGAAGAGCTAAAAGGGAGCGGATCGCCGTCAGCCGGATC
>Ga0209382_10007355_pt1 | contig 14041 bp, 9 predicted proteins | sample SoiMetdeltSBSDD5_FD_187599 | JGI IMG/M metagenome (GOLD analysis project Ga0209382, IMG submission 187599) | Bulk soil microbial communities from a Populus tree surrounding site in Tennessee, USA - Soil MetaG P. deltoides SBSDD5 (SPAdes) (version 2) | ecosystem: Environmental > Terrestrial >... | reverse complement strand
TCGAGGCCTCCGGAGATGCTGCCGGAGTTCCAGTTGGCTGCGGGTTGCTGGATGGCACGGAAATAAGCCGCGTGAATTCGCTCGGTCCTTCTTCCACTAAAGGCGGCGCCTTCGGTGCCGTCGGAACCGTAAAGGCTCCAGTCGCACCTTGGGACTGGGGAGAATCCCAATTGATACTGTCGAGAGAATTATTCGATTGCGGCCTTTCCACGAAGTCCAGCCAATTCCCTTTTGACGCCGGCACCGTTGCCGCGTCTGGTTTGAACATGCGCGTGAACTCCCCAGGCTGTGAACGTTCCGCTGACGATCCGGGAGCCGGCGGCTTCGATGTCTCTAACGCCGGCGCGGCTGACGGCTCGCTCTGGAACATGCTCGTGAACTCCCCGGGCTGCGACGGCGGCGGCGGGGCCGAAAACATCTGCGTGAACGAGCCTTGAGCCGGCGGTGACGAGCCCGGACGTGGAACAGGCTCTATTGGGTTATCGAAAGCAGACGGTGCGTTCGCGTCAATCGATGTTTGCGCTGTTTTATGAACCACCGGTTGCTCGCCCGCCCCGGCCTGAAACATCCGTGTAAACTCGCCTGGCGCGGCCCCGGGTTGGACCTTCTCCTGGGAAAACATTCTAGTGAAGTCACCCACCTGCGATGTTTTCGGGGCAGCATCCGGAACCGTCTCGATTACTGCCGGAACTTTCCACATCCCCGCCTTGTCGAACGAACCGATAGCAGACGTCTGCTCCAAGCCGCGGCGGACGTTTCGTAATTCCGGAGCCGCCTTTGTCACCAGACTATCTTGATTTTGAAATGTGCCGATTTGCAGCTCGAGCCTGGATGCTCCAGCCTGCGAAGCGGCGCGTTGGCTGGCGATAGTTAAAAGCGAAGGGACCCTGTCAGAGCTCTTTGAAAGGAGGTGGACAAATACATCGCGGCCTGTAGCGATTTCGCGTGCAGCATAAGTTGTACGTTCGTTGTCGCTCTCCAGGATTTCCAGTAGCTGGTAGACATCGTCGAAATTCATGCGTCGAGAAACACCCGAACTCCAATCGGGCTGTGGCCCCGATCTGACTTGAACTGTGGGCGCAAAGATTGTACGTTTAGGCCCGCGATTCGACAAGAACTACACAGTCCGTCGCGCATCGTCCCCGGTTTCATGAAACAACTCACTAAAGTCGTTTGGTCTGAAGGTATGCATCTGGGTCCGCACCATTTCCAGGTGCAGGGCCGGTATTTCGAAGATTCCGTCTGTTTCGTTACCAACGCGCTGCGCTTTGCCGCATACGGCATCATCGCGTTCCAATTCGACCGCGACGCCCTTCGAAACGGGACACTCTCGCTGCTTTACGGCCGCGGTATCCTGCCCGACGGTCTCGTTTTCTATATGCCCGAATGCGACCCTCTTCCCTCCCCTCGAAATATCAGTGAACTGATCTCTCCAGTGCACGACAGTGCCATCGTGCATTTGGCGCTGCCCTCTTCCAAGAATGACGGCCCCAATTATGCGATTGCTCCCAACGGTGACTACTCCGACGCACGGTATATTGCCGAACCGCGATTGGTACACGACGAGACCACCGGTCATGACGAGAAGCAAGTACGGATCGGGCGCAAAAACCTGGCATTGTTGCTGGAGACTGAAGTTGCAGGCGATCTCGTGACGCTTCCGGTTTGCCGCGTCATACGCAGCGGCGCGGGCGGCTTCGATTTGGACGAGACGTTTATTCCGCCTTGCCTGCAAATCACGGCCAGCACGCATTTGATGGCGATCGTGGGACGCTTGTTGGAAATCCTCGAAGCAAAGGCAGCAACTCTTTCTCAACGTGAGAAGTCCGGCGCTTACTCCGCCTCAGAAGTTGCCAGTTTTTGGCTGTTGCATTCGATATGCTCGAGCCTCCCCCTGTTGCGACACCAGTATTTCACGAAACATGGTCATCCCGAGGAGCTCTACACCACACTGGCAGAACTGGCGGGCGCGCTGTGCACATTCGGCTTGAGCTCGGATCCTGCCAAGCTACCCGGCTACGATCATAATAATGCTGGAGACTGCTTCAGTAAGATTGACCAGCATATCCGCGCCCACCTTGAAACCATCATCCCGACGAACGTCACTACGATTGCGTTAGAACCGGTGGCGGATTGTTTTTACCGAGGCGTTGTTACCGACGACCGCGCTCTGGGGCCTTCACGCTGGATCCTGGGAATACGGTCACCAATCGGAGACGCGGATCTGATTACCAGGACTCCCGAACTGGTCAAAATCTGTTCCCATCAATTCATCCCGAAGATCGTACAACGGGCGGTCCCCGGCCTTGGACTGATGCATTTGCAGATGCCGCCTTCCGCTGTATCGCCGCGAATCGATACACAATATTTTGCAATCAACCGAGCCGGACCGTGCTGGGAGCACATCGTACAAACGCGTGAGGTCGGCATCTACGTTCCCGGTGAATTCTCAACGCCTGAACTGCAACTTGTCGCTGTCCTGGAGGGATGATGTCGAGAATGAAGGCGGACAAACCAGCTTCTGCATTCGATCCGCGTGGTGAGAATCTCGCATTCATTTTCCAGGAAGCGCTGACAGCGACTGTACGGTTGCGGTCTGGACGACAGTCTGTTGCCGATGCCGGTATGTTTCGCGCCCAAATGCGCGAGGCCTTGAGGCGGGGCGATCAGGAGGCGCGAACTCGCGGATACGCTCCGGATTCGGTGCAGTTGGTGATATTTGCCGTGGTCGCTTTTCTGGATGAAACCATACTCAATCTGAAAAGCCAGGTTTTTGGGGATTGGGTTCGGAAACCATTGCAGGAAGAATTGTTCGGTGTGCATGTTGCCGGTGAGATATTTTTCGACAATCTGAAGAAATTGCTGGCAGAAAACGATTCGTCTGAGCTGAGTGACGTTCTCGAGGTTTACCTGATATGCCTGCAGCTCGGTTATCGAGGTCGCTACGGAGTTGCCGCCGAAGGTGATCTCAGAACAATCATCAACGCCATTCGCGACAAATTGCGGCGCGTGCGCGGCGAGCTCCAGTACCTTGCCCCCGCGTGGGCCCCTCCTACGGAAGCCCTCAGTGCGCAACGTGACGTCTGGACCCGGCGCCTGGTTCTGATAGCAACCGGATGTTTACTGTTGACGCTCCTCTTGTTCGCAGGCTTCAAACTGTCGTTAAGTTCGTCGGCCTCAGGACTGGAAGCCGCCTCTTCCGATCAGCGCAGGTAACTCGATATGAACAAGTACCTCATCCTTCTCGTCGCACTAATCCTGTACCTGGTGCTGGCATGGTTGATCCCTGCCTGGATCGGATTGCGTGACGCCGATCTCTGGATTCTGCGTGCAGGTCTGGCACTCATTGGAATCGCCGCCGCCGGCACGATCGCCTGGTTCTTGCGGAAAAAAGAAAAGTCGGCTGCATCATCCGGCAGCAAGCAGGACAGCACGGTTTTACAGGAAATCGATGCGGCAATTCGCACGGCACATTCAAAGCTGCGATCCTCAAACGCTGTACAGAAACGCCGCATTAACGAGCTTCCCATCGTTTTGTTCGTTGGTGAAAACGGTTCCTGCAAGACCAGCGTCGTGGCGCACTCCGGTCTCGATCCGGAACTGCTCGCGGGACAAGTGTACGAGGACAACGCGATAGTGCCAACGCGCTCGCTCAATCTCTGGTTTGCAAGGAACGTGGCTTTCGTCGAAACGGGTGGAAAACTGCAAAGCGATGAGAATAGCTGGAAGGCGCTCGTTCGCAGAATGCAGCCGCCGAGGCTGCGCGCTTTACTAAGCAGCGCGTCCGAAGCACCACGAGCCGCCATTGTCTGCGTTTCGTGCGAAGACCTTCTGCAGTCCGGCGGCGACCGTCATCTGGCACTGGCGCGGCTTCTGCGGGGCCGCCTCGACGCCATCGCCGGTGTGCTGGGTATTCAATTGCCCGTGTATGTCTTGATCACGAAGGCGGATCGCATTACGTCTTTCTCCGAATACACACGCAATCTCACGAATGAAGAAGCAAGTCAGGCTCTTGGAGTCACGCTGCCGATCGAGAGCGGACAGAGGACCGGAGTCTACGCGGAAGCGGCAACTCAGAAACTCAACGTCGTCTTTGACAATTTAGTGTTCGCGCTGTGCGACCGCCGCACAGATTTGCTGAGTCGAGAGCACGACACCGAGAGAATTGCCGGCATCTATGAATTTCCGCGCGAATTGCGAAAGCTTCGTACGCCGCTGGTCCAATTTCTCGTTGAATTGTGTAAACCAACACAGTTAAGTGCAGCGTCGTTTCTGCGCGGTTTTTATTTCAGCGGCGTGCGCGCCACATTCGTTTCGGAGTCGGTGCGGCAGGCACCGGCGCCCTCGGCGCCCAAACCTGCGATGATGGCAGCGGACGCGACAAGATTTTTCAAGGTTGAACAAAGTCCTGCAGCGCAGGCGGCCGCCGCTGCCCCACAGATGTCGCGGAAGGTACCCCAGTGGGTATTTCTGACGCACTTCTTCAATGATGTTTTACTGCAGGATCGAGCGGCCATGGGGACAAGCCGCGGCAGCGTGAAGACCGTTACCTTAAAGCGCGTCATTTTGGCCATGGGTTCTGCTGCGTGCCTGTTGCTCGCTCTGGCACTGGTCATTTCTTTCGCCGCCAATCGCCGGCTTGCGTCCGAGCTGTCGGATTCCGCCCGGGCGATGGAGTCCAGCTCTCGAGCCGCCGAAAACGGCCTTCCAGCCATTCCAGCGCTACAGAGTCTCGAACAGTTTCGTACGTCGGTTGAAAGGTTGGGCGATTACAGCCGGAACGGTGCGCCGCTGCATTTGAGATGGGGCCTTTATACGGGAAACCGGCTATACACACCGGCCCGCGTCATCTATTTCGATGGTTTTCGCCGGCTGATTTTCGGGGACGCACAAACCGCATTGGCCACCGATCTGAGAAGGCTGCCTGCGACGCCAGGACCAAACGACGAATACGGCACTACCTACGATGCACTGAAGGCTTATTTGATTACGACTGCGAATAACGACAAATCCAGCTCATCTTTCCTGTCGCCCGTTCTCATGCGTTATTGGACAGCCGGAAGGAATGTGGATGCCGAAAGGATGGCCCTTGCGGAAAAACAGACTGCCTTCTACGCCGAAGAACTGAGGAATTCCAATCCTTACTCGTCTGAATACGATAAAGCGGCTGTCGAACGAGCGCGCCGGCATTTATCGCAGTTCGCCGGAACTGAGCGCGTTTATCGATTCATGCTTGCCGAAGCCTCGAAAAAGTTCCCGGCAATCAATTTCAACCGTCAGTTTCCCGGTTCTGCATCGTTGGTCTTGGCCACCAGGGAGGTCAGCGGCGCCTATAGCAAGGCAGGCTGGTCGTTCATGGCCGACGCCATCAAGAATGCAGACCGGTTTTTCTCCGGTGAAGAGTGGGTTCTGGGTTCGCAATCCGGGGTCAACTTTGACCGCGGCCAGATCGAGCAGTCACTGCGGGGGCGTTACACCACCGATTTCATTCAACAGTGGCGCGAATTCCTGAAGGGAGGCAGCGTTCTGCGATTTGGCAGTGTCAAGGAGGCGGCACAGAAACTCACCGCCATCTCCGGTAATCAGTCGCCACTGCTGGCGCTGCTGTGGACGGTATCGCAAAACACCGGCGTTCAATCGCCGGAGATTCAGGCAGCGTTCCAAGCTGTGCAATTCGTCGTACCGCCTGAAAGCGTCGATCGCTACATCAGCGAGAAAAGTACCGACTACGTCAACTCGCTCGTGAGTCTTCAAGCTCAGCTGGAACAGTTGGCAAACAGCCCCGGCGGGGCGAATGAGGCGATGGCCGCCCAGGCCGCTTCCGAGGCATTGAAGGCGAAGGTCGTCACACGGCAGCTAGCGCAAAATTTCAAAATCGATTCCGAAGCTCATGTTGAAACGATTGTCCAGAAACTGATGGAAGATCCGATCACGTACGCGGAATCGTTGGTACGCAACGCCGCGCCTGCCGAGCTGAATGCAAAGGGAAAAAGCTTTTGCACACAGTTGCGGGGTCTGAGCGCTAAATTCCCTTTTACTCCGACGGCGACGCAACAGTCTTCACTGCAGGAGTTCAACGCCATATTTCAGCCTGTACAGGGAGCGATATGGATGTTTTACGACCTCAGCCTGAAGTCGTTGCTTGTTCGCCAGGGCTCACAATTCGTGCCCAGTCCAAACGCGACCATACCGGTTAATCCGGCGTTTCTGACGTTCTGGAACCGTCTTGCCGCTCTATCGGATTCTGTTTATCCGAATGACTCCGCGCAACCGCGGATGCCTTTTTCCATCAAGCTGCAGCCGGTCGAAGCCATCGAGAATCTGACGTTGAGCATCGACGACCAGTCCGTAAAAGCGGCGGACCGCGCATCTAAACAGTTTGTCTGGGCCCCAGCAGGCCGTCCTGAGGTGAAGTTGACGGGACGTTTCGGGAATGGACCCGAGTTGGCGTTTCAAAACTATGAAGGACCCTGGGCACTGTTTCAGTTCTTCGGCGACGCCGACCGTTGGGTCAGTCAGGGGTCGGTTCACACCCTGGAGTGGGTTCTCCGGCAAGGAAAAGCAGGCCGGCCTTTAACACTGTCCGACGGCAGTCCGCTGACGCTCCGCCTGGATGTAGACACAGGCAAAGCGCCGCCCCTGTTCCAAAAGGGATATTTGTCAACAATCGGCTGCGTTTCCGATATCGCGCGTCCATAAATCCCTGATTTCATTTGTTTGTACTACATCCCTATCGTATAAATAGCTGCTTGGTTGTGGGAATTCCGGGGTAAACGAATGTCAAAATCTGCATATCTGTTCGTGTTGAGTATCGTTCTGAGTTGGTCGGCGTTGTCCGCTGCGCAGGAAAAAAATCAGCCGACTCTAACAGCGAGAGAGATCTTTTACAAACCGAAGGCTGCAGCTACGGCCACGACAAAACCGGCTCCAGCCTCGACTGCCAATTCACAAAAGGCCGCAAACCCGGCGCCCCAGAAAAGTGCACCTCCTCCGGTGGCTAGCACCGCCCAGGATAAAGGCAAAGAAACACCAGCACCGGCTAATGCTTCCAAAACCCAGACGGTAGCCTATTCGCCGCTGGGATTGAGATACAGCCTGTTGCGGCGGTCCGAAACCGGGCAGTACATCGAAGTGCATCCGGACACGATCTTTCGCTCCGGGGATGGTCTGCGGTTGAGCGTGGAGTCCAACGACACTGCCTATCTTTACATTGTCGCCAGAGGCTCGAGCGGAACATGGAACGTTCTCTTCCCTAGCGCCGCAATCAATAAGGGTGACAACCGGATTGATCCGCACAGCCGGCACGAAATACCGGCAGGCGGGCAATTTACTTTTGATCAACAGCCCGGTACAGAACGGGTGTTTGTTGTTCTTTCGCGCACAGAGGAGTCCGATCTCGAGGGTTTGATTTACTCCATGAGCCGGAGTTCATCACCGGCACGGCCGGCGGCATCTGTCAAAACGATTGCTCAGAATATACCGACTATTCCGGACCCACTCGTCGGAAGGCTTCGCCAGCAACTGGTTTCACGAGATCTGGTATTCGAGAAAGTCGATGATGTCACGTCCAGCCGGAAGGAAAAGGCAGCATACGTCGTCAATTCCACAGGCGCCATGGACGGCCGGGTTGTAGTCGATCTGAATTTACAGCATCAATGAACAATATCCCGCTCGTTGCGCTCGTGCTGATGGCCGCCGTGACTCCGGTGTTCGGCCAAACTCAATCGCTTTCGCGGGGACCGTATCGAATCCAGATTGCCCTGGAGCGTTATTCGAAAGGCGACTGGCAACCGGTCGATTCCCGGCTGATCCTCGATCAGAACGACACCATTCGTTTTAGAATCCGAACCAACTTCAGTGGATATTTATACGTAACCAACCTGAGTACGTCAGGCCGCTACGATCTGCTGTTTCCGAGCACTGAAGCAGGGGCCGACAACAGAATTCAGAGCGGCAAAGATTACGTGATTCCGGCAACGGCGGGCGGGTCATTCCGGATTGCCGGACCTCCAGGTCAGGAAGTGGTCTATTGGTTGATTAGTCCCGGCGCAATCGATAATCGAAACGGACCGTTACAACAGCCACCGCGCAAGCCGCCGACGCTGATTCCACGATGCGACGATACAGTTCTGCGCGCTCGTGGCGATTGTGTCGACACGACGGCCGGTCCGAAACAAGTGCAAGATCCGAATTTACTGCCGCCGGAGCTTGCAAGGGTTCCTAATGCACAGTCGCGCGAACTCGTGTTCATGCAGCAGGACAAAGCATCCGTCGTTTCATCTCCCGTGCCATTGAACGGCCCTGCAATTTACGAGTTTCGCCTTTCCCACAAGTAGGCTTCATGTTTCGAAAACATATTGCCAATGCCGTGTTCCTCTCCCTGATTCTGGTTCCTGCGACCTCGGCTCAAGGCCAGCGCGCCGCCGCGCCGCAGGCGAATCCTTCGGGTCAGCAGACGAGGCAGAGAGACCTTGCATTTGAAACAGATGCTGCGGTAGCCGCAAGAGACAAAGTGGCCATTCCGCGCAGTTATGCGCTCGTTATTGGAATTGCGAAATATAGAAACCTCGCGGCTGAACAACAGTTGCAGTTTTCGGAGCGCGATGCCGAGTCCATCTACTCCACGCTGATTAGCCCGGAGGGAGGTAATTTCCCCGCGCAAAATGTCGAGAAGCTGATCGGGGCCAATGCCACGCTAGCGAACATCCGTTCGAAGCTGGAACAGTGGCTGCCGTCGGTAGCGAAGGAAGAAGATCGCGTTCTCATTTACTTCGCAGGTCATGGATTTGTTTCCAGCGGCCGGGCATTCCTGGCGCCCTACGATGTGAACCCTTCCAATATCTCCGGAACGGGCTATTCGATGGATGATCTCGGGAAGGTTTTCGGAAGTCAAATCAAGGCCAAGTGGAAGGTCCTACTGACCGACGCCTGCCACAGCGGCGCGATCACGCCCGGCGCCGAAACGGCAACGATCAATCAGTCATTAATAGATGTAAATAAGTCCGTGTTCTCACTGACGGCAAGCCGCGACCGTGAAATATCGTTTGAGAGTCCGGACTGGGGCGGAGGACACGGCATCTTCACCTACTACGTCGTCAAGGGTCTGGAAGGTGAAGCCGACGAATCGAAGGATGGTGTCGTGACCGCCGATGAGATCGCGGAGTACGTCCGGCGCAACGTCCGGGAAGCAACAGGCGGTCGTCAGAACCCCACTTCTGAGCGCGCGAGCTTCGACCCGAATATGCTTCTGGCATATGTCGCCGCCAGAAGATCTCCCGATGCCCCGCCCGCGCCGAAATTCGGCACGTTTATCATCGAGACCAATATGGACGGCGTCGAAGTTTTCGTTGATGGTCAGTCCGTTGGGGTCGTGAACAAAAGCAAACCGCTTCGCCTTCCCGGTCTCACCGCCGGCGTCCATACCGTTAAGGGTGTCAAAACCGGTTACGAGCCCGATGGTCCGCGCGATGAAGTGGTGTATCCCGGCCAGGAACACACCGTCAGCATCAAGATCCTGATCGCGCGCCGTCGTGGAAGAGACGCTGCAGAATTGTTCGATCGCGGTGCGGAGCACTATACCCGCGGCGGTCAGGACAACTATCGCAAGGCGGTGGACGATTTTAATAAAGCCCTTCAGCTGGATCCGAATTACTCGCAGGCAGCTCTCTATCTGGCTCGAAGTTACAACTCACTTTTCGATCAGGAAGGCGCAAAGAAGCTCTTTCAGCGCGCCATCGAAATCGATCCCGACTACATGGAAGCTCGGGCCAGCTTTGCCGGCATGCTGCTGGATATCGGCGACGTGGATGAGGCTATCCGCCAGTTGAACACGGTGACTCGCCGCAATGCCGATAACGCCCAGGCATTTTATCTGCTCGCCCAGGCATTCCGGATGAAAGATGCGTATTCCGAAGCTATTAATTCAGGGCGCAAGGCCGTCCGGCTGAATCCAAACAATGCGGAAGCGCATTTCTGGCTGGCGGAAGGTCTGAGGATGAACAAGCAGTATAGCGAGGCCCGGACGGAATACCTCGAGTACCTTCGATTGAGCGACTTCGATAGCAAGCTTGCCGGTAAGTTGAACTATTACGTCCTTGGATTTGTGATCGGCAAAGGAAAGAAAAAGAGAGCTTCGCAACATGACATCTGGGAAGACTTGCGCAGCCTCGCCTACTTCGGTCTCTGCGACGCCGAGAGAAAAATGGAAGCCTTCGACCGGGCCATTCAAAATTGCCTGAAGTCCCTCACCTACGATTCCGACGATCCCTACACGCATTACGCGCTCGCGCTTGCATATTCATACAAGGGTAATGCCTCGAACAGCCGTGAATCCCTGGTCGCGGCGCGACAGCATTTTCGGACGATGCTCAGTTTGAATGGTGACATTTCCGAAGCCGAATTCGCTCGAAAGAATATCCTCAGCATCGACGCCGCGCTAAAGGACTAGGCAGCCTATCAAGCTGTGAATGAATTGGCTGCAGGTGTCGGTAGCGCGCAGTCCCCTCCTCGTGAGGAGGGGAATTTCGCCAATGACACCAACAGATAAGTGACGCACGCCCCCTACGGAGTCTTCACACAGCGGAAACCAATGTCGTTCGACTTGAATCGGGCCGGCACGGAAGCCCATTCGAAGGTGACGTTCTTTAACAGTGGGACTTCAAACGAGCCGCCCATCATGACGTACCACGGTTCATCCTCGCGCGCAGGAGGCGACAGAACGGAGCTAAACGCTTTGATGGCCGATGGGCTCGGCCCGCGCAACTCCTCAACGAACTCCCACACATTACCGGCCATATTCAATACGCCCGAAGGACTTTTGCCGGTGTCGAAATTGGCCGCCGGTTCAGCAGACGGCTTCGGCCGCTTTGGGTTGTCGCTGACATTGGCACGCGCCGGGTCCGCGTCGTTACCCCAGGGATAGAGTCGTCCATCTGTACCACGAGCGGCTTTCTCCCATTCCTTCATCGTGGGAAGCCGCTTGCCGGCCCACTTTGCAAACTCGGCCGCATCCATGAAGCTGACGTTTACCACCGGATTTGCGGGCAGCGCGCCCTCCAGTTGGGGGCACTTCCTCTGCGTCTCCCTGCAGAATTCTGCGAACGCCTGATTCGTCACTTCCGTCTTGTCGATATAAAACGGTCCGAGATCGCTCGCAGTCGCAGCTTCTCCGGAAAGGAAAGAGCCGGCAGGAACCAGAACCATCTCTCCAGTCGGCGTTGTCAGCGAGGCGGGCAATGCTGGAGTGGCATCTGGCGCCTTTGGCTCCGGGGCAACGGCTGCAGACGGTTCGCTGGGCGATATGAAGAATCTTCCGACCGGATACGCAATCGCCAAACCCACGGCGACGCCAACCCAAACGAGCCAACGGCGACGATTCGCCGGCATGGGTTCCAGTTTCGCGGTCGGCTCATCTCCCGTTAAATGCACAACCGGCTTCTTCTCGAACTTCACAGGTATTGCTTCAAGCCGCCTGCGGACCTCCTGGAAGCTCTGAATCCGCCGTTCCGCAGCTTTTTCGGTACATTGTCCTATCAGACTGCAGATGCCGGCGGGTATCCCCGCCTGGTTCAGGGGATCGACGTTGATAGGTTCTTGCAGGATCTTGAAAAAGATTTGATCGATGGAATCTCCGGTAAACGGCTTCGTGCCGCTTAGCAACTCGAACAGCAAAATCCCGAAGGCATATACATCCACCAGCTGGGTGACTTCTTTTCCGCGCACCTGCTCAGGCGCCATGTAATACGGCGTTCCCAGAGTAAAGCCGTCGCGAGTTAGTGAGAGATTGACGCTCTTGGCGATGCCGAAGTCGATCAGTTTTACGTTTCCGGCGCTATTGATGCGGATGTTCTCGGGCTTTATGTCGCGATGGATGATTCCCTGTGCATGGATGTATTCGAGTGCGCCCGCAATCTGTCCGGCTATGCGCAACTTGTTTGCCAGATCGCCGGTGCGATGATGCACGATCGCGCTCTTGAGGTCTTCCCCCCGGACATATTCCATGACCATGAATGGCCGGCCATCATCCTGTCCGAAGTCGTAAACGCTGACGACATTCTCGTGATCCAGTTTGGCAGCGAGTTTTGCTTCCCGTAAGAAGCGCGCTTTGGTGTCTTCGTCCGAACATCCTTCCTCGGTGAGGACTTTGATGGTGAGAGTTTTGTCGATCAGCGGGTCCAAAGCGCGATAGACGCAAGACATGCCCCCGCCCAGATATTCCTGGATTTCGTATTTTCCAATGTGCTTGGGGTGTTGTACGGCCACGGGTATTTAGTATTCGTTCAGGTATTCCACCAGCACACAGGACAGGTTGTCGGGTGCGCCTAACTTCCGGCCTTCGGCCACGAGCTTGCGAACGGTCACCTCTATATCGTCGCCGGCATTCAGGATTGCACACATCTGCTCTTCGCCGACTACGCCGTGCAGACCGTCGCTGCTCAACAGCAACCGGTCCGCATGATTCAGTTCGACCTGTCTGACCTGAGGGGTGACTCTTTCCGCCTTGCCCGCAGCCTGGGTCAGCACGTTGCGCATCGGGTGTACTCGTGCATCCTCTGGAGAGATTTCGCCGGCATCCACGAGTCTCGCCACCACTGAATCATCACGTGTCAGCTGCACCAGCGCGTTCGACCGGCAAAGATACACGCGGCTGTCACCCAACGTGCCAATCGTCGCAGTCCGACCTTTCATATTGACCGCAGAAATCGTACTTCCCATTCCTCTGCACTCCGGCATCTGACGGCCTCGCTCCAGTATTCTCTGATGCGCCATCTGGATTGCGCTCCACATGTTGTTGCCGGCGAGATCGAACTGCGGATCGTAACCGAAAGGCCAGGCATCGGGCTCACTCCTGGGCTGGCTCAAGAACGTACCGACGCTCTCGACAACGATTTCAGCAGCCAGGCCTCCGCAACGTTCTCCTCCCATTCCGTCTGCAACCACAAACACGGATGACTGGAGCAGTATCGATATACGGTCCTGGTTGTTGGCGCGGCTGCACCCGGGGTCGCTCAATCCTGAAGCCCAAACCATGAATCCTCTCGCTTAAGTCAGATTTTCAATGCGGACAACACCGCGGCGTGAAGCCGGCCATTCGTGGCAACAGCATCTCCTCCGCGAATCGTCGCGGCACCATTCCAGTCTGTGAACCGGCCTCCGGCTTCGGTGATGACCGGCAGCAGAGGCGCGCAGTCCCAAACATTCATGATGGGATCGATCATGACGTCGGCGCGCCCAGTAGCCACCAGGACGTAACCATAACAGTCACCCCACGTACGATAACGGGCTGTCTGTGCGGTGAGCCGTTCCCAGGAATGCAACCGGCCGGTAGTCCGAAAGTGTTCCGGACCGCTCGTCGTTATTGTCGCTTCCTGCAGAATCGCCGTCTCGGAAACACGTGCACGTCGTCCATTCCAGTAGCAACCCTGACCGCGCGCCGCATAGACCATGTCGTCGAGGCCTGGGCAGTTGACCACACCAAGCACGACCTCATTGCGGTACTCGAGGCCAAGCAGTACGCCATACAGCGGGACACCATGAACAAATGATTGCGTGCCGTCGATCGGGTCCACGATCCACGTATATTCGGATGATGCCGATTCCGATCCGTACTCTTCACCGATGATGCCGTGATCGGGAAACCGCGATCGGATGAGATGACGTATTGCCTCTTCCGCGCGGCGGTCCGCTATAGTCACAACGCTTTGATCCGGCTTGCGTTCAACCGAATGTCGTGTCTGGAAATACTCGAGTGTGATTTTGCCGGCCTGCCAGGCGGTGTCCACCGCAAAATCGAGCAGCTCACGCAGCGCTGTGGCGGTCATCGCTCCCGCAGTATTACTTCTTGCGTGACTCAATGTACCCGAGCATGAACGTCTTCAGAGTCTGGTTGGAAAGGCCAAGGCCGGCCGCCTCGGCACCGGCGCGCTCGAGGTCCCATTTGTCCACGAGAACGCGTTTGACAAACCACATGGCCGCCGCACGGTTGCCGCTGGCACAGTGAATGAACGCCGGTTGATTCCCCGACTGTGCGATCGTCTGAAGA
>Ga0209382_10007354_pt1 | contig 14042 bp, 7 predicted proteins | sample SoiMetdeltSBSDD5_FD_187599 | JGI IMG/M metagenome (GOLD analysis project Ga0209382, IMG submission 187599) | Bulk soil microbial communities from a Populus tree surrounding site in Tennessee, USA - Soil MetaG P. deltoides SBSDD5 (SPAdes) (version 2) | ecosystem: Environmental > Terrestrial >... | reverse complement strand
GGGAGGTGGGCTGGCCGGTGCCGGAGGACAACGCGAGGATGGTGGCGCAGGCGGACCTGGTGATCGTCCTCGGCGGGGACGGGACCATGCTCCACGCCGCCCGGCTGATGCGCGGGCTGCGCGCGCCGGTGATGGGGGTGAACCTGGGCTCGCTCGGCTTCACCACCGAGATCCGGCCGGAGGAGCTGTTCCACCGCCTGGACGAGGTGTTCGCCGGCCGCTACCAGGTGGAGGAGCGGATGAAGCTCACCTGCAAGCTCTACCGCGACGGCCAGGCGGTGGTGGACGACGAGGTGCTCAACGACGTCGTGCTCAGCAAGGGCGCGCTGGCGCGCATCTCCGACCACGAGATGCTGATCGACGCCGAATACGTCACCACCTACAAGGCGGACGGGGTGATCATCTCCACCCCCACCGGCTCCACCGCCTACTCGCTCTCCGCCGGCGGCCCCATCATCCACCCCGCCATGGAGTGCGTGGCGGTCTCGCCCATCTGCTCGCACGCGCTCACCCAGCGGTCGCTGGTGGTCTCCGCGGACCGGACCATCAGCGTGGTGCTCAAGGGCGGCACCGCGGACGTCTTCCTCACCATGGACGGGCAGGTGGGCCAGGCGGTCCAGTCCGGGGACCGGGTGGAGGTGCGGCGGTCGCCCAACCGGTTCCCCCTCATCCGCAACCCCGCCATGTCCTACTTCCAGGTGCTGCGGCAGAAGCTGCACTGGGGCGAGCGGTAGCCCCTCGGCCTCAGCTCCAGCGGAAGATCTTCAGCGCGAGCGCGAAGGGGATGACGCCCCAGAGCGCCATCACCAGCAGCTGCGGGCCCAGGGAGAGGAGGGAGGCGCCGTCCAGCATGATGCCGCGCAGCCCGTCCAGCGCCGCGGTCAGCGGCAGCGCCTTGATGACGGGCTGGGTCCACTCCGGGAAGTAGGTGGAGGAGAAGAACACGCCCGAGAGGAACATCATCGGCAGGGTCATCAGGTTCATCAGACCGCCGGCGGTCTGGATGTTCCGGGCGCGGCTGGTGACGAGGATGGCCAGCCCGGCGAAGCTGAGCGAGCACACCAGCGCGCAGGCGACGAACGCCAGGTACGAGCCGAACACCCGGACGCCGAAGAGGAGCCGCGCGTAACCGATGAAGAACAGCACCTCCAGCATGGTGAGGATGACGCGGCTGAAGATGAAGGAGAGCAGGAAGTGGGAGCGCTTCATCGGCGTGGCCACCAGCCGCTTGAGCAGCTTGCTGGTGCGCATGTCGACGATGGACCAGCCCACGCCCCAGGCGCCGGACATCATCATCCCCATCCCCAGCAGCCCGGGGATGAGGAAGTCGATGTAGCGGGAGCCGGGCTGGGTGACCTCGGCGGTGCGGAAGGTGAGGGTGTCCGTCCGCCCGGCGGCGCGCTCCAGCGCGTCGTGTACCAGCAGGCGCGCGGTGCGCCCTTCAGGCTGGGTGGGATCCACCACCAGCTCCGGGCCGTCGCCGGGGACCACCACCAGCGCCACCTTCCCGCGGCGAAGGCGCTCCCTGGCCTCGGCGAGCGGGGCGACCACCGCGTGCAGCGCCGGATCGCGGTTGAGCTTCTCCACGGTGGCCTGGGCGGCGGGGCCCTCCGCCACCGCCACCTCCACCGCCTGGAGCTTCTGGGTGCGGAACGCCACGCCCAGCGCCACCGAGGTGAGCAGCGGGAATAGGAAGGTCCAGAACAGCACGGACGGCTCGCGCCAGAGCGCCCGCGAGCGCATCAAGGTCAGCTGCCAGAGCGGGTGGAGCCGCCGCGGGGGGTGGGCCGGCAGGGGCGCGCTCACGCCTCGTCCTCCCGCAGCGAGTGGCCGGTCAGCGCCAGGAACACGTCGTCCAGGGTCGACTGCCGGGTGGAGAGCTGCTGCAGCGTGGCCCCGGCGGCCTGCGCCGCGGCGACCACCGCCGGCACCGCCACGTGCAGCTCCTGCACGGTGAGCGCGGCCACGGAGCCACGGCGGGTGAGGCGGGCCACCCCGGGCACCTGGGCGCGGAGCTGGTCGTCGGTGAGGGCGGGGGAGGTGGCGACCTCGATGCACTGCTCGCCGCCGATGGAGCGGATCAGCTCCTGCACCGTGCCGTCCGCCACGACGCGCCCGCGGTCCACGATGACGATGCGGTCGCAGAGCTGGGCCGCCTCCTCCATGTAATGGGTGGTGAGCAGCACGGTCCGCCCCTTGCCGCGCAGCGCGTCGATCACGTCCCAGAGCGACCGGCGCGACTGCGGGTCCAGCCCGGTGGTGGGCTCGTCCAGGAAGAGCAGCTCCGGGTCCGCCACCAGCGCCACCGCCACCGCCAGCCGCTGCTTCTGGCCGCCGGAGAGCTTCATCACGTACGTCTTCGCCTTCTCCTGGAGCTGGACCTGGCGGATGGCGTCCTCCACGGACAGCCCGCGCGGGTAGAAGGAGCGGAACAGCTCCACCGTCTCCTTCACGGTGAGGCGGTCGTAGAACTGGGTCTGCTGCAGCGCCAGGCCGATGCGTTCGCGGATGGCGGCGGCGTCCGTCTCCCAGCGGTGCCCGAGCACGCGCACCTCCCCCGAGGTGGGGGCCTGGATGCCCTCGAGGATCTCCACGGTGGTCGTCTTCCCCGCGCCGTTGGGCCCCAGCAGGCCCACGCAGCTCCCGGCGGCGATGTCCAGGCTGATGCCGTTCACCGCCACCACGTCCTCGAAGCGCTTGATCAGGTTGTGGACCGAGATGGCGGGCGGCGCAGTCACCGGAAATCCTCACAGACCGGACCGGGTAGATTCCAGTCGGCCAAAGGTGTACAGGGTCGCGGGCCGTTTGTCCCTCATGGAGGTCGCTTTGCCCTTCCGCCCTCTCGCGCTGCGCCTGGCGCTGCTGACCGCTTCCGCGCTCCTCGTCTTCTCGGGATGTGACTGTGGCCGCGAGTGCACGGTGCCGGCCGACTGTAACGACCCCGGCAAGACGTGCGAACAGGGACGGTGCGTGGACGTCCCGGACGCCGGGCCGCAGTGCTCGCCGGCGTGTCCCATCTCCCAGTTCTGCGAGACCACCTCGCTGACCTGCAGGAACTGCGACGGCACGTTCATCGCCGGGAGCCAGACCAACCGCGGCTGCACCGCCGGCCAGCCGGTCTGTGACACCGCGGCCAACGGCGGCCTGGGCCAGTGCCGCACCTGCGCGCCGACCTCCATGGACGGCGGGGTGGACCAGGGCTGCACCGGGACCCAGCCGATCTGCGACCCGGCGCTGAGCGCGGGGAACGGGGCCTGCGTGGTGTGCACGGCGCGCGGCGGCTGCGGCATCGGGCGGGTGTGCGACACCTCCGTCGCCGGCGGCATCTGCCGCACCTGCCTCACCTCCATGGACGGCGGCGTCGCCCCGGGCTGCACCCCGAACGAGCCCATCTGCAACCAGGCGGCGGGCCGCTGCCTGACGTGCACCGCCACCGCGGGCTGCACCGCCGGGACCATCTGCGACCCGGCGGCCAACGGCGGCAAGGGCGTGTGCCTGTACTGCCGGCCCGCGACGGGCGGCGGGGTGGCGCCCGGCTGCACGGCCGGCTCGCCAGTCTGCGACCTGGCCCGCGACGGCGGCCTGGGCGCCTGCATCGTCTGCAACGCGGGCGCGGGCTGCACGGGCGGGACCATCTGCGACGTCCCGTCCAACAACGGCAACGGCACCTGCAAGTACTGCTACGACGGGATGACCTCCACGGACCCGGGCTGCACCTCCGGCTCGCCGGTCTGCAACACCGCGGGCGACGGCGGCCTGGGGGCGTGCGTGGGCTGCGTGGCGACGGCGGACTGCACCACGCCGCCCAACCTGGTCTGCGACACGGTGATGAACCGCTGCAAGGTGTGCGTCCTGTTGCCGGCCCCGGAGGGCTGCGGCGCCAGCCAGATCTGCGACCCGGCGGCCAACGGCGGCCAGGGCGCGTGCCTGGGCTGCATCCTCGACCAGGACTGCTCGCTGCCGGACGGCGGCCCCGGCGCCACCCCGTTCTGCCGCACCGCGCCTCCGCCGGGCACCTGCGTGGAGTGCCTGGGCAACCAGCACTGCAGCGGCACCCGCCCGGCCTGCAACGGCAACAACATCTGTGGCTGCACCGCCTCCGCCCAGTGCGGCGTCGGGAGCACGCCGGTCTGCGACACCGCGGCCAACAACGGCAACGGCGTGTGCGTGGTGTGCACGCCGGCGGAGGGCTGCAGCGGGGACACGCCGTTCTGCAGCAACAACACCGTCTGCATCTGCCGCGACAACTCGGACTGCGACGTGGGCGAGGAGTGCACCGGGTCGCCCGCCTCCTGCCAGCCGGTGGACCTGAGCGGCGGGCAGGGCGGCATCGAGGTCTTCACCGACGCGGGCGTGGGCGCGGTGGATGTCCTCATCAACGGCGCGTACATCACGTACTTCAAGCCGCCCATCGGCACCTTCACCAGCGACCCGCCGGGCTTCTTCGTGCAGGCGCAGGCCGGCGGCCCGGCGATGTACGTGGCGACCGACCCCACGCTGATCGTGGCGGACGGCGGCTCGCTGTCGGTGGGTGACCGGGTGCAGTTCACGGTCCTGGGCAAGGTGCTGATCGGCACCACGCAGATGCCGGCGGCCATGCTGCCGGACGGCGGCAGCGCGGTCTTCGGGATGACGGTGCTCTCCACCGACCACCCGGTCCGCAACCTGAGCACCGCCACCCCGGCCGGCCTGGTATCGGACGTGTCGGGTGCGACGGACCTGGCGACCAACATCCCGCTCTACCAGGCGCGGATGATCCGGCTCACCGGGTACCTCGACGGCGGCTTCGCCTCCTCCGGCACCGACCACTTCCAGGCGGACCTGCACACCCCGGTGATCGCCGCTCCGCCGATCCCGCGGCTCCGTCTGCCCGGCAACGTGCTCGACGCGCTGGACCTCGGCCAGGGGTGCAGCATCACGCTGAGGGTGGGGCCGGCGTGGCGGTTCCAGGCCACGCTCCAGCCCACGGCGTACTCGGCGGGGGACATCCAGGTGCTCAGCTGCCCGTTCCCGCCCACGGTGCGGTTCGCCTACGCGCTGAGCGACACCTCGGTGGAGGTGACGTTCGACCACTTCATCGACCCGGCGACGGTGGACGCGGCGGACTTCGACATCCCCGGGCTGGTGGTGCTGACCGCCATCGGCAACGGGAGGAAGGTGGTGCTGGGCACCATCCCGCAGATCTCGGCCACCCGGTACACGGTGACGGTGAGCAACGTCGCCACGCCGTTCGGGGTGCCCATCGGCAACACCGGGAACACGGCGAGCTTCACCGGGTACTCGCCGCCGCCCACCGGCCTGGTGGTCAACGAGATCGACTACGACCAGCCGGGCACGGACAACAACGAGTGGATCGAGCTGTTCAACAGCTCGGCCAGCCCGGTGGACCTGGGCGGCATCGAGCTGCTGCTGGTGAACGGGAACGCCGGCGCCTCGGCCTTCGGGCGCCGCGAGTACGCCCGGTTCCGGCTGGTCAACAGCTTGAACGACGCCGGCGTCCTCACCAACGTGCTGCCGCCGGGCGGGTACTTCGTGGCGGGCCGCGGCGACGGGGGCACCCTGACGCTGCTGGCGCCGGTGCCGGACGACGCGCTCCGCATCACCTGGGGCACCTCCAACGTGGTCGAGAACGGACCGGCGGACGGGGTCGGCATCCTCCACTACGCCACCGGGACGTTGCTCGATTCGGTGGCCTACGTGCAGTCGGCGACGCTGGACACCAACTTCACCATCGCCACCGGCGTCGGCGACCGGCCGTTCAACTTCGCGGAGACGCGGGCCACCGACGCCGGAGACATCGGGACCGACGCCGGCGCCTCCCTCGGCCGGCAGCCCAACGGGTCGGACACCAACAACAACGAAGCCGACGTCCGGCTGATCGGCCCGATCACTCCGGGCTCGGCGAACCCGTAGCGGCCGGGCCCGGGGTGCACCCCGCACGGGTGCGCCAATGTCTCACTTTTCGGTGCACCGGGGAATTTTCACCCCGCGTCGTCTCGGTGACGTCGCGGAGGCGCCGCCGGGAAGAGCGATCAGGGCTTGCGTGGTAAAAGCAAGGATCCCCCGGCCGCCACGCACGTCGGGGGGCGCGGTCTCCAGTCGTGTCGATGCCCGAGCAGCCCGATCCACCGAGCTTGCCGCCCCCTCCGATGGGAGTTGGAGGCGGAGCCCTGTCCGCCCCTCCGGGCGCCGGGGCAGGGCCCGGTCCGCCCCCGGCCGCCCCGCCCGGTCCGCCGGCGATCGACGCGCCCTGGTTCCAGAACCTCCGCTCCGAGGTCCAGCCCACCACGTACAAGAAGGGCCGCGAGTACGCCGAGGCGCGGCGGGTGAACATCGGCACCGTGCAGGGCGGGAAGGTCTCCGCCCAGGTGGCCGGCTCCACGGGCGGCAGCTACCAGGTGGAGCTGGAGATCAAGGACGGGCAGGTCTCCTCGTCCTGTTCGTGCGTGTCCTGGAACAAGTACGGCCCCCACTGCAAGCACGTGGTGGCCACGGCGATGATCTACCTGGCGCGGCTGCGGCACGCGGCGGCGGCGCTGAGCGAGGTCGCGCGCGAGACGGGCGGGCCCTCGGGAGGGGCCGTCTCCCTGCCCGCGCTGGCCAAGCTGGAGAGCTGGCTGGGGCTCTCCGCCCTGCCGGACTACGAGTTCCTCTACCGCCTCACCCCCACCAACGCCGGCGGCGGGCGGCAGTGGGTGGTGGACGTCCGGCGCCAGGACGCGCAGATGAAGGGGCCGGTGCAGGTGAAGCGGCTGCTGGCGGCGGGCGCGCGCATCGCCCCCGCGGACGAGCGCGTCTTCCTCGAGCTGGGCAAGCACGAGAGCCGCTACGACGCGCGCATCCTGCTCACGGACGAGGAGCTCTCCGACATGGTGGAGCTGCTCCGCCACCGGAAGGTGATCTACCGCGGCACCGCGCTCCAGTTCTCCGCCGAGGCCGCGCGCCCGCAGATCCACCTGGAGTCCAGGAACGACACCGCCACCGCGGAGCTGGAGCTGTGCCTGCCCGACGGCCAGGCGGTGGACTTCAAGGACGCCATCGTCCTCGCCGGGCGGCGGACGTTCGCCATCATCAGCCAGGGCCTGTACGCGGTGGAGCCGGACTTCCCGCCGCGGCTGCTCCGCAAGTGGATGCTGGAGCCGCAGATGGCGTTCCCGGTGAGCCAGATCGACCGCATCCTCACCTTCTTCGCCGCCCACCTGCCGCGCTTCCGGATGAGCCTGCGCGCGGACGGGGTGGAGGTGGAGGAGTCCATCGAGCCCCGGTTCATCCTCACCATCGAGGGCGGGGTGGAGCAGATCAAGGCGCGGCTGGCGGCGCGGTACGGCCAGACCACCGTGCCGGTGTCGCCCACCGCGCAGCACCTGGGCTACGCGGCGGGGGCCGGCGAGGGCGCCCGCAAGCTGTACCGGCGCCGCGAGGAGATGGAGCGCGAGGCCGGCAAGCTCCTGCTCACCAAGGGGTTCAAGTTCGACGCCGCGCTCAACCTCTACGAGGCGCAGGGGGACTCGGCCATCGAGCTGTGGGCGCGGGGCATGCGCGAGCTGCCGGAGTCGTGGGAGCGCTACGGCGCCGAGGAGAAGAAGGTCCGCCTGCGGCCGCGGCTGCGCCCGCGGATCCGGGTGGGGATGAGCGGGGTGAGCTGGTTCGAGCTGGACGCGGACTTCGTCACCGACGACCAGGCGGTGGACCTGGGCGCGGTGCGGATGTGGCTGGACTCCGGGCGCCGCTTCGTCCCGCTCAAGGACGGCACCTTCGCCGAGGCGGACCCCAAGGAGCTGCAGCGGGCGGCGGACCTGCTGGAGGAGGCGGGGGCGCTGCCCGGGCGCTCGCGCACGCGGCTGCCGCTGCACCAGGCGGTGGCGCTGGACCTCCTGACGGACCTGGGCGAGCTGACGGAGATCGAGACCAGGGCGCGGCGGGCGATGCACGAGCTGCGCGACGCGGCCGCGGTGCCCAAGGTGGCGCCGCCGGACGGGCTGGAGGGGACGCTGCGGCACTACCAGGAGGGCGGCGTCTCCTGGCTGTGGTTCCTCCACCGCCACGGGCTGTCGGGGATCCTGGCGGACGACATGGGCCTGGGGAAGACCATCCAGGCGCTGGCGCTGCTGCAGAAGGCGAGGAACGAGGAGGGGCAGAAGCCGTCGCTGGTGGTGGCGCCCACCAGCGTGCTGGCGAACTGGGAGCGGGAGGCGGAGAAGTTCACTCCCGGGATGTCGGCCTTCATCTGGCACGGGGCGGAGCGGAAGGAGCGGGCGGACCAGCTGAAGGCGGTGGACCTGGTGCTGACCTCGTACGCGCTGGTGCGGCGCGACGTGGAGGAGCTGTCCAAGGTGGGGTTCCGGTACCTCATCCTGGACGAGGCGCAGAACATCAAGAACGCGGACTCGGCGACGGCGCAGGCGTGCAAGTCGATCCCGTCCGAACAGCGGCTGGCGCTGACCGGCACGCCGCTGGAGAACCGGCTCTCGGAGCTGTGGAGCATCTTCGACTTCCTGATGCCGGGGTTCCTGGGGACGCCGGGCACCTTCTCCGAGCGCTACGAGCAGCCGATCCAGGTGGGGGGCGACGCGCAGGTGCGGGAGCGGCTGAAGCGGCGGATCTCGACGTTCGTGCTGCGGCGGCTGAAGACGGAGGTGGCGAAGGACCTGCCGCCGAAGACGGAGAGCGTGGCGTACTGCGAGATGGATCCGGGGCAGGCGGCGCTCTACAAGGAGGTGCTGGCGGAGACCCGGCGCAAGGTCTACGACACCATCGAGAAGGTGGGGTTCAAGCGGAGCCGGGTGTCCATCCTGGCGGCGCTGATGCGGCTGCGTCAGGTGTGCTGTGACCCGCGGCTGTTGAAGCTGCCGCCGGGGACGCTGCTGCCGCCCTCGGCCAAGCTGGAGCGGTTCCAGGAGCTGGTGAACGACCTGGTGGCGGAGGGGCACCGGGCGCTGGTGTTCTCGCAGTTCACCGAGATGCTGGAGCTGCTCAAGGTGAGGGCGGACGAGCAGAAGCTGCAGTACCTGTACCTGGACGGGCGGACGAAGGACCGGATGTCGAAGGTGGACCAGTTCAACGACGCGTCCGGGCCGCCGCTGTTCTTCATCAGCCTGAAGGCGGGCGGGACCGGGCTCAACCTCACCGCGGCGGACTACGTCATCCACTACGACCCGTGGTGGAACCCGGCGGTGGAGGACCAGGCGACGGACCGGACCCACCGCATCGGGCAGACGAAGGCGGTGATCAGCTACAAGCTGATCACCCGCGGGACGGTGGAGGAGAAGATCCTGGCGCTGCAGAAGCGCAAGCGGGAGCTGGCGGCGGGCGTGCTGGGCGGGGACGAGGAGATCGCCAAGGCGCTGTCGGAGCAGGACATCGAGGAGCTGTTCAAGACGGACGTGTGAGGAGGTGCTCCCCGGGGTGTCCCTCCGCGTACTGCAAGAACTTCAGTCCCGATGGCCGAAGGTTCGCTACCGGCCATTCCACGGGGCCACTGGGCCACCGATCTGGAGGTGGCATCGCGCCTGCTTGCATCACCGGAGATGATGGGCGAGCCACGGGGTAGGGGTGGGGGCGAGGGAGCGATCGATTCGCTCGCGTTCGGGGCGCTGGTCGTCTTCTTCGCGTTGATGTACGCGGCGCCGAGCGAGCTGCTGGAGCCGCTGGCCCCGCTGCGGCCGGCGCTGATCGCCTCCACCGCGGCGCTGGTGTTGCTGGTGGTGTCGCGCCTGGGGCGGGGGAAGCCGATCTCGCTGGATGGCTGGCGCGGCAGCGCGCTGCTGCTGTTCACGCTGCTGACGCTGGCGTCCTTCGGCTGGTCGCTGAACCCGGAGGGTTCGAAGGCGCTGGGGGTGGAGTGCCTCAAGTACGCCGGCATCTACTTCACCGTCATCAACCTGGCCCGGACGCCGAGGCGGCTGGCCATCCTGTGCGGGGCGCTGGTGGTCGCGTCGCTGGTGACGTCCGTCGGGGTGATGCGCTGGTACTTCGCCGGGGAGGGGCTGGTGGAGGGCTACCGCGCCCGCTGGCTGGGCATCTTCGCGGACCCCAACCGGATGGCGATGACGCTGGGCCTGGTGGTGCCCGTCGCCCTGGGCTTCGCGGTCCGGCGCGAGACGCGGCTGCCGATGCGGCTGGCGGCGGTCGCGGCGCTCGGGCTGGCGGTGGGCGCCATCGTGGTGAGCTTCTCGCGCGGCGGGTTCGCCGGGCTCCTCGTCGGCACGGCGGTCTGGCTCCTTCTCGAGCGCCGGTTCGATCGCGCGGCGCTGGTGGGCGCGGCGGCGCTGCTGTTGCTGGTCCTGGCGCCGGGCAGCTTCTGGTCCAGGACGGGGACGGTCTCCACCTTCCGCGAGGACGCCTCCGCCATGGGGCGCGTGCACGCGTGGACGGTGGCGTCGCGGATCAGCGCGGACCGGCCGCTCCTCGGGGTGGGCGCCGGAGGCTTCCGGGTGGCGTGGACGCAGTACGCGCCGCCGGAGGCGAGGCGGGCGTTCGAGGCGCACAACGTCTTCCTCCAGATCATCGCCGAGCTGGGCTGGGTGGGGCTGTTCCTCTACCTGTGCTTCATCGGCGCGGGGGTCGAGGGCGGGGTGAGGGCCGGGCGCGACAAGGGCGTGGGCTGGATGGCGCGCGCGCTGGTGGCCAGCGCGGCGGGGTACCTGGTGTGCAGCGTCTCCGCCGGGTTCATCGGGGGCTCGCCGTACTTCTATGCCCTGTTCGCGATGGCCGCCGCCGCGGAGCGGCTCTCCAGCGGCGCCGGGGTCCGGGCGGCGGCGGTGCCGGTCCCCAGCTGGGAAGCGCTCCCTCCCGGGGCGAAGCTGAAGGGAGCCTGACGCTCACCCTCCCAGCAGCGCCGCGGTGGCCCTCCCCAGCCCCTCCACCACGCTGGTGAAGGCGTCCGCGGTGCGGATCCGGTCCTCGCCGAACCGCCGGCTGAAGATCTCCCGCACCGCCGGGATGTACGAGCTGCCGCCGGTGAGGAACACCGCGTCGACCCGGTCGCCCGTCCGCTCCAGCAGCCCGTTCACGCACTCCGCCAGCTCGTCCAGCAGCGGCCGGCAGAACGATTCGAACTGCGCCCGCTCGAGCGGCACGTGGACGTGGATCCGGTCCTCGTCGTAGTCGATCCGCGCCTCCAGCGCCGACGACAGCTGCACCTTGGCGCGCTCGATGGCGCGGAACAGCTGGAACCCCAGGTTGTGCACCACCAGGTCGTGCAGCGCCTCGATCGCCGGCACGTTGTCGCTGGTCTCCAGCATGGTGGCGATCAGCTCCTGGGTGGAGCGTTCGCGGATGAACGACATCTCGTGCCAGTTGAGCAGCTTCCGCTCGATGTGCTGCGGCATCCGCAGCCACTGGCTCCCGAACCGCTCCCGGTACTTCGCGCCCCCGCCGAACAGCGGCAGCAGCGCGTGCTTCATGATCGCCGCGTCGAAGCTGTCGCCGCCGATCCGCACTCCGCTGGACCCCACCACGTCCCCCGTCCTCGCCCGCGCCACGCGCCGCGACGGTCCCAGGTCCATCACCGTGAAGTCCGACGTGCCGGCGCCGAAGTCGCCCACCAGCACCCGCTCGTCCCGCTCCAGCCGCGCCTCGTAGGCCAGCGCCGCCGCGATCGGCTCGATCAGGAAGACGATCTCCTCGAACCCCGCTTCCTCCGCCGCCCGCTTCATCCGGTTCTGCGCCATGGCGTCCGCCGCCTCCTCCGTGGAGTAGACGGCCGGCCGCCCCATCACCACCCGCCTCACCTCCGCCCCCGCCGCCCGCTCCGCGTCCTCGCGGATCCGCCGCAGCAGCATCGACACCAGCTCCTCCAGCGTCACCGGCCGGTGCCGGATCTGGGTGTGCGTGAAGGCGCGGCTGGGCAGCCAGGACTTCACCGACTGGATGAAGCGGCCCGCGGGCTCGTCCAGGTAGCGGTCGATGGCCGCCGCCCCCGCGTACATCTCCCGCTCCTCCTCCGGGAAGAACAGGACCGACCGGAAGAGGCGGCGGTTCTCCGCCTCAAGATCGATCTCCAGCACCTCGCCCGAGGGCAGCGCCACCGTGCTGTTGCTGGTGCCGAAGTCGAGCCCGCAGGCGCTCACACCCGCGTTATAGGCCCGCGCCTACTGCAGGAACCACTCCGTCGGCCGGGCGCCGCCCTTGTGCGCGCCGGGGGTGTGCGGCGGCGCGACCGGCGCCATGGACGGGTTCACGTTCGCGCCGCGGATGAAGTCCGTCCAGCGGCTGCCCACCCAGGGGTTGGAGGGCGTCTTCACGTAGTCGGTGTCGAAGCGCCTGAGCGGCGCGTAGGTGGTGAGCCCGGTGGTGCCGGCCGCCCCGGTGGCGCCCTTGGCCGTCCTGGAGTACGCCGCCACCGCGATCTCCGCCGCCAGCGCCTTCGCCGCGTCGCGGATCTCCGGCGACAGGGTGGTGGTGCCGGACAGCCGCTTGGCGAAGTCGCCCAGGTCCATCTGCTCGTGGATGTCGTCGTCGCGTTGCGCGGACTGGTAGGCGGCGCGGATGCTCTTGTTGGACAGCCCGCCCGCGCGCAGCAGCGCATCCGAGAGCGCCGCCGTCTTCGCCTCCACCGCGTCCATCCGCGACAGGTCCGTGGCCGACAGGTGCGAGTTGTCCTTCGGCCCGCTGGCGTAGGAGTCGACCGTGGCGCGCGCCAGGGTCTGCGCGCTGACGTTCTTCTGGTCGAAGAGCTTGTTGAACCGGGTGAAGAGATCGCTGTAGTTCCAGCCGCTGCCCGGCTCCAGGAACTCGCTCCCCACCATGTACTGGGCGCCGGTCTGCTTGGCGACCTGGGCGATCTCCCGCGCGCCCATCAGGCACTCGTCGAACCCCAGCACGTCCGCCTTCACGCCATCCAGCGCCTGCTGCAGGTGCCCCTGGAACGGCTCCATGGTGGTGCCCGAGTCGTCGCTGGACGCCCCGCGCCAGCTGTCGCCGTGGTCCCACATGTCCACGAAGAGGTGCTCGGAGGGGATGTTCTGCTGGACGTACTTGAGGGCGGCGTTCATCACCTTCGGGTCGCCCAGGTTCAGCTCGCCCTTCCCGGCGGCCAGCATCTTCCCCAGGTCGCTCTTGGGGTCGACCGCGATCTCCTTGGAGACGATCTTGTTCGAGTTGGACGGGTCCTTCTGGATCCACATCAGCCGCGTCCCCTCGGTCCACCCGTCCTTGGAGGGGGTGAACCCCTTGGCGCCGTCCACCAGGGCGAACACGTTCATCCGCCCGGGCATCGACCCCAGCTTCTCCATCTCGTTGAGGTCGTCCTTCGCGTCCGACTCGAGGTTGTTGTCCCCGTTCAGGTAGACGAAGAAGTTCCACGGCGTGCGCGGGATGTCCTGCGGGCGGACCGCGCCGGCGCGAGTGGAAGCCGCGGATGCGGCGGGTGCAGCAGAGGGCGTCGAGGGGCGAATGGAAGTCATCAGGGCTGTAGGGGTTCTCCGCACCAGCCGCCGAGTGTTTTGTCAGCCCTTTTTCCACTCCAAGTGCCCGTCTAGACTGCGATCTCTCCACATGATCCCCACCTTTACGCTTCTTGGCCTCCTCGCGGCCGCACCCGCGCCCAGCGCACCCACCGCGCCCAGCGCGCCCACCACCGAACCGGAGGCCTCCACGGCGGCGGGCTACGCGCGCGCCTGGGACGTCTCCGCTCTCGCGGACCTCCAGTCCCTGTGGGGAGGGTCCATGGGCTGGGTCCAGCCCGGGACCACCGTGCCGCTGAGCGGGGGGCTCCCGGGCGTGCCGCTGCAGGGGATCCGGCTGGAGGTGGGCAGCTCGGACCAGCACATCGGGTTCAGCCTGCTGGGCCTGCAGGTGGCGAGGGGTGGGGGGGCGGTGGACTTCACGCCGGACGGCGGCGCTCCCGCCGTCCCCATGACCGTCACCCGCTACGCCCTGGCGGCCTTCCAGCCCCGGGTCCGGTACCAGTACTGGCGCCTGCAGGCCTTCGCCCAGGCGGGGCTGGATTTCCTGATGCTGCTGGGCCAGCCCACCGACGGATCGAGCCCGATGAGGGCGTACAGCCTGGGCGTCGCGGGGCGCGCCGGGCTCCGCGGGTT
>Ga0209382_10007352_pt1 | contig 14045 bp, 8 predicted proteins | sample SoiMetdeltSBSDD5_FD_187599 | JGI IMG/M metagenome (GOLD analysis project Ga0209382, IMG submission 187599) | Bulk soil microbial communities from a Populus tree surrounding site in Tennessee, USA - Soil MetaG P. deltoides SBSDD5 (SPAdes) (version 2) | ecosystem: Environmental > Terrestrial >... | reverse complement strand
CTCATAATATTCGTGCTTCGGTTTCATGGTAAGCGCCGGAGAGAGAGTAGCTCACTCCCTCCGGCCCTCCCTTTAGAACGATTACTTCTTGTCTTCTACGTCGACGAACTCGGCGTCCACGACGTTGTCGGCCGGCTTCTCGCCGCCCTGGGTTCCAGCACCTGGCGCTCCGCCCGGTGCGCCCGCGCCCGGTCCGCCGTCGCCGCTCGGCGGCGCCGATGCCTTGTACATTGCTTCGGCCAGTTTGTGCGAACCCTGCGTCAGTTTGTCCATGGCGGACTGGATCTTCTCCTTGCCGCCCTCTTCGATCGCCTTCTTCGTCTCGGCAACCGCGGCTTCCACGGCCGCGGCGTCGGCCTCGCTGATCTTCTCGCGGTGCTCGCGCAACATCTTCTCGACGTTGTAGACCATCGAGTCTGCCTGGTTGCGCAACTCGATCTCTTCTTTGCGGGTTCGGTCGTCGGCAACGTGGGACTCGGCATCCCGCGCCATTTTTTCGACCTCTTCCTTGCTCAGGCCGGAGCTCGATGTGATCGTAATCTTCTGCTCGTTGTTGGTAGCCCGATCCTTGGCGCTCACGTTTAAAATACCGTTCGCGTCAATGTCGAAGGTGACCTCCACTTGCGGCACGCCGCGCGGCGCCGGAGGAATGCCCACCAGTTGAAAGACACCCAACAGCCGATTGTCCCGCGCCATGGCGCGCTCGCCCTGATAGACCTTGATCTCTACCGATGTCTGATTGTCGGCCGCCGTCGAGAATACCTCGCTCTTGCGCGTCGGGATCGTCGTGTTGCGCTCAATCAGCTTGGTGAACACGCCGCCGAGCGTTTCAATACCCAGCGACAGCGGGGTGACGTCAAGCAGCAGCACGTCCTTCACTTCGCCCGCCAGTACACCGCCTTGCACCGCGGCACCCACGGCCACGACCTCATCCGGGTTCACAGTCTTGTTCGGATCCTTGCCAAACAGTTCGCGCACCAAGGTCTGCACGCGCGGAATGCGCGTCGAGCCACCGACCATGACCACTTCGTCGATCTGCTGCGGCGTCAATCCGGCATCGGCCAAGGCCTGCTTTGAGGGCCCGAGGGCCTTCTGCAGAATGTCCTCGATCATCTGCTCGAACTTGGCGCGCGTGATCTTCAGCACCAAGTGCTTCGGACCCGTAGCATCGGCCGTAATGAACGGCAGATTGATCTCGGTTTCCAGCAGCGTCGACAATTCGATCTTGGCCTTCTCGGCCGCTTCCTTCAACCGCTGCAGCGCCATCTGGTCGCGCGAAAGATCGATTCCCTGCTCCCGCTTGAATTCGTCAATGATCCATTCGATCAACCGTTGGTCAACGTTGTCGCCGCCCAAGTGCGTGTCGCCGTTCGTCGACTTAACTTCCACAACGCCGTCGCCCACTTCGAGAATCGAGATGTCGAAGGTGCCGCCGCCAAAGTCGAATACGGCGATCGTCTGGTCCTTCTTCTTGTCCAGGCCATAGGCAAGAGCCGCCGCCGTCGGCTCGTTGATGATGCGCATCACCTCCAGGCCCGCGATCTTGCCCCCGTCCTTGGTCGCCTGGCGCTGCGCGTCGTTGAAATAGGCCGGAACTGTAATCACCGCCTTGGTCACTTTTTCGCCCAGGTATGCCTCGGCCGCTTCTTTCAGCTTGCCGAGGATCATCGCCGACACTTCCGGCGGCGACTGCTTATTACCGCTCACCTCGACGCGCGCATCGCCATGATCGCCCGCCACGACCTTATACGGCACGAGTTTGGTTTCCTGAGTTACTTCATCGAACCGCCGTCCCATGAACCGCTTGATCGAATAGATAGTATTCTCGGGATTGGTGACGGCCTGGCGCTTGGCCACTTGGCCTACCAGTCGTTCGCCCGACTTGGTAAACCCAACCACCGACGGGGTCGTCCGCCCGCCCTCTTGATTGGGGATCACCACCGGCTGTCCGCCTTCCATCACGGCGACTACGCTGTTCGTCGTTCCTAAATCGATACCAATAATTTTGCTCATGCGTTAACCTCCTGGCAGGTGCCCGGCTCGGCGGGCTCAGACGGCTTTCCCCGTCACCAAAAAATTTGATGGCTTTGGCAGCACGTCCCCGCTCGTATTGAAGATCGGCAGTTCCGCGCTGCAATTTAGCCTGATCCTATTATTAAGTTTGAGTGGACTCTTGTCAAGTTCAAAGCCTCAAACCTGCCTTCACAGTAGCAGCTATGTCCAGCTCCGCCTATTTCGCTTCCATCTATCTCTCTCATTGTGAACATGTTATGATTTTGAATGAGATGGGATCATTACAGGTCCGCCGCATCACGCTGCTGATTCTCCTGGTGGTGACCCTGTATGCAATCTACCTTTTGGTCAGCCCCTTTGCTGGACCGCTTCTCATGGGCGGACTGCTGGCTCTCATCTTCCTCCCGGTTCATCAGCGCATCGAACGGCGGGTTTCCGGCCCAACGCTTGCTTCACTGGCATCCACGGTCTTAATGCTCCTGGTCATCCTGACACCCCTCACGTTCCTTGTTATTGTCGTCAGCGAGGAGTTGCGCCAGGCATATGATGCCGTCCGTACAGCCACCGCCAACGGCGGGACGGATCGCATGCTCCAAGAATTGGACCGCCCGCTTAGCACCATCGCCGCCTGGTTCGGCATGACCGGGCCCGAACTCGGAGAGGTCATCAACGCGCGTGTCGTGCAAGGAGGCGCCGCCGTGCTCCGCGAAGCGCTCGTTGTGATCGGATCGGTACCCAGCGGAGCCATCAAATTTGTCGTCATGTTGCTCGCCTTCTTTTTTACGCTCCGCGACGGCAACTACCTTTACTCCCAGACGCTCCGCTGGTTCCCCCTCGGCCCGGAGCGCACCGCCGAACTTCTCCGCACCAGTTACAACGCCATCGTCGCCAGCGTAAACGGAATTGTCGCCGTATCGTTGGCCCAGGGGGTCCTCTGTGGCATCGGCATCTGGATCGCTGGCCTCCCCTCGCCTGCTCTGTGGGGCGTCGCAGCTGCTGTCGTCTCCGTCATTCCCATTGTCGGTACTGCCCTGGTATGGATCCCCGCTGCTGCCGTCCTATTTGCCCAGGGTTCCTGGAAGCTCGGCGTCTTCATGCTTGTCTGGGGCGCCCTGCCCGTGGCCCAGGCCGACAACATCGTCCGCCCCCTTGTCCTAACTGCCCAACTACCCGTGAACGCCCTTGTCCTTTTCGTGGCTATGCTCGGGGGTGCATCCGCATTTGGCCTCCCCGGCATTTTCTTAGGACCAGTTCTTGTGGCCGTTTCTATCACGCTCTTCCGTTTCGTGGCCGAAGAATTCGGCGCCGGAAACGAATGAGAAGGAACCGTTGCCCTTCAACATCTCCGGCACCACATCTCCGGCAGTATTGCGCCTGTGTTGCATTACCGATACCCTGGAGAAATTGACCTGGGGGATCAATGACATGAAAGCCAAGCTATTTCTCGCTCTCTTTTCCGCCCTTGTCGCCACCGCTGTGTGGGGACAAGATACCGCACGCCTGTCGGGCAGCGTCACGGATCCAACCGGTTCCCCAATCCCAGGGGCAACCGTTTCACTTCGCCTACCTGGTGGCGAAGGTGTACTGGGCACAACTAACACTACTGCGGAGGGGCTATTCTCCTTCATTGGTCTGCGTCCAGTTACCGTTGACATTGTGGCGGAATCCACCGGGTTCCAGAAGCAAGTCATCCGCGGCCTGAAACTCGACTCGGGTAAGGAAACCAGCCTTCCCGCTATCAAGCTGGAGGTGGGTTCGGTCACGGAAACCGTTGAGGTCACGGGCACCATTCAATCGGTTCAAACGTCCAACTCCGAGGTATCCAACACCGTCTCCATTGAGCAGGTACGCCGCCTACCCATTCTGAACCGGAGCGTCATCAGCCTCATCCAAAGCCAGGCGGGAATTGGCTCCACTGGCCGCACGACTACGGTCATCAACGGCCTCCGCACCCCGTTTGCCAGCTCCACCTACGACGGCATCAACGTTCAAGACAATTTCATCCGCTCCAACGCCCTCGACTTTCAGCCCAACCGGCTATTCACGGACCAGGTTGCCGAAGTAAGTGTCATCACCTCGAACCCTGGAGCCATGTTCGGCGGCGGCGCGGCCCACGTTGGTTTCGTCAGCCCGTCCGGATCGAACAACTATCACGGTTCGCTCTACTGGTACAACCGCAACAATGCGACCTCGGCCAATTCCTGGTTCAGCAATCAGTCCGGGCTTTCTCTACCCTTCCTTAACCAGAATCAGGGTGGCGGTTCCCTCGGCGGCCCGATCAAAAAGGATAAGCTGCTCTTTTACTTCAACTACGAAGCCTTCCGGCTCAGCCAGCAATCGTCGGTGAACCGGACGATCCTCACCTCCGATGCCCGCCAGGGCATCTTCACCTATTCGGCCGGCGGGGCGGTGCAGAAGGCCAACGTCCTACAGCTCATGGGCGTCAGCGTCGACCCACATGTCGCCCAAGTTCTCCAACTGGTACCCGGACCCGATAAAATCAACAACTTCAATCTGGGCGATTCGAGCGGCGCCCTTCTCCGCAACACAGCCGGCTATCGATTCAACGCCCGTAACAACACCACGCGCGACAACCTGTTGGCGAAAATCGATTACCTCCACTCCACCAAGAACACCATCTCGGGCTCGTACTCCTGGAACAGCGAACGGACCGACCGCAACGACTCGACCATCGCCAACGATTACAGCGTCGTGCCGCAGGTTTACAATGACACAAGCCGTCCTCTGGTCTCCGCCGCTTGGCGTTCAAACCCCAACCCCCGCTTCACCAATGAACTGCGTGGAGGGTTCTTCCTCTCGCCGAGTACCTTCATCAGCGACACGAAGTTTGCCGACAAGATCATCACCGGCTACGTTTTCTCGAATCCGCTGAATACCTTCCGCAACCAGGGCCGCTACACCGACACCTACAACCTGCAAGACAACGCCAGCTACACCAAAGGCCGCCATCAGCTCCAGTTCGGCTATCAATACCAGGGCATCCGCGTCGATAACTACAACGAAGGCGGCACGTTGCCCACCTATAACATCGGTATTGGCGCCGGCAACCCGGGCCTGCTCAACACGCACCTGCCGGGCATCAGCTCCGCCGACCTGACCGCGGCCAACAATCTCCTGGCGTCTCTTGCCGGTTATGTCACCAGCTATACGCAGAACTTTGAGGTCAAGGATCGCACCAGCGGCTTCGTGCCCGGGCAGGAGAACCGCCGCAACTTCATTCTCGACAACCATGCCCTCTACCTTCAGGACAACTGGAAGGTCCGCCCAGGCCTGACATTGAACCTTGGTGTGCGCTGGGATTATTGGTCGCCGGTTGACGAACGCGATTCGCTCTATCTCTTGCCGGCACTTCGCGGAAACGTGATCGAAACGATGCTGAACCCCGAAGGCACGCTCGACTTTGCCGGTAAGTCCGCGGGCCGCCGCTGGTATAACCCCGACCGCAACAACTTCGGTCCGAATGTCGGCCTGGCCTGGGACATCTTTGGCAACGGCAAGACTTCCTTGCGCATGGGTTACACCATCAGCTTCGTCAACGACGAGATGATCCGCTCGCTCGACAACAATGTCGGCACGAACTCCGGATTGTCCACGACTGTGACACGTTCGGGTCTCACCGCTCGAGCCAGCGGTGTTCCCGCCGTCCCCACACCCGCCTTCAAAGTCCCGCGTACCTTTGCCGACAACAACGCCGTGGACAGCCAGGCCGCCCTTGGACTACCGGAACCGGGTCTTGTGACGCCGTATGTCCAGCAGTACTCGATCGGTATTCAGCAGGAGTTCAGAGGATTCATTTTCGAGGGCCGCTATGTCGGCAATCACGCCACCAAGATGTACCGGGCCTTCGACTACAACCAGGTAATGATCAGGGAAAACGGATTCCTGGACGATTTCAAGCGCGCCTACAACAATGGCAACCTTGCTCTTGCCGCAACCGGCCAGTTCCTTCCCGCCTACAACCCGGCCATCCCGGGCAGCCAGCGGCTTCCCGTCTTTGACCAGCTTGGCAGCCAAGGCCTGCTGACCAATGCAACGATCGTCAACCTCATCCGGCAGAATGCCGTGGGCGAGTTGGCCAACACCTATGTCATCAACCGGCTGAATGGAAACGTGCAGTTCTACCGCAACCGGAATGCGCTCGGCACGAACGTGATGACCAACTACTCGAATTCGACCTATAACTCGCTGCAGCTCGAAGTAAGGCGCCAGGTTAGTTCGGGCCTCTTCTTCCAGGGCAATTATGTTTACTCGAAGGTCCTCACCGACACGCTTGGCGACACGCAAACGCGCTTTGAGCCGTTTCTCGATATCGCCAACGGCGCCATCGAACGCGCCCGCGCTCCTTACGACCTGACACATCAGTTCAAGTTCAATTTTGTTTACGACCTGCCGATGGGCAAGGGCAAGCTTTTCGCCGCCGAAGGCATTCTGGACAAGATCGTCGGTGGCTGGAGCCTTTCGGGAAATTACACTCATCAAAGCGGCACGCCGTTCTCTGTGACGAGCGGACGCGGCACGCTCAACCGCGGCGGACGATCCACCGGCAATACTGCGATTACGACCCAGACGAAGGCTCAGTTGGACGAAATCATGAGCTTTCGCATGAGCGGTACGGGTCCCTATATGGTCGCCGCCAGCGCTATTGGGCCGGACAGCCGCGCCGTTCAGGCCGACGGGGCGGCTCCTTTCTCCGGCCAGATCTTTTTCCAACCCGGCGCGGGCGAGATCGGCTCGCTGCAACGCCGCATGTTCTCAGGTCCCTCCGCCTGGACCATCGATATGGGACTTCAGAAGCGCACGAGCATCACTGAGCGCGTTTCGCTCGAGATTCGCGCTGAGGCATACAACACCTTCAACCACCCGACCTTCGACTTTGGTATCACCACACCCGATCAGGTGGTTACCAGCACGACCTTCGGCAAACTCCCGACTAACTTGTTCGGCCGCAGGCTGCTCCAACTCGGCGCTTACTTGAGGTTCTAGCTTTTACTCTTCGTACCGCGAGGGTGTGCGGCGTCGTACACCCTCATCAAATCCGTCAGCGCCACTTGTGTGTAGCGTTGCGTCGTGGAAAGCTGCGAGTGTCCCAGCAATTCCTGGATGCTCCTCAGGTCCGCGCCATCGGCCAATAGATGAGTCGCAAATGCGTGCCGCAGAGCATGCGGATGCAGGCTCGAATCGCCCGCCAGCAGCATCGAATAGAGCTTCACGAGCGACCTCATGCTGCGATCCGAGAGCCGTCCGCCGCGATGGTTCACAAACACGGCCTGCTCGCCCGGTTTCGCGCGCCTCACTTCCAACCAATGCGACAGCGCCTCGGCCGCTTTCGCGCCAAACGGTACCATGCGCTCCTTGCGCCCCTTCCCGCGGACACGAATCACGCGCTCGGCGCGATCGATGTCCATCAGGTCCAATCCAGCCAATTCGCTTACCCGCAGCCCGCAGCCGTAGAGAATTTCGAACACCGCGCGGTCGCGTTCGGGAAATGGGCGTTCGAGCTTATCCGCCGCCACGTCGTCGAGTAAGCGGTTGGTTTTCTCAGCACCCGGTACCTCCGGCAAACGCTTCGGCATCTTGGGCGTGCTGAGCAGCTTCGCCGGATTCGCCGTCACCGCGCCCTCGCGCATCAAGTATTGGTAGAACGAGCGCACCGAGGCCAGCTTGCGCCGGATCGAAGGCACGGCCAACCCTCGCTCATAGAGCGATGACAGCCACTGCCGCAGTGCCGTCAGGTCCGGTTCGCCGCCGCCTTCAAAGAACGCACAGAACTCGCGCAGGTCCACGCCATAATTGCGTAGCGTGTGCGCCGACGCATTCTCGCGCCGCATCTCGTCGAGGAAGCGCTCACTGAGCGGCGACAGCGAGATACTCATCGAGTGCCTCCAGGGCCCGTTTGCAAACTTCGGCGTGGCGCGCGCGCTTGTCATGCTTTAGCCGCTTCTTGGTCTCTTCTTCCAATTGCGGAAGCAGATCGAACGTGATGTTCGCCGGTTGATAGTTCCGGGGATCGGCGCCCGACACATAGCGGCAGAGCGAACCCAGCGCCGTTGCACCCGGCATCGCGCGTACCTCCTCGCCTTGTTCGACCGCAACAGCATGGCGGCCCGCGAGCAAGCCCGTGGCAATCGATTCCACATAGCCTTCGATGCCCGCGATCTGCCCGGCGAACAACACGCGTGGTTCGCGCCGCATTTGCAAAGTGGGCAACAGCACGGCCGGGGCGTTGATGTAGGTGTTGCGGTGAATCTGCCCGTATCGCACGAACTCGGCCTTTTCAAGGCCAGGGATCAGGCGGAACACCCGCTTCTGATCGGGATAACGAAGGTAGTTCTGGAACCCCACCAGGTTGTAACTATCGGCGCGCAGATTCTCTTGCCTCAACTGCACAGCCGCATAGGGCCACCGCCCCGTGCGCGGATCGGTCAGTCCGACGGGCTTCATCGGCCCGAAGCGCAGTGTATCGCGCCCACGCCGGGCGATCTCTTCAATGGGCAGGCACGCTTCAAAGTACGGCACGTCGTCGGGGATATGCGGCGTGTGGCTCTGTGCTTCCAGCAACGCTTCGAGGAACCGCTCGTATGCTTCCTTGGTGAACGGGCAGTTGATGTAATCGTCCGATGCGTCGATGGATTTCCCGTAGCGCGACGCACGAAACGCGACAGCCATGTCGACCGAGTCGGCCTCGACAATCGGCGAAATTGAATCGTAGAAAAACAGCCGCTCGGTGCCCGTGAGCCGGGCAATCTCCATTGCCAGCGCATCGCTGGTGAGCGGTCCGGTGGCAATGATCGTTACCCCGTCGTTAGGCAGATGAGTCAACTCCTCGCACCGAATCTCGATGCCCGGCAAGCGCTCAACGGCTTGTGTGACCTCGGCCGCAAACGACTCGCGGTCAACCGTCAACGCATGGCCAGCGGGAACGCGCACCTTCGCCGCCACCTTCAGCAGCAGCGAATCCATCCGCCGCAGCTCTTCTTTCAAAAGCCACGGAGCGGAATTCTCAGACTCGCTCTTCAGTGAGTTGGAACAAACCAGTTCGGCGAGATGAGCGGTTTTATGCGCGGGCGTCGTGCGCTGAGGGCGCATCTCATAAAGAGTGGCCTTCGCTCCCGCACGCGAAATCTGCCAAGCCGCTTCGCAGCCCGCAAGACCGCCGCCAATAATGTGGATCATTGATGCCCGGCGAACAGGCCCTAGGCCCGCGCCTTGTCGTAGTCGATCGGATCGTTCACCAGGTGATACTCGGGCTCGCCGTCCATCTGGAGGTAGTAGGTCTTCAACGGCGTGCGCTCGAAATCGGTCAACTGCCGCCGCGAGGGCTTGCCATCGGACCACTCGTATACCGGAACTTCATGCGGATTGAAAGTGTCGGCGAAGCCGCGTTCCTTGGCAATGCGGAACAGGTTGACGTTGCCAGGTTCATGCCCGCCCAGCCACATGCCTACCATGTCCAGCCGCAGCTTGTCCTTGGAGAACATGACCAGATTCGTCATGTAGTCGTTGCCGATGCCGAAGCCGTTGCCGTCGCGCCCATAGATACCTTCGATGATCGCCAGGCCCGGCTTCGTCGTTTGGTAATGATCGAGCGTCTTGTGCGCCCAGATCTCATGGTTCATTGGGGCCAGTTCGGCCTTGCTCTGATAGCGCGGATAGCCTTTGGAGACGTGCCCTTCGAAGAATTTGTTCACCACGCGCTCGACGTTGGGGTGAATGTTCGGCTTCATATGCTCCGGCACGCCGGTCACCATGCGCCAGCCGGGGCAGAACCTCACGTACGGCTTTACCACCATGCCCTGCTCGTTTTTCGTCGCCAGCGTCATGCACATGCCATGCGATTTCCACTTGGCGATATTGATCAGCCACGTGTCAGGCTCGCCCAGCGGCGCGTAGTGCGGAATAGTCGTGTAGACGACGGGTTCAGGCACCTTCGTCCAGGTCATTTCGTAGCTTTCCAGGAAATTGCGTTCGCGGCGGTCCGGCTCGTTGCAAATGACCCCGTGCCGGTCGTTGATATCGGCCATGCCGCGATAGTTCCAGGCCTGGAAATTGTTCGCTTCGAGGAAGTGGAACTTCTTCAGCCCAAGCTCCTTCAACCCCATGATGATGCCTTCGTAAAATTGTGGGTCGGTTCCCGTGCCCCAGTTCTCTTCGTGCGGCCGGTTCCGGCTGCGCACGTTCGTGCAATTGGGTTTGAGAATCACGCGGTGCGATACGGGGACGCCAGGCGCCGCATCCATTGGAACCAGAACTTCGCGGGCGAACCGCAAACCTTCGTTGAGCTTGGCTTCGTTGTCGAACTTGTGCGCCACCTTCGTCCGCATGATGAACACGGCCTTGGGGTTCGCCTCTACAAACGGATGCACGCCAAAATAGGACTTCGACAAGCGTGGCGCCGCTGCGAGAGACGCAGCGCCAATCGACCCGGCGCCGAGCGGCAAAGCCGCACCAGACATGAGAAAGTTTCGACGGCTCAGCATAAGTTAGTCCAAGCTCCTGTGTCTTCAGTTTAGCTGAAGGCGACCCTAACTAAACACCACCACGCCCATGCGCCCTAACTCCGGCAGGAATACTTCGGTCATCGCCTCCCGGCCCCGAGCCTCCAACGTCTTTGCGGCCCCCTCAGGCGTATGCAGGACTGCGGCCTTGTAGCGTCCGCGGATTCTAAGTTGTACGTCGTACATCTTGGAACGCCCGTAGTTCATCATTGTCGCCAAAGCCTCCGTCCCGCGCCGCGAAGCTGTATACACCACAGTTCCCGCGCCCCAAGCACGAATCGGCCGGTTGCGATATGTCACCAGATCGATTACGTCCAGCGCAAACTCGCTAGGATTGGCGATAGCTTTCGTGTAGGCGACAACGGTTCCCTTGCCGAGCGAAAAGAAGGTTCGGTCGGCTTGTTCCTTCGCCGGTCTCATTTCCGTTTGCCGCCACCAGGCGTTTTCTCCCCGTGCATCCACAACGAGGAAAGCACCCGCACGAGCATGTGCGAGCAGTTTGGTTTGAAGCGCGGCGTCCGGCGTCTTGATCCCGGCCGCCACCATGCACAAACATTCAGCCGAGGGCGCAGGCACGTCCGCCGCCCGTACCAACTTCGGCGACGCCCCACGCCGGAACAGCAGGTTCGCGTACTCCTGCGACATCCCTTGATCGACCAGGGCGGTGATCGTCGCAAACATCGGATGGCCGAACAGATTCTTGTTCGCCTTGAGCCACGCCGCGAACACCCCGAACTTCTTCCAGGCCTCGACCGCCGCAGTGTCGTTCCCCGCGAGTAGCCTGCGAAAACGCTCATCCGGAGCAGCAATCCAGTTGCCGCCCATCGCCCGAGCCTCCATCAATCCGATTTCGATCGATTCAAGCGGAAGCATACGATCCGCCGCTACCCCGGCGTTTTGATTCGGCTGGTATCCCAGTACAACTGGCTTATCTGGCTCCAAGGCGCGCTGGCAGCTTACCAGCCAGGCGTTGGAATCGATCCAGGGCTCGCGGCTCGCGCTGCCGACGTCCTCCACCCAGTCGACGCGGGTCCCGGGGGTCCGAATTCCCGGATACAGCCCTTTGTCTACAGTCGCTGGCAAGCCTTCGGGGAGGGTACTTCCCACGACGGCATCCACTCCTGCCTGCTGAAAGAGCGCCTCCGGCTTAGGCTCTCCTTCCGGCCATCGAACCATTAACGAATCCAGCGCATCAACAGGCATCCTGATACGCAGTATTATATCCCGCGCCTTGCGTTACGCCCTCAACATATCCACTGCGGTGCTTGCTGCTCCAGACTTCTTAACTTCGCTGTCAATGTGGTCCGCTTTAACCGCAATAACTCGGCCGCAAGCTTCTTGTTGCCATTTGTCTTGCGGAGCGCTTGTTCGAGAATTCCCAACTCGATGCGGCCGACGGTAGCCTCGAAATCAAGCCCCTCGTCGGGCACCAGAATGTAAGGGCGGGCTGTGGATAAGGTGGGCTTGTGCCCGGCAGTTGGCAGCGGGAAGTCTCCCGGAACCAATACCTCTCGCGTTCCGCTCAACGCAATCGCCATCTCCACGGCATTCTCCAATTGCCGTACATTGCCCGGCCAGTTGTAGCGGGATAAACGTTCGAGCGCCTCCGGCGAAATGCGCTTCAGCGGCAGGTCCTCCTGACGGCAGATCTTCTCATTGAAGAAATGCGTCAGAATCTGAATGTCCTTTCCCCTGTCTCGAAGAGCGGGCATAACAATCGGCACCACGTTGATGCGGTAGAAGAGATCCTCGCGGAACGTTCCTTGGCGGACCCTTTCCTGCAAGTCGGCATTGGAGGCCGCGATCACCCGCACATCGACTTTGATCGTTTCCGAGTTGCCGATCCGTTGAAACTCCCTCTCTTGCAAAACCCGGAGCAGTTTGGCCTGTAGATCGAGCGGCAATTCGCCAATCTCGTCCAGAAAGAGCGTGCTTTTATGTGCCTGCTCGAATCGGCCGATCCGGTTCTGTACCGCTCCCGTGAACGCTCCTTTCACATGTCCGAATAACTCCGCCTCAAGAAGGTTCTCCGGCAGAGCGCTGCAGTTCACCGCCACCATCTGGCGACTCGCGCGGCTGCTTGCCAAATGGATCGCCCGCGCTGCCATCTCTTTTCCGGTGCCGGTTTCGCCCTGGATGAGCACTGTGCACTTCCGGTTGCCGATGAGGCGGATGATGTCGAGCACGCGTTGGATCGCAGCGCCTTCCCCCACCAGGTTCCTCCTCCATGGCTCTGTGCACTCCGCATGGCGCCACGCGGAGTCGCGCATCCGCGCATGTTCGAGAAGCGCTTCCAGGCGATGGGGCGCTACTGCCGTGTCCAGTTGTTCGCGCCAGACGTCAAACGCGCCAAGGCGGACTAACCGGGCCACCGCGTCGTCAGAAAGCGATGGATCGTGGACGACGACAGGCAATTCCTGGCCTACGCGCCGGGCTTCTTCGAGCAGATTTTCAGGCGTCCAGTCCGCGCAGGGGAAACTCGCCAGAAGCGCCCCGTACCTCCCCGTGCGGAACCGCGACAGAGCTTCAATGGAGTCGCGGACGAACTCAACCGGGCCGTCGCATTCCCTGCAGTGTTCTTCAAATGAGATTCGAGCATCGCCGTCGGAGCCTGGCAGGCCGGCATCCGGAAGGAGCCAGAGCAGGCGAATCCGGTGCGTCGCTGGAATCGGATGTGCGGCCATGCTGGGCGTCACCTTCCTCAATCCAAACCTGCCCATCCATCGGACAGCCGCGACGAAATATTAGCTCTTCCCTTCGATATTTGTTCACCTACCCCGCCTTATCCTCCGGCGGGGGACTGCGGTCGACCCTGCACGACCGGTGCCGGGCAACACCCCACGGCACATTCCTCGCGCTCATCCCCTTCCATGCGCTCCACAATCAGCTCCTGAATCATCTCCACGAATCGCGGGTGCGTCCCCACGGTTCCCGCCCGCGCCATCGTCATTCCCAATTCATCGCACAGTTGCTTCGCTTCATGGTCGAGGTCATACATCACCTCCATGTGGTCGCTCAGAAATCCGATCGGTGCAACGACGACGCTCTTCCCGCCCGCCGCCGCAAGCTCTTTGAGTGCGTCGCCGATGTCGGGCTCGAGCCACGGCTGAGTGGGCGGCCCACTGCGGCTCTGATAGACCAACCGCCACTCATCGCGTGCGGCCAACCGCGCCACCAGTCCTGACGCCTCCGTCAACTGCTCGACGTAGCGGCAGCCTTGCGCCATGCTCATGGGAATGCTGTGTGCGGTGAACAGCAGCGTTGCTTGATCTCGCGTCGCTTCCGGCAAACTCGCGTACGCTTCCCGTACGCGCTCGGCCATAGGCTCGATGAAGCCGGGGTTGTTGTAGAAGTGACGCAGCCGCACAATCTCCGGCGCGCCTTCGCCCGCCGCCGCCTGCGCCTCAGCGATGTTGTCGAGATATTGCCGGCAACTGGAATAGCTCGCCCAGGCCGATGTCACAAACGCCAGCGCCCGGCGAACGCCATTCGCTTTCATCTGCTTCATCGTGTCGG
>Ga0209382_10007350_pt1 | contig 14051 bp, 10 predicted proteins | sample SoiMetdeltSBSDD5_FD_187599 | JGI IMG/M metagenome (GOLD analysis project Ga0209382, IMG submission 187599) | Bulk soil microbial communities from a Populus tree surrounding site in Tennessee, USA - Soil MetaG P. deltoides SBSDD5 (SPAdes) (version 2) | ecosystem: Environmental > Terrestrial >... | reverse complement strand
GTACTTCATTCCGATGCTGCTGCGCCGTTTCCGGTCGGGCCCCGAGTCACAGGCCTTCGACTGGGCCCGGATCGACGCGCTCACGCCGCTCGGCGGCGTGAGGGTCGAGGACAACGTGCTGGTGACAGCGAGCGGCCCGCGCAATCTCACGCGCGAACAGCTCGCCGACTGAGCGCGGGCCCGCGAGCATGGAGCTCTCGTTCCTCGTCGACCTGTTCCTGCACCTCGACAAGCACCTCGCCGAGGTGATCCAGGCCTACGGCCCCTGGACCTACGCGCTGCTCTTCACGATCGTGTTCCTCGAGACGGGGCTCGTGGTGACGCCGCTCCTGCCCGGCGACTCGCTGCTGTTCGCCGCGGGCAGCTTCGCGGCGCTCGGCGCGCTCGACCTTTCGCTCTTGTTCCTGCTGCTGACGGTGGCCGCGACCCTCGGCGACACGCTCAACTACGCGATCGGCCACTACCTCGGGCCGAAGGTTTTCCACTACGAGCGCTCGCGCTTCTTCAACCCGGAGCACCTGAAGCGCACGCACGCGTTCTACGAGAAGTACGGCGGCAAGACGATCATCATCGCGCGCTTCGTGCCGATCGTGCGCACCTTCGCGCCCTTCGTGGCCGGGATCGGGGCGATGAGCTACGCGCGCTTCCTGACCTACAACGTGCTCGGCGGCGTGCTGTGGGTCGCCGTCTGCCTCGCCGCCGGCTACTTCTTCGGCAACCTGCCGTTCGTCAAGCAGAACTTCAGCGTGGTGATCCTCGCGATCATCTTCGTCTCGGTGCTGCCCGCCGTCGTCGAGTACCTGCGCCACCGCGCCGAGGCGCGCCGGGCCGCCGCGTAGCGGCCTGCGGCTCTCAGCGCCGGCCCGACGCGACGAGCACCAGCTCGAGCCCGGGCACGGCGCCTGCGGGTCCGGTCGCGAAGCCTTCGAGCACGAGCGCGTTTCGCCCCGCGCGCAGCGTGCGCGCCGGGACGCTGAATGCCGCCGGCGCGCCGTCGCCGATCCCGCCGCGCGCCACCTCGACGTCGTTGAGGCGGATGCGATAGTCCGACACACCGCGCACGCGCAGCACCGCCTCGGCTGGTTCCAGTGTGCTATCGAGGGCGAAGCCGCGCTGCGCGAGGAGCCGGCCCGGCCCGCGCGCGGGCCCTGCCTGCGCAGCGAGCGGATCCGCGAAGGCGACGGCCTTGGTGAGCGTCGCGCTGTCGATCGTGCGGCCCTCGAGGTCCATCTGCCGCAGCGTGAGCGTGCGCCCGTTCACGTCCACGTAGGTGTAGCTGTGGCGGTCGTTCGCGAAGGCGGCCGTGAAGTCGCTCTGCGTCACCCGCGGATAGAGCGTCGCGCCGCCGGCGCCGGTCGTGACGTAGACGACGCCTGCGATCGGCCGCGTGCGCTCGTAGAAGTGGTCGTGGCCCGCGAAGACCACGTCGACGCCGCTCGCGGTGTAGAGCGGCGCGAGCAGCTGCCGCAGCTCCGGCACCGGCGGCTCCATGAAGTTCGGGCCTGAGGTGAAGAGCGAGTGGTGCTGCACCACGATCCGGAAGGTCGACTCGCGGCGCGCGACCTCGTTGTGCCAGGGGATCGCGTGCTGCCGCAGCACGGGCGCCGTCTGGTTGGTGTCGTGGGCGATCAAGAGCGCCCCGCCGCGCTCCAGCCAGTAGCTCGACTCGGGCGCGAGGCCGGGCGCTCCGTTGCGCGGCAGCGTGAAGAACTCGTAGAAGAGCCGCCCGCCGAACACTTCGAAGTCGTGGTTGCCCGCGACGGCGTAGAAGCGCAGCGCCGGCAGGAGCGCCCGGTACGGCGCGAAGAAGCGCGCGTCCCAGCCGGCGGCGTCGGCGGGCGGGTAGACGACGTCGCCGGCGAGCATCACGAACTGCGGAGCGACCGGCTCGGCGGCGAGCGCGCGCGCCAGCGCCAGCTGGCCCGCGCTGCCCGAGCCGCAGTCGGCGAACACCACGAAGCGCATCGCGTTCGGGTCGGGAGCGCGGAACGCGAACTCGACCTCCCCGCTCGCCGACGTGAGCGGGCCGGACGCGGAGTAGAGGCGGTAGCTGTAGCGCATGTTCGGCACCAGGCCCGTGAGCGTCGCCTCGTGCCGCAGAGCACCCGAAGGCGCCATCACCTCGCCGGTCTGGTCGGAGTCCGAGAAGAACCGCACGCGTCCTTCGCCCGTCGTTTCCGTGTACCAGGTGACCGCGACGCCGTCTTCCGAGTGCTGCAGGTAGGGGCCGCGCGTCATCACGCCCCGCTGGTTGGGCGGCGTGGGGGGGCCGCCGGGCGACTCGCTTCCGCCACCGCAGGCGACGAGCGTCAGCAGCAGCAGCGGCGCGAGGCGTCCCCTCCGCGCACCGCTGCGTAGCAGGCGCACCCGCCTATTTCTGGGCGTTGACGTCGTGCTCGCGCGCGGCGATCACGCCGCGTACGCCGTCGACCGCTGCCTCGAACTGGCCGTTGCTGAATGGCTTTCGCGCGTCCGCGAGCGCAGCCGCGCGCATCTGCTGATAGGCCGTCTCGAGCTGGGGTGTGAGCCAGCGCGGGTTGACGTAGTTCGTCGCCGCTCGCACCACGGCGTCGACGTAGACCTGGCGCTTGGCCGGGTCCGCGACCAGCCGGGAAGTGAGCACGTTGTCGTCGAGATTGCGGAAGAGCGGCCAGCTACCACTCCTGAAGGTGTTGTCCTTGTCCCAGGGGATGAAGACGAAGCGGTTCTTCTGCCCGTACTCGTACAGGTAGAAGTTGTTGATGCCCTGGTCGCCGACGAGGCCGTCCGCCTCGGCGAGCGCGTTCTCGGTCGCGACGTGGGTCAGGAAGCGATCGACGTCGATGCGCGCTCCGATCGTGGAGCTGAAGCCCGAGCTCGGCGCGTTGTTCACGGCCGCGATGAAGGCGACGAGCCCGTCCGCGACGTCCTTGTGGTCCTCGTTCGTCTCCGGCTGGAACGGCAGCGGCACGTACTCGTCCGGATCGCCGCCCAGGAACGAGAAGTCGTAGTGGAAGCGCCACTCGTAGTCGAAGAGGTTGCCGCTCTCCTCGCCCAGCCGGCTCTTCAGGAACGGCTTGCTGATCGGCTCGACCAGCGAGTAGACGCCCCAGTACTGGCCGTTGACGGTGAGCTTCGTGTAGGCATTGCGCGGCGCGGGGATGCCCATCGCCTCGAACACCAGGAACGCGAGCCGCTCGCGCATCATGCTGGCGTCGGTCACCAGGTTGTCGAGCACCAGCGTCTTGTAGCCGTAGTACTCCTGGCCGGGCACGTACTTGTTGAAGTCGAGCTTCAGCCCCGGCTTCTCCTCGCTGCGCGAGCCTTCGCCGCGCGAGCGAATGCCGATCTGCGAGATGGCGGCGCCGTCGACGTTGAAGTTCGCGGCGTAGTACTGGTTCGACAGGTAGTTGTCGCGCAGCGCCTGCCATGCGGCCGGGTCGAGGTCGAGCCGCGCCTCGTGCAGCACGGTCGAGTTGAAGATCGGCGCGCCGCCCGTCGGCACGCCGCTCGTCGGGGGGGTGCTGGCGGTCGCGCTGGCGCTCGGGCTGCTGCTGCTGCCGCCGCCGCACGCGACGAGCGCCCCGAGCGAGGCCACTCCGAAGAGCCGCGCAACGCGTCGGGCGGTCGAGCCCTTCGCGCGGCTCACGGCAGGTGCACCTGCGCCCGGCCGACCAGCGAGACGTAGTTTCCCTGCTTGCCGGGCTCGGGCGCCCGGAGCGCGTCGTCGTAGCGCTCGACCAGCACGTTGCCCTGGAAGCGCAGGAACTTCGTCGGCCACCAGCTCACGCTCCCGGTGATCGTCTTGAGCCCGGCGGGGCGGATGTTGCGCGCACGGCTGCCCGCCGCCTCGAATCCTTCGTTGCTGACGTCGTCGAACCATAGCTCCTCGTACCGCGCCGCCAGCTCGATCGCCCCCGGGCCCTCGAAGAGCCCGCGGCGCGGCCGGATCGTGCGCGTCTTGCGCTCACCCGTCACGAGCCACGCCGCCGTCGCCGACCAGCCCCTGCCGCGCACGTCCGGCAGGTCCTCGAGCGTCGGTCCCTGGCCCTTGCGCTCCTCGCGTGCCTCGAGGAACTCGCCCCACACCGCGACGGGGCCGCCCTGCAGGCGCGCGTCGACTCCCCAGCGCTGGCGGCGTCCGTTGACGTAGACGCCCGGGAAGAAACGGTACCCTGTCCCGCTCGTGCCGTCGAGTCCCTTCGGGCTGGTGTCGAAGCCGGGGGTCTCCGGGTCGGCGACGACGTCGCCCTGCGAATAGGACCCGCCCAGGTCGAACCAGGGGGCAGGCTTCAGCACCAGACGCCCCACCGCGGTCGTCTCGGCGCGGTTCTGGCTCGTGCGCATGTCGCCTTCGAAGACGCCCGCGCTGTACTCGAGCGCCTTGCCGAGCTCGCCTTCGACGAGCCCCCCCCAGTCGCGCGACGCCCCGAGCGAGGTGACGAGCGCTGCGCGCTCGACGAAATCGGTCTTGCTGGCCGACGTCAGGAACTCGGGGCTCAGGGGCAGCTTCATGTGCCCGCCGCGCAGCTGGAGCTCCCGCGATGCTCGGACCCCGAGCCAGGCGTTCTTGAGCTCGTCGTCGTCCTCGAAGGCAGGATCCACGTCGAACTCGAACGACACCCGGCGCCACTCGCCGTCGATGCCGATCCGCAGCCGGCGCCACTCGAACTCCTCGTAGCGCAGCGTGTCGTCGGTGCCGTCGCCCACCTGCCAGTCCTGGTACGAGCGGAAGTCGGCCTGCAGGTAGCCCGACAGCCGGACCTTGAAGCCCGACGAGGGATTGCTGAGCTCGAACCCCTCGCGCTTCCAGCCTTCGGGCGGCTTCTTCGCCGGCGCCTTCGGCTGGGCCGTCTCCTCGGCGGTCGCTGCGGCGGCGAGCGCAGCGAGCAGGAGGGCCAGCCGGGCTAAGCACCTCACGAGCTGGATCCCGAGGCGCGCTGCAGCACTTCGAGCGCGCCCGGGATCTTGAACAGGCCCTGGCGGTCGTCGGCGATCCAAAGCGCGCCGTCCGGCCCGAGCGCGATGCCCTCCTGGCGGTCCCCCGGCAGCATCCAGCTGGCGCGGATGCTGCCCGCCGGCGACACCAGCAGCAGCCGGTCCTCGCTCTCGGCGATCACGAGCAGGGCCGCGAGCGCCTCGCTCCAGGCCACGGCGGTCAGATCCTCGTACGGCCTGAGCGCGTGGCGTCCGTTGACTTCCGCGGCGCCGATCGGCCGCACCGCGCCCGTCGGGTCGAAGCTCAGCGACACGAGCCGCGCCGGCTTGCGCTGGTGCACCAGGTAGAAGGCGCCGCCTCCCGGCAGGTCGGGCTCGGGGCGGAAGCCGAGCCCCTCGAAGCCCTGGTTGCGGTCGACCGGCTCGCGGTCGAGGAGCGCCGCCACGTCGAGCGGGAAGCGCGCCGTCTCCGAGGCGGTCGAAGGATCCCAGACCACGAGCTCGCCCTTCTTCTCCGCGAGCAGCACGAGCCGCCCGCTCGGAGCGTGCACGGCCACGTCCTCGAGGTTCCCCTTCACGCGGTGGAGCTTCAGCAGCTTCCCGCCCGGCTCGACCTCTGCGAGCGAGCCGCGGTCGCCCACCACGAAAAAGCGGCCGAGCCTGGCGTGCCAGGCGATCCCCGAGGCCTCCTTCAGCCCCTCGACGGGAACCCGTACGGGTGACGACAGGCTCCCCGGGTTCGCCGCCGTGTCGGACAGCGAGGCGCTCGGCAGCAGGTTCTCGGCCCGCTGGTTGGGGATCGGCGGTGACTGCCGGCTGAGGAGCAGCGACATCGCGAGCGCCGCGAGCAGGCCGCCCGCCAGGATCGTCAGCACGCGCAGCCCGCCGTAGAGCCTTCGAAGCGAGCGGAACTTGTCGTTGTTGATGCGCGCCATCACGTGGTTCTGGACCGCGAGCTCCGCGTTCAGCTGGCCGAAGCGCACCTCGCGCCAGGCGCGCCTGTAGGCCTCGAGATCGCGCAGCACGACGTCCTCGTAGTAGCGGAGGCCCCCCGGGTAGTGCTCGGGGCCCGCCTCGCCCGGGTAGGTGAGGTGGGGGCGGAAGCGGCGCGGCCGCAGCGTTTCGATCGCCTGCAGGAAGAAGAAGAGCGCGACCCCCGCGTAGCACAGGAGGTAGAAGCCCAGGAACGGCCGCAGGAAAGGCGGCAGCACGTCGATCAGCTCGGTGCGCGTGACCAGGAAGAAGAACGCCACGTTCAGGGCGCCCATGATCAGGAGCGCGAAACGGGCCTTGCGGTCGGCCAGCTCGACGAGGTCGTTGGCCTCCTCGAGCGCGTCGACCAGCGTCCGGTAGCGCTCCCAGGCGTCGGGGCTGCGGGTCGACTCGGCGAGGAGCTTGGCCTCCTTCTTGCGGCGCTTCAGGTCGTCGTCGAGGAGTGCCTCGTCCGGAAAGGCTGACGGGATGTCTTCGACCATTGCGGCGTCAGTATAGGGCCTTCAGCGCCTCCGTGTGAGCGGCCACGCGAGCTCGCCAAAGAGGCCCTGGGGCATCTCCTGCATGCCGGGATAGCCGAGCGCCGCGGGGCTTCGCTCGCGCGGCCAGTAGGCCGTTCCGAAGAGGTGGTCCCACAGGCTCAGCACGATCCCGTAGTTCTTGGCCGCGCCGCCCTCGTCCGATTGGTCGTGGTGCCACAGGTGCATGCGCGGGCCGTTCAGGACGTACCCGAGCGGCCCGAGCCGGAGGTCCAGGTTGGCGTGGTTGAGGTCGCCCCAGATCGTGCCGACCACCGCGACCACGAACGCCGCCTCGCCGGAAGCGCCGAGCAGCGCGAGCGGCAGCCACAGCGCCGATTTGTAGACGACGATCTCCATCCAGTGAAAGCGGAAGTTGCCGACGAAGTCCATGGTGGTGATCGCGTGGTGCACCTTGTGGAAGCTCCAGAGCCAGGGCACGCGGTGCAGCAGGTTGTGGACGCACCACTGCACGAAGTCGGAGACCACCAGGAAGGCCGCGACCTGTGCCCCGAGCGGCCAGCCGGCGATGGGCGTCGCGGGGAGGAGCAGCCCGGCGCGTTGCAGGAGGCCCGTGGCCTCCGCGGCGAGCCAGCCGTTGACGCCCGCGGTGACGAGCGCCAGCACGTGCCCGTTCAGCGCCAGGAAGCCGAGGTCGCGCAGGAAGCCGGGCCGGAGGAGCGGCTGGCCCTTGCGCCAGGGCCGAAGCCGCTCGAGCAGGACGAACGCCAGGCTGATCGCGATCAGCCAGTGGAGATAGCTCACGCGGCCAGCGAGGCGCGCAGGAACCAGCCGTGCTTCTCGAACTCGAGGATCGCGCCGGTCAGCAGGTCGACCGTGTCCGGGTCGCCTTCCTTCTCGGCGAGCACGCGCGACTCGCGCAGGCCCGCCAGGTAGACCTCGATCCGCTCTGCGAGCAGCCGCACGTGCTCGAGATCCCGCGTCGTCTCCTGCGGGTACTCCGGCAGGCGCGAGACCGAGGCGACGTGACGCGCGGTGCCGCGCGCGAGGGTGCCGAGCGTCACCGCGCGCTCGGCCAGGGCGTCGTTGTGCATGGCGAGACCCGTCGCCATCGTCTCGAACAGCGGGTGCAGCGACGGGAACTGGGGCCCGCGCACGTTCCAGTGGGCGACCTTGATCTGGCTGTGCAGGTCGAGGCCGTCGGCCAGCCGCGCGTTCAGCGTTTCGGCGAGCCGCGAGCGGGTGGCCTCCGCGAGCGGGCTCGGGCTTCGGTACATGGATTCCTCCTGGTTCCTGCCCAATCTACCGCCCGGCCGTGGACTCTGTCCAAGCCGCCAGGCTCAACGGCGTGGGCCGTTCGCATCAGCTGCCGCGCGGCGGGCGCCTCTTGACCGGCCACGGCGAGGCATGCTCCCATGATCGGGATGAGCCGCAGGGGTTCTGTCACCGTTGCCGCGCTTCTGGCCGGCCTCGCCCTCGTGGCGACGCTGCCCGTCCCCTGCGCCTGTCTTCCCGAGCCGGTCAAGGTGGAAGACCACGGCTGCTGTGCGCCCAGGGCCGGCTGGCGCACGGCGGACCTCGGCTGCTGCACCGCCGTCGCGGAGCCCACGCCGGACACGCCGGCCACGACACCGGCGGCCGCGCCGGCCGTCGTCCCGACGCTCGTCGCCGTGGCGTGCCTGATGCCGTCCGCCTCGCCGTCGGAAGAGCGAGCCCCCGGCTCGCCCGACCCGCTCCACTCGCCGCCCCTCACCGTTCGGCGCCTCTAGTCCGCCGCCGCGCGGTTTCGCCTGAAACCGCGCAAACCGAGGGCCCCGCCGGGAGCTGCGCGCCTCCCGTCCGTCTGGCCCTCTCTTCGGCGGACGTGCGCGCGAGAGGTGGAAGCACATGTCTTCGAGCCGCAGGATCACGGTGGTCGTCATGGGTGGGCTAGCGCTCGCGCGCCTCGCTTTTGGCCAGGCGCCCGAGGTCGCCCCGAGCGCTCCGGCGCCCTCGGGCGACCCGGTGCTCGACGCGCTCGTGGCGGAAGCGCTCCAGAAGAACCCCGAGCTCCTCGCGCTTGGGGACACGGCGCTTGCCGCGCGCGCCCGGCCCGAGCAGGCGCAGGCGCTTGCCGACCCGATGCTCACCACCACCTACACGAACGACGGCTGGTCGCCGAGCCTCGGCTCGCGCGACATGACGACGCTCGCGTTCGTGGTGAGCCAGGAGCTGCCGTTTTCGGGCAAGAGGCGGCTGCGCAGGGAGCTTTCGGCCCGCGACGCGGCCGCGGTCGAGCCGCAGCTCGCGCGAGCTCGCCTCACGCTGGTCGCGGCCGTGACGCGCGCCTACCACGGCCTCGTGCTGAGCCGCGAGCTGCTCACGCTCGCCGCGGAGCAGGAGCAGCTGTGGAAGCAGATCGAGGGCACGGTTCGCGCGCGCTATGCGGTCGGCCAGGGGGCGCAGCCCGACGTGCTGCGCGTGCAGACCGAGGTGACGCGCGTCGAGCAGCTGCGGACGCTGCAGCGCGCCGAGGCCCGGATCCGCGAGGCGGAGCTAAACCGGCTGCTCGACCGCGCGCCCGGCACGGCCGTCGAGACCGGCGCGCGCCTCGCGCTTCGGCCCGTCGAGGAGAGCCTCGCGAGCGTCGTCGAGCGCCTGACGCTGGCGAGCCCGGAGCTCTCCAGCGCGGCGCTCTCGCGCGAGCGCGCGGAACTCGCGGTGGCGCTCGCCCGCAAGGAGTACAAGCCCGACTTCAGCCTCCAGGCCGGCTACATGAACCGCGGCGGCCTCGAGCCGATGTGGCTGGCGGGCGTCGGCGTGACGCTGCCAGTCCAGCGCAAGCGCCTCGCGAGCGGAATGGCGGAGGCAGAGGCGCAGGCGCGCGCGAGCGCCCGGCTCGCGGACTCGGTGCGGCTGCAGCTTCGCTACCGCACCGAGGAGCGCCTGGCGCAGCTGCAGGCGGCCGAGAGGATCGCGACGCTCTACGAGAAGGGCATCCTGCCGCAGGACCGCCTGTCGGTGGACGCGGCCGTCGCCAACTACCAGACGGGCAAGGTCCCGTTCGTCGCCGTGCTCGAGGCGCTCGTGACGCTCTACAACGACCGCGCCACGCACCTCGCGCTCCAGGCCGACCACGCGCGGACGCTCGCCAGCCTGGAGGAGGCGAGCCTCGATGAGACCTCGAGCATGTCGGCGTCGAGCACGCCTTCGAGCTCGACCGGGAACATGGGGCGATGATGCGAATCCACGGATGTCACGGGTCGCAGGCCGGGTTCGGGAAGGAGCAGGCGATGAAGCGCACGGCATTCGCGTGGCCTCTGGTGGGGCTTTGCGCACTGGCAGGAAGCGGGTTCTTGACGAACGCTTGTCGTGGTCGGGAGCAGGGGCAGGCAGAAGGCGGGGCGCAGACGACACGCTACCACTGCGTGATGCACCCGCACTACATCTCCGACAAGCCCGGGGACTGCCCGATCTGCAGCATGAAGCTCGTGCCCCTCGAGGCATCCCCGAAGCCGTCGGCAGAGCGGCGCATCGCGTACTACCGCTCTCCGATGGACCCGGCCGTGAGGTCCGACCGGCCTGCGAAGGACGCCATGGGGATGGACTTCATCCCCGTCTACGCGGACGAAGTCAGCGGAGCAGCCGCGAGCATCCCGGGCCGCGCCAACGTCACTTTGTCGGCCGAGAAGCGGCAGGTTCTCGGAGTGCGCAGCGAGCGCGTGGAGCGAGACCGTCTGACCCGCGTCATCCGCACGGTGGGGCGTGTCGCGGTGGACGAGCGACGTCTCCACCACATCCACACGAAGTACGACGGCTACGTGGAGCACCTGTACGTCGACTTCACCGGAAAGCTGGTGAAGCAGGGCGAGCCGCTGCTCTCCATCTACAGCCCCGACCTCGTGGCCACGCAGCAGGAGTACCTGCTCGCTTACCAGGCACACAAGCGGATGGCCGACAGCGGCATCCCATCCGTGGCCCAGGGCTCGCTCGACTTGCTGGAGGCGACGCGCCAGAGGCTGCTGTTGTGGGACTTGCGGACCGAGGACATCGAGAGCCTCGAGCGAGCCGGAAAGGTCGCCCGTGCGCTCGACTTGCACGCCGAGGTCGGCGGCTACGTGGTCCAGAAGATGGCCTTCCACGGCATGCGGGTGACGCCCGCGGATCCCCTCTTCGACATCGCCGACCTCAGCCACGTCTGGGTGCTCGCCGACGTCTACGAGTCCGACCTTCCACTCGTCCGCGTCGGGATGGAGAGCGAGCTGACCGTGCCCTACCTGCCGGGAAAGAAGTGGCGGGGGCCCGTGACCTACCTCGACCCCACGGTCGAGGTGAAGACCCGCACCGTCAAGGTCCGGATCGAGCTCGGGAACCAGGGCCAGCAGCTCAAGCCCGACATGTTCGCCGACGTGGTCCTGCGCGCCGACCTGGGAGAGGGCCTGGTCGTCCCGGAGAGTGCGGTGATCGACAGCGGAGACCGCAAGCTCGTCTTCCTGGACAGGGGCGAGGGACGATTCGAGCCGCGCGAGGTCCAGCTCGGTGTGAAGGTGGCGAAAGGATTCCAGGTCCTCTCCGGGCTCGCGAACGGCGACTCGGTGGTCGTCTCGGCCAACTTCCTGCTCGACTCTGAGTCGAGCCTACGCGCCGCCCTCTCCGCCATGGGCACGCCGGAGCTGCAGGCGCCCGGTCACCAGCACTGACGAGGCCGACATGATCAAGGCTCTCATCCGTTTCAGCGCCCAGAACCGCTTCCTCGTCCTGCTGGCGACCGCGGTGGTCGTGGGCTACGGGATCTATACGCTCAACCACATTCCGGTGGATGCGATCCCCGACCTCTCCGACACCCAGGTCATCGTGTACTCGCGCTGGGACAGAAGTCCCGACATCATGGAAGACCAGGTGACGTACCCGATCGTCACCGCGTTGCTCGGCGCACCCAACGTCAAAGTGGTCCGGGGCTTCTCCGACTTCGGCTTCTCCTACGTGTACGTCGTCTTCAAGGACGGGACCGACATCTACTGGGCCAGGAGCCGCGTGCTCGAGTACCTCTCGAAGATCCAGGCGCTGCTGCCGCAGGGCGTGCGGACCGAGCTCGGCCCCGACGCCACCGGCGTCGGCTGGGTCTTCCAGTACGCGCTCGTCGACGACTCGGGAAAGCAGTCGCTCGCCGACCTGCGCACGCTCCAGGACTGGAATCTGCGCTACCGGCTGCAGTCCGTCCCCGGCGTCGCCGAGGTGGCCGCCATCGGCGGCTTCGTGCAGCAGTACCAGGTCACGGTGGACCCGAACCGCCTCAAGGCCTACGACCTCGCCATCATGGAGGTGGCCGAGGCCATCCGGCGCAGCAACAACGAGGTGGGAGGCCGACTGCTCGAGTTCTCTGGTAAGGAGTACATGGTCCGCGGCCGGGGCTACGTACGCTCCAAGGAGGACCTCGAGAAGATCGTTCTCAAGTCCGACGCGAAGGGGACACCGGTGCTGCTGCGGGACGTGGGCCAGGTGGCGCTCGGGCCCGAGATGCGACGCGGAGTCTCCGACCTCGACGGCCTCGGCGACGTGGTGGGCGGGATCATCGTCATGCGGCACGGTGAGAACGCCCGCGAGGTGATTCGCCACGTCCGCGAGCGCTTGAAGGAGATCGAGCCCTCGCTCCCCAAGGGCGTCCGGATCGTCACGACCTACGACCGCTCGGAGCTGATCCAGCGCTCGATCGACAACCTGAAGCACGAGCTGTTCGCCGAGATCCTGATCGTGAGCTTCGTCATCGTGCTTTTTCTCTGGCACATCCCTTCCGCGGTCGTCGCCATCGTGACGATACCCGTCGCGGTGCTGCTGGCCTTCATCCCCATGTCGCTCATGGGCCTTTCCTCGAACATCATGTCGCTCGCCGGGATCGCCATCTCGATCGGTGTGCTGGTCGACGGTGCGATCGTCGAGGTCGAGAACATCTACAAGAAGCTCGAGCGCTGGGAGCACGAGGGACGTCAGGGCGACGTCCATGCCGCCCGGCTCGAGGCCATGCTGGAGGTGGGCCCTTCGGTCTTCTTCTCGCTGCTGGTGATCGCGGTCGCCTTCCTGCCCATCTTCACGCTCGTGGACCAGGAGGGGCGCCTCTTCCGGCCCTTGGCCTGGACCAAGAACCTGAGCATGTTCATCGCCGCGATCCTGGCGCTGACGCTGGACCCCGCCTTCCGGATGCTCTTCACGCGGATGGACTTCGTCCACTTCCGTCCGCGCTGGCTCGCGTGGCTCTTCAACCAGGTCACGGTGGGACGCTATTACCCGGAGCAGAAGCACCCGATCAGCCGCGTCCTCTTCGCGGTCTACGAGCCCGTGTGCCGTGCGGTCCTGCGCCGCCCGAAGACGACGATCGGCATGGCCGTCCTGATCGTGGCGAGCACGGTGCCCGCCTACCTCGCCCTCGGCCACGAGTTCATGCCGCGGCTCAACGAGGGCGTCATCCTCTACATGCCCACGACACTTCCCGGCATCTCGGTGACCGAGGCGAGCCGCCTGCTCCAGGTCCAGGACCGGATCCTCAAGACGTTCCCCGAGGTGGAGCGGGTCTTCGGAAAGGCGGGGCGAGCCGAGAGTTCCACGGACCCCGCGCCCTTCTCGATGATGGAGACGACGGTCGTCCTGAAGCCGCCCACTGAGTGGAGGCCGACCCCGCGCTTCTACTCGACCTGGGCGCCCGAGTGGCTGGAGGCCCTGGTCCTGCGGCGGATCTGGCCGGACCGGATCTCCTGGGAGGCGCTGGTCGACGAGATGGACCAAGCACTCCAGATCCCGGGGACGACGAACGCGTGGACGATGCCGATCAAGAACCGGATCGACATGCTCACCACCGGCATCCGCACCCCGATCGGGATCAAGGTCTTCGGGGCGGACCTCGCCGAGATCGAGAGGATCGGCGAGCGGCTGGAGCCCATCCTGGGGGCGGTGCCGGGCACGCGCAGCGTCTTCGCCGAACGCGTGGCCGGCGGCTACTTCGTGGACTTCGACCTGAAGCGGGAGGAGCTGGCGCGCTACGGGCTCAGCGTCGCGGCGGCGCAGGACGTGGTGATGTCCGCGGTGGGAGGCGAGAACGTCTCCACGACGATCGAGGGACGGGCGCGCTTCCCCGTGAACGTCCGCTACCCGCGCGAGCTACGCGACGACCTCGACCAGCTCGGGCGCGTCCTGGTCATGACCCCGTCCGGCGCCCAGGTGCCGCTTTCGCAGGTGGCGGAGATCCGGATGGTCACGGGGCCCGCCATGATCCGCAACGAGAACGGCCTGCTCACCGGCTACGTCTACGTGGACATGGTGGGGAGCGACATCGGAGGCTACGTCGACCGTGCCAAGCAGGCAGTCGCGAAGAGCCTGACCCTTCCGTCGGGCTACTCGCTCGAGTGGAGCGGCCAGTACGAGAACATGCTGCGGGTGCGCGAGCGGCTGAAGCTCGTCGTGCCCTTCACCCTGTTCACGATCTTCTTCCTGCTCTACCTGAACACGAAGTCGGCGGTGAAGGCCGGCATCGTGCTGCTGGCGGTCCCGTTCTCGGTGGTCGGGGCCGTCTGGCTGATGTACGCGCTCGGCTACAACGTGTCGATCGCTGCCTGGGTCGGGATGATCGCGCTCATGGGCCTCGACGCCGAGACCGGCGTCTTCATGCTGCTGTTTCTCGACCTCGCCCACGAC
>Ga0209382_10007349_pt1 | contig 14056 bp, 9 predicted proteins | sample SoiMetdeltSBSDD5_FD_187599 | JGI IMG/M metagenome (GOLD analysis project Ga0209382, IMG submission 187599) | Bulk soil microbial communities from a Populus tree surrounding site in Tennessee, USA - Soil MetaG P. deltoides SBSDD5 (SPAdes) (version 2) | ecosystem: Environmental > Terrestrial >... | reverse complement strand
CGTATCGCCGCCCGCTCGGGCCAGGGCGGCGCGTCCTCGGTACTCGGCGGCCTCGCCCAGGTCGTCCTCGATGCGCAGGAGCTGGTTGTACTTGGCCACCCGGTCGCTGCGGGCGGTCGCCCCGGCCTTGATCTGACCGCAGTTGGTGGCCACGGCCAGGTCCGAGATGGTGGTGTCCTCGGTCTCGCCCGACCGGTGCGACATGACGCTCGTGTACCCGGCTCGCATGGCCAGCTCCACCGCGTCGAGCGTCTCGGTCAAGGTGCCGATCTGGTTCACCTTGATCAGGATGCTGTTGGCCACACCGGACTCGATCCCCCGGGCCAGGCGCTCGACGTTGGTGACGAACAGGTCGTCCCCCACCAGCTGCAGCCGGTCCCCGAGAGCGGCAGTGAGGGCGGCCCAGCCGTCCCAGTCCTCCTCGGCGCAGCCGTCCTCGATCGACACGATGGGGTACTTCCCGCTGAGCTCGACGAGCAGTCCCACCATGTCCTCCGACGTCAGCTCGCGACCCTCTCCCGCCATCCGGTAGCGGCCGTCGCGGTAGAACTCGGTCGAGGCCGTGTCGAGCCCGAGGGCGATGTCGTCGCCAGGCGTGTAGCCCGCTCCCTCGATCGCCTCCACCAGCAGGCTCAACGCCTCCTCGGACGAGCCGAGGTCGGGCGCGAAGCCGCCCTCGTCGCCCACCGCGGTGGACAGGCCCCGGTCGTGCAGCACCGACTTGAGCACGTGGTAGGTCTCCGCCCCCCAGCGCAGGGCCTCGCCGAAGCTGGCCGCCCCCACCGGCAGGATCATGAACTCCTGGAAGTCGACGTTGTTGTCGGCGTGGACGCCGCCGTTGAGCACGTTGAGCATCGGCACCGGGAGCACGTGCGCGTTGGCGCCGCCGACGTAGCGGTACAGGGGCAAGGCCAGCTCGTCGGCTGCGGCCTTGGCCACGGCCAGCGAGGCGCCGAGGATGGCGTTGGCGCCCAGGCGGCCCTTGTTGTCGCTGCCGTCGAGGTCGCGCATCTGGGTGTCGACCTCGCGCTGCTCGGTGGCGTCGTAGCCGACCAGCGCGTCGCGGATCTCGTTGTTGACGTGGTCGATGGCACTGGCGACGCCCTTGCCGCCGTAGCGGGCGCTGCCGTCGCGCAGCTCGACGGCCTCGAACTGCCCGGTCGAGGCACCGGATGGCACGATGGCGCGGCCCTCGGCCCCCGACGCGAGGTAGACCTCTACCTCGACCGTGGGGTTGCCGCGTGAGTCGAGGACCTCACGGCCGACGACGTGTTCGATGCTCGACATCGTGCCTGTTGCTCCTGTTGCGAGTGTGGTTCACGTTACTTGCGGATCACGCGCTCACGTGGATCATCCGCGCATTTCCTGCGCGCGAAATCGATCCCGGACGTGCTCGGCGGCGATCCGCAGCTCGGTCTCGGCGTCGTCCCCCGCCTCCCCGGCCGCGGCCACGGCGTCGAGCAGTCGCCAGGCGGTCTCGCCCAGGCGGTCGTCGCCGGCCACCAGCTCACGCCAGTCCACTCCCTGCGATGCGGCCTTGCGCTGCACCTTGTGCGCGTAGAGCAGGGCGGGCAGGGCGGCCGGGATGCCGTCCATGACGCTGGCCCGGCCCTTCTCCGCCTTCTTGAGCTGCTCCCAGTGCGCGGCCACCTCGTCGGCGCTGGCGTAGGCCGCGTCGCCGAACACGTGGGGATGGCGACCGATCAGCTTGGTGCTGACGCCCTCCGCCACATCGGCGAGCGTGAAGCGGCCCTCCTCGGTGGCCAGCCGGGAGTGGAGCACGACCTGGAACAGCAGGTCGCCCAGCTCCTCCTCCAGCTCGTCGAAGCCCTCGCCCGCCGCGACGTCGAGGTGATCGAGCGCCTCGAGCACCTCGTAGGCCTCCTCCAGCAGGTGGCGGCGCAGGCTGTGGTGAGTCTGCTCGCGGTCCCACGGGCACTCGGCCCGCAGGCGGCGGACCACCTCCACGAAGGCCGCCATCTCGCCCGCGACGGGGGCTGCGAGTCGGGGCACGTACACCGATGTGAGGTGGTCGGGCTGAATCGCCCGGTCGAGCTCGGGCCACGGCAGCTCGACGATGGCCTCGTCGGCAAGGCCCAGCCGCTGGAGGACGATCACGGTGGGCTCGGCATCGGCGGCGGCGTCACCGCGGTCGACCGCCTCGCCGACCGCCAGCTTGATCTCGGACAGCACGTGGCGGTCGTCGCACTGTCCCACCAGCAGCGGCCCGCGCTGGCCCGCGGCCTCGACCGCGAACCGGTGGCCGTCGACCAGCCGCACGCCGCGCTCGACCGGATCGACGCCGAGGCGCAGCCACGCCAGGTCCAGGAACGACATGCCGGCCACCAGCTCGACCTCGACCCGCTCGTCGGCCAACAGCCGCTCGACCGTGTGCTCGGCCACCATCGGCGAGCCGGGGACGGCGTAGAGCACCTCCTCGTGGCGCCGCGCCGCGTCCACCAGGGCCTCCACGATGGCCGGGTACACATCGTCGATGCCGTCGGCCGCGTCGTAGAGCGAATCGAAGCCGGTGGCCTCCCCCACCACGCCCACCGCGGGATGCCGCGTCGTGCGCACGAAGCGGTGGGGCACCCGAGCCACGGCTTCGGTCACGGCCACCGTGACCAGTTCGGGCCCCGCCGGGCCCAACCCGCACACGACCACCCGGGGCCGGCGGGGAGGCGTGGCGGTCACGCCGAGCCGGATCCCGCCCCGCCGCCGTTGCCGCCGCCGCCGATGCCGCCACCGCCGCGCTGGTCGTCCGACCCCGGCGCCTGCACCGGTCCGGGAGGCGGGACGACGCCGCCCTGGTCGGGATCCCACGAGCCGAAGTGGGACGAGATCTGGACGTCGGCGTTCACCAGCGCGTCGCTCATCTGGCGCTGGAACTCGTCATTGCCCAGCTCCCGCTGCAGCACCCGCAGCCGGGTCAGTCCTTCGACCAGGTCCTCGCGGTAGGCGGGCGGCAGGCTCTGCGTGCCGTTGCGCAACGCCTGGTCGATCGCAGTCTCGATGGCGCTGCGGTCGTCGTCGGTGATCTCGATGCCGTTCTCCTCCAGGACCTGCCCGGCGACGAGGTACTCCACCCGCTGGTTGACCACGGCCCCGATCATGAACTGGGAGTAGCTCTTCGGCCCGAGCGTGCCTTGCAGCGAGGACAGCGGCGTCCGGTCCTCGGACCCGAACGTGATGCTGCGGAAGTCCGCGTCCGTCACGATCAGCTCGAGCTCGTCGAACAGCTCCTGCTGGGACACGGACTCGTCCCCGACCCGCACGGCCGCGGACTGCTTGGCGCACCCGCTGGCGAGCAACCCGGCGAGGCCGGCGGCGGCAAGAGGCAGGAGCAGGCGTCGATGCACGCGCCAGATCGTAGGGACTGGCCGCCCCCGGCACGAACCTCGCCCCGAGACAGCCGGGTTGCCGGCCGTGTTCGGCCCCGCCTCAGTTCGCGAGAGCTGCATCAAGCTCGCGCACGGGTGCGCAGCCGTCCCACGGTGCGAGCTCGTCCCTCAACGCTTGGACATCGCGCAGGCTCGGGCTCGTCTCGGACGCCCGGGCGATGGCGAGCGACTCCAGCGCGACGTCGCAGGCACGGTCCAGGTCACCCTGCCGAGCGTGGGCCCGCGCCAGGTTCGTGAGCAGCCGGGACTGGATCTTCAGTCCTGGGCCCAACCGGCGGAGCGCCTCGTCCAGGGCGCGGCGTCCCTCGTCCGCGGCTCCGAGGCGAATCGACACCACGCCGCGTTCCCCGGCCAGACGCACGGCGTCGAAGAACGGCACCCGCGGCCGCGGCTCCTCCCCCATTGCGCCGTCAAGCGCGTCCGCGGCCCGGTCGAGCGCTCGCCGGGCGGCCGCGTCACGCCCGGCCTTGGCGTGTGCGTCCGCCTCGAGCGAGGCGTGCCAGGCCCGAGTGCTCGGCGTGGCGTCCGTGGCCCGGAACCCAGAGCGGCCCTCGGCCAGGAGGTACAGAGTGTGATCGGGACTCGCGCGGAACGCGGGGAGCGTCGACGCGCTGCCGACCGCGTACGCCCCGAGTGCCGGATCCCCGGCCTCCCGGGCCGCGTCCAACGCAGCCTGGTAGTAGCCCTGAGCCGTGGCGTGGTCGCCATCGTCGGCCGTGAGCCACCCGACCAGGATGGCGGTATCTCCCGCCAGGGACGCTAGACGCCGGCGCGTGGGCTCCGGCTGCCCGCCGGCTTCGAGCAACTGCGTGAGCGTGGCCAGGTGCGACCGCGCCGGCGCCAGCACCGCGTAAGGCGACACCCGCTGGTACAGCTCCTGGAAGCTGGTCGTCACGGCCTCCAGGTCATCGACGGTGCGGCTGTCAGTGCGTTGCGGCCGGCGCAGCGCGGCCCCCAGCCGCTGCCACGGCTCGTCACCGGGGGCAACCCCCAGCAGCGCCAGGCCCGCTACTGCGGCGTTGGTGAGGAAGGCGCGTCGCTGCATGTCATCCTCCCAGCTGTCGTCAGCCAGCCCGAGATTATCGGCGAACGTCCGTTGCAGAAGCCGCTGATACCGCTCACCAGGGCTGCTCTTGCCGTTCTCCCAGCGGGAGACCATCGAGGCCGTCGCGCCGATGTCATCCTCACCGAGTCGCCGGGCGGTCTGGCCGAGCTCACGCACCAGGCGGTCCTGCGACCAGCCTCGCCTCGCCCGTTCCACGCGGATGAGGCGACCCTCGAGGTGCGGGATCCCGCCGGCCATATTGCTCCGATCTGCCGCTCACCCGGGACACATCAGGCAAGCGATGCCAGCTATCACCTCCCGTAGCGTAGTGCTCTCCTTACGTCGTGAAGTCGCAGAGACCGACATGTGCAGAGCTGATCGACGTAAACGGACCTTGGTGGCGGGGCTACTACGAGGGATGGTGCGACGCCGCGGACGGCCTCACGCCCGGTCACGACGAGAGTGAGGGAACGGTCTGGTCGACCGGTTATGCCGCCGGATTCCAGGCCAGCGGCGACCGCCATGACCTGGCCTACGCCCCGAGGCGACGCCCGTGCGTCAGGCCGCCTGTTTGGCGGGGAAGAGGGAGGAGAGGATGTCGACCAGCTCGGTGGCGACGCCTCGGCCGCCCTTGACCGGGATGACGAGCTGGCCCATGTCGGCCTTGTAGAGGCCTCGCGGGACCAGGCGCTTGAGGCGGACCTCTTCGGAGACCTTGAGCTTGACCGGGCTCATGCGGGCGGTCCAGACCGCGGCGCCGATGCCGGTGACCTTGACCACGTTGAGCTCGCGGATGTCGAGGCGGGCTGCTTCGGCGCGGAGGCGGGCCACGTCCAGCAGGGCCGCGGCCTCGTCGGGGATCGGGCCGTAGCGGTCCTGCCACTCGGCCCGGATGTCCTCGACCTCGGCCTCGGTGGTGACCGCGGCCAGGCGCCGGTAGGCCTCCAGCCGCAGCTCCTCCTTGGGCACGTAGGTCTTGGGCAGGTTGGCGTCGAGTGGCAGGTCGAGCTTGATCTCGGCCGGCTCGTGCACCTCCTCGCCCTTCAGCTCGGCCACCACTTCGCTGACCATCTGGCAGTACAGGTCGTAGCCGACCGCGGCCACGTGGCCGGACTGGCCGGTGCCCAGCAGGTTGCCCGCGCCCCGGATCTCCAGGTCCCGCATGGCGATCTTGAAGCCCGAGCCCAGCTCGGTGGCCTCACCGATGGTCTTGAGGCGCTCGTAGGCCTCCTCGGTGAGCGACCGGTCCCGGGGGTGGAACAGGTAGGCGTAGGCCCGCTGGCCCGACCGCCCGACGCGGCCGCGGATCTGGTGCAGCTGGCCCAGGCCCAGCAGTTCGGCCCGGTCGACCACCAGGGTGTTCACCGTCGGCATGTCGATGCCCGACTCGATGATCGTGGTGCACACCAGGACGTCGTACTCCCCCTCCCAGAAGTCGAGCACGACCCGCTCCAGCGAGCCCTCGTCCATCTGGCCGTGGGCGATCGCGATCCGGGCCTCGGGCACCAGGTCCCGCAGTTGGGCCGTCACGTAGTCGATGTCCTGCACCCGGTTGTGGACGTAGAAGACCTGACCCTCCCGCAGCAGCTCACGGCGGATGGCCTCGGCCACCGCCCGCTCGTCCTGCTCGCCCACGTAGGTGAGGATGGGCTGGCGCTCGGCCGGCGGGGTGTTGAGCAGCGTGAGGTCACGGATGCCGGTCAGGCTCATCTCCAGGGTGCGGGGGATGGGCGTGGCGGTGAGGGTCAGCACGTCGACGCCGGTGCGGAACTTCTTGATCTGCTCCTTGTGGCTGACGCCGAACCGCTGCTCCTCGTCCACCACCAGCAGGCCCAGATCCTTGAAGGTGACGTCGCCGGACAGCAGCCGGTGGGTGCCGATCACGATGTCGACCGCGCCGGCCTCGATATCCCTGGCCACCTTGCGGGCCTGGGCGGGGGTCAGAAACCGGGACAGCACCTCGACCCGCACCGGGTAGCCCGCGAACCGCTCGCTGAAGGTCTGGAAGTGCTGCTGGGCCAGCAGCGTGGTGGGCACCAGCACGGCCACCTGCTTGCCGTCCTGCACGGCCTTGAACGCCGCCCGGATGGCCACCTCGGTCTTGCCGAAGCCCACGTCGCCGCACACCAGGCGGTCCATGGGCCGGGCCTCCTCCATGTCCGCCTTGACGTCGGCGATGGCCTTCGCCTGGTCGGGCGTCTCCTGGTACGGGAAGGCGTCTTCGAACTCGCGCTGCCACGGCGTGTCGGGGCTGAAGGCGGTGCCGCCCTCCTGCAGCCGCTTCTGGTAGAGCACCACCAGCTCCTGGGCGATCTCGGCCACCGCCGCCCGCACCTTGGCCTTGGTGCGCTGCCAGCCGTCGCCGCCCAGCCGGTTGAGCGTGGGGCTCTCGCCGCCGGTGTAGTGGCGGACCGCGTCGATCTGGTCGGACGGGACGTAGAGGCGGTCGTCGCCCTTGTACTCGAGCAGCAGGTAGTCGCGGTCGACGCCGCCGATGGCGCGCTTGACCATGCCGCCGTAGCGGGCCACGCCATGCTGGTGATGGACGACGTAGTCGCCCACCTTGAGGTCGTCGAAGAACCCTTCGGCGTCGCGGCGCCGGGGCCGGGCCCGCCGGTGGGCACGGCGGCGGCCGGTCAGGTCGGACTCGGCCAGCACCGCGAGCTTGATCGAGCGCAGCACCGCGCCCCGCTCCAGCGGAGCCACCGACACCTCGGCCGACACGCCCTCGGACGCCAGCAGGTCACGCAGCCGCTGGGCCGACCCGTCACCGTCGGCGCCCACCACGATGTGGTAGCCCTCGGCCTGCAGCTGGCGGAGGCGGGACAGCAGGCCGCTGCCGTCGCCCACCACCGGATCCCAGCCCGACCCTTGCACCTGGGGCGTGTCAGGGCTGTCGGGCACGCTGACCACGTGCCACGCCGGGGCCCGGGTGTGGCTCAGCAGCCGGTCGAAGTCGAGGTGGAGGCGAGGGAAGCCGTGCTGCGCGCTCCGCTCCTCGGTCGCTCCCCAGGTGACCGCCAGCGTGGCGGCGAGGTCGGCCTCCTCGGCCAGCAGGTCGGCCGCCCGGTCCCGCATGCGCCGGGGCTCGCACAGCAGGATCTGAGCCCCGTCGCCCAGCACGTCCGACAGCACGTGCTCGTCGCGGGTGAGCCACGGCAGCCACGACTCCATGCCGTCGAACACGAGGCCCTGGGACAGCCGCTCCCACTGCTCGCGACCCCACGGCTCCAGCCCCACCAGGCGCTCGGCCCGCTCGCGCACCTCGGGCGTGGGCAGCAGCTCGCGGCAGGGGAAGATCTCGACCCCGGCCAGGTCGCCGGCCGAGCGCTGGTCGTTGACCGAGAACTCGGTGAGCCGGTCGACCTCGTCGCCCCACAGGTCGATGCGCACGGGCCGATCGGCGGTGGACGGGAACACGTCGACGATCGACCCCCGCACCGCCACCTCGCCCCGGTGCTCGACCATGTCCTCGCGGCGGTAGCCGGCGGTGACGAGGTCGGCCACCAGGTCGTCCCGATCGATCTGCTGGCTCGGCCGCACGGTGACGGGCTCGATGTCCTCGACGTGGGGACCGAGCCGTTGCACCAGCGCCCGCACCGACGCCACCACGACCTCGGGCGCCCGCTCGGGGTCGCGCAGGCGCCACAGCACCCTCAGCCGGTGGCCCATGGTCTCGACGCCCGGGCTGACGCGCTCGAACGGGAGCGTCTCCCAGGCCGGGAACAGCTCGACCTTCTCCTCGCCCAGGTAGACCGCCAGGTCGCGGGCCAGCCGCTCGGCCTCGGTGGAGGTGGGAACGGCCAGCACCACCGGCCGGCGCTGCGTCAGCTCCACCAGGCCCGCGGTGACCAGCGCCCGCGCCGCCTCGGGCACGGCCAGGGTGGCGCTGGTGCGCCCGAGCACCTGAGCCAGCGCAGGCTCGGCGCGCACGAGGTCGGCAAGGTGGTGGAGAGGCGCGCGACTGCGCGCCTCTGCTGTCGCAGGGGCGGGGGTCATAGGCGGTTCAACGCTACCGGCTGGGTGTGACAGTGGGGTTAGCGCTGATCGGCGCGCCGGAAGCCATCAGGTTGCCCACCGCTGTTTGTTGTGAGGGCAGGGCCGGTACAGTCGCGCTCACTGCGGTGCTGGGGGTGAGACAGGTGAGCGAATCGAACGGTAACCCTGGCCGCCGTGAGGCCAATCGGCGGTCCGTGTTCGACCCGGACGGCGAGGGATCGGCCAGCGCCTACACCCGCGGCCGCCCGCAGGGCCCGCAGGACACGGCGGTCGACGGGCAGGCTCCGGCCTCGCCCGGCGGGCCCAGCGCGTCGGGCTACGGCCAGCCGGGCCCGGGGTCCTCGGTCTACGGGCAGCAGGGCTACGGCACCAGCGGGGGCTACGGGCAGAACCCGGCGGGCAGCGGTGGGCAAGGCTCCGCCCGAGGTGGCTACGGCGGGCAGCCGGGCTACGGCTCGGCCGGAAGCGGTGGCCAGCCGGGCTACGGCGCCAACGGGGGGTACGGGCAGGGCCAGGCGGGCTACGGAGCGCAGCAGGGCCACGGCGCCGGCGGGGGCGGTTACGACGGCGCCGGCGGGGGCGGCTACGGCGGGCAGCCGGGCTACGGCTCGGCCGGAAGCGGTGGCCAGCCGGGCTACGGCGCCAACGGGGGGTACGGGCAGGGCCAGGCGGGCTACGGAGGGCAGCAGGGCCACGGCACCGGCGGGGGCGGTTACGGAGGACAGCAGGGCTACGGCTCGCCCGCTGCCGGCCAGCAGGGTTACGGCTCCGCCGGCGGCGGCTACGGAGGACAGCAGGGTTACGGCTCCGCCGGCGGCGGCTACGGCGGGCAACAGGGCTACGGCTCGACCGGCGGCGGGCAGCAGGGCTACGGCGGCGGCGGGGGCTACGGCGGGCAGCAGGGATACGGGCAGCGCGCGTACGGAGCGCAGCCCGGGGCACCCGAGCGGGCCCGGTCGGGGTTCGGCCAACCGCCGGCCTATGGCGAGCGCGCCTACGCCGGCGAGCGGCAGGCCCGCCCGGGGCCCGAGCCGAGCGGGCGCGAGCGTGGCAGCCGCGGGGGTGGTGGACGCGGCGGCTCGGGGTTCCCGTTGGGGATCGGAGCGCTGTTCGCCTTCGCGGGGCTGGCCGCGTTCGTGGTGGCAGTCGTCGTCCTGCCGTGGTTCGAGGTGGGGGGCGAGGAGGTGAAGCTGTCGGACATGCGGCGGGCCTTCACCCTGGCCGAGACCGACCCGGAGTCGCTCCTGCCCGACAGCGGCAGCGAGGCGCCGCCGCTGGACCCGACCACCAGCATCCCGTCGCCCGACGAGATCAGCGACGCCATCGAGAGCGAGGTCCGGGCCACCGCGGCCCAGGCGGCCGCCGACGCCATCGACTCCGGCCGGTCCCGCTACCTCGAGTTGTACACCGACATCATCTGGATGGTGGTGGCCGGCGCCGTGGGCCTGGCCGCGGTGCTGGGAGCCCTGCTCGGCCTGCGGGGCCTGGCCGGCTCCCTCGTGCTGCTGGCCGCCGGCGCCCATGGTGCGGCGCTCTGGGTCGTTTTCAGCGGGTCGGGGGCTCCCAGCCCGGGGTTCGCGGTGTGGCTGGGCGTCGGCGGCCTGGCCGGCGTGTTCGTCGGGGCCATCCTGGGACCCAAGCGGGGCTGACCCGCCGCCGCTCCACAGCCGCCCGCGTCGACCACGAACCGGAGGAGGTCGGCTACGGTCGCAGCCGTGCGCCGTCCCCGCGGAGCGTGGCGCCTAGCCGCCGTCGCCATCGCCGTCACGGTTGCCGCCGGCTGCTCGCTGCCCGGGTTCGGGGCGCCCGAGCCCCGGTCGGAGCAGGGCGAGACCATCTTCTCGCTGTGGCAGGGGTTCTTCGTGGCCGCCATGGTCGTCGGCCTGATCGTCTACGGCCTGCTGATCTTCGTGCTCGTGCGCTACCGGCGCAGCCGCCGGGGCGACGAGGTGCCCGACCAGACCGCCTACCACATCCCGCTCGAGGTGGTGTACACCGCCATCCCCATCCTGATCGTCATCGTGCTGTTCGGGGTGAGCTGGTGGGCGCAGGACGAGGTCACCGCGCTGGAGGCCGATCCCGCGGCCCGGGTGGAGGTCATCGGGTTCCGGTGGTCGTGGCAGTTCCACTACCCCGACGAGGACGTGACCATCACCGGTGAGCCCGGCCGCGGCCCCGAGATGGTGATCCCGGTGGGCCAGACCTCGCAGCTGCGGCTGATCACCGACGACGTGAACCACAGCTTCTGGGTGCCGGACTTCCTGTCCAAGCGGGACCTCATCGACGGCGTCGACAACGTGATCGACGTGACCCCCACCGAGACCGGCGACTACGTGGGCCGGTGCGCCGAGTTCTGCGGCCTCGACCACTGGCGGATGAACTTCTCGATCCGGGTCGTCGAGCCCGACGAGTACCAGGCCTGGCTCGACGAGCACCGGGAGGCGGCGGCGTGACCACCGTCGAAGAACGGCCGCTGACCGCGGAGGAGCCGCCGCCCGAGCGCCGCGCCCAGGGCCTGCTGGCCTTCCTCACCACCACCGACCACAAGCGCATCGGCATCGCCTACATGGTCACCGCGTTCGCCTTCTACCTGGTGGGCGGGGCACTGGCCATGGTCATCCGCACCGAGCTGGCCGAGCCGGGCACCCAGATCGTGTCGCAGGGCCGCTTCAACGAGATGTTCACCATGCACGGGACCATCATGTTGTTGCTGTTCCTGGGGCCGTTCGGCACCGGGCTGGCCAACTACGTCGTGCCGCTCCAGATCGGCGCCCGGGACATGGCGTTCCCCCGGCTCAACGCCCTGTCCTACTGGTTCATCCTGTTCGGCGGCATCACGCTGCTCACCGGCTTCCTGACCGCCGACGGCGCCGCCGACTTCGGCTGGACCGCCTATGTGCCGCTCTCCGACAGCCTCTACTCGCCGGGCCTCGGCAACGACCTGTGGATCATCGCGGTGGCGCTCATCGGCGTGTCGGGGATCCTCGCCGCGGTCAACATCGTGACGACCGTGATCTGCATGCGGGCCCCGGGGATGCGCATGTTCCGCCTGCCCATCTTCACCTGGAACGTGCTGGTCACCTCGATCCTCATCCTGATCGTGTTCCCGGTGATCTCGGCCGCGGCGGCCATGCTGCTCGCCGACCGCCAGCTCGGAGCGCACGTGTACGACGCCACCAACGGCGGGGCGCCGATCCTGTGGCAGCACTTGTTCTGGTTCTTCGGGCACCCGGAGGTCTACATCCTGGTGCTGCCGTTCTTCGGCGTGGTCACCGAGATCCTGCCCGTGTTCTCCCGGCGGCCGGTGTTCGGCTACGCCGGGCTCGTGTTCGCCACCATCGCCATCGCGGCGTACTCGGTGGGCGTGTGGGCGCACCACATGTTCACGACCGGGGCGGTGGTGAACCCGTTCTTCATCGGCTTCTCGATGGTGATCGCGGTGCCCACGGGTGTGAAGTTCTTCAACTGGATCGGCACGATGTGGGGCGGCAGCCTGGTCTTCCCCACCCCCATGCTGTTCGCGCTGGGGTTCCTGTTCACCTTCCTGCTCGGCGGGCTGACGGGCGTGATGCTGGCGTCGGCCCCCATCGACTTCCAGGTGCAGGACAGCTACTTCGTGGTGGCCCACATGCACTATGTGCTGTTCGGGGGGGCGGTGTTCGCCCTCTTCGGGGGCATCTACTACTGGTGGCCCAAGATCACCGGACGGATGCTGGACGAGCGCTGGGGCAACGTGCACTTCTGGATGACGCTGGTGGGGTTCCACATCACGTTCTTCGTGCAGCACATCCTCGGGCTGGAGGGCATGCCCCGGCGGGTGGCCGACTACTTCGACGACGACGGGTTCACCGGGCTCAACCAGATCTCCACGCTGGGTGCCTTCCTGCTGGGGGCGTCGACCCTCCCCTTCCTGTGGAACGCGGTGCAGACGCTGCGGGGGAAGCTGGGCACCGTGGCCGGGGACGATCCCTGGGAGGGGCACACCCTGGAGTGGGCCACCACCTCCCCGCCCCCACCCGAGAACTTCATCGGGCCGTTGCCCCCCATCCGCTCGCCCCGCCCGGTCTGGGATCTGCACCACCCTGAGCCCGCCCCGGCCGGCACCCACGGGGACGGCCAGACATGAGCGAGCTGGAGCCGCGGGCAGCGGAGGAGCCTACGGGCCACGGGGGGCGCCGGTTGGTCGACGACCGGGCGGTGCCGTGGCGGGTGTTCTTCGCCATCGCCGTCGTGGTGGCGGTGATGGCCGCCATCTACTGGGTGGTGGCCCACGACGAGTACGCGGGCGTCCTGCTGCTGGCGCTCACCGTCGTGCTGACCGCGTGGGTGGCGCTCTATCTGTGGCTCGGCCTCCGGGGCGAGGGGCCGGCGGCCGCTGAACCGCCGGCCGAGGTCCACGAGCACTACCTGCCGCACGCCAGCCTGTGGCCGTTCGCCATCGGCCTGGGGGCGGCCACTCTGGCCAACGGTCTGATCCTCGGGCTCTGGGTGATCGTGCCCGGAGCCGCCCTGATGGCGTTCGGCCTCGGAGGCTTCGTGCGCCAGTCCCGGCGCCGCGACTGACTCCTGCCGGACCGGGAATAGTTGCGCGTACAATTTGTTCTTGTCGGGGAAGATCAGGAGGAAGACCAGATGCCTGCCATCACTGTCGACGACCCCCTCACGCTCCCCGCAGTCGCCGAGCCCGACCCCGCGACGTCGGTCGAGCGACCCGTGCTGTCGGTCACGACCGCGCCGTCCGGGTTCGAGGGCGAGGGCTTCCCCGTGCGGCGCGCCTTCGCCGGCATGCCGCGCCACCTGCTCGACCCCTTCGTCCACATGGACCAGATGGGCGAGGTCGACTACGCGCCGGGCGAGCCCCGGGGCACGTCCTGGCACCCGCACCGGGGCTTCGAGACCGTGACCTACATGATCGACGGCACCTTCCAGCACCAGGACTCGACGGGAGGCGGCGGCCTCATCACCAACGGCGACACCCAGTGGATGACCGCGGGCTCGGGCATCCTCCACATCGAGCGCCCGCCCGAGGACCTGGTGACCAGCGGCGGCCTGTTCCACGGCGTGCAGCTGTGGGTGAACCTGCCCGCGGCCGACAAGTGGGTCGACCCCCGCTACCAGGACATCCGGGGCGGCCAGGTCAAGCTGCTCCGCTCGCCCGACGGCGGCGTGCTGCTGCGCCTCATCGCCGGCAACCTGGGCTCCTACGAGGGGCCGGGCATCACGCACACGCCCATCACCTACGTGCACGCCACCGTCGCCCCCGCGGCCCGGCTGGTGCTGCCGTGGTCCCCCGACTTCAACGCCCTCGTCTACGTCCTGGCCGGCCAGGGCACCGTCGGCAGCGAGGACCGGCCGGTCCGAACCGGGAACCTGGCGGCGTTCGGCCCCGGCGACCACCTGGTGCTGGCGGCCGACACCACCCAGGACTCGCACACCCCCAACCTCGAGGTGCTGCTGCTCGGTGGGCGGCCCATCCGGGAGCCGGTGGCCCAGTACGGCCCGTTCGTGATGAACACCCGGGACGAGCTGGAGCAGGCGTTCGAGGACTACCAGTCCGGCAAGATGGGCCAGATCCCGGCCGGCCACTTCGGCGACTAGCCAGACCCGATCC
>Ga0209382_10007348_pt1 | contig 14056 bp, 15 predicted proteins | sample SoiMetdeltSBSDD5_FD_187599 | JGI IMG/M metagenome (GOLD analysis project Ga0209382, IMG submission 187599) | Bulk soil microbial communities from a Populus tree surrounding site in Tennessee, USA - Soil MetaG P. deltoides SBSDD5 (SPAdes) (version 2) | ecosystem: Environmental > Terrestrial >... | reverse complement strand
CAGGAATTTATAGTAACAAGAAGGAAGAAATTTTGAAATTTCTTCAGGATATTGAAGCGGGGGTTGTATATGTAAACAGGAAAAAAAGTTCTACAACAGGTGCCATGGTGGGACGCCAATCATTTGGTGGTTGGAAGGATTCTGGAACTACGGGAAAAGGTACAGGCGGAAAATATTACCTTACGCAGTTTATGAGAGAACAAAGTCAAACTATTGTCAAATAGACTTTACATGAATAAGAACACTAGACATGTCTGATAATGTATTATAGCCGTAATAACTAACTTTTATCACTGGTGGGATTTTGGTCAATGAACAAGAACAACAACCAACAGTAACCCACCAGTTGGTGTTTAGGTTAATGTATAATGATTAACAAATTACTTAACGATCAGGCGTGTCGTATATTCCCAAACATGCAATGATCAAATTAGATGTCAATGTCCTTATTTTTTGTATCAAAATTTAGAACTCGCTTGAATTCCTATTGGTTGTAGATCGATTACTAATCAATCAATGTTTCTAACAATATGCCTAACGCATATAGATACATTTACTTTAAATGATAGCAACTACCTCCACCGATCTTCTGATAATACTTTTGATGATAGTCTTCTGCCTGATAAAATGTAGATGCTGGTACAATTTCGGTAACTATTTTTTCCTGAAACTTATTAGAATCATCCAACTCTTGTCTTAATTTTCTAGCAATACTCTCCTGCTCTAAAGTATGATAAAAGATCGTAGAACGATACTGAGATCCTATGTCAGGACCTTGCCTATTCTTGGTAGTTGGGTTGTGTATTGACCAAAACAAATCTAAGAGCTCATCGTATGAAATTTCTTTCGGATCATATTCCAATTGTATAGCTTCAGCATGTCCTGTTCTATCGGTACAAACATCCTCATATGTTGGGTTTGGAACACTTCCTCCGATATACCCAACTCTTGTTGATTTTACTCCTTTTGTTTTCATGAACGCATCCTCTACACCCCAAAAACAGCCAGCGGCAAATGTAGCTAATTGAAGATTATTTTCCATACTATAGTCTAGCAATTGATGGTCCTAAAACTTTTTTCCAGATCGCAAAAGTCCACCGAATTTATTTCCAAAATCACCTATTCAGAATTGTCGTATCAATCTTGCTTTCGTGATCTGATTGGTTTGGATCTAAGATGAAGATGACAACAAGGACAAAATGATCCATCATGAAAAAAATATACCGAACATCTTCTACAATATTTGACTCCATCACTATATTTTGCTCCTAATATCCCTATTTCATCACAAATATGTTTGCAACCCATTGTACAATATTGCCTGATTCATTTTATAATGGTGAATATACCTTGTAGGGAGTGGGTGTTATGAAGGTATGAATTTCAAATAGAATGTTTTCTGTTTTTAAAGTGATGACAATAAAATATAGAAAATTATTCATATGTATACATTATCCTTTACTAATTTTTGTAGTTTTGCTATTGCCTCCACAAGTGGTTGATTGGTACTAAAAATTATCAACGTATGTTCGCCCGTCTTATTATCCGGCCAGAATTCGCCTTTACAATAGGAGCAAGTATTATAGTTGAAATTATACTTGCTAAGAACATCAAAGCCATTCTTAGAGAATTCACTTTCATAGTAGCCCAGCCATCCTGGATGCATTATTCCGTCATTATCTAAATTATTTGATACCTGATGAGATGGAGAATAAAATCCCCCAACTATCTCATTCCCTGTAGAGTTCTCATTCGTTACTGTGATGCTACCTTTCATCCAATCATATTTGGTATCAGTGATAGAGTAATTTCCTGCTGGTAAGACTTTTGAATCAGATGCATCGGCATACTCCATCTTCCCAGTAGAATAAATCACATCTCCAGAGCTATCTTCTAGGTTAATAGTGTGGGGATGTGGCGTATTCCAAGGGGCGTCTGCGTTGAGAAATACAATGGCTGTTCCTTTGGGAAGAACTAGGTGAGTTGGTACAAAATATGGATTATGGTCTGTGAGAAGCTTATGTTTCTCTTCAGACCAATCTTCATGTGCTTCATTAGCGATAAGAATTATAAAATATCCCACAGATCTCGGCAACTGCATAGTTTCTGTGTCATATATGGATTTGGCCTGTGGAATTTCTAACACTTCTTGTTCTGCGCCATGGGACCCATTATTAACATTTATCAATAATATTATTGAAATCACGTACAATGAAATAAAAAAAATAGATTTTTTAGACTCATTCATTTTCAAACATACCTAGTTACCAATCGCGGTAATCTTGCATACTCAAAATATAGTATGTCATCATATACTTCAGAATTCTCAAATTTGTTCAAATTTCTGTTTTCATGAAATTTATGCTGACCTGTTGATTTTGTTAAAATTGTTATCACTTTATGATACTTACTCATGATACAATACAATATCAAGCATGAGAAATAAATACATAGTTTATATTTATTTTATATCTTAATAGAACAGGGCTCATAAAATCACATTACACCTGTTGTACAATCATATTATTTGCTCTTTCACAAGTTACATCAATTAGAAAAATGTTACATAATTTTTAACTAACGATACGCCATTTCTTTTTTTGACATATGTTTATCATTCCAATGTGTCACAAACTCTTCGATATTATCATCGAGATTTTTAGTTGAACGCATTAGAAAAGAATGTCCAAATTCCCAGCCCAATCTATCACATTCGGCACAATCATTTTCGTATTGGGAAGAATAGCCGTAAGCTTCACCTACTATACATTTTGAAGGACTATCAAGTGCAAAGTACAATTTCCACCAAGCAAATGATAATGGAAAGGGAAATCCTTCTTGTCGCAAATTCATAATTTTCTTTGCCCAATTGGGAGCAATCTCATAAAATCTTGCAGTTCTTGATTTCATTTCCTGGTACAAGGTATATTATCCTAATACTCTGGTATTATTAAGTATTAAAATCCGGGTATTACTAGTGAAATGCAAATATTTTTTGATGAAACATAGGAGCATTAAAAAAAATTAGAGCTTTGGAAATGTAACATGATCATTTTTTAGTCGCCTGAATATTGGAGTGGCCATTCGGATTCGGAAGAATCCATTACTATGACTGATTTTCCCAAATTGCCAGGCAAATCGGAGGCGATATTTTTTATCTCGCTACTCCAAAAATTCACTTGAAGATTATTTCATCTTTCTTTTCATATGTATACATTAAATGTATCCCAAATATCATCACTGATATGGCAATTATTTGATTGATACTAATTAACTCATGTAGAAATATTAATGCGAAAACTAGTCCAAATACTGCAGATAAAGATAACAAGGATGATGCCTTGATAACTCCAATCCTTTTTATGCTGTGTAGGTATAGGTAGAGTGATATGGCAAATCCAAAGACACCTAGAAGAATAATAGGAAGTATCTGTTCACTCTGAATATTAAAAGGAATTCCTAATATAATGACCGTTGCTAATAATATCGATCCTCCGATTAAAGCTTTTAGCTGAATCAATCTTGACACATGTATCTGTCTAGCTATTATTTTACAAATATTGTTGTCGAATCCCCAAATAATTGTTGATAAGATGACTAACACGTTACCCAAATTCAAACTAAATATTGAACTATTAAAATCAAGATTTGTTGTTACCAGAAATACTCCGATTAGGATCAATGTTACTGCAATATATCCAATAGGTCTCAATCTTTCTCTAAAGATAAGTAACGCAAACAAAATCGAAAAGACAGTTTCTCCATTAGCAAGTAACGCAGTGTCTGCGGCTGTACTCATCTTTAATCCTAGAAAAAATACAATGGGTGCGATTACTGCGCCGGAAACTGCGCTTGTTAGAATAAGAAAAAAGTACTTTGTTGTAATTTTAGATCGTGTCCTTGCCGCAGAAGGTGTAAAAAAGAGTCCGGCTGTTAGATAAATGATTGATGATAGGATAATAGGATCAACTGTTGACAGGAGGGGTTTTGCTAGGGTTGACACGCTTCCAAACAGCATAGCAGCGACAATAGCCGACAAGTACCCCATTATTATATTGGAGTTGGTAAAATTACTAAAAATCAACCTTAATCCTTGCATCCATGACGCACATCTTATAGATATTAAAACTTACTCATATTGTACTCATCTTAGCAATCAACTCGGTGTAAGTTGACAATTAAGAAAAGTCTAGTTGTCTTTTTTTGGGCTAAACATAAAGTTACTAAAAGGGTATATGAAGTATGAATGTCGATAACATATACATATACATATCCAGATTTCAAACTTTATTTGATAATACATGAAAATACTGGTTGAAATTATTGGCATCGTACTTGTATTAGCAGGTTTAATTTTTACTGCACAATCTCAGTCACTATTGGGTCCTCAAAGTTCATTTATGTACAGCAACCCTTCTTGGACAATCAATGGTTCTATGTTCATTCTTGCTGGTATTATCATATTAATTTTGAATATTATCATTAGAATAGTTTTTCGTCATAATCAAAAACATAACAAGTAGGTGGGATAAACTACATTTTGGTAATCTCTTTCATAATCAAATGTAGTATTGGGAGAACAATATCTTTTCATGGTTATTCTGAGCAATTGTATTACACCAATTTCTTTAAACAGGAATCAAGCATCGATAAATATGAATGATTATTAGTAATTACTTTTTATATCCATTCAACATAAAATGTTTATTTGAAATATTATTTGCTGGCGTCTTTCTATTTTTTATTAGCTATCACATTCTTTTTTAGTATTTCAGTAAATTGTATCTCGGCTCAAGACGAAAACGATGAGAAGGTAATATCCCTAGAATCAAGTCCAATAATTAGTTCCGGAAGTTTTCCGATTGGAATTGATATCAATCCAATATCAAACAAACTTTACGTTGCTAATCAATTTTCTAATACAATATCAGTAATCGATATTGAAAAATCAATAGTAGAAAATAACATCGACGTAGGTAAATCTCCATATGATGTAGACGTAAATCCATTTTCTAACAGGATATATGCATCAAATCGAGATTCTAACACAATTTCTGTAATTGATGGTTTTACTAATAAAGAACTTACCGACATACGAGTAGGCGATTCTCCCTTGGGGATAGGGATCAATTTAGCCACAAGTTGGATATACGTCGCAAACTTAAACTCAAAGACAATTACGGTAATTGACGCAATTGAAAACCGGATAATAAAATCCTTAAAATATGCTTCGTTACCGTACGATGTAATAATAAATCCACACACAAACAAGGTCTATGTTTCAGATTTAGGAAAGGATAGTGTTTTAGTACTAGATGGGAATAACAATACATTGGTATCAACCATACCTGTTGGTTTAAAACCTTCTGTGCTAGCAATAAATACACAAACTAATACAATTTACGTCTCAAACTTCCTGAACGATTCTGTAAGTGTGATAAATGGTACATCTAACAAAATTGAAACTAATATAGAAGTCGGCGATAGTCCTGTTGGAATAGCGGTAAATCCAAGAACTAACAAGATTTACGTTGACAATTCGGAAGATAATTCTATTAGCGTTATTAATGGGACAACTAATAAGGTAATCGAAAACATTTCTCTGGAACCTGCAATAGTTGCATCAGGAGTTAATAATCCGTTCATTAATATTCCCTTAAAAGTAACTTTTCCACTTATAGCAAGTAAATTAACAGTAGATCCTACCACAAACTTCACATACGTCACTAATACTAGGACCAACGGAATAATTACGATTGATGGAAAGACAGACAAGGTAATTACAAAAATATTTATTGAAATTAATCCCCCAAATGCTGGAAGTGTAAAATGTAACGATGTCATATTGGGCGCTGGTGAATCTACCACAGTGCCCGTCATTTCAAGTGCTAGATGTGAAGCAATACCTGACAGAGGATACGATTTTGGTCATTGGTCTGTCACAAACAATACAAACCAAAATCCGGTAGTTTTTAATGTTACTGGTTATGAAACTATAACCGCAAATTTCAAGGGAGCAATTTTGACTGAAACGTTTATTGTGTTAGCTTCCGTGGTAATAGGTCTAGTTTCAACAATTGGAGGTTGGTTTTACAGACAAAGATCAAGATTATCCTTCAAGAGGAATCTAACTAATATAGACTATACATATGAAATGTTATCAAAAAACGATAAAGAAGAATGCATAAAACAGCTGGAACAAATTCAGAGGAATTTAAATTTTTTACATCGGAAAGGAAAAATTAATGAATCACAGCTAGAGTTCTTGGAAAAGAGAATTAATTCGTACATAAGCCGAGTCAATACAACCAAATAAAGTGACTATATGCAAGTTTGAGAGATGTATCGGAGTGTATAAAAGAATAGAATCAATAAATAGTTCATATGACGAATAAGGTACTAATTTCAACGGAGTAAACTGAAGCATGCGAAAAACGTCCTTAAACTCAAACAAATATAGGATATTACGGTTTATTCAGAATAATCCGGGTTGTTATCTTCGTCAAATTAGAAATGAGCTAGATATATCGATGGGATCAGTGCAATATCACTCTTACCAGCTCCAAAAAGTTGGGAAGATAACATCAACTAGGCAAGGCTTGTATAAGTTACATTTTCAATCTGGCACCTTTCAAGATCATGAGAAAACACTCCTTCAAGTGTTAAATCAAGAAACACCGCGAGAGATTATTTTGCTTATTATCGAACAAGGAAATCCTACACAAACGGATGTTGTAAAAAGACTGGGTATTTCTGCACCTTCTATAAACTGGCATGTTAGGAGATTAATCGATTTGAATTTGATTGATGAAGTTAGGGATGGAAAGTACAAGAGGTACAAACTACGCGATGACTCTATCGATTCCAAATACATAGAGGAATTATTAAAGACTCACCATCCGAATCTGTGGAATAAATGGAGCAATAGACTAGTTGAAACTTTCCTTTCGCTATCAAATGAAGACAAACAGTTGTTGTGAATAATTTGGATATATTTACATCCGAAACTCCCATTATAGAACTCATTGAAAGTATTCTATATATAGTAGGTACAATCTTTGCAGCCATTTTAATTGCCCTGTCTATTTCTGCTTATAGGAACACACAGTTACAAAAACTACTCTATGCAATTGTAGCGTTTCTGTTATTTGGTATCTTTTTATTTTATGAATTTTTAGAGCATAGTATACCTTTGGATAACGCTTTTACAGATATTGTAATTCCCTCCATGGGTGTTTCTATTCTAGTATTATTCTTTTTGGCGATAGTTAACAAAAAGTAGCCGTATTCAATCTTTGATACATTCCATTAGTCATAGAAATATAATTTCATCTGCAAGTTAGTTCCAGTTATACTAGCTGATAACATTCATGACATATATTAGAGTTATATGTACAATCCCAAGTGGATTTATCTTCCAAGTGGATATGTTTTATAAAGTAATTTATTTTTAAAATTAGATTAAATTGATCAAATATGCTTTATAGCGTCCTTACTCATAATTAGAAACGTTAAAAATGCATGAGTGTCAGGGACTTATTGTTTGTTTATTATTTTTCAAGAGGTTAATGTTGGTGTCTCTTTTGGATAAATCCTGAACCATCATGAACCGAGCCATAACCATGGCAATGGCATTGGTGAAGTTAATGTAATATCATGGAATACATTGTAGCTACTTGGTTAAAAGAAGGTAAGCTAAAAGTATCACGATTAGCTAAGTTTCAATTAATAATAATAAAAGTTTTAAGACGTACATAAAGAATATTGAATAGTCTATAGACCATGAGTTTACCAGTTGAAAAGTGGTTCATAATTAAAAATGAGTCTCGTAGGAAATTTCTCAACATGCAGTATTTGCGGAAAGCGGAGAATAATAGCTAGCCAAAGAAATAAAGTATTGTCTAAACAGGTTGGAACAGATGTTTATTTAGAATGTAAAGACTGTACCGCCATTCCTCTTTGGAATACAAAAACAAATGAGAAAAAACAAAAGGCTTTTGATCATTATCAATAAAAGTCAAGTTTAATACCGAACACACTGACATAAATCTCCGCCATAATCTCCTACACCTACGTACGAAATCGTCTGGAAAAAGTAAGTTTATTATCAGATATCTGATCCTAAAATGAAATATATTGTATCTATTCTTAATGATGTTGTGTTGATCTATATTTTCGCGTCAATTATCTGCATTGCTGTATTTATGATTATGGGGGTTGTACTTTCGCCCAAACTAGGATACCAGATTACATCTATTGTTAAGTTGGATGTGGGAATCTCGTCCCTTATCTACAATGCTCATTCTGACATCATAGATGATTTTATGATTTTGTTGTCAACTTATGGGAGAGAGATAGTGTGGTCAGCAGTAATCGTGTTTATGGTTATTTTTGCAGGATGGAAAGGAAAGAAAATTGCTGTAATTATTGTCATTTCATTTTTGATTATAATGCCTTTAAATACATTATTTAAGAATTTTTTCGAAAGGCCTCGTCCAGTTGTAGAAAGACAGGAAATTCACGTTACTCAAAAAACAGATTTTGCCTATCCGTCGGGTCACGCTTCTATAGTTAGTGCTGGCGCATTGATTCTAATGGCGCTATTTAGAAAGGAAAAGGAGCTTATTTTTTCAGCAATACTAGCAGGAGAGGCAGCACTTGTGTGTTTATCAAGGATTTACGTTGGTGATCATTATTTTTTTGATGTCATAGGTGGGATATTACTTGGCACAGGAATCTCCCTAATTGTAATTTCGTTATCTAAATATCTCGATCCCGTACTTACCGGTGTACGTAAATATCTAGAAAAAGATCCTTAATTTGGGGCCTCCTATTTTGAAAGTCCTTTATCGTGGAATATCCCATCTTTTATCCACTTCATAAATTCTCTATCAGACAAGGAATTTCTCATGTGAATAGAATTTGTAGCATCATTTCCAATAACATATCGAAAATTAGGATCTTTAGAATTCAATGCATTGAGAATAGTGTTTGCAACTTGGTAGATGGTTGATGGGCTATTTTTCATAGCTTTTTCTAAGGAGGAAACTCTCCTTGTCATTAACATGTGATAAGGAGAGTCGGTCTTCATGCCCTTAAGCTTGAGATTCTGCAAGAAATCAGTCTGGACGACTCCCGGTTCAATTACTATAACCCTTATTCCAAATTCCTCCAACTCGAATGATATAGATTCAGAAAGTCCTTCTAATGCAAATTTGCTTGACACGTATGCAGAGTTAAGTGGAACACCAAATCTTCCTACCATTGAACTAATATTTACAATAATTCCATTTCCTTGCTTCCTCATTATTGGAACTATTGACTTTATCAGTCTGATTGTTCCGAAAAAATTGGTCTCAAATTGTTTCTTAACCTCTTCCATTGTAATATCTTCAATGGGACCAAACATTCCGTAACCCGCATTGTTTATTAAAATATCGATGCCTCCTGAGTCAGTAAGAATCTTTTTGACAGCCAGTTTGATAGATTGATTGTAGTTTACGTCAAGTTGTATTATTTTAAGTGGTAGCTTTTCCCTATTTATTATCTCCTGAATTCTCTTAGCCTTCGACAAATTTCTTACCGTTCCATACGTCATAAAGTCGTTACGGGATAAAACAAGACAAGTTGCAAATCCTATTCCAGAAGAACATCCAGTTACCAAAACTGTTTTTTTAACTTTCATAATTAGAGTTATGGGTCATAATTAAAAAATTTTCGGAATAAGTTAGTTCAATTAGCAGAAGAAGAATCTTAAAATTTAGTAATTTAATTATACCACTAAAGACCAGATCTAGATATGCAGCTAATACCAAAGCTGGAAATAAAATCTTTATCCAGTATGATTACATTTCTAAATGAAGAAAAAGTTGGTAGAGTTGCATCTATTGATGTGCAGGGTTATCCGCAGATAATACCAATGAATTTCGTTTATGTGAAGAATGATTCAATTGATACTCAAACAGGTAATAATAATATTGGCGCGATATATATGCACTCTCATCCATTTGGAGAAAAAATTGAAAATATCAAAAGAAATTCAAAGGTTGGCTTTGAGGTTGATTCCTATGTATGTTTCTTGCCATCATATTATTTTCATCCTACCGATGCATCACAGGCAGATACATTGTATGTTAGCGTCGTTATCAAAGGAAATTCATCTATTGTGCAAGATTCTGTTGAAAAGGCAAGAGCATTAAACGCTTTGATGAAAAAATATCAAAAGGAGGGAGGCTATGAGTCGCTTGCCTCCGATATGGGATCAGTTAGGGAAGTGACAGTTCTGAAAATTGTGCCAGATCAAATTCGTGGCAAGTATAAGATAGGACAACATTGGGTACCAAGATACAGGCTAAAGATGGCGAGAAATATTGTTCAGAGGGAAGGCGAAGACAACGCTAAAAGAATACTGAAAATCATGGGTATTGAGATAATGGATAATGGTGAGCTTAGAGTAACTAAGGAACCTATCATGTAATCATGTTAATCAAAATATTTTATATTTTGATATTCAAATTAAATTACTAATATTAAACCGTTATTTAAAATTGAAATAAATTTAAGTTTTTTAATAATCTGCAAACTTTATATATTAAGTAATGTTTTTTTCCGTCTTTGTCAATTATCTCTATCCGATGAAACCTAATAAAAAGAGCCCAAATTTTTAGATATAATTCACGTCTGTCTTCATAAAAATATGAAAATGTTTCGAAATTGACGGTAAATATATAACTAAAAAAGACGCATGATTACTTGGATGCATTCAACTGAAAATGAGGATCCATTTGTCAAGATAGCTAGCCTAATTGGTGGAGAAGAGTATCATAAAGTTGCAAGAGCATTGTTGAATACTGAAGATGCTACTGACGAGGAGATAGCGGGTGCTACTGGTATGCGGATCAATATAATAAGAAAGGTGTTGTACGATATGTTTGGTAAAGCATTAATCACTGGTATCAGAGTAAAGGACGAAAAAAAAGGTTGGTTTGTATATCGATGGAGAGCCAAGAGAGATCAGGCAGAAAATTTTATCGAGAATCAGAAAAAAAAGATCTTGGATCGACTACAGAAACGACTGGAATATGAAGAATCCTCCGAATTTTACCATTGTGGAAATACAGGTTGTCCAAGAATAAAATTTGATTACGCAATGGAACTATTCTTTAAATGCCCAAATTGCAAAAATCCACTTAACATGGTAAATAACGAAAAGGTTAAGGATGCTCTAAGGTACAAAATAGAGCAGATTTTGTTGGACATTAGTTCAAAAGATGAAATTTCATCGTAATTTATAGTACAGTACAATTTCATTTTTATTTTGTATTACTGCTTTTGATAATTTCATTTTAATACCATTAGTGATATTTGCAATCCCCTCACCTTCTACCAATGTTTTTGCATCTCTTCCACCAATAACCACTGGTGATATTGTAACGATTAATTCATCGGCAAGCCCCAATTTCAGCACAGACCAGTTTATTTCTCCCCCTCCCTCAACAAGTATTTTTTTGAAGTCTTGCCTTTCTAATACTTGAAATAGGTTTTTGATGTTTACCTTTCCTTTTCCAGAGAACAATACTTGCGCACCTACTTTCTCCAACTCTTTAATTTTCTTTGATGATGCATAATGTGTTGTGGCAATGATAGTTTGAATTTTCTTTGATGATCTAATGATCCTTGAATTTAATGGAATTCTTGCTTTTGAATCAATTATAATTCTTGCAGGGTTCTTTGTCCCGGTTGAGAAATACCTCACATTCAACATGGGATTGTCTTCCAGCACGGTAGATATCCCTATCACGATAGCATCGACTGATGCTCTTAACTTATGAACGCGTACCAAGTCCGTTTTAGACGAAAATGCTGAATCGTTACTTCGAGAGGATATCTTACCGTCTATTGACATTGCTGCATTCAAGACTACATACAACAAAATTCATCTCCATCTACAAATTTACCATTTATCATAACATTGAGGATAGAGTTTGCATTTGCTCTATGAACTATCGAAACATGAGGATCATGCATCGGTGAAATATCCAAATTGGTCTTGTCGATAAATATCATATCTGCAGACATACCAGCCATTAAAGATCCAGAATTGATGCCAAGAATTTTACCACCATTGACAGTGGCCATTTTTAAGATCTCCCTTGCAGAAATTGGACTACCTTCCAATGTCCTGCCTAGTTTCCAGACATAATCTAATTCTCGAAACATATCTGGAGAATTAATCATGATGTTGTCCGTACCAATAGCAATACAACATCCAAACCTTAGCATCTTGGCAATTTTTGGTATTCCTACTCCCAATGTACCATTTGCTCTTGGGCAAACGACAATTCCGATTTTTTTACGCGCAACAAGTTTGATATCGACATCAGATGCATTTGTTAAATGAACGATAAAGTTTGGTAAGAGATTATCAACTATTCTTTGTACTTCGCTTTTCCCTGTTGCAGTAATTGATTTTTTTTCTGTTTCGAGTGATTCTGAAGCATGAATTCCTAACAAGAATTTTTTCTTTAAGGATTTTTTCTGAATGATTCTTCTATATTCCTTTAATGAATTGTCAGTATTCTCATTTGCTCCGCTGATACCTAATCCGTCAGCGACATTCAGGATGTTATATATCAATTCTATTACATCTGGTGGAAATTTCGGATTCAGATAAAAATCTTGAGATACATCGTAATAATATTCTGGTCTACCTAACCTGATGCATTTTATTGATAGTCCTGACGTTGCTTCTGTAATTTGTTTTATCCCTTGTAATCCTCCTTCTCTGAAATCTGCAAATACGACTATGCCCTTTCTCATCATAGATATTACAGAGCTTCTCATAAAATTAATTAGATGTTTTCTCTCGCTCTTTTGCAAGATTTTATTTTTGATACCGTGAATTGGATGAATTCTAGAATCAAAAGTTGAATCAACACCAATATCCTTACCAATAGAATCACCAATATGAGTATGGGCATTAACAAATCCAGGAATTACAAGTATACCTTTCCCTTCGTAAGTATTCTCATTAGAACTGCCTTTATAATCTCCACTCCCAACATTTTTTATTCTCCCATTTTTGATAATTATGTATCCTTTATCTATATAATCTAGATTTTCTCCAAGAAATAAACTAATGTTCTTAATAGTTAGTTCCATTGTATTTCATATATTGGTGTAATAACACCTTGATCCCTTAGGTTTCGAATTGTATCTAAGGCTTCTGTAGCAGCTTGTACTGCCTTTCTACCAGAACAGGCAATACCTATACCACAATTTAACTTAATATTCTCACTTTCGTAGATTTTGCCAATTATTTCTGAAACCTTCTCTTTTGATATTGTATTAGAGATAACCATAAAGTTGTCCCCCCCAATAAAAAATGTCATGGATTTTTGTTTACCAAATAATTCAATAAGATTAGAAAACATTTTCATTATTTTTGTGGTAATCTCATATGGGGACAGTTCATTACTTACTTTAGTAGAATTATCGATATCAAGGTGTAAAATCTGAGTGAACATATCTGTAGGCGGTTTGTTCGGATTTTTATATAGTAATTTAACTTGATGATCCGCATATACTAATTTACTCTTATCAAGTAAATTGTTGTTTTTACGCGAATGATACGCTGCAATATTTGCATCAATGGGAGTTGCGCCTGTTCCGATAGACATCGATATATTCAAGTCCTTGTACATCTCACTAATTTCCCGTTCAATAGACAGGTGATCTTCCAAGGATAATCCGTTACTAATCGCAATTAGCTCATCAAATCTATTAAAATATACAATAGCATCCTTTTTAGAGAACAGTTTTTGCAAATCACTATATAGATTTGCTTGGAATATCTGCAATTGTGCCTCTCTATCACTGCCCAACTTTAGTGTCCATGGACCATAACCTTCTATCTTTATAATGGTAATTTGAATTGTCATTTTTGACTATTTATTTCCTTATTACCTTCAAATTCATTTAGTCTCGTTACCATTTTATATGCTGCTTCTACTGCCCTCTTAGGTACGGAGATGACTCTATTCTTTGCCTGCTTTAC
>Ga0209382_10007346_pt1 | contig 14058 bp, 11 predicted proteins | sample SoiMetdeltSBSDD5_FD_187599 | JGI IMG/M metagenome (GOLD analysis project Ga0209382, IMG submission 187599) | Bulk soil microbial communities from a Populus tree surrounding site in Tennessee, USA - Soil MetaG P. deltoides SBSDD5 (SPAdes) (version 2) | ecosystem: Environmental > Terrestrial >... | reverse complement strand
ATCGAGACCTGGAGTGAGATCCGGGCGCCGTAGATGATCCGGCTCAAGAGGTCGCGGCCCTGCTTGTCGGTGCCGAGCAGGTACGTCGTGTTGCCGCCCGCCTCCCAGGCCGGGGGTTGGAGCCGCGCCACCAGACTGCCCTCGAGCGGATCATAGGGCGCGATCCACTCCGCGAAGACGGCCGGGATGACCAGCAGCACGAGCAGGAGCGCCAGCGGGATCAGCGGCAGACGGCGCGCCCGCTCGGCCCCCTCCTTCAGCGCAGGGGCAGCCACGATTGGCGTCCCGCGTCGCCACGCCCCGACCTGTAGCGCCATCCTGCCCCCCTAGCTGTACCGAACCCGCGGGTCGACGTACCCGTACAGCACGTCGACGATCAGCCCGATCACGATGTACACGACCGCGCCCACCAGCGTCACGGCCTGGATCACCTGGTAATCGCGCGCGTTGACGGCCTCGATCGCCAGCAGCCCGATCCCCGGCCAGGCGAACACCGTCTCGACGGTCACCGAGCCGGTGATCAAGAACCCGACGATCAGGCCGAAGAAGGTGAGCGGCGCGATGGCCGCGTTCTTCAGAGCGTGCTTCCAGAGCACCTTCCACTCCGGCAGTCCCTTCGCGCGGGCCAGCTTGATGTACTCGCTGTCGAGCACGTCGAGCATGCTGGAGCGCGTCAGGCGCATGAACGCGGCCACCGAGAACCAGCCGAGGGTGAGGCCCGGCAGGATCACGTTGGCGAAGCCGCCCTGCCCCGAGGTCGGCAGCCAGGCCAGCTTGACGGCGAAGATCCAGATCAGCACGATGCCGAGCCAGAACGTCGGCATCGACTGGCCGAGCAGCGCGATCGTTTTGCCGACCGTGTCGAGCGGACGGTCCTTCTGGGCCGCGCTCAGCACCCCGAGCGCCAGCGAGAAGACGACGCTGATCACCACCGCGAACGCGGCGAGCTGGAGGGTGGCGGGCAGCCGCTGGAACACCAGCCCCATGGCCGGCTGCCCTCGGTACTTGAGCGAGACCCCGAAATCTCCCTGGACGGCGTTGGAGATGAAGATCCAGTACTGCTCGGGGAGCGGCTTGTTCAGGCCCCACAGCTCGGCGGTCCGCTCGATGTCGGCGGCGCTCGCCTCGGCCGGCAGCAGCACGTCGAGCGGATTGCCGGTCATCCGGGCCAGCGCGAAGATGATGACGCTGACGCCGAGCAGCGTTACCAGGCTCTGCACGATTCTCGAGAGGATGTACCGCTGCACCCGTTCACAGCCTCCGCGCTAGCTCAGGTCGCCCGCGCTACTTCGCCGCCTTGATCGCTTCCAGGTGCGTCCAGCTCCCCGAGATGTTGCCCGGGAAGGCGTAGTCCGAGACGACGTTGGCGTTGACCACGATCTCCGTCGGCAGCCAGAACAGGCTGATCTGCGGATACTGCTCGAACGCGATCTCGCCCATCTGACGCCAGAGGTCGGCCGACTGCTTCTCGTCCATCGTCGTCGCGACCTTCCGGTACAGGTCGTCGAGCTCGAACAGCTCGACGCCGCTGCCACGGATGCCGTGGCGCGAGGTGTTGTAAACCCGCCACCCCGTCAGCGGATGGGAGGCCGTACTGCGGATGTCGAGGGCGTTCTCGTACCCGAGGTTCCGCCGCTTCGTGTTGTGCGTCCCGACGTCGACGTTCACCATCTCGACCTCGACGCCGACCGCACGCAGGTACGTCGCGATCGCCTCGACCACGTCCGGCGACTCCGGCACGTCGGTTAGCCGGAGCGGGATGAGCTGCGTCTTGAGCGGCTTGCTCGGGCCGTAGCCGGCCTCGGCCAGCAGTTTCTTCGCCTGCTCCGGGTTGTACCCCCACGCTTCCTGGAACCGCTTCTCCCAGTCCGGATTCCAGCCGGGCAGGGTCGGGTGGAGCGTGTTCATGTACATCAGCTCACCCTTGCCCGCGAAGAACGCCTTGTTCAATTCGTCGCGATTCACCGCCTGGTTGAACGCCCGCCGAACCTTGACGTTCATCAACGGGCTCTCGGGGTACTTCTCGCCCTTCGACTTGTCGTTGATGTCGTTGTGGTAGCAGCAGAGGAACGGCATGAAGACGCGCAGGCCCGCCGCGTTGCCTTTGAGCAGCTTGAGGTGGCTCTGGGCCTGGGCCTGCTGGAGCAGGTCGGTCGGCAGCGGCGTCATGTGAACCTCGCCGGCCAGCAGCGCCGCCAGCCGGGTCGAGGCCTCGTTCTGCCAGCGCAGCTCCAGCTCCGGGAACTCGGCCTGCAGTCGCCAGTGCTGGTACGGCACCCGCTCGAAGCGGATGTACTGGCTCTGGGCCCGCTCCTTGAACTGGTACGGGCCGGTCCCGGCGATCGGCTCGTCCTGGAGCGTCGGCGGCTTCCCGAGCTTGTCGAAGTTGGCCTTCGACTGGATCTCCATGCCGCCGACCATCTCGCTGACGTTGGTCAGGAACTCGGCCTCGGACGTCTTGAGGTGGAAGACGACCTCGTAGTCGTTGACGACCTCGACCCGCTCGACGACGTTCTTGAAGTAGAGCGAGTTGCTGGCCTGCGAGCCCTCGGACGTGATGTCCTGCCAGCTCCAGGCGATGTCCTTCGCCGTCATCTCGCCGTGGCCCTTGTGGAACTGGACCCCCTTGCGGAGCATGAACCGGTACGACTTGCCGTCCGGCTCCAGCTTCCACGACTCCGCGAGCTGCGGCACGAACCCGCCGGTCTTCGGATCGACGCCGATCAGCTTCTCGTACATCGGCCGAAGCTGGATCAGGTCGGGGGCGCCGAGGTCGCGGCCGGGTGCGTTCCCCTCGGTGCCGGGCGTCACGATCGAGATGACCAGCCGGTCGACCTTCGTCTTGGCGGCCGGCGCGGCGGCCGCCGGCTTGGCGGCCTCGGCGGGCTTGGCCGGAGCGGCGGTCGCGGCCGGAGCGCCGGCGGCCGGCTTCGAGGGGGCCTCGGTGGGCTTCGCGGCCGGCGCGCTCGGCGCACAGGCCATGGCGAACAACGCGGCGAGGATCGCCACGCGCACGACGACGCCATTCAGGACGCGACCGCTGTACCTCACTACGTCACCCTCCACCCGACGGAGCATCTTTGCGCCAATCACGATCCGGGAGGTTTGCCGCGCGCCGCGCCTGCGGAGCGCGAGGAGCCGGGGCTACCGCGTCGGCTTCGGTGCCGGCGTGGTGGCCGGAGAGGCCGCCTGGACGTTCGATTCGGCTTTACACTGCGCCACGCTGGATACCCCCCACTCGTCGTCGATGGGAGAGCGAGCACCGCGCTCGACGTCGGACGGGATTGTATGACGATTCCTGCCGCCGGTCAAACGAGTGGTCAGAGCCGCAGGCGCGGATCCAGGTGATCCCGCAGCGAGTCGCCGAGCAGATTGAAGGCGAAGACGGCCAGGCTCAGCGCCACCCCCGGCGCGATGGCGAGCCAGGGCGCCGTCTGGACGAACTGGACGCTGGCGCCGCGCAGCATCAGGCCCCAGGCCGGCGTCGGCTCGGCGACGCCCAGGCCGAGGAAGCTGAGCGCGGCCTCGGAGAGGATCGCCTGCCCCAGGAACGCGGTCAGTAGGATCAGGTACGGCGCCAGCACGTTCGGCAGCATGTGGCGCAGCACGATCCGCGCGTCGACCGCGCCCACACAGCGGGCCGCCTCGATGTACGGCATCTGGCGGATCGAGAGCGCGCTCGACCGGATCACCCGCGAGACCCGTGGGATGATCGGGATGGTGATGGCGACGATCACGTTGAGGTTGCTGTTGCCCAACGCGGCCACCACGGCGATCGCCAGGATCAGCACCGGGAACGAGATCAGGATGTCCATCAGCCGTTCGAGCAGCAGGTCGACCTTGCCGCCGAAGTAGGCGCTGATGACCCCGAGCAGCGCCCCGAGCGACGAGCCGATGACCGCCGCTCCGAACCCGATCGTCATCGCCGTTCGGGCGCCGTAGATCAGCCGGGAGAGGACGTCGCGCCCGAAGGCGTCCGTCCCGAGCAAGTGCTGCGCGCTGGGCGGCTTCAACTGCTCCAGAAAGCTGGTCTCGTACGGGTCGTACGGCGCGACGACGTGCGCCAGAGCCGCGATCAGGAGCATCACGACGATCACGACGCCGCCGATCGCCCCAATCGTGCGGTGCCGGGCGAAGTCGATCGTCAGCCCGGTCCAGGTGGAGCCGTCGCGGGCCGCCCGCCTGGCCGGCAGCGGCAGCGCGACGTCGTCGATCCGGGCATCTTCGGCGGCCACGCGAGCCTCCTTAGGAGGAGTAGCTGATCCTCGGGTCGAGGAAGACGTACAGCAGGTCGATCAGGAAGTTCATCACCACGAACGTCGTGGCCGTCAGCATGATGAGCGCCTGGGTCATCGTGTAGTCGCGGCGGACCACGGCGTCGACCAGCAGCTTGCCGATCCCGTTCAGGTTGAAGACCTGTTCGGTGACTAGCAGACCGCCCAGCAAGAACGCGAACTCGAGCCCGATCACGGTGATGACCGGCAGCAGCGCGTTGCGCATCGCGTGGCGCATCACCACGAACCGCTCAGCGAGACCCTTGGCGCGGGCCGTCCGCACGTAGTCGTCCCGCATCACTTCGAGCAGCGTCGAGCGGGTCATCCGCGTCGCGACGGCCGAATACCGATACCCTACCGTCAAGGCCGGCCAGATCAAGATCGCGAGGTTCTGGACCGGGTCCTTGAACAGCGAGGTGAAGGTGAGCGGCGGCAGGTAGTGGAACACGCTCAGCAGGATCAAGATCGTGATGATCCCGATCCAGAACCCAGGCATCGCCAGCCCCGCGATGGTGAAGATCCGGATCGCGTAGTCGATCCAGGTGTCCTGCTTGAGCGCCGCCAGCGCGCCGAGCGGCAGCGCCAGCAGCGTGGCAATCACGCTCGCCATGATCGTCAACTGGAGGCTCAGCTCCAGGCGCAGGGCGATCTCGTCGACGATCGGCCGCCCGGTCCACATCGAGAGGCCGAAGTCGAGCCGGACCGCGCCGGCGATCCAGCTCAGGAACTGCTGCGGGATCGGCTTGTCGAGGCCCAGCTTCGCGCGCTCTTGCTGTAAGACGACCTCGTCGACCCGGCCGCCGTCGCCGGCCAGCTTGAGCAGCACGATGTCGCCGGGCACCATCCGGAGCAGGACGAACGAGATGATCGCCACGCCGAGCAGCGTGGGGATCATCAGCAGGATTCGGTTGATGATGTAGCGGTGCACGTTCGCTCCAGTGGGCAGTGCCGAGTGGGCAGTGGGCAGTCGCTTCTATCTGCCCACTGCCCGCTGCCTACTCGCTGAGCCAGACGTTGTCGAGCTGCTGATTCAGGTAGTGGCTCGGCAGGATGTTCCAGCCCTGCATCTTTGAGGAGTGCGGAATGATGCGCTGCCACCAGGGCGTGAGCGCGACGTACGCCTGCTCGTCGAGCACGCGCTTCTCGAACTGCCAGATCAGCTGCTTCCGCTTCTCCGGATCCTGCTCGCGCGTCTGCTTGTCGTAGATCTCGTCGAGGGTGCGATCCGTGAACCGCGCATAGTTGGTGCTGCTGCGATCCGTCGAGAGGAACTTGGACAGCTCGAGGTCCGGCTCGTCCATGAAGTCGGCCGTGAAGTCGACCATGACCTCGAAGTTGCCCGCCCGAATGTCGTTGAAGTACGACGTCGTCTCGAGCGATTGCTGCGTGACGTTCAGCCCGATCTTCCGCCACTGGTCGATCAGGAACACCCCGATCGGCTCATACGGCGAGGGAACGTCGCGGTTCTTGTAGACGAAGGAGAAGCCGTCAGGGACGCCGGCCTCCTTGAGCAGTGCCTTCGCCTGCTCCTTCGCGGCGGCGCCGTCCTTGCCGAAGCCGGCCAGCTTGACCATCTCCGCCTCTGACATGGCGAACGGCCCGTCCGGGCGTACCAGCGTGCCCGGGTACTTCGGCAACGAGATGGCGCTCAGGACCTTTCCGCCCTCCCAGCGGTCGATGGCCAGGGTGAGCGCCCGACGAACGCGGACGTCGTCGAACGGCGCCTTCTGGGTGTTGAAGGTGGCGAAGATCAGCCCGAACCAGGAGCTCTCCTTGACCGTGATCTTGTCGCCGAGTGCCTGCTTGAGCTCGTCGCGGGCCTGCGGCGTGAAGCCCCGAAACTCGACATGGGCCCGCTCGCCGCGCACCGCGGCGACCTGGGCGGCGGTGTCGCGGATGAACAGGGCCCGGAACCCGTCCAGATACGGCTTCCCCTTGTCCCAATACTCTTCGTTTCGCTTGCCGACCCAGTGCGAGCCGGGCACGTACTCGACGAACTTGAACGGCCCGGTCCCCATGATGTTCTTCTCGGGGAACGTCTGATCCTTCTCGAGGATCGCGGCGCTGTAGATGTAGCTGAACGGCGTCGCGAGCATCTGGAGCGCACCAGGCGAGGGGTACTTCAGCTTGAAGACGACGGTCGTTGGATCTGGAGCTTCGACCGCGGAGAACGCCGCGAACCCCTGCTTCCGTGCGCTCACCACACCCTGGGGCGGGTTGATGATGCGGTCATACGTGGCTTTGACGTCCTTCGAGCTGAACGGTGAGCCGTCGTGGAACTTGACGCCGCTACGCACTTTGAACGTCATCGTGAGCCCGTCCGGCGAGGTCGTCCAGCTCTCGGCCAGGTCGCCGATGATCTTGGGGTAGCCGCCCGGATCGAACTTGACGAGGTAGTTGTAGTGCGGCGCGCACGGGTGGATGTTCGCGAACGTCGTGCTCTTGTGGCCGTCGAAGGTGTCCGGCTCGGCACTCACGGCGAACACCAGCTCGCCGCCCCGGCGCGGCTCCTCGGACGGCTTCGCGGCGGCCGGCTTCGCGGGTTCTGCTGGCTTGGCGGCCTCCCCGGGCTTGGCCGCGGCGGCCGGTGCCGTGGTCGCGGCCGGCGCGGCGGGCTTCGCTGCCTCGGTGGGCTTCGTCGCCTCGGCCGGCTTGGTCTCGGTCTTCGCGGCCGGCTGCGTCGGCGACTGCGGCGTGCAGGCGAGCAGCCCGAGGGCGGCCGAGCTAAGCGCGGCTGCGCGAAGGAACGTGCGGCGGCGTACGCGGCTGACTGTCGACGTCGTCGTTGACTGACTCACGCTGGCCTCCCGACAACCTGTCTGCTCATCAGCGGGTGCTGAGGCTCGGTGCCCGCCGCCGGCACGCCGGCGGCGGGCCTCCCTGGACTTGCCTGGGTTCGGGTGTACCGTGTCGTCTACGCGAGCGAATAATCGGCGGCGGTGGCGGCGGCCGCTGGGGTGTCGCCGAGCGCCGGGGGTGTCAGCACGTTGGCGCGAAGGAAGCCATCGGGGTTCGTCGGCTCGTCACCTCGCAAGCGCCGCCCTCGGGCTCGGGCGGCCCCAAAGGACGGACGCGTCGCGCAACGGTGAATCCGTCCATTCGACGTTGACTGGAGGTCGGCGTCTCCCTTGACACCGAGCGCGATTGTAGGACAATAGAACGGTCGCGTCAATCGCTGGGCGCGATGCCGCGCCGCCTGATTGGCCCGCACGAAGCGTTCCACGACGCGCGCACGCACCGGCGCCGAAGGAGCATCGACGATGGCAGAGATCGTGCTCGGTATGGGGACGTCGCACACGCCCCTCCTTTCGCTCGCCCCGGAGCTCTGGGAGACGTACGCGCAGCGCGACGCCGGCAACCCGGAGCTGGCCTATCCGCCGCACGGCTGGGTGATGTCGTATCAGGAGGCGCTCGAGACGCTGCCGGCCGAGGTCAAGGCGAAGTATCAAGGCCCGAAGGTCTTTAAGGAGCAGGCGGCGGCCTTCAAGAAGGCGCTCGACACGATGGCGAGCACGCTCCGGGAGACGAATCCGGACGTCACGATCATCATCAGCGACGACCAGGACGAGTGGTTCTACGATCACAACATGCCGCGCTTCGCGATCTACTGGGGCGAGACAGTCCCGCTCCGACCCCGACCGGTCGCCCCCGGCGGCAATCCGGAGATCAACAAGGCGATGGTGATCGGCTACGGCGACGTGCCGATGGAGGTGCCCGTCGCCAGTGCCTTCGGCCGGTACCTTCTGGAGTACCTCTGCGAGCACGACTTCGACGTCGGCTACCTGACGCACGCGGCACCCTCGTACGGCGGCAAGGTGGCCCGCCGCTACCCGACGAAGAATGGCGAATCGAACGCCGTCCGTGAGACGCCGGACCACGAGCAGGGCCTGCCGCACGGCTTCGCCTTCATCGTCAAGCGCCTGTTCGACAACAGGCCGGGGCCGATCCTGCCGTTCTTCCAGAACACCTGCTACCCGCCGAATCAGCCGAGCCCGCGCCGCTCCTTCATGCTCGGCGAGGCGATCGCCGAGGCGATCCGCGCCTGGGACGCGCCGGCCCGCGTGGCGATCGTCGCGTCGGGCGGGCTCAGCCACTTCGTGGTGGACGAGGAGCTGGATCGCGGCGTACTCTCGGCGTTGGAGCAGAAGGACGCCGCGGCATTGAAGGCGACTCCCCGTGAGCGGCTCTACTCGGCGGCCTCGGAGACGCTGAATTGGATCGCCGTTGGCGGCGCGATGCAGCGCACCGCCCTGAGGATGGAGCTGCTGGACTACGTCCCGGTCTACCGGACGCCCGCGGCGACTGGCGGGGGCTGGGCGTTCGCGCAATGGAAGTAGGCAGTGAGCAGTCGGCAGTGGGGTTCCTGCCCACTGCCGACTGCTCACTGCTCACTGCTCACTGCCCACCCGGAGGGAGGCACGACGAGGTGCTGAAACCGCACGAGAACCGGACCTTGATGGAGGTCGGGCCGGGCACGCCGATGGGCGAGCTGCTGCGCCGCTACTGGATGCCGATCGCCCCCGTCGCCGAGCTTGACGACCAGCCGACCAAGGCGATCCGTCTGTTCGGCGAGGACCTCGTGCTCTACAAGGACAGGAGCGGCACCTACGGCCTGATCGACCGGCATTGCCCGCACCGCCGGGCCGACATGTCGTACGGCTTCATCGAGCAGTGCGGCTTGCGCTGCAACTACCACGGCTGGCTGTTCGACGAGACGGGACGGTGTACCGAGCAGCCATTCGAGGACATCGCCCACCCCGACGCCCGCTTCAAGGATCGGGTCAGGATCAAGGCGTACCGGGTGGAGCCGAAGGCCGGGCTGCTCTGGGCGTACCTGGGGCCGGATCCGGCGCCGCTGGTCCCGACCTGGGAGCCGTTCACCTGGAAGAACGGCTTCGTCCAGATCGTCATTTCCGAGATCCCCTGCAACTGGTTCCAGTGCCAGGAGAACTCGATCGACCCGGTCCACTTCGAGTGGCTGCACACCAACTGGTCGCGGATCCTGCGCGGCCAGACCGACCGCCCGCGCCCGCCGACCCACCTCAAGATCGGCTTCGACGAGTTCGAGTTCGGCTTCACCTACCGCCGCATCCTGGAGGGGCAGTCCGAGGACGACGAGCTGTGGACGGTCGGGCGGTGCTGTCTCTGGCCGAACTGCCTGTTTACCGGCGGCCACTTCGAGTGGCGCGTCCCGGTCGACGACGACACCACCCTGAGCGTCGGCTGGTTCTTCGATCGCGTGCCCGAGGAGATGGAGCCGTTCGAGCAGGAGACGATCCCCTACTGGTACGGCCCGATCCGCGACGAGCAGACCGGCCGCTGGATCACCAGCCACGTGATGAACCAGGATTTCGTGGCCTGGGTGGGCCAGGGCGTGGTCGCCGATCGGACCCTGGAGCACCTCGGCGAGAGCGACCGGGGCGTGATCCTGATGCGCCGTCGACTGCTGGAGGAGGCGAAGGTCGTGGCGTCGGGCGGCGAGCCGAAGGGCCTCATTCGTGACCCCGAGCACAACGCCTGCGTCCGCCTCCCGATCATCGACCGCGAGCGGTTCACGGTCGGCTACTCGCTGGAGGACGTCCGGGAGGGCCGCGTCCCGCCAAACGTCTGCCCCCAGAGCTTCATCTTCCAGGCCGGACAGCCCGAGGAGATCACCCGGGCGTACCGCGCGGCGATGGGGCTGGACCGGCTCATCGAGCCGTCGCGCGCCAACGGGCCGGCGCGGTAGCTGCCGGCCCCACCTCACCAGAGCGAGCCCACTGCAAGGAGCGTAGCGTGGCCCAGACCGTAGCAGGCGAGGCCGTCGAGCGGCCGGGCGCCGCGTTCGTGGAGCGGTACGTCGAGGCCGACGGGTTCCGCATCCGGTACGTCGAGGCCGGCAGCGGCCCGCCGCTGATCTGCTTCCATGCGTCGGGCGGGCCGCGCCTCAGCCGGGGCCACGACCTCCTCGCCGAGCGGCACCGCGTGATCCTGTTCGAGGCGCCCGGGTTCGGGCAGTCGGCCGTCAACGAGCGGTCCGAGTCGGTGGCGGACCTGGCTCGCACGATGGCGGCCGCCGTCGACGCGCTCGGGATCGAGAAGTACAGCCTCTGGGGCACGTCGTTCGGCGGCCGGCTCGCCTGCTGGCTGGCCGTCCAGTACCCCGATCGCCTGGACGCGCTGGTGCTGGTCGCCCCGGCCGCGATCCTGCCGGAAGGTCACACCAGCCGCACGGCCGGCGTGCCGTTAGAGGACCGCGCCCGCCTCTACTTCGCCCACCCGGAGCGCCAGCCGCCGGGACCGCCGCCCGACCCGGCCGTGATCGCCAAGCAGGAGGCGCTGGTCGGCCGGCTGCGCGGCCCCAACCGCGACGCCGACCTCGAGTCCCGGCTGGCCGGCCTGAGCGTCCCGACGCTGGTCCTCTTCGGCACCGAGGACCGCCTGATCCCCTCGGAAATGGGGCGGGTCTACCGCGAGATCATGCCGAACTGCCACCTGGTGCTGGTGTACGACTCCGGGCACCACATCGACGCGGACCGACCGGAGGCGTTCGCGAGCGTCGTGCTGGACTTCCTGGAGCGGCACGAGCAGTTCCTGGTGACCCGCACGAGCAGCCTGATCCACCCCTGACGGGTTTTGGGTGTCGGGTTCTGGGTCCTGGGGGCATCCCACCCGAAACCCAAAACCGAAACCCCAAAACCTGGAGGCTCCTGTGATCATCGACGTCCACGCCCACTACACCTCCGCCCCGCCGCAGCTCGACGCGTATCGCGGCCGACAGACGTCGGAGCTGAACCGGCCGCGCCCGGGCAACCTCAAGATCAGCGACGAGGAGATCGAGTGCTCGCTCCAGGGGCATTTCCGCCAGATGCGCGAGCGCGGCATCGACAAGCTGATCTTCACGCCCCGAGCTTCGGGGATGGGTCACGAGCTTGGCGGCGAGCTGACCAGCCGCTACTGGACCGAGGCCAACAACAACCTGATCGACCGGGTCTGCAAGATGTACCCGGACAAGCTGATCCCCGGCTGCCAGCTCCCGCAGTCGCCCGGCGTCAGCCCCAAGAACTGCATCCCGGAGCTGGAACGCTGCGTCAAGGAGCTGGGGTTCGTTGTCTGCAACATCAACCCGGACGTCTCGGGGGGTGGGCAGCCGTTCACGCCGTCGCTCGGCAGCGAGTGGTGGTACCCGCTCTGGGAGAAGATGGTCGAGCTCGATGTGCCGGGGATGATCCACGCCAGCTCGACGGTGAACCCGGGCCTGCACGTCAACGGATCGCACTACGTCAACCAGGACAGCGCGGCCGTCTTCGAGCTGTGCTACTCGCGGGTCTTCCAGGACTTCCCGAAGCTCAAGCTCGTCATCGCGCACGGCGGCGGCGCCCTCGGCTACCAGTTCAACCGGTATCGCTCAATGCACGTCCTCGGCAATCGGCCGCCGTTCGAGGAGGTTGTCAAGAACCTCTACTTCGACCTGGCGATCTACGACCAGGACTCGATGGAGATGCTGATCCGCAAGGTCGGCGTGGACCGAGTGATGTTCGCGAGCGAGATGTTCGGAACGTCGCAGGGGATCGATCCGCAGACCGGCAAGTGCTTCGACGACACGGTGCCGTTCGTCAAGGCGATCGAGTCGCTGTCCGAGGAGGACAAGGCCAGGATCTTCGAGGGGAACGCCCGCGAAGTCTACTCCCGGGCGAAGTTCTGAAGGCCGTCTCTCGGGCCGCCCGACCTCGTAGCGCGGCCTACGACCGATCCAGCGGCGCCTGCCAGAACACGTAACGCCGCTCGAGCAGCGTCAGCCCGCCGATCAGGGCCATCCCGAGGGCCGCGATCGTCGCGACGCCGGCCAGCGCCGTCGTCGTGTCCAGGTTCGAGTTGGCCAGCAAGATCGCCCGTCCGAGGCCACGGTCGCCCCCGACCCACTCCGCGACGACGGCGCCGAGCAGCGCCAGCGTCGTGGCGACTTTCAGCGCCGCGAAGAGCTGCGGCAGGGCCGAGGGCAGCCGCAGCAGCAGCGCCTCCTCGGCGATGCTCGCATCCAGGGTCAGCAGCACCTCGCGGGCGGCCGTCGGCACGGCCCGGAGGCCTGCTACGGCGCCGATCAAGATCGGGAAGAATGCCAGCAACGCGGCGATCAGGAGACGGGGCCAGGCGCCGAACCCGAACCAGAGCACAAACAACGGAGCGACGACGACCACCGGAGTGACCTTCGCCACGACCGCGACGGGCAACAGGGCGCGCTCCAGCCAGCGCCACTGCGCCATCAGCAATCCCGTCCCGAGGGCGAGCGCGCCGCCGATGACCAGCCCGCCCAGTGCCTCTCCGAGCGTGACCAGGCCCTCGCGCCCGAAGAACAGCGGGTCGCCGAGGAGGCGCGCGGCGACGGCGCTCGGGCCGGGCAGCAGGTAGGCCGGCACCCGCGAGAGCCGGACGGCCAGCTCCCAGCCCGACACGACCACGGCCAGAAAGGCGATCGTCGGCAAGAGCCGACCGACGCCGGCGAGCGCTGGCGTCGGCCGCTCAGCGATCATGGCGGGCGCCGTTCGTGGCAAGGTCGGCCTTCAGCGCCTGGACCAGCGCGCCGAAACCAGCCTGGTCGTAGCGGCGCGGCCGGTCCAGCCGGACCTCGACGTCGGCGACCACGCGGGCCGGCCGTGCCGAGAGCACCAGCACCCGGTCGGCCAGCCGCACCGCCTCGATCACGCTGTGGGTCACCAGGAGCGTGGTCGGGCGGCGGGCGGCCCGGACGTCCAGCAGCAGGTCGCCCAGGCGCTCGCGCGTGATCTCGTCCAGGCTGGCGAACGGCTCGTCCAGGAACAGCAGCGCCGGCTCGGCGACCAGCGCCCGTGCCAGGGCTGCCCGCTGGCGCATCCCACCCGAAAGCTCGTGCGGGTAACGGCCGGCGCTCTCCTCCAGGCCCACCTGACGCAGCATCTCCGCGACGGCGCCGTCGCGGAGGGCGGACCGGCGCCGTCCGACCCGGCCCGGCAGGCCGACGTTCTCGGCGACGTTCAGCCACGGCAGCAGCCCGTCGTCCTGGGCCAGCCACCCCATCCCCTGGGCGGCGCGGGAATCGGCCGGCGCCCGGCCGGCCAGCGTCACGGTGCCGCGAGTCGGCGAGATCAGGCCGCTCAGGACCCTCAGCAGCGTCGACTTGCCGCAGCCGCTCGGGCCGAGCATCGCCACCAGCTCGCCGGGCGCGACGCGCAGCGTGATCTCGTCGATGGCGGGAACGGCGACGCCATCTCGGCCTCGGTAGGCGTGGCCGATGCCCGTCGCTTCGACCGCCGGCGCCACGTCGGTCCGAGCTGAATCGACCGAGCGCTGCGATCTCTCCGCGACGATCACGGCCAGGCCAGCTGGCCGTTCTTGTAGACGGCGCTCAGGATGCGGTTCGTGAACACGGTGTTGACGTCGACCGACCGGCTGAGGCCGCCGTGCGCCAGCAGCGAGTCGTGGAACGCCTGCCACCGCTCGGCGGTGGACCAGCCGATCCCGTACTGACGAGCAGTCGGGCCGTCCGCCATGTCCAGCTCGACCTTTAGCATCGCGAGCTGGTGGTCGCGGTTCTCCTCGGGGGCGAACTGCATGACGATGTCCGTGGCGGCCTCCGGGTTCTCCCGGGCGTCCTGGATGCCTCGAAGCGTCGCCTTCACGAACCGCTCGAGCGCGGATGCGTCCTTGTCGACCAGCTCCTGGCGGGTCAGATACGTCAGGCCGAGGGTCGGGACGCCGAAGTCGCTCGGTCGGAATAGGCGAGTCGGCACGCCCAGCCGACGGAGCGTCTCCGGCTCGTTCGACTCGA
>Ga0209382_10007344_pt1 | contig 14062 bp, 8 predicted proteins | sample SoiMetdeltSBSDD5_FD_187599 | JGI IMG/M metagenome (GOLD analysis project Ga0209382, IMG submission 187599) | Bulk soil microbial communities from a Populus tree surrounding site in Tennessee, USA - Soil MetaG P. deltoides SBSDD5 (SPAdes) (version 2) | ecosystem: Environmental > Terrestrial >... | reverse complement strand
CGGAGCGCATACGAGTGTTCAGATCCGAGAAGGCAAGCGAACTCGCCGAAGTCCTCGCCACTCGCTTCGGCGTCAGCCGACAAGCGATCCACTTCCGGCTCATCAAGCTCGGACTCATCGCCGCCCCCGTAACCTGAAGGGTGCCACTTCAGGGTGCCGGCTCTGACCTGGGACGACGCTGGCTGTCAGGCTGGGTGCTGTGGTGGTCCGTTCGGTGGCGTTGATGGTCGTCCGGCGGGTATTGGCGGTGCTCAGGTGCGGTGTGACGCCGGATGCCAACGAGGTCGAGATCGCGGTCTTGCGGCATCAGCTCGCGGTGCTACGCCGACAGGTGCCCCGGCCCCGGTACACCCCGGCGGATCGGATGCTGCTGGCCACCCTGGCCCAGCTGCTGCCGCGGCAGCGGTGGCCGGTGTTCCTGGTCACGCCGTCGACGTTGCTGCGCTGGCATCGGCAGCTGGTGGCCCGCCGCTGGACCTACCCGCACATCGGACGCGACGCCCGTAGCCTGGACCAGCAGGTGGTCGATCTGGTGGTGCGGCTGGCCCGGGAGAACCCACGCTGGGGATACCTGAGGATCGTGGCCGAGTGCCGCCACCTCGGCGTGCGGGTGTCCGCCACGTCGGTGCGGCGGATCCTGCGCCGACACCGGATCAGCCCAGCGCCACGCCGGGGTGGACCGACCTGGAGCCAGTTCCTGCAGGCCGGTGGGCTGCTGGCGTGTGACTTCTTCACCGTCGAGACGGTCGGTCTGACCCGGCTGTACGTCCTGCTTGTTGTCGAGGTGGAGCAACGGCGGGTGCACCTGGCCGGGATCACCGCACATCCCACCGGCGCCTGGGTCGCCCAGCAGGCCCGCAACCTGCTCATGGACCTGGACCAGCGGGTGCACTAGTTCCGGTATCTGATCCGCGACCGCGACGCCAGGTTCACCGCGGCGTTCGACGCGGTGTTCGCGGCGGCCGGTGTGCAGGTGCTGCGGACTCCGCCGCGGGCACCGCGCGCCAACGCCTACGCGGAAAGGTGGGTGCGTACCGTGCGCAGCGACTGTCTGGACTGGACACTGATCTGGAACGAGCGACAGCTGCACCAGGTCCTCACCGAGTACCTGCGGCACTACAACACCGCCCGGCCGCATCGCGCCCTCGACCTGCAACCACCCGCAGCGGCCCCCACGCTGACCGTCGTTGGACCGTCTGCCAGCCGGCTACCCGTGCAGCGAGTTGACGTTCTCGGTGGCCTGATCCACGAGTACCGCCGCGCCGCCTAAGGACAGAAGACCGCCCCATCGCTACGGTTGGTCGTGCGCAACCGAGGGCCAAAACGGGCGACCGCCGCCGGTGGCTGACATGGCCACGCGTCAACTGACTGAGCATTAACGGCATGCCGGCAGAGACCGAGGTCTGATCTGATCCCGGCGGCAGCACACCGCTGCAACCATCGCACGCGTACCGCGCCACCCAGACACCGCGGCGGGTCAGCGCCGTAACCGCGAAGTGGCACCCTACAGGCTGATCTCCGTGCGCGGACTGGGTTGCGGTGAGGCATGCGGAATGAGCGGCGCGATGTCGACCTCGACCACCGCGTACTGCCGGCGGTGGCGCAGAACCACCACCGCCGGCTACGCGGGCGACCTGGCCTGCCCGCAAGAAGATCACCGCGGCCGAGCCGGGCCGGCTGTAGTGCACCGAAGCGGGTGCTCCGAGACCGACCCGGCCGGCCACTGCGAATGCGGAGCAGATCAGCGACCCGTGTGCTGTCAGAACCCGAATGGTGCCGGCGTGCATGTGACACCTCCGCGTCGCCGACCGTTCAGGGTAACCGCAGGGCGGGGTGTTTAGCGCCAGACGACCGCACTGTGGCCGATGGAGGTGGCGGTGGGTCTGATCGCATAGCCCAGAACCCACCCCTGCGGGCCGACGGTGGACGCCGACGGCCCTGACGAAATGGTTTGGGGAGGGCAGTGCCCTCCCCAAACATCGTTATGTGTCGTCCCGGTCGAGCAGGAGGGCGAAGATGCCGCGGCCGTAGGTGGCCGCGTACAGAGTATTCGTTGCGGCGTTGTACTCCAGGTCGTTGACCGGTGCCCGGGTTAGCCCGTGCCCGAGGCGCAGCCAGCGGACCGCGGGATTGCCCTTGGCCTTGGCCACGTTCGCGATGAACACGCCGAGGTCGCTGGCGACGAACAACCGGTTCGGGTTGGTCGGGTCGACGATCACGTCCTGGGTCGGGGCGAACGGCAGGTTGCCGCTGATGTCTGTCCAGTTCGCGCCGCCGTCGATCGTACGCAGGACGTGGGCGTTGTTGTCCGCGTTGCGCAGACCGGAGTACGTCACGTACGCGACGTTGGCGTCGGTGGGATCCACCGCTACCCGGGTCACCCAGCGGCTCGGCAGATCCGGGTCGAGGAATCGGGTCCAGGTCACGCCACCATCTTTGGTACCCCACAGCCAGCCGTCGTCGGTACCGGCGTAGATGACGCTCGGGTTCGTTTTCGCGGCGGCGACGGTGGTCAGCGTTCCGAAGGGGTACGACGGGTCGGTACCCGATTCCGGGTTGCTGAGGCTGGGACTGACGACCGTGAAGGTCACCGCCATGTTGGTGGACCGGTTGAGGAGATTTCCTCCATAGTAGACGGTCGACGGGCTGGTCGGGTCGAGCACGAGCGGGGTCTGCCAGTTGCGGCGATCCGATGTGGTCGCGTTCGTGAACCTCGTGCTGTTGTTGCCGGCGTTGGTCGAGCGCGCGCAGACCCCGAACTGCGAGCAGGCGTACACGTTGTTCTGGTTGCTCGGGTCGATGATGGTGTACAGGCCGTCGCCGCAGCCGCCGTACGATCCCCAGGCGCCCGTTACCACGCCGGCCGAGTTCCACGACCGTAGGCAGCCGTTGTCCTGCGTGCCGCCGACGACCCGGGTGGCGTCCTGTTCGCTGACGTCGACGGTGTAGAACTGGGTCCACGGCTCGTTGAGCGCCTCGATCCACGTCCCGCTGGCGCCGCTGGCCAGCGACCAGTAAACGCCGCCGTCGTTGCCCTCGTACACCCGCCCGGGGGTCGTCGGGTCGAAGGCCATCGCGTGGTGGTCGACGTGCAGCTGGCCGACGTTGGCCCAGGTGGCGCCGCCGTTGTCGGACAGGCGCAGGTTGACGCCGGCGATGAACACGCGGTCGGCGTTTTGCGGGTCCACCCAGATCTTCGATGTCCAGACGGTGTCGCCGCCCGGGTTGGCCAGGCTCACCGTCTGGAAGGTGGCGCCGCCGTCGTCGGAGCGGTAGTAGCCCCGGAAGCCGCGCTGGGTCTGCCCGCCGCCGTTGTTGGTCTGCGACCAGTTGCCGGTCGTCACGTAGACGCGGTTCGGGTCGCCGGGTGCGATCGTGACGCCCATCCGGGCCTGCGCGGTCGTCGTGTCGTTGGTGCTGGAGGCGAATCCGATCGCGTCGCCGGGGGTGAACGATGTGATGCGGTCGTTCTCCAGCCGTGTCCAGCTGGCTCCCCCGTCGGTCGTCAGGTAGATGCCGGTACCGGGACCGGTGTAGCAGCGACACAGCCACTCCCGGCGGTGGTCCCACATCGGGACGAACATCTTGTCCGGGTTCACGGGGTCCATTGCGATGTCGGTGGCGCCGGTGAAGTCGTTCAGGCCGGCGAGGATGCGCGTCCAGGTGGCGCCGTAGTCCGTGGACTTGTACAGCCCGCGTACTCCGGCCGGGGCGAACAAAGAGCCGGCGGATGCGGCGTAGACGATGTTGGGGTTCTGCGGGTTGAACCGGATGGCGCCGATCGTGCTGGAACCCTCCAGGCCGATCCGAGTCCAGGTCGCGCCGCCGTCGGTCGACCGGTACACGCCGTCGCCACCGTAGCTGAGGCTCCCGCCGCCTGGGTTCACCTCGCCGGTGCCGACCCACACGTCGCCGTTGGGCGCGACCGTGACCGCACCCAGCGACTGGGGGAAGTCGTCCGGCCACGACTTGGTCATCGTCACACCGGCGTCGGTGCTCTTCCACAGTCCCGCGGTCGCGACGGCGACGTAGACCGTGCCGGGCGCCGTCGGGTCGGGTGAGATGTCGGTAACCCGACCACCCACATTGGACGGTCCCACCAACCGCCAGTTCGGCTCGACCAGTCCGTGGACCTCCTCGGGGATGTTCGCGGCCTGCTGCGCGGCGAACTCGAGGTCGCCGGGCGTGATGACGTCCCCGGGTATCTGGCGCGAATCCAGGAACGTGTCCCGGGCGCCTTCCTCCTCGTCCTCCTCTTCCTCGCATCCCGTTCCGAATTCGGGATCGTCGGCGTCACAGGCGGGGATGTCCTCCTCGTCCTCCTCCATCACGACGATCCCGCCGGGCGATGCCCAGCCGTGACTCGCCGGCCCGGTCATCGCCACCACGAGACCGAGGGTGAGCGCGATCGTCAGGAGCCGGACCGATGTCCAGGGGGTGTCGGGTCGGTTCACGTCTCTCCTTCCCTACGCAAGCGTGCGCGAGGGCAACGGGTCAGCCTATGGCTGATGATCGCCGACGGTCAATGTCACGGGACGTGTCACGGGACGGGCGGTGGCCGCCGACACATGCGGCGGCCACCACCGGGTACGAAGGTCGTCAGCAGTTGGGGAATCGGAACCGGCCGATCCGGGTGGACCAGTTTGTGGTCAGGTTGTTGGCCGCGGTGTAGTACTCGTTGGTGTACCAGAATGTGCAGTCGTCGGCGGGGTCGATGTTCATCGAGGTGTAGTCGCCCCACCGGGGACTGCCTTGTTGCGAGCCGGTGCCGCTGAACAGCACCCGTTCGGTCCACGGCATGGTGTTCAGCGCGTCGCCGGCCAGGCGTCCGACGTACCGGATACCAGGGAAGAGGTTCGGGCCGGAGACGCTGTAGCCGAGGGCGGCGTTGCCGTTCTTGTCCTGGGCGACGCTGCCCATCCAGCGGTGGATGGCGGCGGTGCCGGGCACGGTGCCCTGCTGGAAGATGGCCGACGCGGCGGCGCTGAGCGGGCTGCGTAGCTCCCACCAGCGGACGCCGGCGATGTTCGCCGCGGACTCGATCGACTGGTTGGTGAACAGCGTGTCGTAGGACAGGAAGTTGCGGTACGCGAGGCGGTGCATCGGGCGCTGCCGGTAGGACAGGATGTCCACCTTCTGCGCGGTGCCCGCTTGCGGGATGCAGTCCCGGGGTCCCGGAGCGCACGGGAAGATCGAGTCGAATGCGGCCACGTTGATCTGCTTGATGAAGGTGAACGAGGCCACCGGCGGCGCGAACGTCGTCAGGCTGAAGTGGAACAGGTTCAACGCGTCGGCCGGTGCCGCGTACGGGCCGCCGTTGTCCATGGTGCCCACGTACGGGTTGGGTGCGCCGGCCGGCGGTAGGTTGCGGCCGTCGAGGTCGGCGGGCAGCAGCCCGTCGCCGATCTGGAACGGCGTTGCGCCGGGCGGGACGAGGAACTTGATCGCGGTGGCGGCGCCGCCGGCGTACATCACGGCCTTGTCGAATGCGTACGCGCCCACGCCGACGAACGCGCCGGCCGCGTTGAACTCACGGGTCGAGCCGTACAGCGCGTTGGGCCATACGCCGTACTTCGGGTAGTCGGCGAAGTTGGTGCTGTTGAACGCGTACAGGAAGTAGGCGCCGGTCGGGTCGGCCGTCTGCGACACCGCGATACACAGCAGGAACGGCGCGGCGGCGGTGAACTGCGTCAGGATCCACCGGTTGGCGATCTGGTCGTGCAGCACGATCGGGTCGCCGTAGCCGATGTTGCAGTTGGGGATCGGCGCGAACAGCGTGGCGATCGGAGTGGTCGGGACGAGTACGGCGCCGGCCTTGTTCCAGACACCGAAATGGACGTTGACCATCTGCACGTAGTGGCTGGGACCGACGTCGCCGACGATATCCGGCGGGGAGCAGCCGCCGCAGGCGTTCGTGATGCCGGTGAATGTCAGCGACGGCGCTGGCGCCGCCACGTCGATAGCCGCTCGGTCCGGTGCCGTGGCCGCCTCCCCCTGGAAGCCATTGTCCCTCACGGCGGGCCCGGTCTCCTCCGGCCGCGGCGCCTTCACCGCCACGCCCCCGGTGGCGGCCGCCCTTTTGGCGAGTTCGGTCACCGGCTCGGACACCGCGAACGCCGCCGGCTTCAGTACCTCCATCGTCGCCATCGTCGCCATCGTCGCCTCGGCCTGCTCGGCCGGCTTGGCCACCACCGGTGCCGCCGCGGCCGGTGCGGCCGCCGCCACTGACAGGACGGTGGCCGCCGCCAGCGGTACCACCGACCATCGCGTCGCCGTTGTCCACCATCGCTTGACCATGTGAACGATCCCTTCTCGGGTGGCTGGCTGTCCCGAGAAGACTGACGACAAACAACTACATTGGCAGTCCTCGATCTGACGTATCCACAAAACGCCTCGCCATACGTTGACGCATGATGATGTCTCCCGATAAAGTGAGGTACGGTCACCTAGTCGAGGTGTTCCGCGTCGCGTCGGCTGATTGGGCAACGTTATCGGCCGGTTCGTCTGTCCAGGTGCTGCTCGCCGATGACCGGATGCCGGAAGGGCTTGGTTCCGGTGCGGTGCAGACGAACGTCGTGAGCGCCCCACCGGATGCGGAACTCCTCGCTGCGTGTCGACAGTTCCCCGATAAGGTCGGTCAACGCCTTGTCGTACGGATCACGACCGGCCTGCGCCCGCGGCAGCGTGACGATGTCGTCCGCCGCCCGGTCCCAGTCGGCCCAGAAGTCCCGCGCGCGGGAGTCGAGGAGTTGAACCGGGCGAAGTTCGGCGGACGGGCCGGGCCGGCGTAAACGGATGCGAAGAGGGGGCGCGGCCGAGGCGGTTGGCGGCGAGGACGTCCGCGCGGCCGTTCATGACGACGGCGGGCGCTTCGGTCATCGCGTCCAGCAGCCGCTGCACGTTCGCACGCACGCCCTAGTCTAGGTGAGTGGTGTTAATCGGCGGCTGGCCGGGTTTCTGGTCAGCCGCTGTGGTCTTGGCTGTGGTATCGGGCTGAGGCTGGGTTGCCGGCTGCGGTGTTGGATGGTGCTTAGGCGGGGACCGTCCAGCCGTGTGCGGTATGGGTCAGGCCGAGCACGGCGAGTCTGGTGAGGTTGACGGCGGCGGCGAGCAGGTTGAAGTCGGCGCTGACGCGGTGCAGGCCGCGCGTGCGGGCGCGGCGGCCGCCGTGGCGGCGGCGCATGAGGTGGGCGATTTTGCGTTCGACTTTGGGGCGGGTGGCGCGGTAGTCTGCTCGTCCAGGCGGCGTGGTCTCGCTCGTTGTGCTGCGGGCCGAGGGACCGGCTCAGGCATGCAGGGTGGGCCGGTAGATGAGTTCTTGGGTGTGGCCGTCGAGCGTGCGGCTTTCGAGCATTTCGAGGTCGCGCGTCCAATAGGGCAGCAATTGCCCCGCCCAACGATTGGCCTGGACATAGCAGTTATGTTGCAGGAACTCTTTCGGCTGGTCAGTTGCGGGATCGCTTAATGCAACAGTGCCCTTCGGCGGCGCCCGGCGCGCCAGCTGCAACCGCGGCGCTTGCCAGCCCGTACTGTCGGCCGAGTCCGGGTGGGACGTCGCCGGTTCCGCTGGCGCGGGAGCCGCGCTGGCCGCAGTTACATGCGCATCGCACTGATCACACGCCGTGATCGATGCGAATATGAACACGTTCGACCAGCGGCGTCCGCCCGCCTTGAACCTGCTCAGATTGACCACACGCGTCCGTCCGCAGTAGCGGAGAGGTACCAGGTCGCAGCGCGTGGCCGGGTTTCGAGCCCGACAAGTGTAGTTCCGTGTCATTTGCGAATGCATACCGCCGGGATTGGTTCACCCGGGGCATATTGTTCCCAATCTTGTGGTGATGGAGGGCCGACCATTTTACAGAGATTGTCGTATGGGTTCACGGTGCCGGCAATGTCCCACAGCCGTACCGTCGTGTCTTCGCCGGCGGTGGCCAGCAGCCGTCCGTCCGGGCTGAACGCCACCGACGTTACCCCCTTGGTGTGTCCGGTGATGGGCTCGCCGACCTGGCGACGGGTGGTGACATCCCACAACCGCACCGTCGCGTCTGAGCCGGTGGTGGCCAGCAGCCGTAGCCCTTCTTCGCCACCGCGCCGAGCGCTCCGGCGTCCTGGGCCAGGAACACGTCATCAGAGGACACCGATCTGCCCACGAACGCGCCGGATGTGGCGTCATCGCCCGAGTCGCTACCCCGGCGGTGAGTCGGCGACCGAGATGCTCAACGCGGCGGTGGCGGCGAGCCGGGTGAGCCACTCCCCAGCGACTCAACCCCGGTCAGCCGGGACCTGATCACCACACTCGGCTACCTGATACTCCGTGCCGGCTATTTCGTATGGTGCCGCCGTGTTCGCGGCGTCCGAGCACACACGGAGCACACATCGAAAGCCAGGAATCAGGGATTCGCGTATGACGCGAGCCGCTGGGTCACCGTGGCGAGGGCGTCGGCGTCGGCCAAACCGACTCGTGACGATGGGCGGACGACGGTAGGCCCGAAGGTCCGGGTGCCAGCTGAGGCGTGACCAGTTCGTTGCGTCGCTGTGCGCCGAGGCGTGCGGTGGTGCGGCGTTGCCAGCGACCAGAGCACCGGCGGCGGACTGAGAGCCGCATTTGTCGCCGTCGAGGTGGGGGCGGACAGGAAGGTGGGGCAGCCCGACCGTGGGGGTTGGTGAAGAATGTGCGTATGAACGACAACCTTCCGCGCGCCACGTCTTGGCCGTGCAGAAGGCAATGGCCGGTACGGAGCGCTCAACCCTTGATCTGCTCGGATTGGCCTGGCCGTTCAGTCAGGTCGGCCTGCTCACGGCTGAGGAGTTCGTCAAGGAGGTGCAGCACCGCCGCATCGACATGTCCGGGGGTCGACGCTCGACACTTTTGTTGAGCGCGACCCAGCGTTGGCCGACGATCTGTTCATCGGCTGGGCCGGCCATATTGTTTTTGATGGCCGGGTCCACCGTTAATGCGTGGCGGTAGGGGTTGATGTGGGGTCTTAGCCTTTTGCTGGAACCGATATGGGTGGGCCGCCGAAGCGTGCTAGTCGCGGGGAAGGGATCTTTGTGGACGATCAGATTCAGGTGATGCGGGCTGCGGTGTCGCAGGTGGTGGCCGAGCGGCGGGGTGGCGTGCGGGAGATGGCGCCTTCGGCGGTGGCGGCGTTGTTGTGCGCTGCGGCGTTGGCGCCGGTGGCTGCCGCGGCCGTGGGTGCCGGAGCGCTGGTGGTCGCCGGGGTGGGGGTTCTCGGGTCGGTCGGTGCGAATGTGTTGACCGGCATTGTGGATCAGCTGGTGGGCCGGTTGCGGGGTCGGGGCCGGTCGCCGGGTGTCGTCCAGGGCGAGTTGGTGGTGGCGTTGGAGGGGGTGCTGGCGGCCGGGGGGCAGCGTGCCGATCAGTTGAAGCGGGAGATCGCCGCGGTCTTGGCGGCGGTGGGTGTCAACGACGCCGTGGTGCAGGCGGCGTTGTCGACGGGCGACGCCGAGGTGGCGGGTGGCTGGTCGGTGGCGTTGGCCGGGTTGAACCGGGACTTCGCGGAGTTCGGGTTCGTGGTGGAGGATCTGGCGCGCACGGCGCGGGAGACGCGGGAGTTGTTGCGGTGGGAGGCCGCGCAGCAGCGTCATGATCGTGAGCGGTCTCGGGAGCAGACGCGGCTGCTCACTCAGGTGGTCGATCTCCTTGCCGGGATGGAGGCCGGCGGTGGGCAGTCGGCGGGGCCGGTAACGCATCCGGCGAAGTGGGTGGGGTGCCCGTATCGGGGCCTGTTGCCGTTCGAGGTGGACCATTCGGCGATCTTCTACGGCCGGCATGCGTTGACCGCTGAGCTGGTGGAGCGGACCGCGCAGTGCGCCGCGGGGGCGGGACTGTTGGTGGTGACCGGGGCATCGGGGGTGGGTAAGTCGTCGCTGCTGCGCGCGGGCCTGGCCGCGTCGGTGGCGGCCGGCCGGCTGGCAGAGGGCTCGGCGGAATGGCCGCACATCGTGATGACACCAACGGACCGGCCGTTGATGGAGTTGGCGGTACGGCTGGCCCGGGCGGGAACGGGCCTGGACGCGATGTCGGTGTACCGGTCGCTGTTGGCGGCGCCGGAGTTGGCGAATCTGTTCGTCCGGCAGCTCCTCCCGACGGCCGGCCCCGCTCAAGGCGGCACATGGCCGTGTTTGATGTTGGTCGTGGACCAGTTCGAGGAGCTGTTCACGCTGCCCGACGCCACCGATGGTGGGGTGGAGCGGGAGGCGTTTCTCACCGCGTTGGCTGCGATGGCGGCCGGTGACGGCGACGGCGGTCGAGCGGTGGTGGTGATCGGTATCCGGGGCGACTTCTGGGACCGGTGCGCCGAGTATCCGGCGCTGGCGACGGCGCTGGAGTCGCCGTTTGTGGTGCCGCCGATGTCGCAGCCGGAGCTGCGCCGCGTGATCGTGGGTCCTGCAGAGGCCGCCGGGCTGGTGATCGAGGCGGGGTTGACCGAGACGATCCTGGCCGACCTCCGCGAACATACCGACAGCCGGGGTGCCGTTGGCTCGGCGCTGCCGCACCTGTCTCAGGCCATGCTCACGACCTGGACGTACCGAGAGGGGACCCGGCTGACCAGCCGAGGGTACGACCGCGCCGGCGGAGTCGTGCACGCGATGGCGGCCAGCGCCGAAGACGCCTACCTCCGGCTCTCCCCGGCCCAACAGCAGCTGGCCCGCACAATGTTCAGCCGGCTGACGGTCGCGACGCTGCAGGGGCCACGCGCCCGCCGCCGCATGGCCCGGGACGATTTGGCGGCCCACGTCGATGAGATCGACCTGGCGGCGGTGCTGGACGCGTTCACCGACCAGCGGATGCTCGTCGTCGACAACGGCACGGTCGAGATCGCTCACGAGGCACTGCTGTCATCATGGCCGCGGCTGCGCGGCTGGCTCGACGCCGATCACGCCGACCGGATGACGTTCGGCCACCTGCTCGACGACGCCACGACCTGGCAGCACCAGCATCGGGACAGGTCGTTCACTTATCGGGGCACCCAACTCGCCACCGTCCTCGACGCCACCCGCAGATGGCAGGCAGATCCCGACCGCTACCCGGAATTCGTATCCACACCGGCCATCGCCGAGTTCCTCGCCGCAAGCAGCCACCACGTCGCACTCGCCGGCCGGATACGCCGCGCCGTCACCGTCGGGCTGGCCGTGCTCACCCTCCTGGCAGGTACCACGGCCGCCATAGCAACCACAAAAGCCGCCGAAGCCGACCGCCAGCACGCGGTCGCGCTATCTCGAATGCTCGCCGCCCGGAGCCTCACCACTGAGGTGGCCCCAGATGTTGCCCGACAACTCGCCGTCGCGGCCTGGGCCACCTATCCCACCGACGAAGCCCTTCACAGCATGCTCCACCTGGCCCGCCTGCCACAGTGGTCACGGATGACTGGGCACGCCAACGTGGTGACCTCGGTGGCGTTCAGTCCGGACGGGCGGCTGCTGGCCACCACCGGCTCGGACGCGACAGTGCGGTTGTGGGATGTGGCCGGCCGCCGACAGGTCGGTGAACCGATGACCGGCCCCGCCGAATGGGTGTTTTCGGTGGTGTTCAGTCCGGACGGGCGGCTGCTGGCCAGCACCAGCACCAGCGGGACCGTGCGGTTGTGGGACGTAGCCCGCCGCCGCCAGATCGATGAACCGATCACCGGCACCTCCGACATGTATGCGGTGGCGTTCAGTCCGGACGGGCAGCTGCTGGCCACCGGCTCTGACGACACCAGAGGGACGGTACGGTTCTGGAACGTCGCCGACCACCGACAGGTCGGCGAGCTGATCACCGGCCACACCCGCGGGGCGCGGACGCTGACATTCAGTCCGGACGGGCAACAGCTGGCCACCACCGGTAACGCGACAGTGCGGTTGTGGGACGTGGCCGGCCGCCGCCAGATCGGTGCACCGATCACCGGACACACCAACGCGGTGAAGTCGGTGGCGTTCAGTCCGGACGGGCGGCTGCTGGCCACCGCTAGCGAGGACGCGACAGTGCGGATTTGGGACGTGGCCCGCCGAGGCCAGATCGGTGCACCGATCACCGGACACACCAGTCCCCCGTTGCCGGGCATTCCGGTGCACGCGGCGCCGGCCGGTACAGTGAACTCGGTGGCGTTCAACCCGGACGGACGCCTGCTGGCCACGGTCGGTGATGACGCGTCTGTACGGCTGTGGGACGTGGCTGGCCGGCATCCAGTTGGTGGACCGTTGACCGGACACACCGACTCGGTGCACGCGGTGGCGTTCAACCCGAACGGGCGGCTGCTGGCCACCGCCGGCATGGATACGACGGTGCGGTTGTGGGACATAACCAGCCGCCGCCCAGGTGCTGAGCTCCGCCACGCAGGTGCTGAGCTGCCCACCGCCTGGCGCTCGGTGGCGTTCAACCCGGACGGGAAACTGCTGGCCACCGCCGATGGGCACGCAGTGCGGCGATGGGATCTAGCCGGCAACCGCAAGATAGACGAACTGATCACCGGCGCCACCGGCGCGAGGTTGTACGCGTTGAGCCCGGACGGGCGGCTGCTGGCCACCACCGTTCGGGATGAGCCGGTGCGGTTGTGGGACGTGGCCGGCCGCCGCCAGGTCGGCGAGCTGATCAACCCGGCACGCGTGGTGCAGTCGATGGCGTTCAGTTCGGAGGGGCAACTGCTGGCCACGGCCGGCAGTGATAGGACGGTGCGGTTGTGGGATGTGGCCAGCCGCCGCCAGATCGGCGAACCGATCTCACACCCCACCGGTCCCGTGTACTCGGTGGTGTTCAGCCCGGACCAGCGGCTGCTGGCCACGGCCAGTGCGGACGGGACGGTGCGGTTGTGGGACGTAGCCACCACGGTGGACCCATACCAAAGTCTCTGCATGATGGTCGGCCCCCCATCAGCTCAGGATTGGGAACGATACGCCCCGGCGAGCCGAAGCCAGCCGTATGTGTACGCAAATGAAATGCGTCGGCGTCGGCACACCTGTGAAAGTCGTATTTGGTAGGCAACGGCGTCCGAGCTGCGCATCCTAAGATCGACATCGGCGGGACGGGTTCGAGGTCCGCCGGACGCTTTGCAGGCAACGTCCACCCGCCCCCTACCGGCTATGCCTTCGGCAGCCGGCCTTTGACCGAGCCGTTCCTTTGTCGCCCGGAGCCGACACGCCCCTGATCATCGACGGGCACATCACCGACGGCCGCCGCGTCGGTGACCCCGCCACCACGATCACGGTCGACTCCTGGCGCGGCGTCCAAACCGTAACTGTGCCGCTGCCCCGCATCCGCCGTAAACACGGCGGATGGCAGATCACCACCGCGAGCGACCCGGAAGCACAGGGCCGCTCCATTGCCTCGCGTCCCGCGGCTGCGGACCCTCACCATAACGCGTCCACAGTGGAGGTGGCGGTCGCTGGTCCGACGAAGAGCACCGGCCACCGATTCGCGGGCCAACTGCGGGCCTGAGCAGCCATGATCAAGTGCTCGGTCATCGGCAAATGAGTGAGTCGATCAAGGACTCCGGCGGGCAAGGCCGTGACGCACCGTAATTGGCTCCTCCTCGACAAATCCGGTTACCCGCACCAGGACCACGCCGCGGCCTTCGGCGCGCCGAGTACGTCCCACCGGCCGGTACGCGGCTGACGGACGCGGTCACCACAACAGTCCATCATGGAGTCCAGGTGAGGTCCGGCCGGCTGGTGCAGGCTCCTACGCACGGCACCGAACCGGCCCACAGATCTTGCGTGTGCTCCATGTGGGAGCAATTGCGCTGGGCACGGCTGGTACCCGCTGGGGGCAGTTGGTACACCAGCATCAACACGGTCACCGGTGGGATCCCGGTGTGCTCACCCGCGCGCACCCTGCCAGTTGGGAACGGCTGGGACCACGCGGGCACCGTTGGGAACCGCTGGTACGTCGCTCAGAGGGCCGGATTCCCTTGCCACATAACGGATCCACGACGGTTAGGAAACCACTGCTCTATCCCCTGAGCTACGAGGGCGGACCGCACCAAGGCCGTGCCCGGCGCACCGCAACAGTAGAGTCTACCCACGCCCGTGCTCCATCCCAGCGCTGGGTCATTGTGCCTGC
>Ga0209382_10007340_pt1 | contig 14067 bp, 17 predicted proteins | sample SoiMetdeltSBSDD5_FD_187599 | JGI IMG/M metagenome (GOLD analysis project Ga0209382, IMG submission 187599) | Bulk soil microbial communities from a Populus tree surrounding site in Tennessee, USA - Soil MetaG P. deltoides SBSDD5 (SPAdes) (version 2) | ecosystem: Environmental > Terrestrial >... | reverse complement strand
TCAAGTGCCGCGGCCGCGAGTACCTGCGCATCATCTACGGCCCCGAGTACACCGCCGACGCCAACCTGGCCCGCCTCCGCGCCCGCGGCCTCGGCCACAAGCGCTCGCTGGCCCTACGCGAGTTCGCACTCGGCATCGAAGCCCTGGAGCGGTTCGTGGCCGGCGAGCCCCTCTACCGCGTCCACGAGTGCGTCTTCGGCGTCCTCGCCCTGGAGAGCGAACCCGTGGACCCCCGCCTCTAGGGCTCGGCCCTAGGACTGCTTGCGGGCGCGGGGTTTGGGGACCTTGGGCGGGAGCTCGCCCGCGGCGGCCAGGGCTTCGGCCACCCACGGGCGGGCCTCGTCGACGGTCCAGTCGGAAGGCAGGCTGACGTAACCGCCCATGGGCCGGTCCTCGGGGCCGAAGGGTCCCGTGCCGGGCACGGCCAGCAGGCGGGTGCGGGACTCGTCGTCGGGCAGCTTCACGCCGATCTGCTCGCCGAACAGGCCCATGAACATGTTGCCGTTCACGAAGGCGCCCAGGTTGCCGAACATGGGCTTGGCCTCGACGCCCACCTCGTCCGGCACCAGGTCGGTGAACCGGGCCCGGTCCGCCTCCGAGGGCTTCGGGATCTTCACGCCACCAGTGTGCCCAGCCTTGACCTTCAAGCTGGCTCGAAGGTTTACGCTGACCCGGTGAGCACCTACACGATCGGCGAGGTGTCCGAGCGCAGCGGGTTCTCGGCCTCGGCGTTGCGCTACTACGAGGACATCGGGCTGGTCCCGCCGGCCGGCCGCAGCGATGCGGGCTACCGGCTCTACGACGACGTCACGCTGACCCGGCTGGCGTTCGTGGCCCGGGCCAAGCAGCTCGGCTGCACGCTGGAGGAGATCGCGGACCTCGTCGCCGTCGCCGACGACGAGCGGTGCGGGCCGGTCCAGCGCCGCTTCCACGCCCTGATCACCGACAAGCTGGCCGCGGCCGAGCGCCAAGTGGCCGAGCTGTCGGCGTTCCGCGGCCAGCTGCGCGCCGCGGCCCTGGCGCTGGCGGGCGAGCCGGTCGACGGGCCGTGCGACGCCGGCTGCGCCTGCCTCACCACCGCGCCCCCGGACCAGCCGGACATCGCCTGCACGCTGACGATCGGTGAGCGACCCGCCCGGCAGGACGACTGGCGCACGACGCTGGCCCACGCCCGCTCCCGCACCGCGCTCCCGGGCGGGGGCCTGCGCATCGTGTTCGACGAGACGGTCGAGGTGGAGGGCCTGGCCCGCCTGGTGGCCGCCGAGCAGGGCTGCTGCTCGTTCTTCTCCTTCGCGCTCACCTTCGATGGCCGCGGCATGGGGCTGGAGGTCAGCGCGCCGGCCGGCGCCGAGCCCCTGGTGGAGGGCCTGTTCGGCGCGCCCACCGATTAGTCGGACGGGCCGGGGTCGTCTCACCAGCATGGCCACATACGTCCTGATCCATGGCGCGGGCTCGACCTCGTGGTACTGGCACCGGGTCGCTCCCGAGCTCACCGCCCTCGGCCACGAGGTCGTAGCCGTCGACCTGCCCGCTGACGACGACACCGCCGGGCTGGAGGAGTACACCCGAGTGGTGGTGGACGCCATGGGCGACCGCCGCGACGTCATCCTCGTGGCCCAGTCGATGGCGGGCTTCACCGCCCCGCTGGTGGCCGACCGGGTCCCGGTGGACCTGATCGTGCTGCTGGCGGCCATGGTCCCCGCCCCGGGCGAGTCGGGCAGCGAGTGGTGGGTCAACACCGGCCACGACGAGGCCCGTGAGGCGGCGGGCTGGGGCGACGACCCGGTCGAGCTGTTCCTGCACGACGTGCCGCCCGACGTGCTGGCCGAGTCGGCCGCGCACATACGGGACCAGTCGGGCACCCCGTTCGAGAAGCCGTGGCCCCTCGCCGCCTGGCCGGACGTGCCCACCCGGTTCCTGCTGTGCCGGGACGACCGTTTCTTCCCGGCCGAGTTCCAGCGGCGGGTGGTGCGGGAGCGGTTGGGGATCGTTCCCGACGAGATGGACGGCGGCCACCTCCCCGCTCTGGCCCATCCGCACGAGCTGGTCGAACGGCTGGAGGCCTACCGGCGCGAGCTCTGACCCTCCAGGGCGGCGAGCGCCTCCTGGGCGTGCGCCAGGGTGGCTTCGGCGGACCGCTCGGCCTCGGCCGCGTCGTCGGCCCGCCGCCGGGCGGCGGCCGCCCGCTCCTCCACCTCGTCGGCTGTGCTGGCCGCGCGGCGCGCCGTGTTGATCGCGCTGCGCAACGCGCGCTCCGCCGCACCCACCGCCCGCCGGGCCGCGGTCAAGGCAGCCAGGTCCACCTCCGGTGCCTTCGGTTCCGGTTTGGCCCGGGACGGCGCGGCGGCGGCCTTGGCCGGGGCGGCCTTGGCGCGGGACGAGGTCTTCGTCGAGGCGTCACGGGCGGGGGCACTGGTGCCGCCGCCGGAGAACGCGACGCCGAGCCCACCGGTGGCCGGAAGGTCGACCAGCCGGCCGGCCTCGAGGTCGGCCAGCGCCTCGGGGTCGGCGATGACCGCCCGCAGCGCACCGCCGGCCGCGCTGGGCTCCAAGCGCTGGCCGTGCGCGGCGGCGGCTTCGACCGCCGCCGTCACGAGCGCGGCCTCGGCCTCCCGGAGGCTCGCCAGCGCGGCGCGCACGTCGCCGCCGCCGGCCTGGGCGTTGCCGGCCTCGTCCACCGCCGCGGCGAGGCCCGCCAGCGCGTCGGGGGCGGCCAGGGCCGCGGCGTCGAGGACCCAGGCGAGCGCCCGCGGCTTGCGCAACGCCTTGACCTCGGCTGCACCGTCCCGGTCGCCGGCCTGGCGCAGCTCGCGGGCCAGGGCGTCCCGCGCCGAGACGAACTCGTCGAGCGGCCCGCCGTAGATCTCGGCTATCCGGTCCGCGACGTCGCTCATCGCCCCCAGGTTGCCAGAGCCGGGGAGCCTCAGCGGTCAAGGTGGCGGACCGTGAGCACGGTCGCCTTCTTCCCGTTGACCAGCACCCGCAGCGCGGCCGTCTCGACCAGGTCGCTGTCGGTCAGGGCCGAGCGGGCGTCGTCGGCCGCCCCGGTGAGGACCGTGAGCGAACCTCCCGGCGTCAGCAGGTCGTCGCCCACGGCCCACAGGGCCCGGTGGATGTCGAGCGCGTCGACCGGCGCGCCCTCGTACTTCCCCCACGGCGGGTCGGTGATGATGCGCTCGACGGCGCGGCCGTCCACCAGGTCCCGCAGCGCCCGCAGGTCGTGCACGTCGACGCAGGCCGCACGTACGCCCGGGTGGAGCCGGCGCAGCGCGGCCGCGTTGGCCCCGTGGACGTCGGTGGCGACGATCGAGCGGTGCGGGTAGCGGGCCCGGGCGAGCGGGATGGCGCCGCTGCCCGCGAACGGGTCGAGCACCCGCTCGTGCGGCTTGGGCTCCTCCACCCGCACCAAGGCGCCGGCCACCTCGGGTCGCAGGGCGCCCGCGGGCACCTTGGCCACGTCGGGCACGTCGAAGCGCACCGACAGGTCGACCTCGGGGGCGTCCCGGCGGTGGGTGACCCACAGCTCCAGGTCGCCGCCCCGGGGCTCGGGCTGCAGCCGGCCCCAGCCGGACACCGCCCGCTCCAGCGCCTCGCGGGCGCCCGGGCCCACCCGCACCAGCCGGCCGGCGTCGGACACCCGCAGGCGGAACGTCCGGGCGGCCCGCACCACCGGCGGGCGCGACCGTCCGTCCAGCGCGCCGGCCAGCGAGCGCAACGCCGCGTCCATCCCCCGGTAGCGGACCACCGCCAGCTCCTCCAGCGCCACCGTCAGGTACGGCAGGTCGCGCAGCACGGCCGCGACCTGTGGGGGCGCCTCCAGGCGCAGCCGGCCCGACGCCTCGTCGAGGCGCGCCAGCGCGCTGAGGTCGCTGCGCAGGGCGTGGCCGACCACCGATTCGAACCCGGCCGCACAGCTCAGGTGGAACGTCGTGGTGCGCATGCTGTCCTCGTAGTGTTCACGTCCGTGTTGGTGGGCTGCTATCCCGGATCCTTCAACCCGCCGACGATCGCTCATCTCGCGGTCGCGGAGGCCGCTCGACGCCAGGCCGGCCTGGATCGGGTGGACCTGGTCCTCTCGGTGGCGCCGCTGGGCAAATCGCCCGCCGACGGCCCGCCGGTGGACCGCCGCCGGTCGGTCCTGCAGGCGGTGGCCGCATCCCGTCCGTGGCTGGGCGTCGTGGTGACGGAGGATCGGCTGATCGCGGACATCGCCACGGGCTACGACGCAGTCGTCGTGGGGGCCGACAAGTGGGCCCAGGTCCTGGACCCGGCCTGGTACGACTCCGCCGCGGCTCGGGACGAGGCACTGGCCCGATTGCCCCGCGTCCTGGTCGCTCCCCGAGCCGGCGACCATCCCACCGGCGTCGAGCTGCTGGACGTGCCCGCCGCCCTCCACACGGTCAGCGCCAGCGCGGTCCGCGCCGGCCATCCCGCTTCCGCCAGCTGGGCGCTACCCGAGGCCGTCGCCTCGGGCCTGTGGGCCGGCCAGCCCTAGACCTCGGCCGGCGGCTCGATGTCGACCGGCGCCCCTAGGTCGCTGAGATCGAGCGCGAGGTGCAACGGCGGGCCGTCGGGCCCAGTGGTGATGTCGACGTGCACGGGATCGCCGGCCCGACCCAGCGTGAGCAGGACCTCGGCGTCGACCGCCCGACGCCCCCGCTCGGTGGGCCCGAGCACGGACGCCGGGATGACCCCGCGGTACACCGGCCGGCCTTGGCCGTCCACGCCCGCCGCCGTCGGCTCGGTGACCCCCGCCAGCCATTGCCCGAGGCCGGCCGCCCCCTTCGACGCCGGCTCCGCGCCCGACAGCTCGGGGATGCCCTCGTAGCTGGTGCCGGCCAGCAGGTCCCGGCTCCGAGCCGACCGCCCGAACACGTCGACCCCGGCCACCACGGTCTCGGTCGCCTCCCCGTTGTCCGCTACCGCCACCTCGTGCACCCGCCCGTCAGCCAGCGACGCCTCACCCTCCACCGTGATGTCGACGGCCAGCCACAACGAGGGCCGCACCGCGCTCACGTCGCTGGCGCTCACCGTCCCCCGGTACGCGAACGTCCCCGCGTCCTCCAACCGGGCGGCCGCCCCCGCGAACGCCTCGGCGGGCGACGCGACCACGACCGTCGTGGTCGTCGTCACCACCTCGCTCGACGTCGTCGCCCGCGACGGCACCGTGGTCCCGGTGGACGCGCCGGGCTCCTCGGACCCGGCCTCCGCCACCAGCATCGCCCCGAGCCCCACCACCGCGACGAACCCGAGCGCCACGACCACCCCCACCAGAACCCGGCCCCGTCCCGACCGGTCCGCCAGATGCCGCGGCGCCCCCACCCCCGGCCCGGCCGACGTGTGCTCAGGGCCCGCGGCCCCCGCATCGGGGGATCGGCTGCCCGATTGCGGCTCGCCTGCGGCGCCTGGTCGGCCCGCGGGGGGTGGCTCGGCGGTGGGCTGGGCTGCGCCGCCGGGCCGGCCGGCGGGTGGCGGCGTGGCGGTGGCCGGGGTTGCGCCCGTGGGCCGACTGTCGGTAGGCGGGGCTGCGGCAGGCGCCTGGCTGTCGGTGGCTGGGCGTGCTGCGGTCGAGGGTTGGCCTGCGGCGGGGGCGTCGAGGGCCTGGCTGTCGGTGGCTGGGCGTGCTGCGGTTGGGGGTTGGCCGGCGGTGGGGGCGTCGAGGGCCTGGGCGTCGGTGGGCGGGTGGGTGTCCTCGGCTGGGCGCGGGCTGGGCCCAGTCTCGGGGCCGACGGCGGTCGCGGGCGGAGTGAGTGGGCGCGCGTGCGACGACCGGGGTGGGGCGAGGTGGCGGGGTTCGCCGCCGGCGGCTCGGCGGCGGGTGGTGGCTCGCCTGGCAGCGAGCACGGCGGTGGCTGCCGCGGTCGTGGCCGCGATGGCGGTCAGGAGTGGTCGTGGATTGTGTCGCCCGCGCCCCATCGGTGCGCAAGATAGGCGACCGCCGGAGGGTCTACGCGCCGGGGGTCACCGGGAGGCAGGTGGGGCCTTCGCCCTCGGCTTCTGCCAGGCGGTGCAGGATCGCCGACGTGGGGGTGATCGTCAGCGGGCCCTCGGCGCCGTCCATGGCCGAGGCGGTGCCGTCGACCAGCAATCCGTACTGGTCGGACGAGCCGCCGGGCCACAGCAAGGTCACGCTGGGGCGGGCCGCGACGTTCGAGCGGCTCGTGCGGCCGGCCTGGGCCGACAGGGTGGCGCCGTCCCAGTCGACCGCCACCGAGACCACGTGGGGCGTGCCCGAGTCGCCCACCGTGACCAGGAACGCGCCCGGGCCGTACTCCCGGATGCGGTCCGGTAGCCCGCTGAGCTCGAGCTTCTGCGTCATGGCCGGCCCGCCACCAGTCTCACCGTGAACTCGTCTTCGCGCCGGGCCAGGGCCACGTCGTCGCACAGCTGGAACGTGATCCACAGGCCCAGGCCGCCGGTGCCCTCGGTCGTCCTGCGCCCCGGGAGCAACCCGACATAAGGGTCTGCGGGGCCCGGGCCGTGATCGGTCACCGTCACCACCATGCGGTCGGGGACCGCCCACGCCCGCACCTCGACCGGCGGGCGACCGTGGGTGTTGGCGTTGGCCACCGACTCGCTCACGCCGACCACCAGGTTCTCGATCGTCGTCGGCTCCAGGCACGAGCGCTGCGCCAGATCCGCCACCGCGTGGCGAGCCTGGGCCGCCGTCGGGCCGATCAGCGCCACCGCCGGGGGCCGCGCCTCGAACGGATCGGGGGCCGGGGCCGGCCGGTGGGCCAGGAACTGGGCGGGGGACTCGTACCGGTCGTTCACCATGTGGCGCCCGTCGGGCATGGCCACGAACGGATGGGTGGCGAACGCGTCGGCCAGGACGTAGTCGGGGGTGATGCGGGTGTCGTACGGGCACAGCCCCCACAGCGGGACGTCCTGCAGCGCGTAGTTGACCGTGGCCTCGTAGCGGCACCACCAGTCCCACGGCACGCCGACGCCCGGATGGGGCATGTCGCCCACCACCCGGACCCGCTCGGCGCCGGCGTCCATGCCCTGGGCCACCAGCTGGCGCAACTGCTGGATGGCGCCCGCCGGTCGGGCGTACCCCGCGGATCCGAGATAGGTCAGGCCCTTGGCGTCGCCCATGGCTCGACGGACCAGGTCGCTGTGGTGGCCGTTGAGCGCGACGATCGTGGGCTCGCCGGCCTCGACCCCGCCGGCGAGGAACGGCACGGTCAGGGCCATCAGCTCCTCGTCGGACGCATAGAAGGCCGTCTCGTGGACGCACCCAGGGGGGACAGTGGTGGCCGCCAACGTCACGCCCCGAGGCTATCTCCCCGATAAGCCCGGTTCGCTTCGTGAATCAGCTGTGCCAGCCTCCGTGGGGTTTCCGCCACATGGCCCACAGGGGCGCGCAGTCGCCCGTGCGCAGCTCGTCGACCACCGCGAAGCCGTGGCGCTCGAACAGCGCCCGATTGCGCGGCGACGACGCCTCCAGGTAGGCGGACTCTCCCCGGCGGTCGGCGGCGTCGAGCACCGACCGCAGCAGGGCCGAGCCGATCCCGGCGCCCTGATGGTCGGGGATCACGCCCAGCAGGTTGAGGTAGTGGTGGGGCTCGCTCGGACGGTGCCAGGCCAGCAGGTCCATGACCTCGCCCAGGCGAGCGAGGTCATCGGGGCAAGTCGCCTCGAGGCCATCCCCGAACCGGGCCTCGGCCTCGAGGGCCGGCGCGGCCCCGGGCGGGGACCACACGGCCACGCCGGCCCCCGACACGTTCACCCGGTTGGCGCCGAGGGGCTGGAAGAGCTCGGCCAGCAGCTCCATGGCGCTGGGCAGGGTGGCGCGGCGCCGGTCCTCGTCGGGGACGACCCAGGCCATGACGGGATCGTCGTGCAACGCCATAGCCAGGACGTAGCCCATGGCGGCCAGGTCGGCGGGCGTGGCAGTGCGGACGCGGCGTTGGTAGGCGCCGATCTCACGGGAGGACCAGATGACGGGCACGGAAGCTCCTGGGCGTGCGGGATGCCGAGGGGGGCGTTGCGAGTGTCCTCGCTCCGATCCCCGGCCACATGGGGAGAAGTGCTTACCCACCCCTCAGTTTGCGGGTCCGGGTGGTGGCTGTCCCCGCCGAGGCACTGCGGCGTGACAGATGGCGTGACGGGCGGCAGGCCACTCTGTTGGCTACGAGGGGTCTCAGTGTCACTACCATCTCGGGACAAGGCGGACGGGGGAATGAGAGCGAGGGTCGTCGTGGTCGGAGTCGCCGTCGATGCCGGGGTCGGGGGAAGCCCGCTGCAGGACGAGTCCGCGCCCCGGCTGCTGGTCTGGATGTTCCTCGGCTACTGGTTCGAGAACATCGAATTCGTCCCGTCCGCCGCTCTGGTGGCGCTGCTGGGCTCGCTGGGCGTCGGCGAGGCGGCCGCCCGCGCCGCGCTGAGCCGGCTGGCGCGGCGAGGCTCGCTGGAGGGGACCAAGCTCGGCCGCAACACCGCCTACCGCCTGGCTGCGGGCAGCGCTCAGGCGGCCCGAGCGCAGGGTCGCCGCGTCCTGAAGTTCGGCAGCGGGCCCTCGCCCTGGGACCGGCAGTGGACCTGCGTGGTGTTCTCGATCCCCGAGTCGGACCGCCGGCGCCGTCCCGCCCTGCGCCAGCGGCTGCGCGAGCTGCGGCTCGGTCCGCTGTTCGACGGTTTCTGGATCACGCCCCGAGCCCCGCTCGCGGCCATCGACCGGTCCCTGACCGAGCTCGGAGTGTCCGACGCCGCGGTGTTCCGCGTGTGCGAGGTGCCCCGCCCCGCCGGCGTCGACCTGCTCAGCGCCTGGGACCTGCGGAGCCTGCGGGCCGACTACGAGGATCTCATCGAGTCGCTCGAGCCGGTCGTGCGCCGGGTGCGGCAGGGCACGTTGCCCGACCGCGACGCCCTGGTCGCCCGGAGCGCGGCCTGCGCCCGCTGGCGGTACCTCGCGGCCGCCGATCCCGGCCTGCCGGACGAGCTGCTGCCCCGGGACTGGCCGCAGCGCCAGGCCCGTGAGCTGTTCGTCGAGGCCTACGACTCGCTCGGGCCCGCGGCCGAACGGCGGGTGCGCGAGCTGGTCGGCTCGGTGCGCGGCGTGTCGTCGCCGGCGCCCCACCATCGCCGGATAGAGGACTGCCTCGGGGTGGCCCGGTCGGCCTGATATCGGTTATCGCGGCTCTATCGGGCGCCAATATGGGCTTTACAAGCCCGAACCGTTTGACGGTTTGGCGGCATCGTCATGCAGCGCGAGCCGAGGCGCGCCCACTGTGGGCGGCCCCGGCAGCGTCACCCAACCAACGCTAGACATCGCCCTGTGTTCAGCAGCAGGCCTGTGTCGCCATTTGTCGTCAATGTCATCTCAGTGAGTCCCTGGTCAGGACACCAGTGTGCCCACGGCTGGTGACGTGTACGTCAATCTTTACAGTTACGTCAAAGACACGGCGCGCGTTTGGGCGTATGATCCCGACGGGGGCATGGTGTCGGAGGGGAACATGGCACGCTGCGAGTCACGGTCCAATCGCGCGTCGCACACGAGGGATTCGGTTGGCTTCAGCCCGACCGCGCCCACGCGACCATTGAGCAACGCTGGGGGGCGTCGCATCTCGGTCGTCGTGGTCGACGCCGGTCACGCGGCCCGGAACGGCGCCGCGTCGGGGCTCATCGGCCCACCGATCCACGTGGTCGGCTGCGCGGCGCCCGGGACCGAGGCGGTGGCGCTGGTCGAACGGGTGCGACCCGATGTCGTGCTCGTCCAGGACGATGCGGCACGGCCGATCGGGCCCGAGGTGATCGAGACGCTTAAGGCAAGGTATCCGGAGACCAGGATCGTGGTGGTCGACGGCCGGGCCGGGGACAGAAGCCCGGGCCGCGGCGGCGGCGCGGCGGAACGCAACGGGGTGCTGGTCTCGGATGAGTGCTTCGTGCACGTCGTGGCCACCATCCAGCGGGCCGCCGCCGACGGGGATCACTCGACGAGCAACGGCGGGGCTTCGCTCACCCGCTACGGCGGCGGCCCGGCTCTGACGCGCCGGGAGCACGAGATCCTGCGCCTGGTGGCGCTGGGCAACACCAACAACGAGATCGCCCAGCGGCTCGGGTTGGCGGCCAACACGGTGAAGACCTACTGGCAGAGGGCGCTGCACAAGCTCTCGGCTCGCAACCGCGCGGAGGCCATCGCGCGGGCTCACGATCTCCACCTCATCTGACTGCCGGCACCCGCCCTAGCGGTCGTCCCGAGGGGTGGCTTCATGGGCCGAGGCCACCTCGACCAGCGCCGCCGTGACCGCGGTCTCGTAGCCGGGCCGGTAGGTGGGAGCCCCGGTGCCGGGCCGCACCCGTGGGGGCAGCTCCAGCTGGACCCCGGCGCCTCGAGGCAGGTTGACCGGGTTGCGGGGATGCTGGCCCCGCAAGGGGAGGGGGATGCGCTCGACGTCGTCGACCACGTGGAAGCCGTCGCCCAGCGCCCCCTCCAGCGCCGAGCGCAGCGTCGCCGCCAGCGGGCGGTTCTGGCCGCCCACCAGCAGGGTCGTCCACATGTCGGGCCGGCCGTAGCCGTGCACCGCCACGGCCACGTCCACGTGGGCGAGGAAGCGGGCCAGCGCGGGGGAGGCGGCGGGGTCGAACGCCACCGACGGCACGTGCCAGCGCAGCCCGGGCGGCTGGCGCACCACGTAGAGCGACGCACCGGCCCGCTCGGCTGCCGCCGCGGCGATGACGTCGGTGCCCCGCTCCAGGTTGCCGCCGTGGATGGCCATCAGCCCGAAGCGGCTGCGCAGCTCGCAGATCTCCTCGACGCCGGGGTGCGCCAGGAGGTCTTCGAGCATCCCGTGAGTTAACAGGCCAGGGCGGCTCGGCGACAGCCCTAGCGGCAGGCTTCGGCGACGTAGGGGTAGGGGTTGACCGCGGCGCCGCCGCCGGGATGCACCTCGAAGTGCAGGTGGGGCGTGCCGCGAGCGTTGCCCGTGTCGCCCACATAGCCGATGACCATGCCGGCTTCGACGTGGCCGATGCCCTGGTTCTCGTAGCCCGACAGGTGCGTGCCGTAGTACATGTTGCCGTTGTCGCCGTACACGTACCACGACAGGCCGCCCAGGCTGGACCCCCGGTGCTGGACGTCGCCACTGACCGGGGCGACGGTGGGTGTGCCCCGCGACGCCAGCATGTCGACGCCCTGGTGGCGGCGGCCGCTGGAGCGGGCTGCGCCCCAGGTGTCGGTGAAGGACACCGGGCCATCGACCGGGCACAGCAGGGCGCCGATCGATATGCGGCGGTTCCGCTCGGCCTCGATGGCGGCCTGGGCAGCGGCGATCTCCCGGGTCTCCCTCGCCTCTTCCATGGCTGCGGCGATCTCGTTGAGCCGGGCCATGTAGGCCTCGGCCTCCGCCGGGTCGGTGGGGACCTGGGTCTGGGCTTGGGCCAGCGCGGCCTGCACCTGGGTGACGAACTGCGCCTCGCTGCTGGTGGCCGCCGTCAGGTCGTCGAGCGCCGCCTGGGCCTCGCTGCGGGCGGCCTCCGCGGCCGCCAGGGCCGCCTCCTGCTGCTCCTCCAGCCCCCCGAGGTCGGCCAGCGCATCCTCGTAGTTCTGGAGCTGCTCGGCGGCGGCGTCGGCCTGCATGTTGAGCAGCGCCTGCTTGACCGTGGCGTCCTCCATCGTCTCCGCGGTCAGCACCTCCAGCGCGTCCGACGACGGCGGGTTCATGAAGGCCTCGACGACCACAGCGTCGCTGGCGCCGGTGGTCTCCTCGATGCGGAACCGGACCTCGTTGAGCGCCGAGTCCGCGTCGGCCAGCGTGGCATTGGCGGTGGCCACCGCGGCCTGGGCCGAGCCGACGAGCTCGAGCTGGCGACTGATCTCCGCGTGAAGCTCACCCAGAGTGGCGTTGACACTGCCGACACTGAGGTTGTCGATGCCGACCATGGCACGCTCCCCGGGCGACCGGTCGTCGCTTGCCTGGTCCGGCTCCTGGGCCGGTGCCCCGGGCGAGGCCTCGGCGGTGGTCGGCAGCCAGACGAGCGCGACGACCACGATCGTGGTGGTAGCCCGACGGACGACCTTCCTGCGGACGCCCAACATCCCTCTCCTTGGCCCAGCCGATCAGATGTTGACCCGGAACCGTAACAACTATGTCGCTGTGATGTCACGGCAACCCTCCGCGCGCAGGAAATATCGGCTGGTAGTCCCCATTCTCCGATGTTGACGTCGGGTTCATGTTCCGCTAAGTTCACTGAACGCGGCGCCGGCCCCGACGTCGCCGGCCGCGAGGGGAGACCGCGGATGACATCGAGGACGACCGCAACGGGGCACACCGCTCGCCACAGTGGCTGCCGGTCCGGGATGCACCCAGGCATCCGGTCCCGGCCGGCGGCCGCAGGCGGCGGCCGGCGCTGACGGCTCCTCGCAGATCTCACTGTTCGTGGCGTGGGGGCGGGGACCCCTTCCCGCCCCGCCCCCGCCCACTACCCTGCTGACGTGGCCATCGAGGTCGATCCCCTGAGCGCCGAGCCCGACGAGGGCGGCTTGCGCGCCGGCCAGGCCGCTGGGGGGCGGTTGCTGACGCCGCGCGGGCTGCGCACCCGCGCCGCGCTCGTGGCCGCCGCCAAGCAGGTGTTCGAGGAGATCCCGTTCCCCGACAGCCGCATCACCGACATCACCGCCCGGGCCGGGGTGGCCAGCGGCACCTTCTATACCTACTTCGACTCCAAGGAAGAGATCTTTCGTGAGGTCGCGGCAGAGGTCCTGGGTGAGATGTCCTCGGCGACCCGGCGCGATCCCGACAACACCGAGGGCGACCTCATCCGCGACATCGAGTTCGCCTCCCGCGAGTACTTCCGGGTGTGCCTGCGCAACCCCGGCATCGTGCGCTCCATCGAACAGGTCGCACCCGGCGACAAGGACGTGGCGGCCGCCCGGCGCTCCACGGTCATCCAGAACGTGCGCCGGAGCGAGCGGTGGATCCGCCGGCTGCAGGACCAGGGCATCTGCGACGACATCGACCCCTGGATGACGGCGATGGCCTTGCACACGATGAACGTCCGGGTGGTGTACGACCACCTGCTGCCCCACGGCGAAGACGCCGCGGCCGACGTGGACGTCCTGGCCAAGACCGTGACCCGCATCTGGGCCCGCACGGTGGGATTGGAGAGGGTGGAACCATGAGCGAGCGACCGTTCGAGCTGTCGGGCGTCAACCACCTGGCGCTGGTGTGCCGGGACATGGCCCGCACCGTGGACTTCTACTCGGGCGTGCTGGGCATGCCCCTGGTCAAGACCATCAACCTGCCCTTCGACATGGGCCAGCACTTCTTCTTCGACTGCGGCGGCGGCGACTGCCTGGCGTTCTTCTGGTTCCCGGACGCCCCCGAGCCGGCGCCCGGCATCTCGGCGCCCGCGGCCCGGCCGGACCAGGGCGAGCTCACCAGCGCCATCGGCTCGATGAACCACGTCGCCTTCAACGTGCCCGCGGAGCGCATCGAGGAGTACCGGGACCGGCTCCTGGCCGCCGGCGTCGACTGCACCGAGGTCGCCAACCACGACGACAGCGAGTACGGGCTGTCCAAGAAGATGCACCCGGGCGTGTTCGTCCGGTCCATCTACTTCCAGGACCCGGACGGCATCCTGCTCGAGTTCGCCGCCTGGACCCGCGAGCTCGGCCCGGACGACGTCCGCCACGAGCCCGCCACGGGCACCCGGGCTGCTACGGCCTGACCGCCTCCAGGTCCTTCGGGTACTCGCCGGTGGCGGCGCGCCAGGCCTCGGCCGCGCCGCGCACGGCCACCATGCGGGCCACGCCGAAGGCCACTCCCGAGGCCACGCTCCAGGCCAGCGCCTCGGCCCACGACGTGTGCGCCGCCGCCGGGTTGGCGGGAGGATCGCTGCCCTTGGTCGCCCGCCACGTCGTCAGCAGCACCTGCCGGGCCACGACGCCCGCCAGCACGCCGGCCAGCGATCCGAGGATCCTCCAAAGCATGCGTTGGCCCATCGGTCAGACCTTACGGGACCGGCCGTCGCGCTAGCGTCCGCCGATGCGCGCCGACCGCTTCGAGCCCTTGCCGGACGACGTGGCGGCTCGCTGGTCCACCTTCGGGCGCTGGGAGCGCACCT
>Ga0209382_10007339_pt1 | contig 14070 bp, 11 predicted proteins | sample SoiMetdeltSBSDD5_FD_187599 | JGI IMG/M metagenome (GOLD analysis project Ga0209382, IMG submission 187599) | Bulk soil microbial communities from a Populus tree surrounding site in Tennessee, USA - Soil MetaG P. deltoides SBSDD5 (SPAdes) (version 2) | ecosystem: Environmental > Terrestrial >... | reverse complement strand
CGTCGCGCTCAAGATCTCGGTCAACGGCGAGGTCAAGCAGGACAGCAACACCAAGCAGCTGATCTACGACTGCCGCAAGCTGATCGAGTGGGGCTCGACGTTCTATACGTTCTATCCGGGCGACGTGCTTTATACCGGCACGCCCGAAGGGGTGAGCCCGGTGAAGCCCGGCGACGTGATGCGCGCGCAGATCGATCCGATCGGCGCGATGGATATTTCGGTGCGCGCGCACAAGGCGGGCGGGTAGGAGACGTCACTGCGCCTTGGCGCCGGTGTCCCGGATCACCCTGCCCCACAGCGCGGTCTCGGCGGCGAAGAACTGCGCCGCCTCCGCCGGAGTGCCGCCGACCGGCTCCAGCATCATGTCGCGCAGCCGCGCGCCGACCTCCGGCCGCCGGATGATCTCGACCAGGTCCTTGTTGATCTTGTCGGCGATCGCCGTCGGCGTGCCCGGCGGCGCCGCGGCGGCGAACCAGGTGATCGAGCGGAAATTCGGCAATCCGGATTCGGCCACCGTGGGCAGCTGCGGAAACATCGCGGACCGCTCGTTGTTGGCAATGGCCACAATGCGGGCGGTGCCGGCGCGGTGCAGCGGCGACGAGGTCACGATGGTGTCGAACATCATGTCGACGTGGCCGGCGACGATGTCGTTGAGCGCCGGCGCCGCGCCCCGGTAAGGCACGTGCACCATGGCGACATTCGCGCTCGCCTCGAACAGCTTGGCGGTGAGGAAGGCGGTCGAGCCGACGCCCTGCGACGCGTAGGTCAGCTTGCCCGGATTGGCCTTTGCCAACTGGATCAGCTCGGGCACCGAGGCGGCGCCGAGAGTGTTGCGCACCAGCAGCACGTTCGGGACCCGCGCCATCAGCGTGATCGGAACGAACTTGGCCGGGTCGAAGGCGACGTCGCTGTAGATCAGCGGGTTGATGGTGAGCGGTCCAGGCGGGCTGAACAGCAGCGTGTAGCCGTCGGGCGCCGCGCGCGCGAACCGGTCGGTGCCGATATTGCCGCCGCCGCCGGTGATGTTCTCGATGACGACCGCCTGACCCCATTTCTGCGCCATCTGGTCGGTCATCACCCGCGCCAGCGCGTCGAGCGTGGAGCCAGGCGGGAACGGCAGGATCACCTTGACCAGCCGCGACGGATAGGTCTCGTCGGCCGCGACGGGAGCGCTGCCGCAGCAGGCGATGATCGCCATCAGCACGATCGGAAAGAGCTTGCGACGAGCACTCATTAGTTTGCTCCCTTGCACCTGCCAGTATAGGCACAGTTCGCGACGGTCGCGACAATGCCTTCAAACTGTCGCTTTTGCCCCGCTGACATGGCGCGTCCTATCTTGCGCGCGCAGCGGGGCTCCGAATCGAAGTTTGCGGGCAAGGTGGCGCGCGAGCCTCCCAAGTTTTCCAGCCGAATCGGTCGAGGAAAGGGCCAGAGCGATGCATCGACGCAGCTTCCTGACGCTGACGGCGGCGGTCGCCGCCAGCGCGGCGCTTCCATTGCCGGCGCGCGCAACGGTGCCGAAGCCCTACAGCTGGGACGCCACTCCGCCGATGGACAACGCGGCGAGCTTCGTCAAATGGATGCGGGACAACCGCGGCGAGGATCCGCGCTATCTTCAGGCGCGCTTCGATCGCTTCCAGAACATGGTCAACCACGTCGACCTCTGGGAGGCGCGCAACAAGCGGGCGTTCCTGCTCACCCCGCGCGAGGAGTTCCTCAAGGCCGCCCCCTCGGTCGTCTACGACGTCAACTATCACGACATCGGTTTCGGCGTGACCATCACGGGACCGCGCGTGGTAGGACGCATGACCAGCTCGATTGACGTCAGGATGGGCGAGAAGGTGCTCGAGATCGGCACCGGCTCCGGCTATCAGTCGGCCTATCTCGCCAACCTCACCGACAAGGTGTGGTCGATCGAGATCATCAAGCCGCTGGCCGAGCGCACGCGCGGCCGCTACGACGCCCTGATCGAGCGCGGCTACAGCGAGTACAAGGCGATCAGCAGCAAGAACGCCGACGGCTATTCCGGCTGGGAGGAGGCGGCGCCGTTCGACAAGATCATCGTCACCTGCGGCATCGACCACATCCCGCCGCCGCTGCTGCAGCAGCTCAAGACCGGCGGCATCATGGTGATCCCGGTCGGCCCGCCGGGCGCGCAGCACATCCTCAAGGTGGTCAAGGAGGCCGACCCCGGCGGCCAGGTCGCCGTCAAGCGCTCCGACATCTATGCCGGCCGGCCGGTGCCGTTCGTCGCCTTCACCAAGATGGACGGCGATACCATCAAGGGCACGCACAACAAGCGGTGATGGCGGGCGGGTGATGGGGCGAAGATTCGCCAGCTCAAGTGATGTTCGAGCGCGCCCCTGCGCGCTATAGTATGTCATATCAGACCGCCCTGATCGTGCAGGCCGGAGGAGGTCCTGAGTCTCAACGGGAGGAAGAAGTGGCCGGGAGCTACACCCTCGAACAATTTTCGGCTGATTGCCGCGCGGCATTGCAAAAGAATCCTGGTCCAGCAGGCCGGGAGCTGGTGCGCCAATACACGGAACGGGCCAGCTCCGATCCGGACTTCGTCGCCAAGTACCTCGGTCCGGATGCCGATGCCGAGCGGAGGATTCTCTACGAGGATCCCGATCTGCATTTCTGCATCCTCGCCCATGTCTATAAGGGGGCGAAGAACAGCGCACCACACGATCACGGCCCCAGCTGGGCGGTCTACAGCCAGGTGACCGGCGTAACCGAAATGACCGACTGGCGCCTTGTCGAGAAGCCCGGCGACAGCCGACCCGGCAAAGTCCAGAAGGTCCGAACCTACAACCTGATGCCCGGCAAGGCTCATGTCTACAATGAGGGCGATTTGCATTCACCGCGGCGCGAGTCCGAAACGCGGCTGATCCGCATCGAAGGCGTCGATCTTACGAAGGTGAAGCGCGACAAATTCGAGATCGCGGCTTGATGGCACTCACGCCGCGGCGCGATCGCTGACCGGCGCATGAGCAACGCCGGGCCTGCGCAAGGCTCAATGCTGCACGTTGCAGGCAGCATTGGCCGACGCAGCGCGGCCGTGTTATCCCGCTCCCGTCGCTCTGGACCATCCCACCTTCGGGCACGACGCCGCAACAATGTCGGAGCTCCTGACTGAGTAGCGGCTCCGCTCTTCATCCATGCACCAGCCCATTCCCCGCAGCACAGCCGGCGTCCCGCCGCTAATCAAGCGCAACACCACGCTGTTTGCGCTGTCGCAGTCGTTCATGGGCGCCAGCACTCAGCTCGGTTATGGCTTGGGCCCGCTGATGGTGGTCGCGCTTACGGGCTCCGCGAGCCTCGCCGGATTGACGGTCGCGCTGTTCGGCATCAGCCGGTTCGTGGTGGCCTATCCGGTCGGCAAGATCACCGACACGTATGGCCGCAAGCCCGGTATCCAATTGGGACTCGGGCTGACGTTGCTGGGCACGATCATCGTGGGCGTCGCGATGCTCCTGCAAGGCGTCGTTGCGCTCATTGTCGGCATGCTGATTTTTGGCATGGGGTTCAACGCCGCGCAGCAGATGCGCGTGGCGGCTGCGGACATGTTTCCGCCGCGGCTGCGGGCCGTGGCGCTGGGATTCGTCGCCACCGGTTCGATGATCGGACTGCTCATCAGCCCGGTCTTGATATGGATCTCTGAAATCATCGCCGGCCAAATTGGCCTCGAGCCGATCGCCTTGCCCTGGCTGATGGTCCCGACGCTGATCCTGGTCGGCATGGTGCTGGTCACCTTCGTGCAGCCCGATCCGAAAGAGATCGGGATGCATCTGGAACGCTACTATCCCGACTACACGCCGCCGCCGAGGCAGCATGCCGCGCAACGCTCTGCATTCAGCGCGCGCACGCTCTGGCGCCACACACCGGCGCGCCTTGCGATCATCTCGAACTGCGCCGGCCAGGGTAACATGGCGATCGTGATGGTGCTGACGTCGCTGGTGCTCGCCCATCATGGGCATTCGCTCACCGCCATTGCCTTCTCGCACATGTTTCACTCCGTCGGCATGTTTGCCTTCACCATCCCGCTCGGCTGGCTGGCCGACCGGTTCGGCCGCGAGCGCGTGATGTATCCGGGTGTTGCGACCACCCTGATCGGCGCGATCTTCGTCACCTTCGGTGCCGAATTCTGGTCGGTGACGCTTGGGACGTTCCTCGTCGGAATCGGATGGGCGGCGGCCAATGTCGCGTCCACCGCGCTCATTGCCGATCTATCCGAAACCGAGCACCGCGGGCGCGCGATCGGCGTCAACGACACCGGCGCGGCCATCATGACGGTGCTGGCGGCGGCCGTCACGGGTCCGCTGGTCGAGTGCGCGACGCTACCGGCCGCGGGGGTTGCAGCTGCGCTGGTCGCCATCGTGCCACTGGTGCTGCTGGCAATTGTGCAATTGTCCCGCCGTCGGCCGGTGGCGTGACATCGCTCGGCCGCCGGACGCGCTCTTTCCAAGCGCTGCGAACGCTGTGTAAGCTCCTTAGCTTCCAGCCGACGCGCCGAAATGCCCTGGCTGGATGCGAGCGTTGCGACCTACATCAGGGGGCTGTGATGTCAAACGAGCTCGGGACATCACGACGTGATTTCGTTGCTGCAGTGGGTGCGAGCGTCGCGGCGGCAGGCTCGCTCGCTACGTCAACGGAAAGCGCAGCCCAGAGCACAACACCGTTGAAGATCGTCGATTTTCACAATCACTACATGGGTCCGTCCTGGACCCTGACAAATCTTGCAAACGTGCCTCCCGCGGCGCGGCCAACCTGGGAAAGGATCAACGGCAACCTTCAAAGCCAGAACTCGCTCTTGGCTTCGATCGAGACCGCCGGCATCGCCGCGCGGGTCATCAATACGCCGACCGCGTTCATCGAAGATGCCGACGGCAACATTCCACCGGACGCGGTGCAGCGCATCAACGACCAGATGGCCGAGCTTGTCATCAAATTCCCCGGCAAGCTTTATGGGCTTGCGACCATCGACGCCTTCTCGGGCGACGCCGCCGCGCGCGAGCTGACGCGAGCCGTGCGCGAGCTCGGCCTGCGTGGCGTGTTTCTGGAGAGCGCCAGGCGCGACCTCATCCTAGGCGCTAAGGAGACTCGTCCGACGCTCGCCGCCGCGGCTTCGCTCGGCGTACCTGTTTTCGTGCATCCGCTGACCGATCCGCAACTGCACAAGCGATTTTCCCAAATCGGTCGCATCGGCGTTCGGCTTGCGAGGGCCACGATCAACAGCGCGGCGCTGATCTCGATGCTCGAGGGCGGCACGTTTGACGAGATTCCGAAGCTGCAGGTGGTGGTGACGACGCTCGCTTTCGGCGGTGTTCTGCTGGCTGGAGGCTTCGGCGATGGACAACGCATCCGCAGCGATGCGCCCGCCCTTACCCGGCGCCACGTTTACATCGACACCATGGGCCTGCACCCGGCGGTCATCCGCGCGGCCGTAGACCTGCTTGGCGCCGACCATGTGCTGATGGGCACCGACTGGCCGATCGTGGAGGAGAAGTCCGTGCCCGAACGGTTGCAGAAAGCGATCGCGCATTCGGGACTAAGCGCAGCCGAACAACAGATGATCGCAAGCGGTAACACGCTGAAGCTGCTGGGGGTCGCATAATGTGAAGCGGCGCGACGGACCGGCTCCCGTCGGTACCAATGATTCCAGATCGTGAGCGCACCGGTCAGCGCCTTGTCGGGGCAGCCATGTCAACCATCGCAACAGGGCAAAAGGGGTTGCGGAGTTGGATTTGAACCGACGATTGCGCGGCTTCTTGCTCCACGGTGCCCCCAGGCGCTGGATATGATCAAGAAACGCAAACGCCGCTAAGCCATTGACTTAGCGGCGTTAAGCTGGTTGCGGGGGCCTGCAACCCCCTTTATCGAACCGCCGTTCGATGGCCTTGAGGCTCACAACCACCCGCCTCGCTTCGTGCTGGCCCCCCGCCGCATGGGTCTGGCCAACACCTACACCAGTGCCGGCACCGGCTATGCAAATCCGGATGCCGTCACGCAAATCGCCAATGGACCCAGATGATAGGGAGTGGAGCTAATCAGTCGTGTGCGCTTACTAGAGGTGTTAGCGCAGATCGCTCGCTCGACCGAGATCGAGGGACGACTTCGAGCCAGCGGCTTCAAGAGCCGTTTACGTAAGGGCGCCGGTCGAATATATTGTTGTTCGCCGATCAGGCGACTACTGCAGCATTCGCTCCATGTGGAGTGGATAATTGGGAACCGGAAGCAGCGATCGTGACGGATTGAGAGACGTATTCAAATCGGCAAAGGCGAGAAGCCGCGCGTTCACGGACGGTTGCCGCGCGCAGATTCCGGAGCGTCGGCAAGGCGGGGTGCGGGTTAATCAAGTGAGTTGATGGTGAACACAGCCGCCGACCGGGACGCACGGTAACTTCCGGACCTGGATGGGTGAGCACCATGCCTTCAGATGTAATTGCGGACGCAATTCTTCGCGACTATCCGTATCCCATTGCTAAATGTTACGAACGACTTATCCGTACGCGTGACATTATGGAACGTCATGATCAAGTACGGTACTTATTTGAGGTTACCATAAAATACTGTGCATCAATCGCCATTGCGGAGTTTCTTAATTCCGCTGTTTCCGATCCAACAACTGATCAGGCTTTGCGGTGCCTTACGCGCCCATCATTGGGGCACTGGGTCAATTTGATCCGCCAGTGCATGCGTTCCGCACCACAGAAATCTTCTACCTTGGCTGAGGCGCTTCTTGCCAAGCGCCGCGGCTTCGAGGGCATGGCCAATAGCTTTAAGGTGCTTCGATCAATTCTCAATCCTGAAAAACCGAAAGCACCAGAAGCCATTTCTGTGCTTCAGTTTTCAGAGACGATGGTTGCTTATCGAAATCGATCGGTGGGGCATGGTGCGCCCAAGCGCTCACAAACAGAAGAGATGGCTCCTGTACTTGAGCGAGGTGTCCTTGAGATGCTGCAAGCCCTTAATGTCCTCACAAAACTACCTTTAGTTTATCTCGCAAGTATTACCGTTGAACGTGCACGCTTTAAACATGGTTTGATCAAATTAATGGGAACAGCTCCAATTGCCTTGCCTCCTTATATAACAGAAAAGGAAAATGCTCTCATCGGCCACGACGGAACTCTCTTTCTTTTGACCTCTACCGATGGCGCGCTGAAGCTTTCGCTTCATCCTCTAATGATCTATGTCGGTGATGAAATATTCTTCCATCAGAGCACAGATCTTACTAAAAATGTAGAGTATCTTTGTTACCATACGGGCGCCAATCATCATGCAGATCACGTGTTTCAAGATTTCAAAGACAAATTTGCGCGCTATCTTGATCAGAACGCTTCGAGCGCCACCGGCGTAGGTGCCGAGGAAGTCTATCGTACATGTTTGGAGACATCTTTAATTGAAGGCACGATAGGGCAGGAGGAGCGCGCCTATTTGCAATCTCTTGCCACACACCTTGGTATGAACGATGCTCGGGCGGGTGAACTGGAGCGAACGGTTCGCGCAGAGTTCTCAACGATAGCGTCTGCCGTCGAAGTGCCCTCGAAAGCGGCTTACACATCGGCCACCGAGAGTATCACAGCAATTGCCGAACGTCAGGATAAACTCCTTCAGGAGTGCGGGGCTGCCATACTCGACTACGTTTGCTCGAAGCCGGAGCCTTCTAAGCCAATTCGTGTAATTGAGCTAGCAGCGGGGCTTGCTGAAATGGGCCCGGCAATATTCCGCAACGTGTCGGCTATAGATCGGAGGCCGTTGTTGCGCCGCCACTGACGTGCCGAGTAACAGCAGTAAACCAATGATTCCGAAGCTGATACATATTTCATCGCGGGCAGCATTCCGGAACATGGCAGCTCCCAGCGAAACTAAGTTGTCGCAGTATACAATCGCGTGCGGTTTTGAGTCCATACATCCAGGGTGGCGTAATAGTCATCCGAATGAATCCTGCCCGACTCCAGATCCTTCAAAAAGGAGTCGTCTTGGTCGGGCAAAGGAAAAACGTCGCCATCGCCGTCCGAAACGTGTCGGGCCGGCGCGTTGGTCCAAGTTGCAGGAATGGCTACGAAAGCGCATGCCTCTCTCTGATACGGGACACAGCCGTCTGACCAGGAACGCGCCTTGCGTCACGCCGGCTTGCCGAAGCCGTAGAGGGCCTCGGGATTCTGCACCAGGATGCGGTTGCGCGTGGCCTCGTCGGGGGCCCACTCGGTTAGGAGGTCGAACAGGAGCGCTTCGTTCGGCTTGTTGTTGTCGGGCAAGCCAGGGTGCGGCCAGTCGCTTCCCCAGACCAGCCGCTCCGGCGCCGCCTTGACGAACGCCTGCGCGATCTTGGTGGCCTCCGGGTAGGACGGCGGGCCGATCTTGCTGTTCGAATAGGCGCCCGAAACTTTCACCCAGGTGCGGCCCTTGTCGATCAGCTCGCGGACGATCTTGTGCGATGAATGATCGATGCCGGCCGGCAGCGGCGGGCGCGCGAGATGATCTAACACCATTGGTGTGGGCAGGCGCCGCAGCATCGAGGCCATCTCGTCGATCATGTCGCCGTCCACGTTGAACTGCACGTGCCAGCCGAGATCGGCCACGCGTTTCGACAGCGGCTCGACCATTTCGGGCGTGACGGCGCGCGAGCTCGGGTCCGAGAGGCTGAAGCGGATCCCGCGGATGCCACCGGCGTGCAATGCCTGGAGCTCGGCGTCCGTAATCGCCGGGGTGACGACGGCGACGCCGCGGGCGTTCGGCTCGAGTTGCGATATCGCGTAGAGGGTGACCCGGTTGTCGGTCGCGTAGTTGCGGGCCTGCACAATGACGACGCGCGTTGTCCCGATCCGCTTTTGCAGCAGCCGGTAGTCCTCCACGGTGGCGTTCGTCGGTGCCGCCCGCGGGTTGGGCGGCATGGGAAAGCGTGCCGGGTCGTAGGTGTGCATGTGGCAGTCGGCAGCATTGGCGGGCGCCTTGAGCTTGGGCGGCTCGGTGCCGACTGAATTCGGCACTTGCTGGGCGTGACTTTGCCCAACGTGGATTCCCGAGGTGGTTGCCGTGATTGCGGCCATCGAGGCTCCCTTGATGAAAGTGCGACGTGCGATCATTTTTTCCTCCCGATTTGTCTCGGCTTACATGAGGCTACACCACTTGCCCGAAAACTCGGAAGGGCGGCGTGTGAGTCGCGAAAATCTTCAGCCTTTCTCAGTCTTGTGGAAATTTGAGCAAGGACATTACCAGAGGCGATGCCACGGAGGCCATCGCGCAGCACCCCACGCACACAACCGCAATTCGCTCAAAGGGGTCCCTTTTGGACGCCGATCGGGGGCCCGATCCAGTGCCGATTGACAGCGACGAGGGCAGCGGCGGTGATCAGGATGGCACCGGCCGTCATCGCTGCGTAGATCAGGTTTTCATGGAAGTCCTCCATGTGTTCAGAGGATGCCCCTATGAAACCCGGCAGCTTGATTCAGCGATCAGAACCGCACCGTAGCGGAAAGAGGTCGGGCTGCCTTTGCGGCCGGACCCCTCGGCTCATTCAATCTGCTGACGCCTCGAACTTCACCCCGCCCGAGCAGTTATTGCTCGGCGTGAACTTCTCGCGCACGAGCTGCACGACTTTCCACTGCCGAGACACCACCTCGAGCCGCTCGGTCACGTCCTCGCCGAGCTTGGCGAGCCTGCTTGAGCCGCAGCAGGTGCAGGTGGTCGGGCCCGGCACGATGGCACATGCCCTGACCGTCGTGCCACAGCACCTTGATCAAAGAGCCGCGCCGGCCGCGGAACACAAACAAATGGCCATTGTGCGGGTTGCGCTTGAGCGTCTCCTGCACCAGCAGCGCCAACCCGTCGAAGCCCTTGCGCATGTCGGTGTGGCCGGTCGCCAGCCACACCCGCGCCCCAGCAGGCAGCGAGATCATCGCCGCCGTCCGCCGCTCGCGAGCGTCGCGATCGTCGTGGTCAGCGTGGCCGCATCGACTGCTCCGCTGATCCGCAGCCGCGATCCATTCAAACTCCACCTCGATCAGGCCAACAGCTGGCAAGCCTGCCGTCGCGGGCCCCGCCGCAATCCGCACTGCCGCAAAGCTCGCCGCCGGCCGCGACCCGCGAAGCAGCTGCCGTCGCCATCCATATAATTGGCTCGGCTGGATCCCGGCCTCCCGCGCCACCGCCAAAACGCTGGCGCTGGGCTCTAGCGAAGCAGCCACCAGCCGCTCCTTCTCCGCTGCGCTCCAGCGCCGCCGCCGTTCTACCGACGTGATCACCTCAATCGCCTTGCTCACGTGACTACTCCTATGAATAGTCACGTGACTCACACTCTCAGTTCTTCGGCAAGGCGGCCCTCACCGGAAGGATACGTTCAATCTGCCGGCGTCCCGGTGTAGTCGTCGAAATAGACGTGGTTGTCGGCCTTGGACCACAGCCCGATGCGTCCGAAGACCGGCTGCGGCAAAACGTGCTCGAGCTGGAGCTTGCCTCCCTACCTATTCGTGCGAAAGGTGCGCTATGTCATCTAAGGATTGGGCAATAGCTGTGTCCCGGCACGGCCGCTGCCCGCAGTGCTGCCGGTCGTCGCGGATGAACCCCGATCGCTGGATCAAATCACCTTTACGTTGAGCGTGTTCGAGCGCAGGTGCAACCGCGGAACGTCTGTCAACAGTCGCGTAACGTGCTCGGCGTCGGATTGCGCTTGCGGGCGGCGGTCAGGCAAGGTCCCGAGCCAGGCGGCGGCGCTCGGCGCTTCAGTACTGAGCTCCAAGCTGAGCGCGTAGTCTCCCGGCTCTTCTGTAACGTGGGCAAACGTCGTGATCGGAAAGTAGGAGGCTCCGTCGACGGGGTCCGTTGGATCAAAACTCTGGCCCGCCTCGAGCAGGCGGAAGTCAGCCGGACGCAACGGAGACGTGAAATCCGGAGTTTCCGGACCAGACAGCCTACCTTTTGGACCGACGACGTGCGGAACCCATTTCGGAAAGCGCGCACCTGCTTCTGCCCCGTCGACGACGCCGATGATTCGAATGGCGGCCGAGGAAAGATTGCGAGCCGTTATGACTATGGCGAGTTCCGCGCCAGCCGGGACTTGCCTGGCGAGCGCGCTGAGAACGATCGATATGGGAGCCGATCCATTGGCCAAGGGCGCTCTAGCTCTCATCTCTGGCGCGGTCGAGAGGACTTTGGCGCGCGCTTTTTCCCACCACCGCGTTTCTTGCTGGCTGCGCCGACATCGGCGTTCTCCGGCGACGTACTCGATTCCGACGCCCAAACTGGAATGTAGCTGCTGAGCTGCGCCCTGATCTCGGATTGTACGTGCTTTGGCACGCCTTGCGCGGAAAAGAAGTCAAAGATGATTCGTGCTCCCTCGGCGGCACCGCTCGCATTTCCGGCTTCTTTGCGGACCTCGGCAAGGCGGGATGCAGCCATTTCTAGGCTAATGTTGTCGAGGCGAGGGACAACGTCGGCTTGTGGCGTTCCCGCTTCGGCGGCGACCGTCGTCGGATCGTTCGTCGCCCGCATCGCCCCCGAGACCACCTCGGAAAGCAGCTTTTCGCTGCGTTCGAAGTCCGTCGGCCGCACAGAGATTTTTCCATCTTGCAGGCTCTTGAACGGCTTGGAGGCATTCATCCCCTCGACCAGCTTGGCGTAGGCCGTCATCGTGTGATCGGGGTACTTGTCCATCGCCAGAGCGAAGGCATCGCGACCTTTCTTTAGGTGGTTCGAGTCCGAACCGAGCAGATAGAGCAGCGTTCCCTGCTCGTCACCCATAAACAAATCGGCGAGGTCGCCTTCGGTGCGGTCGAGCGGTGGCTTGATACGAATGCGCAAGATATTCGACATCACCTTCGAGCCGTCTGGGGCGTTATAGAGGGCGCGCAGCTCGTACTGACCAGGAGCGCCGAAGTAGAAGCCATCCTTCCCGTATCCGATATAGGCGCTGTCGTAGATCGAAGGGTGGTCCCTATCCAGATTGACCAGCGCTGGTTCGGAACAATGCGTAATCATCGGCCTATAGACCAGGGTCTTTCCGCCGACGCGGGCAATTCCGATCTGCACGTAGCCGAGATTCGGGTGCAGCTGCTTGTTGACCGTTCGGCCGCGGAGATCGGTGAGAGACAGCTTGATCTCCACCACAACAGGAGTGCCCACTAGAAATTGCGCTGGCGCGCGTAGCTCGAGCGCGAGACCGGATTCATCCTTGATCGGCTCTGCGAAGGCGTCAGGATCGATGTCGGCGGCGCCGATGCCGAACGGCTGCCCGCCCGGAATCACCGCGTTGCGGAAGCCGTGGCGCAGATGGATTAGCTCTTCATCATCGAACTGGAAGGGAAATGCTCGCCAATAGGCTCCCGCGCCTGACCCACCCGTGCCACGGTAATAATCTGGATAATGCATCCACGACAATGCATCCAGGCGGTTCGGCCGCGGTGGACTCATCAGCTCCTTTTGATGTGAGTGATAAAGGTTGAAGCAGTGACCAAGCTCATGGATGTAGGTGCGCAGCATGGCGCGTAACGTGGTGTCGTTCGCTCCCGACCCCGAGCCGACCACGTCGTGAAACACCGCGCAGCCCTGCCGCTTGTCGCTGTCGAACATGATGCCGCGCAAGTTGTCACCCAGCTCGTGTTTTGTCGCGGCAAGGATATAGACACGCCAAGCCGGATCATTTGTCCAACGACTGAAATGCGTGGTCATTGCATCGTGAAGCTCACTGTTCGAAAAAATGCGATCCGATCCCGCCAAGTCGATCGGGACGTTATTTGTGCCGCCCGAATCGGCGAATTCTATGCCGGCTTCCGCATAAGCGGCCGCTACGGTTAGCACCCGGGCACGGCCCGGCGCCGGCAGGCGCGAGGTGTCATAGGAGTCGAATGGGGTGATGTCGGTTACCTGGTCCCGTTCGAACTCGACGGTACGAAAGAACGGAGACTCGTAATGACAAGTGAACGTCGCGCCGGGCACCCCGGATGAGGTCATGAACTGCGCCGACACAGATGGACGCGGCGCCGTTGGCGACACGCGAGGTATCGTGAGACGCAGCTTCGGCGATGCCGACTGAAAGCTGAACACACCCTCGCCTTCAATGATGGCTTCCGTGGCGGCAACCATGATCGTCGGCGTGTTGACGAGAAACGAGCCCCCGTGGTTCACGGTCCCGCCGGTTCGGCGATAAAAATCACCGCTGACGCGCCGTGTCGGTCGCTCGCCGTCCAGGTCGATACGGAGTTCGAGTTCGGTATCTCCTGCGCTCCGATAACGGCCGCTCAGCAGCGTGGTCCGCATCGACGCAAGCGTAGGCCTAGCAGCACGGACCGATTCAGCAGCTTCTGTTGCTTGCGCTGGGGTCGGCACAAGCGCCTCGATCGCCTCGGCTTGCATCTGGGCAATTTTATCAAGCGACCAGAGGCCATCCGGCGCTGGTGGAAGGCTGTGCGCAACCGAGGTGGGATCGAATGCCGACATGTCAGTTCCCTCCATTTGAGCGGCAAGCTGATTCCGCCGCGGCGCTCGAGCTCATCATACGCGAATTGTTACCAATATACAATCCTTACGAGCGGAACGACGTGGGCCCCGGGGCAACTTCAGGTTGACAGCGGTCAATCGTGCCTTATTTTTCGAGATATTGCCAACGCGGTATTGCCATGCGGTCCACGAGGATCCTCGTTGTGCTGGCGCTGCTGATCGCGCCGTCGGGCGCTGCGACCGGCCTTTCTCGCGCCGATCCTACTCAAAGATCCGTACAGCCGGGCTCTGCCCCCACTCGGCGTTACTATCTTCGGCGCTCGCTTCGTTGAAATGAATCAACCTCGACAGCGCGGAGCTTCGGCATCGAAACTCTTGCTCGGGAATAGTCTTGTTGAAAACGGTGCTCGCTTTGGTCTGGTCAGATCAAAATATCCGATAGCCCTTGCTGGTTCAAAAGTCGCAGGCACCGTCAGCATGAACGGGATCGATCTCGATGCCAATCTAGCCCTGCAAGATAGCGAGTTCGCCGCACTGGACCTCAATAACGCTCGCATCAGCGGGCAGGTCAATCTATTGCGCTCGAAAGTGACGGGCGACCTCATGATGAACGGGCTTCACGCGAGATCT
>Ga0209382_10007338_pt1 | contig 14070 bp, 16 predicted proteins | sample SoiMetdeltSBSDD5_FD_187599 | JGI IMG/M metagenome (GOLD analysis project Ga0209382, IMG submission 187599) | Bulk soil microbial communities from a Populus tree surrounding site in Tennessee, USA - Soil MetaG P. deltoides SBSDD5 (SPAdes) (version 2) | ecosystem: Environmental > Terrestrial >... | reverse complement strand
GCAGCGGCACACCGAACGCCAGCGCAATGTCCCGCGCCGCGCCCTCCTTCACTGCCGCGAAGTCCATGTCGGCGGGCGAAAGCCCCAGCGCCTGCCACTTGAGCCCGCCGTCGAGCAGCATTGGTCGGCCGGCGTTGGCACTCCCCGAAAACTGCTCGGCCAATTCCTTCTGCAACCGGTCGAACTGCTCCTGCCCCAGGCTCGATCCGTCGCTCGGCTCATAGACCAGCGCACCGCTCGGCCGCGCCGCATTGTCGAGCAGCGCCTTGTTCCAGCTGCTGGCCCGGTTGTGGACACTCGCCGCACCGACCGCCGCCTCCAGGCAACCCAGCCCATAGTGATCGTCGGCCGGATGGAGCGCCTTCAGGTGCGCGACCTGCCGCCGCCCGAGCGCATCCTCCTTCGCGATCCGCGCTACTTGCCCGCCGGCGCGGTAGAGATAGGCCGATGGCCACCCGTCTGCGCCGGTCGCCACGCTGACCCGCTCCGGCCGCACGCAGTGCAACTCCGCTGGCCGGTCATGCCCGTCCGCCACCATCCGCACATAGGCATTTCCGTGCAGCAGCAGCGCCGCCGCCGCCCGCTCCATCAGCCCGCCTGCGCGAACCAGCTCGAGCGCTTTCCCTTCACCCTCGGCGAACAAGGGCAGGCTTCCAACAAGCCCCGCCACCAGCCGGACCGCGCGCAGGCCGACCGGGTTCTTTCGATAAACCTCATCCAGCTGAGCCGCATAACCGCGCACGAAGCCGCCCTGCTCGCTTTCGCCAGCCAGCCATGCAGGGATGAACGGCCTAACCGGTTCCAGCGACTTCCGGCCGAACCACCAACCCATGCGAAACTCCTGCGAACACGACAGAGCAATGAAAAAGGGCCGGCGAACCGCCAGCCCTTTGCGCGAATCACATTTTCCGATGTTGTCATCTTTGTGCCAGATGAGCGTTACGATGTCAAGTATTATTTACCTATCTGGTACATCGATGGATCGAGAGATGAACGCTGATCCAAACAAGCAACTGCTTGTGGCATGCAGGATGCGGACTCTAGTCGCTAAGAATAATCGCTCGGGATTTCCGTGATGCGCTTCCCGCCAAACACCGCGGCGAGCGCCTCATATCGATCGGCCATCTCGGCATGGGCCGCGGCCGCACGCTCGTCCGGCGCATCGTGACTCAACGCCCGCTCACTCCGCTCGCGGCTGGCAAAATAGCGGCCCAGAGCTTCCTTAGTCATGGCTGCCCGAACGCGGGATTTACCTAAGGGTTCCAAGCGCCATCAGACGGGCTAGGAGAGCCACGGAGCGAGAATCTGCTTGCTGCCGTTCAGGCTTTGATGATCAACCGCAGCCATGACGGCGACGGGACTCAGCTTCGCGCAATTGTATCAGCCTCCCGGCGCGGAATTCGACGCCCTGCTCCGACTGTACGAAGACGCGATACCCGCTCGCGAGCGAAAGAGCGGCGAAGCGCTGCGCGCCATGATCGCTTCGCCGGATTATAAGGTAGTCGTCACTCGGCGATCGGGCGATTTGATCGGCTTCGCGATCCTGCTGGTTGGGCAGGCGATGGGTCTTCTCGAATATATGGCCGTGGACAGGCGGCAGCGTGGTGGAGGTGTTGGTTCGGCGCTCTACCGGCACTGTCGAGAGAACGAGCTGTCGTCGACCCTGCCGTTGCTGGCCGAGGTGGATTCCGACCGCGAAACTGCGGCCGATCAGCATCTTCGCGCGCGACGGAAGCAGTTCTACCGCCGGCTTGGGTGCAAGCAAATCATCGGGCTGGACTATATTTTGCCACTGCCTGGAACAGGCAAGCCGCCACTGATGGATCTGCTCGTCGACAGCCACATCCCCGCGGATTTCGCGCCCAGAGCGATAGTCGCGGAGTGGCTACGCGAGGTTTACCTTTTGGCCTACGGCTGCAGAAACGATGACTTGCGACTACTGACTATGATAAAGTCCCTCCCCAACAAGGTGCCGCTTCGATAGGTCAAGGAAGCACTATGGGGGCAATCAGCTGGGAAGATTGGGCGCGGCTCCTCGCGATAATTGTGTCCGCCGTGGCACTGGTTTGGGGTGTGTGGAGCTACGTGGCGAAGGTTCGCCTCGACCATTACACCGAGTTTGACAAAATATACTCTGACATCGTCAAACTGCGCATCACCCATACTCACCTCGCAATCCCACCGGACAGCCCTTCACGAGATGTGAAAGGGATGGACGAATGTGAGCGGCGAGAAAATGAGCTGCGATACGACGCCTACGCACTCCTGATCTGGAATTTCATCGAGACGTTTCACGACAGAGGCCTGAAAAATCGGAGGCTGCGCGAGACCTGGATGCCCATCATGGAAGGGGAGGGAAAACGCCACGCCAAATGGCTCGCATTGAACAATGACAAGTTCAAATCCAGCTTTCTCAAATGGGCAAACCGGACGTTGCTTGGTGTCGACGAATTCGAAGACGACAAGGGTAGCCCGCGATCAGGCGCGCCGATATGACGCCCTGTCCCATTTTTGGCCCCATGAAACCATTTGTTAACCAATTCGCTGGACCTTCGGCCTTTCGCCATTCCATATCGGGTGAGGCATGAGGTTCATTGCGCCCTTCCTGTTTCTCGCGGCCGTCGCCGCTTCCCCGGCCTCGGCCGAGGCGCCGCCTCGCCTCCATTATCTCGAACAGCAGCTCGCATCGATCAGCGCCGATAATCCCGGCAACCTGGGCTTCGCCGCGCTGGACCTCGAAAGCGGAGAGCTGGTCGCGATCGAGGGCGACAACCCCTTCCCCATGGCCAGCACGGTCAAGGTCGCGGTCGCGGCCAACTACCTCGCCCAGGTCGAACATGGCCGCCGTACGCTCGACGACCGCATCGCCGGGCGCTCCGCGCGCCAGCTCATGGAAGCGATGCTGATCCACAGCGACAATTATGCCACTGACCTGTTGCTGCGCGACCTCGGGGGCCCGGGCACGCTCCAGACCTGGCTGACCCAGGTCGGGATCAATGGCCTGCGCATCGACCGCAACATCGCCGGGCTGCTGGCCTCCCGCCGCGACCTGAAGGATGTGCGTGATAGCAGCACGCCGCGGGCCATGGTCACGCTCCTGAAGCGGATCGACAACGGCAGCCTGCTGAAGCCCTGGAGCCGAGCCTATCTCCTCGGCCTGATGGGCAAATGCATGACCGGCAAGAACCGGATCCGCGGCCTGCTCCCGGCGGGTACCCTGGTCCAGAACAAGACCGGCACGCTCAACGGCTACGCCAGCGACGTCGGCTTCATCACCCTGCCCACCGGCCGCCGGCTCGCGATTGCCCTGTTCGCCCGCTACGGGACCAACCGGCCCTACACCATCGCCCGGGCCGCGCGGGTTATCTACGACGGCTTCCTCTACGCGCCGCGGCTGACCGCCTTGGGCCCGAACAGCTGGACTAATCAGGTGCAGCGCCCGCTCGCTCAGGCACCGGCACAATAAGTTCTAGAAACGCAGGCTGACGCCGAAATAGAATTCCGCGTCGGGCGTGTTTTTGTTCAGGCCAGCATTGGCGCCGGCGTCGAGTTGCACGTCCTTGCTCACCGCATAGGCCAGGGCGGCGTCCACTGAGACCTGAGTCACTGTGCCGTCCGGGTCGAAATTGGTCGCGGTCCAGATCTCGCCGGCAAGGGTGAGGCCACGCGCAACGGGCGCTGCGATATTGACCAGGTTGACCAGTTGCGGATGCCGGCCATCGCCATCACTGTCGGCGAGCAGGTCGAACTCGGGGCCCAAAGTCAGCGTCGAGTTGCCCAGCGCAGTGCTTAGCGACATTGCCAGCCCGCCTTCGACCTTTCCATTTCCGATGTCGCCGTCCGCGGTCGGCAGCTTGACGAACGGGATCGCCGCAATCTGCACGGGCGCGTCCGCAGCCGTCAGCCGACGCTTGTAGCGCACCGTCAAGTCGCCGACGCCGGAAACGGTCGACTTGATGCCGCCTGTCCTCGTCTCGATACGAGCATAGGGCGTGAAGCCAAGCTGCAGGTCCGACCGGTCACTGAGACCGACCTTCATCACTGACGAGCCCAAGGTCAGCACCTTCGTCTCGGCGCCGCCGGCCTCAGTCCTCGACCAGCCACCGGCCGAGCTCTCCAGCTGCCACTTGCCGACGGGGACGGTGCAGGTCGCATTGGCCTTGGCCGGTCGGTCGGTGCAGATCGGCGCTTCATCTTCCTCCGCCGCAAAGGCGGGCGAAGCGAAGGCGAGCGCGGCCAGCGCGCCGCACATCAGAGAGTTGCGCATCGTCAGATTTCCAGCTGGCTGCCGAGTTCGACCACGCGGTTGGTCGGCAGCCGGAAGAACTCCATCGCGCTCTCGCTGTTCTTGTTCATCCAGGCGAACAGCTGCTCGCGCCAAATCGCCATGCCCGGCCGTTTGGACGCGATCAGCTTCTGCCGCCCGAGGAAGAAGCTGGTGGTCATCATGTTGAGCGGTCCGCCGGCCAGCTCGGCGTGAGCCAGGTCGTGCGGCACGTCGACTTCATCCATGAAGCCGTAGCGCAGGATCACCCGGTTGAACCCTTCGCCATGGCGGGTAACCTCGGCGCGCTTCTCTGCGGGATAATGCGGCACTTCCTCGATCAGCACGGTCAGGATCACCACCCGTTCGTGCAGCACCTGGTTATGCTTGATGTTGTGCAGCATCGCCGACGGGATGGTCTCGGCGCTCGACGCCATGAACACCGATGTGCCGCGCACCCGGTGCAGCGAGCCGGCGGTCGACTTGATGAACACCTGCAGCGGGAGTGAACCCTCGGCCAGTCGTGCGCGCAGCAGGCTGCGGCCGGTCGACCAGGTGGTCAGCACCACGAACACAATGGCCGCCACCAGCAGAGGAAACCAGCCGCCATCGACGAACTTGGTCAGGTTGGAGGCGAAATAGGCGCCGTCGACGAGCAGGAACAGGCCGATCACGACGGATGCCCAGGCCGGGTTCCACTTCCAGATGCGGAACATGACCACCGCCATCATGCAGCTGGTGATGAACATGGTGCCGGTGACCGCGATACCATAGGCGGCGGCGAGCCCGGTCGATTCCTGGAAGCCCAGCACCAGCAGCACCACCGCGACCAGCAAGGTCCAGTTGACGATCGGGATGTAGATCTGTCCTTCCGCCTTGGCGCTGGTGTGGTGGATCGACAGCCGCGGCAGGAAGCCAAGCTGGATCGCCTGTCGCGTGACCGAGAAAGCGCCGGAAATCACCGCCTGGCTGGCAATGATCGTCGCGAGCGTGGCAATCCCCACCAGCGGTAGCCGCGCCCATTCCGGCGCCATCAGGAAGAAGGGGTTGCTCGCCGCCTCGGGACTGCGGAGCAGCAGCGCGCCCTGGCCCAGATAGTTGAGCATCAGGCAAGGATAGACCAGCGTCAGCCAGCTGATGCCGATCGCCTTGCGGCCGAAATGGCCCATGTCGGCATAGAGCGCTTCGGCACCGGTCACCGCCAGCACGACGCTGCCCAGGGCGAGAAACGCCTTCGTCGGATTGACTTCGAAGAAGCGCACTGCCCAGATCGGGTTGAGCGCGCCGACAATCTCTGGCCGAGCCATGATGTTGGCGACGCCGAGCGCTGCCAGCACCGCGAAATAGATCAGGACGACTGGCCCGAAGATGGCGCCAACCTTGGCCGTGCCGCGCGCCTGGATCAGGAACAGGCCGACCAGAATGCCGATCGATACCGGGAGGATCAGCGGCGCCAGCCGTGCCTCGGCTACTGCCAGGCCCTCGACCGCCGACAGCACCGAGATGGCCGGTGTGATGATCGCATCGCCGTAGAATAGCGCCGCGGCGAGCACGCCCATCGTCACCAGCCCGGCGGTCCATTTGCCGCCTTCGACCGTGCGCGAGATGAGGGCAAGCAGGGCAAACGACCCGCCCTCGCCTTTATTGTGCGCGCGCATGGTGACCGCGACATATTTGACCGTCACGATCATCATCAACGTCCAGAACACCAGCGACAGGACGCCGAAGATGTGGACGGGGTCGGCGTCAAGCGGATGCGGCCCGACGAAGCTCTCCTTCATCGCGTAGAGCGGCGAGGTCCCGATGTCGCCGAACACGACGCCGATGGCGCCGAGCATCAGGGCGGGCAGAGTTTCCTTGGGACTATGGTTGGCTTGCCCGTGATGGGCGGTCGGAACGGCCTCGGCCGGAGCTGCTAATGCGGTCATAGCCGCGAAGTGGAGGCTCCGGGCATAAAGATTCCATGTGGTTTTCATGTGTTGCCCGTAAGGAATGCAACGGAATCGGCCTGGAAAACCTCGACGAAGGGCCGGCCAAGGCTCATTTGGGCCGCCATGGACAACGCCGATCTTGCCACCGCCCGGACGCGCGTCCCGACCGCCGTCTCCGTCGTGCGCCCCTATGCAGAAACCCTGGCCATGGTCGCGGCCTCGACTCTCGTCGGCATGTTGGTTGCGCCGCGATGGGGCAATTCGGCGGTCGACCTGCTTTATCTCCCCGCAATCCTTGCCGCCGCCGGCTTCTACGGCCTGGCGCCCGGCCTCCTGGCCGCGATCGGCTCTGTGCTGGCCTTCAACTTCTATTTCACGCACCCTTTCCACACGTTCCGCATCTCGCGCGCGGAAGATGTGGTGACGGTGGCGCTGCTATTCCTCGTTGCCCTGGTCACCAGTCAGCTGGCGGCTCGCATGCAGGCTGAGCGGCAGGCCGCCCAGAAGAGCGCTGCCCGCAACGCCACCATCGCCGGTCTCGCCCGCCGTCTCCTGTCCTGCTCCAGCAGCGAGAAGATCGCCACGGTGGCTTGCAGGGAGCTTGGCCGCCTGTTCGAATGCAATGCCGTCATGATGGCAGGCGTGCCGGAGCCGCAGCTGGTCGCGGCCCGCCCCCGCCAGGCCGCATTGACGCCCAGCGACATTGCCGCCGCCGCCTGGGCGATCCAGTCCGGCGAGCCCGCCGGGCGCGGCACCCGCTCGGTCATTGCCACCGAATGGGTCTTCTATCCCGTAAAGTCGGACTCGGCGGTTCTCGGCGCCATCGGCCTCGCCCGCGACAATGGTACCAGGCCCGTCCCGCCCGACCAGCTCGACTTGATGGACAGCTTGGTCGACCAGGTTGCGCTCGCCCTCGAGCGCGCCCGCCTGGAGGCGGAGGCACAGGACTTCGCCCGTCTGCGCGAAGGCGACCGGGTCCGCTCGGTGCTGCTATCTTCAATCGGCCAGGATCTCGAACCGCATCTTGCCGCCATGTCCACGGCAACGCGCGCGCTGCAGCGTTCCGGGACAGGCGACAAGTCCTTGGTCTCGTCCATTGGGTCGGAGATCACCAAGGTTCAGCGCTACATGTCCAACCTGCTCGAACTGGGGCCGGAGGTGGATCAGCAGCCGATCGAGGCCGGCGGCGTGACCATCGACCTGTTCCGCCGCTCGGTCTCGAAGAATGGCGATCCGGTACATTTGGCGCCGAAGGAATATGGCGTGCTGGCGGAGCTGGCGAAGCACCCCGGCCGCGTCCTCACCCACGCCCATCTGCTGCGCGCCGTCTGGGGCCCCGCGCAGGAGAAGCAGATCGAATATCTGCGGGTGGCCGTCCGCGGCCTGAGGCAGAAGCTGGAAAAGGATCCGGCTAACCCCTCGATCATCATCAACGAACCTGCGGTCGGCTACCGACTGGCCAGCTGAAAGGGCTCTTCATTTCGCCTTTTTTCGAAATGAGGCTTGACACTGTCCGCAACATTTGTCATTTCGACTTTTCTCGAAAGGATGAACGATGCGACTCATCGACAAATTCCTGCAGGCCCTTTGGAATCGCTGGACAACGCCGCCGGCTGCCACCTGCTGCCCCGGCTGCTGCATCAATATCGCCAACTTCCGCTGATGGACATCAACGCCGCGGTGATGGCGCTCGGTGCATTGGCGCAGGAACATCGGCTCGCCTTGTTCCGGCTGCTGGTACAGGCAGGCGAGGACGGGCTCCCGGCCGGCGCGATCGCTGAGAGGCTGGGTATTCCGAACAGCTCCCTTTCCTTCCACCTCGCCCAGCTGCGCGGCGCCGGCCTGATCACGCAGGAGCGGCAGCACCGCTCGCTCATCTATCGCGCCAACTATCCGGCGATGAACGGACTGGTCGATTATCTCACCGAAAACTGCTGCGCCGGAGCTGATTGTTCGCCCGCTGGCCCGTCTCCTTCCTCCCAGTCCCAAGCAAAAAGGAAAACCGCGTGAAGCGCATGCATGTCCATGTCGGGGTCAAGGACCTCGATGCCTCGATCCGTTTCTATTCGACCTTGTTCGGCATCGGGCCGACCGTCACCAAGCATGACTATGCCAAGTGGATGCTGGACGATCCCCGCGTGAATTTCGCCATCTCGGCCGGCCATCATGAGGTGAAGGGCATCGAGCATCTCGGCATCCAGGTCGAAAGCAGCGAAGAGCTGGCCCAAGTCTACGGCCGGCTCGAGGCCGCCGACCGCCCGGTGCTGGAGGAAGGCGCCACGACCTGCTGCTACGCCAAGAGCGAGAAGAGCTGGATCGCCGACCCCGACGGCGTGGTTTGGGAAACCTTCTTCACCAGCGGCGACGCCACCGTCTACGGCGACAGCCCGACGCTCAGCGCCGCTTCGCTCAATGCCTCGAGCGACAGCTGCTGCGCACCGAAATTGCCGGCCCCCAAACCGGTGCCTGAACGCCGCAAGGCCTGCTGCTGATGTCAGCGGCGGTTGTCCGCCCGGCAGCCGCCAACGACGCGGCAGCAATCGCGGCGATCTATGCCCATCATGTCGCGCACGGCACCGCCTCGTTCGACACAGAGCCGCGCAGTGATGCGGAAACTGCCGCCAAGATTGCCGAATGCAATGCTCACGGCTGGCCCTTCCTGGTTGCTGAAGCCGGTGGCGAGGTCGTCGGCTATGCCTACGCCACCCAGTTCCGCGACCGCCCGGCCTATCGCTCGGCCTGCGAGAACAGCATCTACATCCACCCCGGCCATGTCGGCCAAGGCATCGGCACGCGGCTGCTCGATGCGTTGGTCGAAGCGGCGACCGCCTCCGGGTTCCGCCAGATGATCGCGGTCATCGGCGGAGCTGAGCCGGCGTCGGTTGCGCTCCACGCCAGAGCTGGCTTCGTCGAGGCGGGCCGCATGCGTTCGGTCGGGCGTAAACAAGGTCGCTGGCTCGACACCCTCTACATGCAGCTAAGCCTCGGCGCGGGTGACGGCGCTCCGCCGGAGATCGAGCCATGACCGCGCTCAAGCAACGCATCGCCGCCGAAGCACTGGGGTCCTTCTTCCTGTTCGGAACCGTGATCGGCTCCGGCATCATGGCCGAGGCATTGAGCGGCGGGAATGTCGCGATCGCGCTCCTCGGCAACACGCTGGCGACCGGCGCGATCCTGTTCGTCCTGATCACCATGCTCGCCCCGGTGTCGGGCGCGCACTTCAATCCAGCGGTCAGCCTCGTCATGGCCGTGCGGCGCGAACTGCCCTGGCGGGACGTCTCACCCTATCTCGCCGCACAACTTGCCGGTGGCCTTCTCGGAGCTTTCGCGGCGCACCTGATGTTCGACCTGCCGATCTTCCAGCTGTCCGTGAAAGCTCGCACCGGCGTCGGCCAGTGGACCGGCGAGCTGGTCGCCACCTTCGGCCTCATCCTCACCATCCTCCTGACGGCCAAGCACCGTCCGAACGCCGTCGCCGCCTCGGTCGCGCTATACATCACCGCCGCCTACTGGTTCACGTCCTCGACCAGCTTCGCCAACCCGGCGATCACCATCATCCGCAGCCTCAGCGACAGCTTCGCCGGAATTTCGCCGGCCCACGTACCGGCATTCGTCATTGCTCAATTGGCGGGGGCTGCACTGGCGGCGCTGACCGCATCATGGCTCTTTCGCGACGGCACAAAATAAGGGGCCGGTCTCCAGGATGTGGAAACCGGCCCCTTCGGCGGCGGGCCGCCCCATTGGGGTGGGGAGAGGTGACGGCGCGGCCCGGGATTTCCGCCTAGCTCGCTTCAACCTCCAACGTCGCGTCCATCCGGATCGCGCGGGCGAGGTTGTCGTAATTGGGCGAGGTCGCCTGGACCTCGGCGTGAATCTCGGCGAACTGCTCCGCCGTGCCGTCGCCGGCGATCCGCACCACATATGAAAGCGACGGATAGCCCGGCGGCACCGTGTCGCTGAGCGCGAAGAAGCCGCGCAGGTCGAGCGTGCCCTTGGTCGCGATCTCCAGCTTGGAAAGGCTGATCCCGCGCTTGGCCGCGCCGGCGACATAGCCGACCGTCATGCAGGCATTCAATGCCGCCATCAGCAGCTCCTGCGGGTTGGGCGCCTCATTGTTGCCGAGGATCTCTTCCGGTTCGTCGGCGGTGATGACATGGTCGCGAACGACCCTGTCGCCATTGCCCATCGTGATCGGGCCGACCCGGCTCTCGCTGCGGAACTGGCCGTCCCAGCGGGTGGTGACCTCGAACCCCAGTCCGGGGTTGACCGCGGCATCGGCCACCAGCTGCTCGAGCCGGCCTAGGTCGATGTCGTTGACGATGGTCTTCTGTACAGGACTCAACATACAAAATTCTCCTTTGGGTGATCTGTCAGCAATATTGGGGGGCAAGCTTGTCGAGCCGATCGAGCTCGGCCAGCGACAGGGCGGCCATGGTCGCCCGGAACTGCCGGTGGGTGAGGCCGGAGCCGATATAGGTCCAGCGCAGCGCCTGGTGCTGCTGCTCGATCAGCTCTTCGCGCTGCTTTTCCGTCAGCTTGCGCATCGACGCACGCTCCAGCGCCTGGATATTGAACTTGGCCTGCTGCTTCGACCCCAGGTCGAAGAAGGCGGCGATCTCCAGGAACCCGTCGACCGCGGCGCGGATCTCGCCCTCGCTCTTGCCGTCGGCCAGCGCCTCGACCATCAACGTGTCGAGCTTGGCGTGCTGCGCCTCCTCGATCCAGTGACAGCGGAGCAGGTTGGCGAACAGCGGGTCGAGCTCGGCTTGCCCGCGGACGCTGTCGACATAATGGGCCTGCGTCATCCACTCGATCATCAGCACGAACAGCGCGACGCTGAGCGGCTGATGGGCGAGCACGACCTTGGCCACCGCCGGCGGCGGGCCGATCACTTCGCAGCCCTGGCCGAAGCCCTTGGCGAACAGGTCGCGGAAGCGCTTGAACAGCTGGATGTGCTTGGCTTCCTCCGCCGCGAACTGCATCATCGCGCGCACCCGCACATCGTCGGCATCCGGCAGGTCGGCGCGGACATGGTCCAGGACGAACGGCAGGATGAACTCCTCGACCAGCCCGAACATGCTGAGATATTCATGCGCTCGGATATGGTTCAAGGTCAGCTTCTCCGCGTCCGACAGCATGTCGAGCCCTTCGGTCCGCGCGAGGTTCTCCGGCATGAACGGCTTGGAAAAGTCGAGCGCCGCGCCCGGGCCGATGACGTCGTCAAGCTGCCACGCGGCGCGGTTCGATGCCGCCAGGATCGCCGGATATTGGAAATCGTGAAACATGGGTTGCCTTGCTCCTTACGAGATGATCAGCGGAAAGAGCGCAGCACCGCAGGACAGGCTGGCAAACAGCAGCGCACCAAACGCGCTGGCAAACCGGCAGTCCCGACACGACAAGTCATGCATGGTCTTCTAGCTCCCTTGATTGCGGACGGCCCTTTAGTTCGTCCGCATGTCCCCAATGGCGGGCCATGGTGGAAGCAAGCGTTGGAAAAAGCGTTGGAATCGATTCTTCCAACAGCTTAGGTGCGTTTCCACGATCGGGGGTACAATGCAGCTGCGCTTGCTTGGACCGATGGCGTTGATCGCGGACGGGGAGGCACTGCCCCTCCCCGCCTCGCGCAAGACTCGCGCCCTGCTCGGTTACCTCGCCGCCGAAGGGAAGCCGGTCCGCCGCGAGCGCCTGACCCACCTCTTCTGGGAAGTCCCCGACGACCCCAAGGGCGCGCTGCGCTGGAGCCTTTCGAAGCTCCGCGCCCTGCTCCACGATGCGATCGTCGCCGACCGCGAGACCGCCGCGCTCGATCCCGCCGGCCTCTCCATCGACTTCGCCGAGCTCAAGGACACCGCTGCCAACCTCGCCGCCACCCCGACCGAAACGCTGGAGCGCCTCTGCGCCTCCGCACCCGGCCCCTTCATGGAGGATCTGGACGTCCCGGGCTGCGACGATTTCAACGCCTGGCGCATCGCCACCGCCGAGGACGTCCGCGTCTGGCTCGACCGGATGTGCACCGAACTGCTCGCCCGCGATCTGCCCCCCGACAAGCTCCTCCCCCACGTCCGCGCCTGGGCCGAGCGCTCGCCCCACGACCCGGAGCCGGCCGAGGCGCTCTATGCCCTGCTGGTCGCCGCCGGCCGCGATGAGGAAGCCGACGCCCAGCGCACGATCCTCATCCGCCGCCTCGCCGAGTTCGGCATTCCGGCCTCCGCCGTGCTCCGCGACGCTCCAGCGCACCGCGATGACGAGGATGGAGCGCCGGCCATCCCGCTCCCCGCCGAACCCGCCGCACCGGAAGGCCCCTGCCCCAAGCCGCCCGGCCTCCGGCAGGAAATCCACTTCTGCCAGGCCAGCGACGGCACCACCCTCGCTTACTCCGTCACCGGCACCGGCCCGCCGATCGTCAAGGCCGCCAACTGGCTCAACCACTTGGAGGCCGACCTGGTCAGCCCATTGTGGAACCACTGGATCCGCGCCCTGACCGCGATCCGCTCGCTGTGGCGCTATGACGAGCGCGGCAACGGCCTAAGCGACTGGAACGCGCCCTTGAATTTCGAGGCCTTTGTCGACGACCTCGAAAGCGTGGTCGACGCCGCCGGCCTCGACCGCTTCGACCTGCTGGGCATCAGCCAGGGCGCCGCGGTCGCCATCGCTTACTCGGTCCGCCATCCGGAGCGGGTCCGGAAGATGCACCTGTGGGGCGGCTATGCGCTCGGCTGGGTCCACCGCGGCGACAAGGCCGAGATCGACCGGCGCACTGCGATGCTCGAACTGACCCGCCAGGGCTGGGCGATCGACAACCCCGCCTACCGCCAGCTGTTCACTTCGCTCTACCTGCCGGGCGCCAGCGAGGAGCAGGAAAACTACTTCAACGAGATGCAGCGCCTCACCACCTCCGCCGAAAATGCCGTCGCCCTCCAGCGCGTGTTCGGCGAGATCGACGTCACCGGCCTATTGGGCAAGGTCACCACCCCCACCCTGGTCGGCCACGCCACGAGGGACGCGGTAGTCCCGTTCGAGTCCGGCCGCGCGCTGGCGGCGAAGATCCCGGGGGCAAGGTTCATCGCGGTCGAGAGCCCCAACCACCTGCTGCTGGAGTCCGACCCGGGCTGGCCGAAATATGCGCGGATCGTGGAAGAATTCCTGGAGTCCTGACCCTCTCCCCTGGAGGGAGAGGGCGACTCAGCGCAGCTGAGCGGGGTGAGGGGGAACTCGGCAAATGCCGGACGACCTGCCGGCTCCCTACCCCCTCACCTTCGACAACTATTCACTCCTGCCAGCCGTTGCTAACCGCGCCGCCGCATTGCACCCGCGAAAGCGGGTGGCTGATGGCCAATGCACTCTCTGTACCGCGTGCCGAATCCGCGAAGGAGGTGCTCATGCACAAATCATTGAAATGGACCGCGACCGTCACCCTGGCGCTCGCGACCCCGGCCATGGCCGGCGAGGTGACCGGCACTGGCGAGGTCACGCCGGTCAATGGCTATGTCGCCCACTCGATTTGCAGCTTCTCCGGCCTCAATGACGACGGAGCTGGACCGAGCAGCCAGGTCCAGGCCTGGGGAATGTTCGTCCGCGCGTTTGGCGGAGCCAATGCGGTCCCGTTCGACGGCCCGGGAGTCGAGTGCCGAGGCTGACACGCCCCTACGGCGCCCCGAGGGGAGGCGGGGCGCTGGCGGTGAATTTCCCCGGCGCGCGGTTTATCGCCTGCGAGAGCGCGAAAGCCGGCCAGCGGGTGGCGTAGCCAGCCCGACTGACGTCACGAATTTACTTCGTGACGGCCATTCTTTCCTAAGACCTAAATATTCCCCGCCCGCCGTTCGGCCTCTAGGCTGGCGGCGGCGTCGGCATAGGCTTCTTGCCGCTCGACCGACC
>Ga0209382_10007335_pt1 | contig 14085 bp, 12 predicted proteins | sample SoiMetdeltSBSDD5_FD_187599 | JGI IMG/M metagenome (GOLD analysis project Ga0209382, IMG submission 187599) | Bulk soil microbial communities from a Populus tree surrounding site in Tennessee, USA - Soil MetaG P. deltoides SBSDD5 (SPAdes) (version 2) | ecosystem: Environmental > Terrestrial >... | reverse complement strand
GCTTCGAAGAGCCCCGACGGGCGCACGATCGTCCAGGCCAAGTCGCTGGCCGCCACGATTGCTTCCATCCGGCGCATGTCGTCGTAGACGGTCTTGCCCAACTTGTTGACGACGTAGGGCTGCAGGATCTTCTCGAAGACGAACCCGCCGAGCGGTTCGGGGTGGGGGCTGACCGCGCTCGAGCTGACGACCGCCAACCGCTTGACCCCGGCGGCGTGCATGCCGGCGACGATGTTGGTGAGCCCGTGCGAGTAGACGGTGATCGGGGTCTTGGCGAACGGCACCCCGAGGGTGGAGAGCACCGCGTCGGTCCCGTCGATCGCGGCGGCCACGGCATCGGGGTCGTGGACGTCGCCGCCGGCGACCTCGAGGCGCGGATGGTCGATCGGGAAGGCGCCGGGGTGCCGGGTGAAGGCGACGACGTCGTGGTCTTCGTCGAGCGCCAGTCGGGTGAGGAGCCGCCCGGTCGGGCCGTTGGCACCGAACACTGTGATCTTCATCAGCCTGTTCCTTTCGCTGCGCCCGGGGCGGGGGTACCCGAGGCGCTCCATCGACAAGGACGCCAGCCCCACCATCGATGTGACAGAGCCTGCGCTGATGACGAGAGTCCTTGCCACAGTCTCCGCAGGTCAGCGGCACTGGCACGAACATATGTCCGAGCCAATGCTCTGCCGAATCAGATGTCGTAATTCACCAGGAGCGACCGGCGCTGACCTGGCCAGACACGCCGGTCAGGGGCCGCCATGTCACATCGATGTCACAGGCTGCGGCGCGCCAGGGTTGGGCCCGTCAGCTGACCAGCCCAGCGATGAGGTTGATGCTGGTCGCCACGATCACGACGCCGAACACGTACGACAGCAGCGCGTGGTTGAGCACGGCGCGCCGGAACCGGCGATCGCGCAACGTCGTGTCCGACACCTGGTAGGTCATGCCGATAGTGAACGCCACGTAAGCGAAGTCCCGGTAGCTGGGCGGCTCGGACCCGTCGTCGCCGAACCCGATTCCGCCGATGGGCGAGCTGTAGAAGATGTCGGCGTAGCGCAGCGTGTAGACCGTGTTGAGGACAGTCCAGGACACCACGAGCGTGAACGTGGCCATGGCGATCAGGCCGACCCGAGCCGTGCCGCTCTCCCGGCCTGCCTGGCCGAGGGCGAAGGCGACCGCCAGGAGGCTGATGAGGCTCGCTCCCACCAGCAGCAGCCAGCTGGTGCTGCGCGTCTCGTCCTCCCGCGTGGCGAGGAGCGCCGTTTGATCCGGACCGGAGCGGATGATGACGGGCACGACGGCCAGCAAGAAGACGAGGGCGCTGGCGTCCCAACCCGCGATGAGCGCCAGCTCCCAGGTGGTGGGGCCGAGGAGCACGAGGAGCACGGTCAGGCCGATCGACCCCGCCACGACCAGTCGCCGCATCGCCGGTGCGTGCCAGCCGAGCCAACGGTGATACAGCGTGTTCGCAGGGACGGTGGCCATGCCCCCGTGGCCTATCTGATTCCGGCACCGGCGTCGAGACCGTCAGCCAACCGCAGAGCCTGACGATCACCGCACAGTTGGCCCGGCCGCCGGCGGCTCTGCCGCCGAGCGAGCCGGGCCTCTCCGCGCCCGGCGCCAGCCGGGCGCCTTGACCGAGTACAGAGAGTTCTCACCATCCAGCTGTGCGCGCGTGTTCTGGGGCACCCGCGGCGAGTCGTGGGTGCGAGCAGATCGCCGATTCTGTTCTCACCCCTCCAGAGAGAATCCCGAGGCGCAAGGGAGGAAGGGCCCAATCGTGAAGGCCGGGGCCCTTCCTCAACCGGTTCGGGCTACTGGCTCACCTCCCGGGTGACGATGTTGGCGGGATCGGTCGCGGTCGTGACGGTGAAGAACGGGAAGAAAGCAGACCCGTTCTGTCCGAGTCCGACGTAGTCGCCCAGGAAGAATCCTCGGGCCACGGGCGCCCTGCGGCTATCGAACGGGGCGTCGGTCACCGCGACCTCTTCATCCCAGCTCGCCGCCACCGAGCAGTCCTCGGATGCGGCGTGGCAGTGGGCGACGAACGCCTCGGTGGGGGTGGTCGCGCCGTCGTCGTCGGTGTTGCTCCGGAAGTCGTAGTAGGAAACACCCACGGTGCCGTCGTCCAGAACGTGGACCATCGGCGTGAACGCCTGCTCGTTCAGGTTGTTGGCCAGATCCGGCGTCTGGTTCACCTTGATCGGGGCCGACCAGGTTAGTCCCCCATCGAGGGACTGACTGAACGCGATGCTGGACCGGGGCCCGAACCGGCTGTCCTGCCACACCAGATACACCGCACCGGTGGTCCGATCGACGGCGATCTCGGCGTTGATGTCCCCGGTGCGGTGGCTAGCCACGACGCCTGCGGGCAACGGCGAATCCGGGTCGATCACGATCCCCCGGAAGAACCTGTCGACGATGGTCTCGTGCTTGTCCCAGGTCGCGCCGTGGTCCGAGGACCGGATCACGGCGATGTGCGTGCCTCGGGTGCCCTGGTCGTTCCTGGTCCCCCGGAGCAGCGTCATCACGTTGATCAGCTCGCCGTCGAACGCGTCGTTGTCGGGCAGCACGGCGATCTGGTTACCGATGGTCTGGGCGATGACCCCGGCCCTGAAGATCCTCCCGGCGGGCTCCCAGGTCTGGCCGCCGTCGGTGGTCCTGGCGAACAGCGGGTCGCCGGCGAAGGCGACGGAGTTCTCGAACGCCTGCTGGTTCCGGTTGCCGCTCGGTGGCGAAACGACCAGATCCCACACCGCGTACACGAAGTTGGAGTCGTTCGGGTCCGCGGTGATGGCGTTCTTGTCGTTGAACGCGTTCGGGCTCTCGTCGCGGTTGAGGGAGACCGGGTCCTCCCACGTCGCCCCGTGATCGGTCGAACGGGACACCAGCATGTCGTCGGGGTTCGTATCGAAGCCGCCGGGGGCGGTGTCGGTGGACAAGCTCATCAGGTACGCGGTGCCGTCCGGAGAGATCGCCACCCACGGGTCGGACGCCCGCTCGAAGTTCCCCCCGTTGGCCGCGGTTCCCCCGGTGCAGTTCGACGACTTGGTCAGCGCGTTGGTTGTCCAAGTCGCCCCGCCGTCGAGGCTGGTGGCGCTGACGTTGCCCTCCGATCCGCCGTTGTTCCACCGGTCCTGCTGCCAGGCCCCGATGATGACGTGCGGGTTCGACGGATCCACCATCACGTGGGGCTCGACCTCGCTGTTGACGAACTGGACAGCCGGTACGCCGCCAACATCGCGGAACCCGGTGTCACCTTCACAAGCAGCGATCGGACTGGCCCCGGACACAGTGACCAGCGGGCCCGTAGTGGACGGGTCAGCCGTGGCCGGAACCGAGCCGACCACGGCCAGAACAGCCACAGACGTACCTAGCGCGATGACCTTGCTTCTCGGGCGATGCATTCCAACCCCTCCTTACGGGAGCCGTGACATCGTCCGAAGCCCTGCCTAGGGCGGCGACGATGTTCGGCTAGCTGAGGTGACCGGCCACACGGGGCCGGCGGCTGAACCGCTCGACGAAGCTCCTGCCACGATGGAACGCTGGCGCGAGGACTCTGATCGCGCCAATGCGCCCGAGCAGAGGGTCGTGAGCCTCGTACATGTCGGCCATCCTCCTGCGGCTGCCCAGTTCCCCGAGCTCACCGAGCCGACGAGTACGGCCGTGGAGCCGACCACCGAAAGATTGTACCTGGAGAGCGGCACGCAGGATTCGGCAACGTGCCATGACGTAACAGATCGACGGATCGGAATCCAGTGCCCGGGGCACCGGGTGTCCCAGAATGCGCCCACATATTGACGTGAGACATGCCCCTGAGGTGCCGAAGGGTGTCACGCTCCCGGCGATCGGGGCGATGGCGGCGCGCTGTCGCGGGTCGGTTCCCCAGCGCAAGCAGGATCGACCGGCACCGGCGAAACGAAAGCCACCTTTGGCCTCAGCGCCGCCCCGACGTAGCAGAGCTGGCAACCGGCCATGGATCATCTCGCGGCAAGGACATCGTGTAGCCGTGAGACCGCCCGCTCGAACGGCGGGCTGACGAAGACGACAGCGCGGTGGACTCCCAGGTCCTCCAAGTGATCCAACTCGGCGCGGTTGGGCGGCGCCGAGACGGTCACCAGGAAGCTGGCCATGTCGCCGCCCGCATCGGCATGGGCAGACCGGGCCACGTCGAGGAGGGCCAGCAGGCCAGGCCCGCCGGGCAGGTTGACGCCATCGCCGACCGTGCCGGCCAGGGCGGCCATCTTGGGGCCGAAGCCGCCGACGACAATGGGTGGCGCAGGCTCGGGCTGCAAGAAGCCCTCGGCGCCCCCACGGTGCCCTCGCCACACCGCCCTCAACGTGGCGACCTGGTCGGCTACCGCCGCCCGCCGCCGAGCATCGCCAAGGACCACACGCCCCAGCGCCTCCTGCTCGAGGGCGTAGGGGGTGTCGCGTCCCCCGCCGGCGCCCATGCCGAGTAGCAGGCGCCCGCCGCTGAGCTCCTGAAGCGTGGCGGCCATGACCGCGAGCGTCCCTGCTGGCCGGTTCGCCACGTTGAGCACGAGCGGCCCCACCATGATGCGGGGAACAGTCGCAGCGATCGCAGTGAGCGTCGTCCAGCACTCGAGGACGCGGTCCCGCCCATGCACCGAGCCGGCCAGATGGTCGTAGAGCCACACGCCCCCGAAGCCGGCCCGCTCGGCCGCGGTGGCGCCGGCCAGGGCATCGTCGACGCGGACACCGAACGGGTCGAAGAGCAGGTCGATCTCCACGAGGCGAGCATGGCAGAGCCGACGGGACCGATCCCGCGCCCAGCAATTGGTGGCACCCCGCGGACCCACCATCGGAGCACCATCCCACCGTCACGTCGGAGCGGCTCGTGGGGGCACTGCGGGTCAGCCCGCTGTGAGCGACGGACCCGGGATCAGAGGCGCTACGCCGCCATGCCCGAGGTGCCTACGGGTCACGCTCCCGGCTTCGCCGGGCGATGGGAGCCTGTCCTTGTTCGGCATCAAGTTCGATGACGCACGCATCGCCCGGGTGCGGATCACGAGCGGCAACGTCGCCCCAGGGCCGGACGATGACAGGAAACACGACATCGTCGTCATGGATGACTTCATCTATGGCGAGCCAAGCGCCATGCCCTGATCGCCTTGCGTACATTCTGAGCCGCTCATGACCACGCTCGTGTGACGCTGCTCCGGCCGGGCGTCTGCGGGTGCCGGCAAGTTCCAGCGGTCGGGGTGGCCAAGTCACGCGCTGCCCTGGCACACATGCCGGGCGCACGAAACGCGGTCGCATACCGTTCACCAGCGAGCCACGTTGATCCCGTGCGGACCGGCGACGCCGCGAGACGTCGGGCACGCCGTCGTCGTCGGCACACAGATCGACGGCTCCGCTCCCGCCGCGCGCGCCAGAACAACGGTGGCATCGCACATCTGATCCGCGAGCGGAGCGCCGATTCAGTTGCGTCTTATGACCCGGCAACGTGTACCGACAGCTCATTGTCCGCGGACGGCATCTTGCGCCAGACCTATCAATAACCGACCCCACCCCCGGCGGCGCCACCGCCCATGGTGAGAGCGAGGATCACCACAGCCGCGACGACGACTGCGACAGAGACCCAGAGGATGGGAGCACGAAGAACTCGTTGCATGATGGTCGTCCTTGTCTTGAGAGTTGGCAATCCAGCCGGATCACCGTTTCACCCCTCGTACGGGCGCCTAGCGAGATTGGTTCGCGATCCGGCCTACCGGTGTGCATGGGTCGCCACGCGGATCATCGGAACCGAGCGGCCCCAGATGCCCAGTGAGGCCGGCGGGCACGGACCGCCCGCCGTTCCGCGGCACCGAACCCGTAGCGCCGATCGAAGCCTCTTTGTGTCAAGGGGCCGTTTCGGGGCGCGTCGGGGCAGCGCAGTGGGCGCGGGCGTAGCGTGGTGGTTGGGTTCGGGAGTGACTGTTCCGAAGTGCCGGTGTTCAGGGTTCAGCCGGCCACGCTGGATTGAAGAGTCGTCCCTGGTTGTCCTCCCGGACCCGTTGTCAGCGGCGGCCGATATCGACTTGGAGCTGGCGCCAGACGGCGTCGCTGATGCGACGCTTCAGAGCGCGCAGCGCCTCCTTCTTCGACTTCCCCTCGGCGATCTTGCGCTGGTAGTAGACCCGGCCCGGTGTGTCGTGGCGGACCTGGGTGACCGCGGCCAGGTGAAAGGCATGGTTCAGCTTGCGGTTGCCGCGGGGGTTGAGCCGGTGACGGCTGCGGGGCCCGCTGGAGGCTTCGATGGGGGCGGTGCCGTTGTAGGACGCGAACCGCGCCGGGGTCGGGAACCGGGCCGGGTCACCGACGTGACCCAGGATGAACCCCGCGACGATCGGGCCGACACCGTGCAGCTCGAGCAGCGACGTGCCCGACGCGGTGACGGCGTCGCTGACGCGGCGCTTGGCGGTGGCGACGTCGCGGTCGAGACGACGGACATCGGCCAGCAGCTCGAGGGCGAGCCGCTTGCGTTCGACCCCCGCGGCACCCTGCGGGCGGACGCTGCGCAGCAGCTTCCCGGCCCGTTCCGCACCGAGACGGCGAGGCGCGCCGCCGGCGATGAGCTCTCGCAGCGCCACATGCAGACGACAGGCCGCCTGGGTGCGCAATGCGACCAGATCGTCGTAGCGATCGATCACCATCCGGATCACCGCGGTATCGTCCTCCACCCGCACCGCCCGGAGCCCGCAGTGCCGCAACCCGGCGATGGCCGTGGCCAACGCGTCGTTGGGGTCGTTCTTGGCCGCCTTGGTCGAGCCCAGCAGCCGCACCCTCGCGGCCAACGTCGGAGGCACGTCGACGACCTGCTCACCGGATGCGAGGAGCTGCTGGGCCAGCAATTTGCCCAGCCCCGCAGCTGATTCGACCGCCCAGGTCCGTTGCGTGCCCAACGGTTCCACCCACGCCAACAGCCGCTGCACCTGACAGCGGTCAGCCACCAGTTGCACCCGGGCGAGCGGCTGCTCGTCCCGGTCGATCGCCACCGCCGTGTGAGTCGACTTGTGCGGGTCAACGCCGATGATCACCGTCATAGAAATCCCCTTCTCGTGAACGCGTGTGAGCGTCACGACGGGCACTCCTGATGAAGGTGCTGCTCGCCTCTTTCGAGCCACGCCGTGACCGAACCCTGGCCGGCGAGCGCTTCGTTCGGAAGCCAACCCGACACACGAGCAGCAGGCAGTTCGAGAGCCAGCCGACCAAGACCCGAGGACGCTACGAACACACGCTCAACGCCCAGCCATATCGAACCATCAGGCAGCTCTGTGCGGGTCTTCGCAGCTCGCGACGCGAGCGCGAACCTGGCGGGATGATCCACATCCGGGCGGTGAGCCCACCGGACACCACGCCGAGGCTGGTCGCGTCGTTAGAGCGCAACTCCGGTGTGTTGAACCTGATCGTCCTCCAGCGTGTGGTGCGAAACCCCGACGGGGACGCCGTGCAGTTCGACGTCATCAACGCGCAGGCCAACGAAGTCGTGCTCGAGTTGCGCACACTCGGTGTGGATCGCATCGGGTCGATCGTCATCGAAGACGTCGGCACAGAGCTGTCCGACCGGGTGACTTGGGTGCCATGGTCGTCGGCCCCCAGTACGCGGCCATCATCAGCGTCGCGCTCGGGATCAACACGAACGATCGCGGACGGGTCCGCTCCGGCTCGGGGGCCCTCTTCTTTGGCTTTCTCCTCGCAATCGTTGCGACGTTCGTCTTCGGCCTAGTAGTCCGCGCCTTTGGTTGGGTCCCGGACGCGTTCAGCCTTGGCGTCCGGCCGGTATCGGACCTGATCGACAGCCCGAACGTCTTTCCGTCGTGGTGGCCACGCTGGCCGGAGTCGTCGGTGTCGTGTCGCTCGTCGAGGCCCGCACCGGGGCCCTCATTGGCGTGTTCATCTCGGTCACCACGATCCCGGCGGCAGCGGACATCGGCGTGTCGTGTGCGTTCGAGAACTGGAGTAAAGCACGCGGCTCGCTCACTCAGCTGCTGTTGAACGTGGCGATCTTGATCGCGGTAAGCGCAGCAGGCCTCGTCGTGCAGCAGCGTCTCTGGCGGCGCGTCGGCAGAAGAGCAACCAAAGATAGCCCGCAGGCTTAGACGGTCATCCGTGCACGTCGCTGACCTCGCCCGACGAGCGACGGTCTCTTCGGCGTGATCACAACGCCACGCAGAATGCCCTGATGGTTCAGTAGCTGCCAGGCGCTTCTGGCGTCCGGCAGCCTGGCGGTCGGTCTCGAGAATGCCCTTTCCGCCTTCGGGTTGGCCTTTGAACGAAGTGGCTGGCTGCTGGGTTCTCGTCGTGGTGTGGCTCGAAACAGGCGCAGGGCAATCGATGCTGTCTTCGGCCCCAAGGAGGGCGCCGGCCATGTCACAGGAAGGCGCTTGAGGCCCCTTGGGGCCCGAAGACGATGAGAGCTATTTGCCCAGGTCAGGCTACATCACACGAACACCTGTCCGGGTTACAAGACCGCCGGATCAGATGTCGTAATTCTCCGGGACTCACGGGCCGTGACCTGGGCAGGAGGGCCTCGGCGGTCCTGGCATGTCACATCGATGTCACAGCACGATTCCTTGGGTGCTGCAGGCGTCCCTGATGGCAGCTGGCTGAGAGGATGAGCGGATGGACATCGCATCGGTGTTGTCGGCAGCAGCGGCCTCGACGGCCGCGGTTCTCGCGGGCATCAACCTCATCGTCTCTGGCCGGAGGGAAGACCGACGCTACGCCCGCGACGTTGCGACTGAAGCGCTGGTGACTTACATGCATGCGAGCTTTGAAATCGGGGTCGCATGCCGCGAGATCGTCAAGATTCGGGGCGAGGGCGGTCCGGACGAGCGTCAGGAACACGAGCGACGGATCGAGGACGCTCACGACACGCAGATGCAGAACCTGACTCGCCTTCGGCTTCTGTCGACGCGGCAGGTTGTCGAGGCCGCTCAGCGGATGCACGAGCTGGGGGACGAGATCACCGAGCTGTCACTCGGTGACGGCGATGCCGAGGCGATCAGGCGGGTGAAGGAACGGCTCGACTCGGCGAGGACTGAGATGGTCATCGCGTCGAGGCGAGCGATCGATGTTCCGGATCCGACCGGTACGTCGCTGGCATTCTCGTGATTGAACTCTGAGCCTGAGGGCCCGGCCGCCGGCGGCTCTGCCGTCGAGCGAGCCGGGCCGCTTCGCGCCCGGCGTTAGCCGGGCGCCTTGACCGAGTACAGAGATTCCTCACCACTGGACCAGCACCACGCCGGACGTCGCCCTTGACCGAGTACAGAGATTCCTCACCACTGGACCAGCACCACGCCGGACGTCGCCCTTGACCGAGTACAGAGATTCCTCACCACTGGACCAGCACCACGCCGGACGTCGCCCTTGTCAGGGGGCTGATGCAGTCGGCCTGATGCTCGGTCCGCGTCGCAACCGATGGACATTTCCGAAGACCGCACGCATGAGGAGGTTGGGGCGTCAGCCGGGCCGATCAGAGTGTGAACGTGAACCGAGCAACGACGGGGCCCCACTTCCGATACGGCTCGAGGTCGTTCAGGGTCGTTATGCCGAGCGTTCGCCTCAGACATGGAGTGACCCGGAGAGAGGGTTTGAGGGTGTCCAGGACGTCCACGAAGTCGGGCCAGGATTGTGCAGATGACTCCTCAAGTTCGATGAGCACCCGATCCGCCTCGGTCGGGTGGCCGGCTGCCACGGCGAGCAGTGTCAGGACGGCCTGATGTTGTCCGGGGTTGTCCGGCGTGCCAAGCAATCGCGAGCCGGCTGTGACGTACTGGGTGCTGCGGAGCAGCCGGTAGGTGTTCATGAGACGCTTGGCAGCGCGGGGGGTGGCGACGAGGGGGCCGAGTAGCGCTGCGAACGAGACTTCGGCGGGCGTGAGATCGATGGAGCGCACCGTTGCCCCATCCGAGCCGTCAAGTTGCACTCCTAGCACGTCACCACCCTCACGATCCTCGTGCTGGGTTGGCGTGGACGCGGCTGAGCCCGCCTCGACGTTAAGGAGCCCTCGGGTGGGTGACCGTAGGGTCGTTGAACCTACGCTCGTCGTGCTAGACGGCGTCTCGGATGTAGCGCGCTTGATTGCGGCAGACTCGAGGTTCGGGGCGAGGCTTGCGATGAGGTCTGCGAATCCCGACTCCTGCATGCTGGGCACACTGAATGGGATTTGGAAGATCTTCTCGAGGTATTCGATTGGCATCGACTCGAGGTCGGTGTCATCGCGCGCGCCGAGGATCTGGCGATAGGTGTGGCGAAGGCTTCGCTTAAGCCAGCGGGGATCGACCCCGACTACGACGACGAACAACGGTAGAGCGAGGAGCAGGTGGACCGCTTGCAGGACTTCGAGCACCTTCGCGGGAGGACACCTATCGAGGTCGTCGACGTAGAGGATGACGCGGTCGTAGTGCATAAGCGTGGAGTCGCGATCCTCTGCGGTCCGATATGCTCGCAATCGTTGGTCGAGTATGCGAAAGTCGCGATAGAGCATGCCGACGATACCCTGATGTCGTTGATAGCCTGCTGCGCGATCAACCAGGAAGTCGTATAGCTTGCGGCCGACTGACAACGAGGTCGCGGCGGCGGCGGTCGCGGCGATGCGTTCGTCGAGGCCAGCGATTGCAGTCGTTGTCCTGGCGATTTCCTCGTCTTTGGCGATGAGCCTTATCTCGAGCCGCTTCTCTTCGCGTGTGCGCTGCGTTCGTAGCATTGCTTCCCTGCGGGCCGCGGTGGCGATCGCGGTTTCGACGAGCCCCAGTAGTTTGTTGACCCCGCTAGCGCCGATAGTTACGAGTCGCGCTAGCAGCGCTACGACGCCGGAAATAGCAGTCACCACTGTGATGATCGACGCCACTGAACTGACCTCCGTCCACGAGACGCCTTTGATGAGGAGCGCGGTAGCGGCTGCGGTGAGGACGACGAAGGCGCCCATGAGTGACACCACGAGCCGCGGCCTGCCTGTCTCGCGCCACACGGCGGTCACGTAGCCTCCCGTCGTTCGCAGCTGTGTCGTAAGCATTGGAAGTTCTTCTACGACAGGCTGGAAACCGAGCCGCTCGGCGAGGGCTTGGATGTGCTGCCGCACTTCGGGATCGGCCATCAGAGCGCCCGCGACGTCCGTCAGTTTCGCACCGGCGACGATCACTTCTCGAGCGCACGCTGCTTTGGAACGCGCCGACTCCAGCTTCTTCCGGTCCTCCTCGAGCTGCTTCTGCTCGGCGTCGAGGGCCGACCGAGCAGCGCGATAAGTCTCCAAGCGCTCGAGCAGCTCCGCACGTTCGTCGCGATGCTGGTCGCCGTGTTGCTCCAGCCAGGTCCTGTACTCCGCTGGGTCCACGGGCTCTGGGTCGACGATGCGCTCGAAGATCTCTACGGCGAGGCTCGCCCAAAGGCTCGTGTCTGCGTAGTGCCACGCGTTGAACCGGATCTGAAGCACCCGCACACCGTCGGGTCGACCGCTGGTGCGGCTGCTTATGCGTGACCGCATTCGTTCCATGAAAAAGCTCTTGCCGGATCCCCATGGACCGAACAGCCCGACGGCGAGCGGAGGCACTACGTCCGGGTTGACTAGGACATCGCATAGCGCGTTCACCTCCCCGTCGATGCCCAACTGATCCTCGCCTTGCGCGTGATCGCTTGCATATCCATGCTCGAAGCGGACGGCCTGGAGCAGAACCCGCAGGTCCGACTCCGGCGGGAGCTCGTCGAGGTCGAGGCTGACAAGCAGTCGAAGCCAGACCCCCGCCTCGTCGAGTGACCTACGCAGCGAGCTGTTGATCGCGCCAAGACCAGCGATAATTCGGTCGCCATCGCTTGTCGGACCACCGAAGAGCCGGTCAACTGACGCCTGTAACACGCTGCGGTCAACAGGCGGTCCTTCTGCTGGAACAGCACTCAGCGCCTCGCGGAGACCGTCGACTCGCGAGCCACGGCTCGCGACCTCGCGAGCGAGGGCTACGACAGTCAGGGCTGCGGAGCCCGTGTTCAGCAGCGAAATGAGGGTCTCCCGCGCGAGTCCGTAGTCAAAGTTGAGTTCGCTGAGTCGCTGGTGAAGGAGTCCCGTGGTGGTCCGCTTGCCGGCGTCGACGATCGCAACGGCGATGTCCGCGAGGTTTATGGCTCGACGTTCACCGTGCCGGTCAAGGTAGGACCCGAGCGCATCGACGAAATCTGGATGGATCGGGCCCGGGTTGTTGATCGCGCTCGTAGAGTCGGGTGTTGCCGCCGAAAGCACCGTACGGAGATCTTCCTCGCGCAGCCCCGCTAACTCGAGGCCGTCGCGAATGCCGGCGTCGAAACGTATTAGCGCCAGCAGTGCGGTCGAGCGTGTGAGCAACTCGGTGTTGGAAACCCCATCCTGGAATCGCTGTTGTTGGAGGCTGCCCGCCACGCGAGCGAACTCACCGACTCGGACATCAACGGTCCCCCCGGCCGCCCGGACGACGTCCTCAATTGACGGCAATAGGCCACCCGTGACGGTAACCTCGTACTGGTTGGCGCCTGCGCTTGCTCCCGGCATGCGTCGGTGAGCGAATGCCTCCGTCGTCGATCGAATGGCGACGACGATCCGTCTGGTGGTTAGCGCATCTAGTGGCCGGTGGTGACGAATCTGAACCGTGCCGAGCAGGCTGTTTGGTGACTGCCTGGGGCCAGGGTTGAGTCCAGACACCGGTTGGTAGTCGCCGGCACCGAAGGAAAGCTCTGAATACTTGCCTGCACCGAAGGGCCGCTGAGCGGACTGGATCGTCATCAATATACGACCCACTTCGTCCGACATCGAGGTCTCCAACTCGGCGTGGTGCGCCGTGACGGCGGCGAGGGCTTCCTCGATGGTCGGGTATCCCCCTGCCCATATTGGCCAGGCGATGACTACCTTGAATACGTCATCCTCCGCCGCGGCTGTCGACATCTCGCCTCCTTCATGATCGCCGAACGGGCCCCAGAGCTAGCGAGCCCATTCGCGTGGGCACCAGCCTCGCGCCGACCGTGATCTGGTGCACCTGGACGAGGACCCCGTAGATACCCGAGGATGTCGGATCAGCTTTGTCAGCCCGGTGCCCTTCGCGGTCGTCCTCGGGGTCGGTGCGGCGGCCGGAGGCGCCGGCGCGGAAAGTGGTGCCCTGGGAGCACGACCAGGTGCTCGCCGTCCGCCAGGCGCTCCCCGAGCGGTACCAGGTGATCGCGATGTTGGGTGCCGGGCTCGGACTGAGACAGGGCGAAGCGTTCGGGTTGTCGCCCGACGACATCGACTGGCTGCGGGCGACGGTATAAGTGCGGCGGCAGTGAAGCTCATCGGCTACCGGCAGATCTTCGGGCCGCCCGAGAGCGGCAAGGAGCGTGAGGCCCCGCTGCCGGAGTCGGTGGAGGACTGGCTGGCGGCCGACCTGGCGAAGTGGCCGGCGCGGCCCGTGACCCTGCCCTGGCGCACCCTTGACCGCCCGCCGACGACGGTCAACCTGATGGCGACGACCCGGGAACGGACGGCGGTCGGCCGGAACTACTTCAACACCAGCATTTGGAAGCCCGCGCTCAAGAAGGCCGGTGTGCGGCTCACCCCCGAGAACGGGACGCACGCGCTCCGGCACTTCTACGCCAGCGCGCTGCTGGACGGCGGGGAGAGCATTCGGGCCGTGTCGGAGTACCTCGGGCACGCCGATCCGGGCTTCACGTTGCGCGTGTACACGCATCTGATGCCGTCGTCGGCAGAGCGCACACGCAGGGCAATCGATGCTGTCTTCGGCCCCAAGGAGGCCGTCGGCCATGTCACAGATATGTCACAGGAAGGCGCTTGAGGCCCCTTGGGGCCGGAAGACGATGAGAGCTAGAAGCCCTGGTCAGACGGCATCACACGAACAGATGTCCGGGTCAGAAAACCGCCGGATCAGATGTCGTAATACAGAGCGAACTCCCAAGGGTGGGGGCGGAGGCGCATCTCGTCGACCTCGTGGACGCGCTTGTACGCCACCCAGGTGTCGATGAGGTCGTCGGTGAAGACGCCGCCGACCTTGAGGAAGTCGTTGTCGGCCTCCAGGGCGTCCAGCACTGCGTCCAGCGATCCGGGGACCTGGGGGACCTGGGCCAGCTCCTCGGGCGGTA
>Ga0209382_10007333_pt1 | contig 14086 bp, 12 predicted proteins | sample SoiMetdeltSBSDD5_FD_187599 | JGI IMG/M metagenome (GOLD analysis project Ga0209382, IMG submission 187599) | Bulk soil microbial communities from a Populus tree surrounding site in Tennessee, USA - Soil MetaG P. deltoides SBSDD5 (SPAdes) (version 2) | ecosystem: Environmental > Terrestrial >... | reverse complement strand
GGAGACGACGCGGACGGCGACTACGGCTCCGCAACGGATTGGCGGAGCCGTGGCAGATAGCTCAGGTGGCTTCCAGGTTCTGCCCGAGAACCTGACCGCGCACGCGGGCAGCGTCGACAACGCGGCGGCGGCGTTCGATCAGGCGGCGGACGCGGGACTGCACGTGCTGCTGAGTCCGCTCGCGTACGGCCTGTTGTGCCAGGTCCTGCCGACGTTGCTCAACCCGTTCCAGGGACTGACCGTCTCCGCGATCAAAGACGAGGCGAACACGCTCCGGTCGGTCTCCGAACTCGTGCGCGAGGTCGCGCTGCGCTACCAGAACCACGACGAGACGGTCGACAAGATGTTCGCCGACCTCGCTGCCGACGGTGGGCTCCGGCGATGAGCGTCATGCCCAACCCCCTCATCGCGGAGCGGGTCGACTCGACGCAGTGGTTCAGTGGGATCTTCATCATCGAGGACCTGGACACCATCGAGCACGGCATAAAGACCGGCAGCTGGGTGGAGATCGGCCTCGGCGGACTCGCCGGCACCCTGGACGCGATCAGCGCGATCGCCAACCCACTCGAGGCGGTTGTCTCCTGGGGCGTCGCGTGGTTGATCGAGCATTTCGAGCCGCTCTCCGACGCGCTCGAGGTGCTCGCCGGCGACGCCGATCAGATCATGGCCTTCGCGCAGACCTGGGAGAACATCGCCAACGCGATGAAGTCCGCCGGCGAGAACCTGCGCGCCGCCATCGATCGCGAGACCCTCGACTGGACCGGTACCGCCGCCCAGGCGTACCGCGACCACATGAACGAGGAATTCGGCGCGATGCAGGGCCTCATCAAGGTCGCGTCGGTGCTCGGTACCGTGGTCAAGGGCGCCGGGGTGCTGGTGTCCGTCGTGCGCCAGATGGTCCGCGACCTGGTCGCCCAGGCCGTCGGTGCGGTGGCCGGGGAACTGCCGATGATCCTGGCCGAGGAGGGGCTGACGCTGGGACTCGCCACCCCGGTCGTCATCGCGCAGGTCGCGGCCCTCATCGCCAAGTGGATCGCCCGGATCAAGGTACTGCTGCACGGACTGATCAAGAGCATCCGCAACCTCGTCCCGATCCTGCGCCACCTCGATGAAGTGATCAAGGCGCTGGTGCAGCTCATCAAGCGGCTCACCCGGAGCGGCACGCACGGACCGCACGGACCCCATGCGGGACCCCGGGCGCCCCGGCAACGGCGCCTCACCACGCAAGAGGTCGAGGAGATCGTCCGGCACATCGACGAGGCCCCGACGCCGCAGCCGGGCCATCCGCAGCCGGGTGGCCACGGATCTCGCGCCATAGCGGGCGAGCAGGGCATGGGCTTCCACTACAGCCAGGAGAAGGGCTGGGCGTTCCTCGACGGTCCCAGCGGCTCCGGCGGCGGCCACCCGTGGAACGCCGGCGGTCCGGACGGGTTTGCGTTCAAGACCGAGGGCCCGTTCGAGATGCATATCCTGGACAACAAGTCGTACGCGACTCCCGGCAACGTGCGTGAGGCATCGGCGTTGACCGACACCCTCGCGAACAGCGTGCACCAGCGGCACGCCCAGGCGATGGACCCCGCGATGAACGACGTGCCGCGCATCAACGAGGTGCGCAAGGCCCTCGCGGACACGGAGACGGCGCTGCGCAACGGCACGCCGCTACCGCCCGAGGTTCACCTGGTCGTCACCAACGAGGGTGGTCGGGCCAGCGGCATCACGCAGAACCTCGCCAACCAGGGCGTCGAGTTCCGCGACATCCAGACCCCGCCTCAGGCGCCGCCGCCGCCACCGGCACCACCGGCACCACCGGGCCAGATCCCGCGGGTCGCGCCACCCCCGGCCCGCGACGACGCGAGGCAATGACTCAGGCGTATACCTCCACCTCGTAGATGCGCGCGGCGTTGTCGGTCGTCTGGGTCGGCACGAGCACGTTGAGGCGTACGAACCGGGCCGACATCGACACCGTGTGGTTCGTGACGCTGGCGGTGTTGCCGCGAACCTGGGCGATCGTCGTCCACGTCGTTCCGTTGCCCGACACCTGCAGGTCGAAGTCGCGGGTGTTCCACGACGTCGTCTCCCCACCGGCTCCGGCGTGCCGCACCGTCACCGTCTGAACCGAGAACGACGATCCCAGGTCCACCTGCCAGAACTTCGTCACGCCGAGGGAACACCACTTGTCGGAGGTACCGCCGGAGACGCTGCCGTTGACCGCCTTTGCCGGACCCTCGTTGGCATTGCACGACGAGTCGGCGGTGGCGGGCTTGTTCAACGCCACGTTGACCGGGCCACCGCCTCCGCCGCCGTACACCTCGAACTCGTAGATGCGGGCGGCGCCGTTGCCGTCGTTGGCCGGCGTGGTGATGTTCAGCCGCACGTACCTGGCCGAGACCGCCGAGATCGGATGGAACGTGCGGCTGGTCCGGTTGCCCGACACCGACGCCCGGGTCGTGAAGGTGACGTTGTCGGTGCTCGTCTGGATGGTGAACGCACCGGTGTTCCAGGCGCTCGTCTCACCGCCGAGGGCGGCGTGTTTGACCACAAAGGACGATACGTTCTGCGCCGAGCCGAGGTCCACCGTGAGGGTCTTGGTACCGGCCGCGGTCGAGCACCACTTGCTGTTGTTCGACAGGCTTCCGTCGACCGCACGCGCAGCGACCTCCGAACCACACGCGGCCGAGGCGGTAACCGGCCGGTTCAGCGCGAGGTTGGTGCCGAGGTTCGGCGCCGCGGGCGGCGGCGTGAACCCGTCGTTGAACGACGGCGGGACGTCCGCGGGCGCGGTGCCCCACGACGATGGAGAAGCGCCCATCGTGTACGACAGCGTCGCACCGCCGGCGATGTCGGGGTACCGCAGCCAGGTTCGCTGAGTCGACGCACCGTTCAAGGAGAAGCTCTGCACGTACTGCGCAGGGGTGCCGGTCGCGTTGATCTGGATGTCGCCCACCGGCCGGTCGATGAGGATCGAGGGGAAGAGCGGGCCGTGCAACGCGAGCGTGTCCGCGCCGGGGGTCGGCGGGTACATGCCCATGGCGGACCACACGTACCAGGCGGAGGTGGCGCCGAGGTCGTCGTTGCCGGGCAGCCCGCCAGGTCCGGTGGTGAACGACTCGGTCATCACCCGGCGCACCGCGGCGCTGGTACCGGCGGGCTTGGCGGCGAAGTGGTACGCCCACGGCACCCCGTGTTCCGGTTCGTTGCCGATGTAGAAGAACGGCTGCGAGAGCCCGCCGTTGAGTTGGGTGAAGTGGTGGTCCAGCCGCTGTACCGCGGTCGGCGCGCCGCCCATCATGCTGATGAGCGAGGCGAAGTTGTACGTGACCATCCAGGTGTACTGCGACGCGTTTCCCTCGGTGTACCCGGACGGGCTGGCCGGTACCAGTGGCCAGGGCCACGTGCCGTCGCTGTTGCGGTCGTGGATGTACTGCGACTCGGTGTTGAAGACGTTGCGCCACCACTGGGCGCGGGTGATGTACGTGTTGTACATCGTCGTGTTGCCCAGCGCCTGCGCGAACCGCGCGATCGCGAAGTCCGACGCGGAGTACTCCAGCGAGTCCGACGGATCCTCGTGGATGTAGTTGCGTTGCACGTAGCCGCTCTGCCGGCCGCGGATCGGGCTGCCCTGCGCGGTACCGCCGTTGGACGACGCGTTCATCAGATTCAGCGCGGCGGCGGTGTCGAAGCCTCGGGTACCGAACGCGTACATGCTCGACACGATGATCGGGCCAGGATCGCCGGTCATCACGAAGTGCTCGTTGTGGTTGTGCGACCACTTCGGCAGCAGGCCGCCCTGCTGCCCGTCGAGCACCATCGACTTGGCGATGTCGGATGCCTCGTTCGGTGCGATCAGCGCGATCAGCCCGCCCCACGAGCGGTAGATGTCCCAGCCGGAGTAGTTCTGGTACACGGTGTGGCTGGCTGTGTGGACCGCGTTGTCGAAGCCGCGGTACTGCCCGTTCACGTCGCTGGCGATGTTCGGGTTCACGAGCACGTGGTACAGCGCGGTGTAGAACTTCTGCAGGTCCGATGTGGACCCGCCGGTCGCCTGTACCCGGTTCAGGACGGTGTTCCACTCGGTGTTGGCCGCGGCGCGGACACCGGCGAAGTCGAACCCGCTCTGCTCGCCGGACAGGTTGGCCGCGGCACCGGACGAGGACACGAACGAGATGCCGACCTTGACCTGGACAACTGGATTCGAGGTGGTGTCGAAGGTCAGCCAGCCGCCCGAGTTGACGCCGCTGGTACTCGTCGATCCACTGGAGACGGTGCCGCCGAGCCAGGTGCCCACATTGGACGGTGCCCGGTCGAAGTCCATCCGGAAGAAGATCTGGTACGTCTTCGACGAGCCGCAGAAGCCGCCGCCGGTGAAGGTACCGGTGACCGTGCTGCCGCTGATGGACAGCGAGCCGCTGCGGTTGCCGGTGGCGCTGCGGCTGGTGTTGATCAGCACCCGCGCGGAAGTCGACGACGGGTACGTCAGCCGCATGATGCCGGTGCGCCGGGTGGCTGATAGCTCGACGCGCGTGTTCCCGTACGTCGATAGGACCGTCGTGTAGTAACCCGGCTGCGCGACCTCCTGGCTCTTGGTGTGCGTGGCCTGGTAGCTGGTCCAACTCGTGCCGGGTGACGCGCCGATGGCGCCGGTGATCGGCAGGATCCCGATGTCCTCGTTGTTCGGGCAGCCGGCGCCGTTGAAGTGGGTGAGGCTGAACTCCTGGATCGCGGTGTCGCTGAACCGGTAGCCGGACGGCGACGCGGTCGGGGTGTCGGGGCTGAACTGCACCATGCCGAACGGCAGCACCGGCCCGGGGACCGTACTGCCGCCGGCGCCACCCGGCACCGGGTTCGGTGAGGTGCTGTCGTCGGTACCGATGAACGGGTTGACGTGCGGGGTGAGGTCCAGAACTACGGCGTGCGCTGGGGAAGCGGCCGCGATGCTCAGACCGGCGGTGACGGCAGAGACGGCGGCGAGCGTGACCAGGCGGCGGGAGAGCGGAGACATGCCAGCTCCTTCGGCAGACCCAAAATAGAAAGGAGTCTTGACAGATAGAAAGCTACCAACCTCTGCGAACCGAGGGAAGACAGCACGCGGCCCCGGCCCCTCCCGCCGGAGCCGGGGTCGCGTCTCGTGGGGCCGGTTGGGGAGAGGGGAACCGGCCCGTGGCCTCCACGGCCACGCCTTTCCATACCCGCGCTCGCCACCGCGAAACGCGTTTGGGGTGTTTCGACTACGACACGCCGCGTAGGCGTTGTGACGGGGTTCACGCGATCGGTACCGTCCTGCTACTGCCCGGTAACCCCCACCCGGAGGCGTCCATGAGACTTGCCCGGCGCACGCTCGTCCCCGCTCTCGTGCTGCTGAGCGTCGGACTGCTGGCCAACCCAGCCGCAGCCGACGCCGGCCCGCCGCCCAACTCGATCGCCAGCATGGGCGACTCGATCACCCGCGGCTTCAACGCCTGCGGCTTCTACGTCGACTGCCCGTCGCGGTCGTTCTCCACCGGCACGACGACGTCGGTGAGCAGCCACTACTCGCGCATCCTCGCGATCAACCCGGCGATCAGTGGGCACAACTTCAACCTCGCCCGGTCCGGTGCCCGGGCCGACGACATGCCCGGCCAGGCGCAGGCTGTGGTCAGCAGCGGCGCGCAGTACGTGACGATGCTGATCGGCGCGAACGACGCCTGTACGAGCAGCGAGGCCACGATGACGCCGGTGGCCACGTTCCGCGGCCACATCGACTCCGCGCTCGCCACCCTGAACGCCGGCCTGCCCAACGCGAAGGTCCTCGTGATCAGCATCCCGGACATCCGTCGGCTCTGGGAGATCGGCCGCAACAACTCGACCGCGCGGTTCTTCTGGTCCCTCGGCGGCATCTGCCAGTCGATGCTCGCCAACCCGACCTCGACCGCGCAGGCCGACGTCGACCGGCGCGCGCGGGTGCGGCAGCGCGTGATCGACTTCAACGCGCAGCTCGCCGGGGCCTGTGCGGCGTACGGCGCCAATTGCGTGTTCGACAACAACACCGTGTTCAATTTCCCGTTCACGCTCTCGCACGTGTCCGGCTGGGACTACTTCCACCCGAACACCACGGGTCAGGCGATGCTGGCCAGCTCGACATACGCGGCGGGCTTCGGCTGGTAGCCGCACAGCCCGGACAGCCCCGGGCCTGGTGGCGCCTGGACCGAGGAGCGTAGCGACGAGGGAAGGCGGCGCCTTGGGGGCCCGGGGCTCGTGCCGGCGGAGGCCGGCGCCAGAATTGCAGCATGACGGACGCCCCACTAGCCACTGACGAGGTGGTCGACCTCTGCCGCGACCTGATCCGCATCGACACCACCAATACCGGTGACCTGGACACCGCCGTCGGCGAGCGAGTCGCTGCGGAGTACGTAGCCGAGAAGCTCGCCGACGTCGGTCTGGGGAGCACGATCATCGAGTCGGCGCCCGGGCGCGCGAGTCTGGTGGCTCGGTTCCCCGGTACCGAGTCCGGGCGCAGTCCGCTGGTCGTGCACGGCCACCTCGACGTCGTACCGGCCGATGCCAGCGAGTGGTCGGTGCACCCGTTCTCCGGTGAGCTGCGCGACGGCTACCTGTGGGGCCGCGGGGCCGTCGACATGAAGGACTTCGACGCGATGGTGCTGGCGCTGGTGCGGCAGTGGCGGCGTACCGGTGTCGCACCGCGTCGTGACCTGGTGCTGGTGTTCACCGCCGACGAGGAGGCGGGCGGCGACTACGGCGCCCACTACCTGGTCGAGCACCACGCCGACCTGTTCGAGGGGTGCACCGACGCGATCGGAGAGGTCGGCGGCTTCTCCTACACGGTCAGCGACGACCTGCGTCTCTACCTCATCGAGACCGCGGAGAAGGGCATCGACTGGCTACGGCTGCACGCCCGCGGGCGGCCGGGGCACGGCTCGATGCTGCACGACGACAACGCGGTCACCGCGCTGGCCGAGGCCGTGGCGCGGGTCGGGCGCCACCGCTTCCCGGTCACGGTCACTCCGACGGTACGGGCGTTCCTGCTCGAGATCGGCGAGCTGCTCGGCATCGACCTGGACCCCGACGACCCGGAGCCCGCGATCGCCAAGCTGGGACCGGTCGCCAACATGATCGGCGCGACGATCCGCAACACCGCCAACCCCACCCGACTGGCCGCGGGATACAAGGACAACGTGGTACCGAGCCGGGCCAGCGCCACCATCGACTGCCGGACCCTGCCCGGGCAGAGCGAGATCTTCGAGGCCCAGCTGCAGGAGCTGGTCGGCCCGGACATCACGATCGAGTACGTGCATCGCCAGCCAGCGCTCGAGGTGCCGTTCGAGGGGGAGCTTGTCGACGCGATGGCCGCGGCGATCCGCGCCGAGGACACCGCGGCGCGACCGGTGCCGTACATGCTCTCCGGCGGTACCGACGGTAAGGCTCTGAACCGCCTCGGTATACGGCATTTCGGCTTCTCGCCATTGAAGCTGCCGGCCGACCTGAACTTCGGCGCGCTGTTCCATGGCATTGACGAGCGGGTGCCCGTCGAGGGACTACAGTTCGGCGTGCGGGTGCTCGACAGGTTCCTACGTCATTGCTGAAGGGACATACACCATGACGGACCGGCATGCGGAGCTGGATGCCGCGCTGGAGCGGGTCATCGGCGCCGCCCGGGACCACCTCGCCGCGGTCAAGGCAGCCGACGGGCGGGTCGAGGACAACGGGGTTTGGCGCGCGTACGTCGCGCTCAACAACGCCTCGTACGAATACGACGAGCTGTTGCTCGACGTGTTCGGCGAGGTCACACCATGGGACGTGGAAGCCATCGACCCGGACGAGGCCGACCGCCAGGTCGATCTGAGCCTGCCCGGGGACGAGGTGAGCGCGGACGACCCGTACCCGCATGTCGTGTCGGTACGGCAGCGGCGTGACTACCGGGTGCCGAGCGTGTCGGCGCTGCTGCGCACGGCGGACCTGGCTCGGGCGGACGCGGCGCAGGTCGCCGGCCCGGTCGAGGACGACGAACCGGTCGAACCGGTGACAACCGTCGGCGAGGCGGTGCTCGAACTGCTGCAGACCGGTGACGGCTCACTCAGCTCGCTCGATGTACCGCAGCTCGAGCCGCTGGACGGGCTGGTCACCGTGGTCGAGGTGAGCGAGGCGCTCGACCTCGAGGCATACGCGGAGACCGACGGTTCGGCCCCGTTCCAGCTCGCCGCGGGGGACCGGCTCGTGGGCCGGCTGGACGAGCACCCGTACACCGAGGATGTCGACGAGCTGGACGACGAGGAGGGCGAGTACGACGAACTCGACTCCGACTCCGAGGAGGACGAGGAGCTCGACGACACCAACCAGGAGACCGACCAGCGGGAGGTCTCGAGGTAGCCGGCTAGGCTGTGCTGACCAAGGCGCCTGGACCTTCGGTCGGCGCAGATCCGGCCCGAGGAAAACTAATACGAAAGGCCGGGTAGCAGCGGCTCGGAGCGCTGCGGGCGCCGCAGCACTACCTGGCGGGTGCCGTCCCGGAACAGCTTTACCCGGGCTAGCTCCCAGCCGCTGAACTCGGCCTGGATCGTCAGCTGCGCCGCGGCGGTCATGCGGTCGACATTCGGTGGTAACCGCAGCGGCGCGTACTCGTAGTCCATTGGTTCATCCTGCTCGCCCGCAGGGAGTTTGTCAGCCCGCGGAAGGAGGTACGTGCGATGCGGCTAGGACTGAGTCTCGGCTACCAGACCGCCTGGACCACGCCGGCCGACCACCTCGCGTTCGCGCAGGAGGCGGACCGGCTCGGGTACTCGGTCGTCTGGGCGGCGGAGGCGTACGGCTCGGACACCGTGACGGTGCTGGCCTGGATCGCCGGCCAGACCGAGCGCATCGACCTCGGCAGCGGAATCATGCAGATTCCGGCGCGTACCCCGGCGATGACCGCGATGACCGCCGCGACGCTCGACGCGCTGTCCGGCGGCCGGTTCCGGCTCGGCCTCGGCGTCTCGGGCCCGCAGGTGTCCGAAGGCTGGCACGGTGTCCGGTTCGGTGAGCCGCTCGCGCGTACCCGGGAGTACGTCGACATCGTGCGCATGGCGATCGCCCGACAGACGGTGGCGTACGACGGCCGGTTCTACCGGTTACCGCTGCCCGACGGCCCCGGCAAGGCGCTCAAGCTCGGCTTCCACCCGCCCCGCGAGCGCATCCCCATCTACCTGGCCGCGGTAGGCCCGAAGAACCTCGAGCTGGCCGGCGAGATCGCCGACGGCTGGCTCGCGGTGTTCTTCGCCCCGGAATTCGCGGGGGAGCTGCTGGCACCGCTGCGGATCAGTCGCGGCGAATCGCTCGACGGGTTCGACATCGTGCCGTCCGTGCCGCTGGTGGTCGGCGACGACGTGGCCGGCTGTGCGGAGCTGGTCCGCTGGTACGCCGCCCTTTACATCGGCGGGATGGGCAGCCGGGAGAAGAACTTCTACAACCAGCTGGCCGTCCGGATGGGGTACGGCGACGCGGCCCGCGAGGTGCAGGACCTCTACCTGGCCAAGCAGCACCGGGACGCGGCTGCCGCGGTACCGCTGGACTTCGTCGACCGGACGTCGCTGCTCGGGCCGAAGGAACGGATCGCGGAGCGGATGCGGGCGTACGCCGACGCCGGCGTGACCACCCTGTCGATCTCGGTGTTCGCCGCTGATCGGGAAACCGGCATCGCCGCGCTGCGTACCGCGGCGGAGGCCCTCGAGCTGTCCGGGGTCGGTGACTAGGTCTATGGACATCTGGCAGGCGATCGTTCTCGGCATCGTGGAGGGCATCACCGAGTTCCTCCCGATCTCCTCGACCGGCCACCTGACCATCACCGAGAAGCTGCTCGACCTACCGGTGGACGACCCGGCGGTGACCGGGTACACCGCGGTCATCCAGATCGGCGCGATCGCCGCGGTCTTCGTGTACTTCTGGAAGGACATCGTCCGGCTGACCGTCGGCTGGGTGCGCGGGCTGTTCTCGCCGGTGCACCGGCAGGACTTCGATTACCGGTTCGGCTGGTATGTCATCGCCGGCTCGCTGCCGATCCTCGCGGTCGGGTTCCTGGCACGGGGCATCATCACCGGCCCGTTGCGCAACCTCTGGTGGGTCGCGGGCGCGTTGATCCTCTGGAGCGTACCGATGGTGCTGGCCGAGCGCGTCGCGTCGCAGACCCGGTCCGAGAAGGAACTCACGCTCGCCGACACGCTCATCATCGGTACCGCCCAGTGCCTGGCCCTCGTCCCCGGCGTGTCCCGGTCCGGCGCGACGATCACCGTCGGCCTGTTCCGCGGGCTGGACCGGGTGACCGCGACCCGGCTGTCGTTCTTCCTGTCCATTCCCGCGCTGACCGCGGCCGGCATCTACGAGCTGCCCGAGGCGATGTCCGACTCGATCGGGGTGCTGCCGATCGTCGTCGGTACGGTGGTCAGCTTCGTGGTCGCCTACGCCGCGGTGGCCTGGCTCCTGCGGTTCGTGGCCCACCACACGATCGTGGTGTTCGTCTGGTACCGCCTTGCGCTCGGCGCCTTGCTGATCGCGGCATTGGCGACCGGCTGGCTCGCCGCGACATAGGGTCTGGGAGTGGCGACGGTACTGCTGCTGCGGCATGGGCGCACCACCTCCAACGCCGACGGCGGGCTGGCCGGCCGCAGCCCGGTCGAGCTGGACGAGACCGGCCGCGCCCAGTCGGTAGCGGTCGGCGCCCGGCTCGCGTCGCTGCCGCTGGCCGCGGTGGTGACGAGCCCCCTGCCGCGTTGCGTGAGCACGGTCGGGCTGGCCCTGCCGGGCGCCGCGTACGCCGAAGAGGAGCGTCTGATCGAGTGCGGGTACGGCGACTGGGAGGGCCAGCCGCTGAAGAAGCTGGCCAAGGACAAGCTGTGGCCGGTCGTGCAGGTACACCCGTCGGCGGTCACGTTTCCCGGGTCGGGGGGCGAGTCCATGGCGGAGATGTCCGCCCGGGCTGTGGCCGCGGTCCGCGACTGGGACCGGCGGGTGACCGCCGAGCACGGTCCGGACGCGCTGTGGCTGGCGTGCAGCCACGGTGACGTGATCAAGGCGATCATCGCGGACGCGCTCGGCGTACACCTCGATCTCTTCCAGCGGATCGTCGTCGACCCGGCTTCACTGACTATCATCCGGTACACGCCGGTCCGTCCGTTCGTGCTTCGGGTCAACGACACCGGCGGCGATCTCGCGGCCCTGCGCCCGCGGCCGCGGCGCCGTCGCCGTTCCGGCACTGGGAGCGACGCGGCGGTCGGCGGCGGCGTCGAGAGTGGCCAGGCCTAGGAGCCTTCGCGACGGCTCGCCAGAGGTTATTGATCCATACCGACGCGCGCCGGGGCGGTCCAGCCGGATATGGTCGGTGCTATGGCCCACCAGGTGTACGCGTTCGAGCCGCCCGAGCGGTTCGTGGCCGGGACCGTCGGGCCGCCGGGTGAACGGACGTTCTTCCTGCAGGCGCGCGGCGGTGGCCGGCTGGTCAGCGTCGTGCTGGAGAAGGTGCAGGTCGCACTCCTCGCCGAGAAGCTGGACGAGCTGCTGACCGAGGCGGCCCGCCGGTTCGGCCTGGAGGTGCCGGAGCCCGTGGCCCCTAGCGACAACGAGCCGCTGGAGTTGCCGGTCGACGAGGAGTTCCGGGTCGGCACGCTCGGGTTGGCCTTCGACGTGGACAGCGCGACCGTCGTCATCGAGGCGATCGCCCAGTCGGACGTCGAGGTCGACGCCGACGCGCTCGGCGAGGCACTCAGCGAGGCCCTGGGCGCCGCGGCGGAGGAGCGCGAGGCGGAGGAAGAGCCGGACGAGGACCTCGACCGGCTGCGGGTCCGGCTGACTCCCGCGGAGACCCGGGCGTTCATCGAGCGCGCCCGCCGGGTCGTCGCCGCGGGGCGCCCGCCCTGCCCGCTGTGCGGCCAGCCGCTGGACCCGACGGGCCACCTCTGCCCGCGCCACAACGGCTACCACCGGTAGGCCCCCATGACGGCGCCCGTCGACGTCGCGCCGCTGCCGGACGAGGTCGGGCTCGCGCTGGTCCGGGACGGCACGCTCGAGCTCGAGGGGCGGTTGGTCGAGGCTTCCAACACGACGCTGCGGGCGTTCGTCTCGCTCGACGGCGTGGTGCGGCGCTGCGTGTACAAGCCGGTGCGCGGCGAACGTCCACTGTGGGACTTCCCGGACGGAACGCTGGCCGGGCGGGAGGTGTCGGCGTACCTCGTCTCGACCGCTACCGGCTGGGGAATCGTGCCGCCCACTGTGTTGCGGGAGGGTCCGCTCGGTGTCGGCGCGTGTCAACTGTGGATAGACGAGCCGGACGAGGTCGAGCCGGTGCTGGGCTTCGTACCGGCCCAGGGAGTCCCGCCGGGATGGCACTCGGTGGCCGCGGCGCGGGACGAGTCCGGCGAGGCGTACGCGCTCGCGCACTCCGACGACGCCCGGCTGGCCCACGTGGCGGTGTTCGACGCGGTCGTCAACAACGCCGACCGCAAGGGTGGCCACCTTGTGTCCAATGTGGACGGACGGTTGTACGGTGTCGACCACGGGGTGTGCTTCCATACCGACGACAAGCTCCGCACGGTGCTCTGGGGGTGGGCCGGTGATCCGCTGCCGGCCGACGCGGTGGAGGTGCTCACCGCGTTGCGCGCCGACCTCGCCGGCCCGCTGGGCTCGGGCCTGGCCGCCCATCTGACCGCGGGCGAGGTAACCGCCGTGGGCGCCCGCATCGACCGGTTGTTGGCCGCGCGTTGCTTCCCGCAACCGGACCATGACTGGCCGCCACTTCCGTGGCCTCCCATCTGATCAGCGTGTTGCGCCGGTCACGCGCGCGGGACCGGCAGCGCCGGTCTCGTTAGGCTGATCCGCATGGAGTCGTGGGCTGGGCACGGGGTACCGCTGTTGTCGGGAGAGGGCCGACCACTGGCCCTGTTCGACTCCGCGCGACAGCTGGTGTACCCGACCCAGCCATCCGGCCCAGCCACGCTCTATGTGTGCGGGATCACGCCGTACGACGCCACCCACCTCGGGCACGCGGCCACGATGATCACGTTCGACCTCGTGCAGCGGGCCTGGCGCGATGCCGGGCACGAGGTGCGTTACGTGCAGAACGTCACCGACATCGACGAACCGCTGCTCGAGCGCGCGGAACGGGACGGTGAGGACTGGGTGGTCCTGGCGATGCGGGAGACCGCGCTGTTCCGGGAGGACATGGAGGCCCTGCGGAACATCCCGCCGACGCAGTACATCGGCGCGGTCGAGTCGATCCCGGCGATTGCCGAGCGCGTCGTCGACCTGCTCGCCGACGGCGCGGCGTACCGCCTCGAGGACGGCTCCGGCGATGTCTACTTCGACAACACCGCGGCGCCCCGGTTCGGGTACGAGTCGCACCTGACCCGTGAACAGATGCTGGTGTACTTCGCCGAGCGCGGCGGCGATCCGGAGCGCGTCGGCAAGCGCGACCCGCTCGATCCGTTGCTGTGGCGCGGCGCCCGCGACGGCGAGCCGGCCTGGGAGGGCGGTCCGCTCGGCCCCGGCCGCCCCGGCTGGCATATCGAGTGCGCGGTGATCGCGATCGACCACCTCGGTATCCAGATCGACGTTCAGGGCGGCGGCAACGACCTGCTGTTCCCGCACCACGAGTGTTCGGCCGCGCATGCCGAGCGGCTGACCGGGGTGGCGCCGTTCGCCCGGCACTACGTGCACGCCGGCATGATCGGGCTGAACGGCGAGAAGATGTCCAAATCACGCGGCAACCTCGTGTTCGTGTCCCGGCTACGTGCGGACGGCGTCGACCCGATGGCCACCCGGCTCGCGCTGCTGGCCGACCACTACCGCACCGACCGGCAATGGACCGACGACATGCTCAAGACCGCGGAGCTGCGCCTGGCCCGGTGGCGAGAGGCCGTCGTCCGGCCGTCCGGGCCGTCCGGGGCCGAGCTGCTGGCTGGGGTACGCGAGCGGCTCGCCGACGACCTCGACACGCCGGGCATACTGTCGCTTGTGGACGCTTGGGCGGACGCCGCCCTCGCCGACACCGGGTCCGATGTGGACGCTCCGGTCATCGTGGCCTCCACAGTGGACGGCCTGCTGGGCGTGCTGCTCTAGACCCACTCGT
>Ga0209382_10007331_pt1 | contig 14087 bp, 10 predicted proteins | sample SoiMetdeltSBSDD5_FD_187599 | JGI IMG/M metagenome (GOLD analysis project Ga0209382, IMG submission 187599) | Bulk soil microbial communities from a Populus tree surrounding site in Tennessee, USA - Soil MetaG P. deltoides SBSDD5 (SPAdes) (version 2) | ecosystem: Environmental > Terrestrial >... | reverse complement strand
GGATTCCGGCCCGTCTGATCGTGGTGGCGATGGTGGCGAACCAGTTCAGCATCGCCGATCCGGAGGACGCCGGGATGCTGGACGTTGTGGGGTTCGACACCGCGACGCCGGCCGTGATGGCCGACTTCGCCAGGGGGTGAGGGCTTCGGCCTTCGCTCCCCGAATCCTGTCTCTCGTGAGCACAAAAGAGCGGACCCCGGTCAACGGGGTCCGCTCGTGGAGTTCATCCCAACGAAGGAGGGACTCGCGGTGCGGGAAGGGACGGACGTCTCGGGACCAGGCAGCGGTGTCGTAGGTTCGGTCAGGCGGCGGTCGCGCGGCGCTCTGGGATGACCATCAGGCCGACGATCAGCACGACGAACGACAGAAGTGCCACGCTCACGATCATCCAGTCCACAGTACGGTTCCTCCCAGCGATCGTTCCGTGACCGGGTCCGCTTGCCGAACGACCCGCGTCACGCGTCAGACATCGTCGTCTCTCGTACAAAAGAGTACGAGCTGTGCCGCCGGGACGGTACGGGCGTCCTGTCAGAAGATTCAGGGCCGTGGTTGTGCGGAGTGCACAAATGGCAGGCGTGCCGGACAGTGCGGCCGGACTAACTCGGTGGCAGCAGGGTCCGGCTCGCGGTACGGACCTGGCGCACCTATGGCGAATGCGTAGAGCTCGGGCGGCGCCAGGTCAGGAACGGGGCTCGTGGGACCAGGTCGACGCTGCGGAGGCCCCAGGCCATCAGCGGCAGCAGGAGCAGGCCAACCGCGAGGATCCGCCAGCCGGCCGCCGTGTAGATGAACGGCTCGTACCGGAGCTCGATCGAGGTGGCGCGGGCGGGGACCAGTATGCCGCGCATCACGACGTTGGTCGGGTAGACCGTCGTCGGGGCGCCGTCCACCCAGGCGTGCCACGATGGGTGGTACAGCTCGTTGAGGACCAGGAAGCGGTCCTCGGGGGCCGGGTCGAGGCGGACGTGGACCCGGTCGCCGTCGAACGTCACGTCCGGGGTGCCGGCCGTCGAGAAATTGCGATCCGCGTCGAGACCCTCGGCGACGCTGTGCCGGGCCGGGTCCGCGATCGGCGGGTCCTTCGGCGCGGGGCGCCTGCCGTCGTCGCCGGCGAGGAGCGGGACCGGGCCGGTCGGGGAGACGCGCGCCGCGAAGAAGGCGCGCGGGGTCACCGGACCGGGGTTCACCCGAACGCCCATCTGGGACGGATCGAGCGGCGGGACCGAGGGGGCCGGGGCCAGCTCCGGGTTGAACCAGAACGACTCGTCGACCAGTACCACGTACTTGACGTTCAGCGCCGCGAGCAACTTCCAGGGCAACGCCGTTGGATCGTGAATGCCGTGGACATCCAGATGGTGCGCGGCGACCATGCTCTCCTCCCACGGCAGACCGCCAAGGCGTTTGGGGAGCCCGGTGCTGTACCCCTCGACCAGGCGAAGCCCCCAGAAGGCGGCGAGGTGGGGCTCGACCATCGCGTTGAACTGGCGGCGGTTCTGGAGGACGATCGAGCGGTAGGCATCGACTTCCAGGCGCTGGTGGACGGCGGCGCGCTCGGCGGCGGTCGGGATGCGCAGGCGGCCGGGAGCGACCTGCATGTAGTCGAGATCGTCAAATGGCCGGGACTGTCGTGTGACCTGGGGGCCGTTCAGGCGGTGCTCCGTGATGCCGAGCGTTTCGAGCGCCATCCAGCAGGCCAGCACGCCGCCGGCGACGGCGAGCCAGGACGTTGGGGCCCGCCGGACCAGCATCGACGAGACGATCACGAGCAGCACCAGACTGGTGAGGACACGGACGGTCTCGACGGTGAGCAGGCGCCGCGGACGGGTCGCCTCGACGGCCGGGCCGAGCTGCGCGGCGATCGTCTCGGCGGCGAGCTCGCGGGCGAGCCAGAGCATGAGCCCGAGCCCGAGGCCGATCGCGAGCCAGCGGCCGGTAGCCGCCGTCAGAAATCGGTTCAGGAAGATGACGGCGATGATCGCCAGCGGCAGGGTCATGGCGACCGAGATCCGCGAATGCTGGAAGTCGATCTTCATGAAGGCGTAGTAGAGGCCGATGCGGGCTTCGGGGATGAGGATGATCGCCAGCCCGACGACGACGAAGCCGAAGAGGAAGGGGAGGTCGGTTGCGGAGGGAGGCCCCACCCCCTGCCCCTCCCCACTGCGGTGGAGAGGGGAGCCACCTGCAACTTGGAACCGGTTCCCCCTCTCCATCGCAATGGGGAGGGGGGCAGGGGGTGGGGCTTTCCCACGCGTCAGCCGCCAGCCGAGCAGCCAGAGCGGCAGGCCGATCAGGAGGGCGTTGACCGCAACGGTGCGGAGCTCGCGGGAAGGGTAGGTCAGGTTGCGCAGGCCGAGCTCGTCAAGCTCGTAGAAGGAGCGGAAGTAGGCATTGAGGGCGACCGAGAGGACGACGAGCAGCGCGACGCTCCAGAAGCGCAGCCAGCGCGAGGGTGTGAGGAGCCCGAAGACGATCGCGGCCAGCGCGGCGAGTCCCGAGCTGAGCAGCTGCACGCCCTCGTGCATGTTGATCCAGGGGCCGCGCAGGCTCACTTGCTCGCCCTGCGATCGGCCGAGCAGCCCATCGCCGAAGTAGCGGAGTGCCTCGACGGCGGTGATCAGGACGTTCGACTCGGTGCGGGTCACGAACGGAATGTCGGCGGCGATCGTGATGACGCGTGGGGCGCCAATGACCACGCCGGCGACGAACGCCAGGCCGGCGGCGAGGACCGGCCAGGGGGTGCGCAGCCGGACCGAGCGGAACAGGGCGTAGAGGCCCCAGAAGAGGCCGATGTACGCGATCTCTTGCAGGACGGTGAAGACGACGAGGAAGGCCCAGCAGGCGGCCATCCCCAGGAACGTCCAGTGTGCGCGCTCGCGGGTGGTGGAGAAGACAAGGCGGTGGAGGATCGGCGGGGCGACGAGCGCGGCGAACGAGATGTCGAGCTGCATCAGCTTGTGGACGGTGTAGGCGCCGGTCGCGTAAAGCAGGGCACCGACGATCCGCTGGACCGGGCCGGTGCTATAGGGACCGAGCGCCCAGTACGCGGCGGCCATCGCGCAGGCGAGCAGGGCTGCTGCCAGGAAGGCGAGGGCGTGGTACAGCTCAGAGAGCGGGAGGAGCGCGAGGAGCTGGGGGATCGGCGGGGCGCCCGGCAGCATCCAGTGGAGCCCGACGATGCCGTACCCCATGAACTGGTCCTCGCTCCAGGCCGGCACGGAGCCTCGCTTCAGGATCGAGAGCACCTCGAACAGCCGCACGTTGAGGACGGTATTGAGGCGGTCAGAGTCGCCGACGAACGTCCAGCCCCGGAAGAGGCTCAGGCGGAAGAGGAGCAGCGAGCAGCCGACGAAGATCAGGCCGGCGACGACGTCTGCACGGTAATGGCTGCGCGCGACTCCGGGTGGAGCCTCCGCCCGGGGGTTTTCGACGACGGGGCGCGTCTCGACGGCGGTCATGGGGTCGGGAGGGGGGCCGGCAGCGCGGTGTCGGAGCGGCGCCAGGTCACGAACGGAGCTCGGGGGACGAGTTCGATGCTTCTCAGGCTCCAGGCGAGCAGCCCGACCAGCAGGACGCCGAGGGCCATGACGGCGTATCCGGACGACGAGTAAACGAACGGCACGAACGCGAGCTCGATCGTCGTCGCGCCGGCCGGGACGAGGATCCCGCGCATGACGAGGTTGGTCGGGTAGATCGGGGCGGGTGCGCCGTCAACCCGAGCCTGCCACGTGGGGTGGTACATCTCGTTGAGGACCAGGAAGCGGTCTTCGCGGAACGGATCGACGCGGACGTGGACCCGGTCGCCGTCGAAGGCCGCGTCGAGCGTGCCGTCTGTCGAGAACTGGCGGGGCGTCGGGAAGCCTTCGACGACGCTGTGCCGGGCCGGCGGCCCGATCGGCGGGTTCTTCGGGGCGGGCCGCCGGCCGTCGTCGCCTGCCAGGCGGGGCGTCTCGCCGGCCGGGGTGATCTGGGACGCGAAGAAGGCGCGCGGGGTGACGGGGTACGGGTTCTCGTGGACCTCGAGGCGGGCGACGTCGAACGGAGGGATCTCGCCGCCGGGGGCCGGGTTGAACCAGAACGAGCGGTCGACGATGGCGACGTACTTGACGTTGAGCGCGGCCAGCAGCTGCCAGGGGAGATCCTGGAGCGGATGGGCGCTGTAGATGCCGGTCTGGTGGGCGGCGAAGACGTCCTCAGGCCAGGGGAGGCCGCCGAGTCGACGGGGCGACCCTGTGCTGTACCCCTCGACGAGCCGGAGGTCCCAGAACGCGGCCAGGTGAGAGTCGGCGTACGCCAGGAAGGTGTTGCGAGGCTCGATCACGACGGCTCGGTACCGGTCGGATTCGAGCCGACCGCCGAGGGCGGCGCGCTCCGCCAGGGCTGGGACCCGCATCTGGCCCGGCGGGACCTGCATGTAGTCCAGGTTGGAGAACGGCCGGATCTGCTCGGTGGCGGGCGGGCCGTTCAGCCGATGCTCGGTCAGGCCGATCGCCTCGAAGACCATCCAGCAGGCCAGGAAGGCGCCGACCGCCGTGAGCCAGGAGGGGTGGGTTCGCCGAACGAGCAGAGTGGCCACGACTAACAGTGCCAGCAGGCTGGTGAGGACGCGGACGGTCTCGACGGTCAGGAGCCGGCGGGGCCGGAACGCTTCGACGGCCGGGCCGAGCTGGGCGGCGATCGTCTGGGCGGCCAGTTCGCGGGCGAGCCAGAGCGCCAGTCCGAGCCCAAGGCCGAGCGTGAGCCAGCGGACTGCGCCTGTCGTCAGGCGGGACGGCAGGAGCAGGTTGAGGAAGGCGACGGCGACGATCGCCAGCGGCAGGGTCATGGCGACGGAGATCCGCGAGTGCAGGAAGTCCATCTTCATGAAGCCGTAGTAGAAGAGGAGGCGGGCCTCGGGGATGAGGATGACCGCGAGGGCAAGGACGACGAAGCCGAAGAGGAAGGGAAGGTCTGATGGAGGGGTCGGGGGTGGGGCCTTCCGGGTAAGCTGCCAGCCGAGTAGCCAGAGCGGCACGCCGAGCAGGAGGGCGTTGACGGCGACGGTCCGTAGCTCGCGGGAGGGGTACGTCAGGTCGCGCAGGCCGAGCTCGTCAAGCTCGTAGAAGGAGCGGAAGTAGACGCTCAGGGCGACCGAGAGGACGACCACCAGGGCGACGCTCCAGAAGCGCAGCCAGCGCGAGCGTGTGAGGAGCCCGAAGGCGATCACGGCCAGGGCGGCCAGGCCGGACGCGAGGAGCTGGACGCCCTCGTGCATGTTGATGTTGAGGCCGCGCAGGACGGTCTGCTCGAGCTGGGACCGGCCGAGCAACCCGTCGCCGAAGTAGCGGAGCGCTTCGAAGGCAGCCGTCTGGATGTTGCTGGAGGTTCTGGCGGTGACGGACAGCTCGGTGGCGATGGTGATGATGCGCGGCATCCCGATCAGGAAGCCGGCTGTGACGGCGAGCCCGGCGGCGAGGAGCGGCCAGGGATCGCGCAGACTGATTGCGCGGTAGAGGGCGTAGAGCCCCCAGAAGAGGCCGATGTAGGCGACCTCCTGGAGGACGGTGAAGACGACGAGAACGGCCCAGCAGGCGGCCATCCCGACAAAGGTCCAGGGGGCGCGCTCGCGGGTGGTGGCGTAGACGAGGCGGTGCAGGACCGGCGGGGCGATCAGCGCGATGTACGAGAGATCGAGCTGCATCAGCTTGTGGACGGTGTAGGCGCCGGTCGCGTAAAGCAGGGCACCGACGATTCGCTGGACTGGCCCCGCGCTGTATGGGCCGAGCGCCCAATAGGCCGCCAGCATGGTCAGAGCGAACAGCGCGGCCGACAGCATCGCGAGGGCGTGATAGAACTCGGCGAGCGGGAGCAGGGCCAGGATCTGCGCCAGCGGCGGGGCGCCGGGCAGCATCCAGTGGACGCCAGCAACGCCGTACCCCATGAACTCGTGCTCGCTCCAGGCGGGCACGGAGCCGCGCTTCAGGATCGAGATGACCTCGAAGAGGCGCAGGTTCATGATGCTGTTCAGGCGGTCCGGGTCGCCGACGAAGGTCCAGCCCTGGAAGAGGCTCAGGCGGAAGAGGTACAGGGCGGAGCCGGCGAAGATCAGGCCGGCGACGACGTCGGCTGCGCGGCTGGTTGGAGCCGGCGGCTGGCAGTCGACCATCGGAGCTGACGCGTGCAGACCTGGGATGAGAGGTGATCCTGGCGGTGAGATCGGGGCCGGATTCTACCTCTGGCCACGGTTGTCTCTGCCACGTCTCCCATCTCTCCCGGCGCCGTCTCGCTCATACGTCGAGTATGACGGACCGGGGCGCGGCCGGTGCGACGTGATCGTCGCCTACGGCTTGATCCACGAGCGGCGGATCGGCGAGTACACGTTGCCGGACGGGTCGGTGATCGTGGCGGCGGGCAACCGGGCGGAGGACAACGCGCTGGTGCGGCCGATGTCCTCGGCGCTGGTGAACCGGCTGGTCCACGTTCATCTGCGTGTCTCGACTGGCGACTGGTTGGAGTGGGCGGCCGGGGCGGGTCTGCATCCGCTGGTGCTGGAGTACGTCGGGACCAGGCCGGACCACCTCTGGAGCCAGCCGCCGAAGCACGAGGAGCCGTTCTCGACGCCGCGCTCGTGGCACATGTTGAGCGACGCGCTCCAGAGCTACGGGGACGCCTTGAACGACACGTTGCTGGAGGTGCTGGCGCACGGAACGCTCAGCCCGAGCCACGCGCCGCTCCGAGGACGAGAGCGGCGAGGGCGAGGAGTGCGAGGGTGGTGCGGCGGTACCAGCCGGTCCAGGAGCGAACCTCGTACTCATCGAGGCCGACCCGCTGTTTGGCGAGTTTGAAAACCTCCTCAATGGTCCAGCGCGCGCCGATCGCCTGGACGATGTCGCGCACCGACGTGTCGGTCGGAGCGTAGACCAGGTAGTAGGCAAGCTCGTCGGGGGCGGCGATGCTGCGGTGGATCACGACGGCGTGGACCCACCCGTCCGCCAGGGCCGGGCGGAGTGGGACGTAGGCCCAGTCGTACAGCCGTTCGCCCTGAGCCCCATCACCGCAGCTCAGGCTCTCGGACTCCAAGACGGCAGCCACGTCAGCAACCGCGACCTGGCCGGGCGGTCCATCGGGTGGCCAGGTCGTGGGCTGCTCGGTGCACTTGACTGCCAGGGCGTCGGCTTGCCCGCGCGCTTCCAACGCGCGTCGGAGATTGCCATCATTCCCGTCCACGGAGTCACCGACCACCCAGCGGGCCGGCACGCCCGCGTCCAGCGCCCGCTCGATCATGTCCAGCGCCAGCCACGGCTTGGTGTGGAAGGCGGTCGCCTCAGGGACGCCAGCCTCGGTGCGTCGTTCCTGGGCGTCGGCCCACTCGCACGGCAGATAGAGGGCCCGATCGATCCCGGCACGCCCCTTCGGACTTGCGTACCCCAAGAACACCCCGATCTGGCAATTCTCGATCCGTCCAGCCGTGCCGCTGTATTGCCGCGCCACCCCACACGACTTGGTCCCGTGCTTGAGGAAGCCGGTCTCATCGACCACCAGGACCCCGTCCTCGTCGCCCAGCTCCTCGATCACCTGATCCCGGAGATCATCCCGGACCGCCTCGGCGTCCCAGACCGAGCGATCCAGCACCCGCTGGATCGTGCGCGGGTGCTGATAGCCACCGTACTCGGCCAACTGCCACCCGTTCTTCCGCTCCACCTCGCCGAGCAGCCCCTCCACGTACGCCACCGCATGACGATGGGCCGCGTCCCGACGAAAGTGCTCACGCAGACCACTCACCAGCGTCACAACCTCGCTCGCCGCCGCTGCTACCGCTCCTGGTACGCCATCGACCATCGCCATACTTGCCCTCCACTGCAGAAGGGCCGCAAGAATCGGTCACTGTAAGACTAAACTGGAGTGGTTCATCGACGGGGTTCGCGAGTGCCCTCAGCGCCGCAGTCCGCTAACGCGTTGCGTCCAGCTGGCCCCGAAACGGCGAGCGCTGGCCTCATTGAGACTCCACGGTTACTGAACACGTCTGGCGTTGTGCGACACGACGAGCGATAGGTCAGGCGCGTGAGGTGCCGCAACTCGCTCGCCCGCAGTTGCCAGAACACCAGACCACACCGCGACGTCGTCGGTCGGCAGGCGCACGTGTTCAGTTACGGGGCGCTGAAGTCGTGCTGCCCTACGTTCCTGTCGTCCTGCTGCGCAGCGAGAGCCCGGCCGACGAGACGGACGAAGGGCGTGGCCCGCTGCCTGCGTGCTTCCTGCCGAGCGCATCGAGCAGATCGCGCATCTCAAACGCAGAGCAGGCAATCATCATGGTCGAGCTAGGCTACAAGCTGTCGAGCGAAGAGCACACCCCGAACTACCTGATCACGTACGCCCGGCGCGCCGAGGAGGTCGGCTTCGGCTTCGGGATGATCTCTGACCACTATCACCCCTGGGTGGACAAACAGGGTCAGTCGCCGTTCGTCTGGAGCGTCATCGGCGGCATCTCCCAGGTCACCAGCCGATTCTCGGTCGTCACCGGCGTGACCTGCCCGACGGTCCGGATTCACCCCGCGATCGTCGCGCAGGCCGCCGCCACCAGCGCCATGCTGCTGCCGGGGCGGTTCATGCTCGGCGTCGGCACCGGCGAGAACCTGAACGAGCACATCCTCGGCACGACCTGGCCGTCGGCGGCGGTCCGGCGCGAGATGCTGGAGGAAGCGATCCAGGTGATGCGCGCGCTCTGGAAGGGCGAGGACACCAGCCATCGCGGCTGTCACTACACCGTCGAGAATGCCCGAATCTACTCGCTCCCGAAGCAGCCCCCGCCGATCTTCGTCGCGGCGAGCGGCGAGAAGGCGGCCGAGCTGGCGGCGCGGGCCGGCGACGGCCTGGTGGCGACGGCCCCCAATAAGGAGCTGATCGAGACGTTCGAGCAGGGCGGCGGCAAGGGGAAGCCGCGCTACGCCGAGCTGACGGTCTGCTGGGCCGCCGACGAGGTCTCGGCGAAGAAGACGGCCCGTGAGGTCTGGCCGATCAGCGCCCTCGGCGGCGAGCTGAGCCAGGAGTTGCCCCTGCCCCGCCACTTCGAGCAGGCCGCCGAGACAGTCCGCGAGGAGGACGTCGCGAAGACGGTGCCATGCGGCCCAGATCCGGAAAAGCACCGCGCGGCGCTCCAGAAGTACGTCGACGCCGGCTTCGACCACGTCGCGATCCACCAGGTCGGCCCGGACCAGGAGGGGTTCTTCCGCTTTTACGAGAAGGAGATCCTGCCGAAGTTCCGCTGACGCCTGCGAACACGGGTGGCGAAGCGGGGCCGGCTCGTTCCCCGCTCCGTCACCCTCGTCGAAGCAGCGTCAGGCTCTCCCCGCTACGGCCTCAGCACCACCTTCATACACTCGTCTTGCTTGTTTAAGAACGTGTCGAAGCCTCTGGGCGCGTCGTCGAGCGACATCCGGTGCGTGACGACGAAGCTCGGGTCGATCTCGCCGTTCTGGATGCGCTTCAGCAGCGGCTTCAGGTAGCGCTGGGCGTGGCACTGGCCCGACTTGATCGTCAGGGAGCGGTTCATCACCGATCCCATCGGGAATTTGTCGACGAACCCGCCGTACACGCCGATCACCGAGACCGTGCCGCCGTTCCGGCACGCCATGATCGCCTCGCGCAGCGCGAACGGCCGATCGGACTCCAGCATCAGCGCCTGCTTGAACCGGTCGTAGGCGTAGTACGGGCCGGGCACGTGGGCCTCGGTACCGACCGCGTCGATGCAGGCGTCAGGCCCGCGCCCGCCGGTCATCTCCATCAGCGTGTCGTAGACGTTGACCTCCTCGTAGTTGATCGTCTCGGCGTGGGAGTGCTCGCGGGCCATCCGCAGCCGGTACGGGAACCGGTCGATAGCGATGACGCGCTCGGCCCCGAGCAGGTAGGCGCTGGCGATGGCGAACTGCCCGACCGGGCCGCAACCCCAGACGGCGATCGTGTCGCCGGGCTTGATGGCGCACATCTCGGCGCCCATGTAGCCGGTCGGGAAGATGTCGGAGAGGAACAGCACCTGCTCGTCTGAGAGCCCGTCCGGAATCTTGATCGGCCCGACGTCGGCGAACGGTACGCGCGCGTACTCGGCCTGCCCGCCCGCGTAGCCGCCGAGCATGTGCGAGTAGCCGTACAGTCCGGCTGGCGAGTGCCCCATCAGCTTCTCGGCCATCCAGGCGTTCGGGTTCGAGTTCTCGCAGAGCGAGTACAGCTCCTGCTGACAGCTCCAGCAGTTCCCGCAGGCGATCGGGAACGGCACGACGACCCGGTCCCCGACCTTCAAGTTGCCGACGTCCGGCCCGACCTCGACGACCTCGCCCATGAACTCGTGACCGAGAACGTCGCCCTTCTCCATCGTCGGGATCAGCCCGTTGTAGAGGTGGAGGTCCGAGCCGCAGATCGCCGTCGAGCTGACCTGTACGATCGCATCTCGACGGTTCAGGATCTTCGGATCCGGCACCTGCTCCACTCGAACGGTGCGCTTCCCTTCCCAGCAGTTTGCCCTCATCGGTCTCCTCCAGGGACGCCAGCGGCGGCGGCTTCATCTGCCCTGGACCGCCGGGCCGGACGATGGTCAGGCTCCGGCCACTGATCCGGTTGCTGGACGTCGCCTCCAGGTGAATGCTCAGCCGGCCCTGACCCTGGCACCGGCTTCGGCAGGCGGAACGTCCCCTCAGGAGGCCGGGCCGGATGCGTGCGGCCGTGAACGGTGGCGTCCGACAGGACGACCTCGCCTGTCTCCATGATCTGCTTGAAGCGGCGGAGGTCTTCCTGGACCTCCTGGCCCGGCTCGCGTCCGAGCACGGTCGCCATCGCTGCGCCGGCCGCGCCCGCCGGCGGGGCGTAGCGCAGGTTGACGCGCACCAGCGTCCCGCGCCCGCCCGGCGCCCGCTCGAAGCGCACCGATCCCTCGTTCTGAACGGCTCCGCCTGGTAGCGAGCGCCAGGTGATCAGCTCGTTCGGGCGCTGCTCGACGAGCTCGGCGTCCCACGCATACAGTTGCCCACCCGGTCCGTACGCTTCCCAGTGCGACGTTCCATCCTTTCGTACCGAGACCTGCTTCAGATGTCGCATGAAGCGTGGGAACTGATCGAAGCTCAGCCAGAACTGGTACACCTCCTCCGGTGCGCGGTTCACGACGATCGTCTTCGTCGTCGGCGTCAACCGGTTCCAGGTTGTCGGGCTGTGGCGTCCGTCCTGGCGCTGCCGGAGCTTCATGGCGCCGAGCATACCCACTGCCGTGACGCCGAGCCCGAGCGCGGGCATCGTCCAGCGGTTCCGGCCTGCCATCCATCGATTCCGTCTGTGCCGTCGACCGAACATGGCTGTTGCCCTCCGTACTTCCGTGGCGGCGCGTGGCCTCCACGCTCGTCTCTTCTGTCGCAGATAGCTCGGGCAGACACGCGCACCAATCGTTCCCCAGTACGTCCCTGGCGCTCACGCTGCCCCTGGCGCGCCATCTGCATGCTCTCTGCATTGCGTGACCCGGGCATCGACCCGGCGCCGCGTTCAGAGGGAAATAGCCATGGGACTCATGAAGAACCTGTTGCTCACTGGCGGCACCCTGCTCGCGGTGCGGGAGATCCAGCGACGCATCGCCCCGGCGGACCTCCAGGGACAGACCGCCCTGGTGACGGGCGGCTCGCGCGGCCTCGGCCTACTGGTCAGCCGAGAACTGGCACGGGCAGGCTGCAACGTCGCCATCTGCGCCCGCGACGCCGACGAGCTGGAGCGCGCCCGGGCCGATCTTGCCCGCTACGGCGGTCAGGTCGAGACGGTCGTCTGCGACGTCTCGGATCAGCTCCAGGTCCGCCGCATGATCGAGCGGGTGACGATCCGATTCGGCCAGATCGACGTCCTGGTCAACAACGCCGGCGTCATCCAGGTCGGCCCGGTCGAGAACCAGACGCTCGACGACTTCCGAATGGCGATGGACGTCATGTACTGGGGCGTCGTCTACCCGACGCTGGCGGTGCTGCCCCAGATGCGCGCCCGGGGGTACGGGCGGATCGCGAACGTCACCTCGATCGGCGGCAAGATCAGCGTCCCGCACCTGCTGCCGTACAGCAGCGCCAAGTTCGCGGCCGTCGGTTTCTCTGAGGGCCTCGCGGCCGAGGTCGCGAAGGATGGCATCACGGCGACGACGATCGTGCCGGGGCTGATGCGAACCGGCTCGCACTTCCACGCCCTGTTCAAGGGTGAGCACGAGGCTGAGTACGGCGCGTTCGCCCCCGCCGCCAGCCTGCCGCTGGTCTCGATGGACGCCGAGCGGGCCGCCGAGCAGATCGTCCAGTCGATCCGGCGCGGCGAGTCCGTCCGGTGTCTCGGCATCACCGCCGCGCTGGCCTCTCGCTTCCATGGCCTGTTCCCGGGCACCACCGTCGAGCTGCTCGGCCTGGTGAACCGCCTCCTGCCCGGCCCGGCACGTGGAGCTACCGATGCCATGCCGGGATACCGGGCGCGCGCTCGGCTTGATTCGCGACTGGTCGAGGCGGCGACAACCCTCGGGCGAAAGGCCGCCGAGCGGTTCAACGAGACGCGGCCCACAGCCCAGGAACGTCAGACCGCCGCGCAGCACGCCGAATAGTCCAACCGCCCGTGACCAGCGGCGCCGCGCTCACCCCTCGAATCTATCTCGGGTTGCCGATCCACGTAGCGCGGGGCTTGTCCCCCGTCCGTCACGGCCACAAACGGGCGGGGGACAAGCCCCCGCGCTACGCCATGCGTCTACTGGAGATAGCTTCTCAGATCCTCCGCGCCGCCCTGGTTCCTTCTGATCACACCATCCGTGCCGTAAACTGGTCAACTCCCGTGCGCTTCGAGGTATCCTCGTCACTGGCCCCACGTCCACGGCGCTGATGCTGCCGGGTGGGCGCAGCAATACCGGTTGACGCAGCAACACCTGACTGGAGTGGCCCCCATGACCATGACGAGCTCGCGGAACGCCTCGCCTCCGCCAGGTCGCGCCCCCTCGAAGAACATGGTCTGGATCCCCGGCGGCACGTTCCTGATGGGCTCGGATCTGGCGCAGTATCCAGAAGAGGGCCCTCCACACCAGGTCACCGTTGACGGGTTCTGGATCGATCAGTACGCCGTCACGGTGGACGAGTTCCGGCAGTTCGTCCGGGCGACCGGCTACAAGACCGTCGCCGAGCAGTCCCCAGATCCCGCCTACTACCCGAACGCCGACCCGGCCGCGCTCGTGCCAGGATCGATGGTCTTCCAGAAGGCGAGCGGCCCGGTCCCCCTCGACAGCATCACCAACTGGTGGACCTGGGTGCCCGGCGCCTGCTGGAAGCATCCCGAGGGGCCGCGTAGCAACGTGGCGAAGCGTGAGCGCCACCCCGTCGTCCACGTCGCCTGGGAGGACGTCCAGGCATACGCCGCCTGGGCCGGCAAGGAGATTCCCACCGAAGCGGAGTGGGAGTACGCCGCCCGAGGCGGCCTGGACGGCGCGATGTTCACCTGGGGCGAAGAAGAGCGCCCCCGTAAGCGGATCATGGCGAACCACTGGCAGGGCGAGTTCCCATACAAGAACCTGAAGCATGACGGCTACGAGGGGACGGCTCCTGTCGGCTCGTTCCCGGCCAACGGCTACGGCCTCTACGACATGGCCGGCAACGTCTGGGAGTGGACCAGCGACTTCTACACCTCGCGCCACCCCGAGGCTGCCACCCACGCCTGCTGCGTCCCCACCAACCCGCGCATCGAATCGCCGGATGGCAGCTACGATCTCGCGGATCCGGGTGGCGCGCACATCCCCCGCCGCGTCATCAAGGGCGGCTCGCACCTCTGCGCCCCGAACTACTGCCTGCGCTACCGCCCGGCCGCGCGCCAGCCGCAGATGGTCGACACCGGCATGGCCCACATCGGGTTCAGGTGCGTCGTCCGCCCCGGCAGCTCGTAGGCGCCATCCAGCCCTACCCCCCATCCCCGCCGCCGAACGTTCCCGGCGATGTCGGGACATCTGTCACGGTCCAGACGCCCCCGCACTTTCGATACTACCGATAGTGCATGGCCCCGCCCTCTCGACGGGGCCGGCGCAGACGTACAGATGATTCCAGGACGGAGGGATGCACGTGATGCGGGGGATGTTCGTC
>Ga0209382_10007330_pt1 | contig 14089 bp, 12 predicted proteins | sample SoiMetdeltSBSDD5_FD_187599 | JGI IMG/M metagenome (GOLD analysis project Ga0209382, IMG submission 187599) | Bulk soil microbial communities from a Populus tree surrounding site in Tennessee, USA - Soil MetaG P. deltoides SBSDD5 (SPAdes) (version 2) | ecosystem: Environmental > Terrestrial >... | reverse complement strand
GGCGCTGTCGACGATGCGATCCACGCCAAGCGTCTTCCACGGCAGCCGTCCGATCTCCGCCGTCAGGTTGCTGCAACTGGCCGCGGCGACACCTTCGCTGGAGGTTCCGATGGCGGTGGGCAATTCCGGGCAAGGCAGGCGACCCGGCACATTGTGATCGGTGCGCGCGGCGTACTGGGCGGCATAGCCGAGCAATGCCGCCTTCGCCGCCTGCAGCGCCTGACCGGCGCGGATATCGCGGCTCGCAGTGCTGGCGGTGGCCTTGGCCAGGGTGCCGACCGTGAACCAGGCGGAGCCGACCACCAGGACCGTCAGAAAAATGATCAGCGCCGCGCCGCGCTGCGCCCGGCCGTTAGCGAGCCTGCGCGCCACGTCGCTCAATCCGCACCTCGCCGTCCCCGATCACGTCCTTCACCTCGCCGGTGGCGCGGTCGAGCGTCTCGCCCACGCGCATCTCGCGCCGCCGGCCGTCCTCGCCGATGGTCACCGTCACGCGGCTCGCGTCTTCGCCGCGCCGCAGCCGCAGTCCCTCCGGCTGGGTGCCGTCGGGCACCGCCTCGCCGTTGACCCACACCGTGGACTTGCCGCGCGAGCGCTTCACGGTGCCGTCGATTCGCGTGGTGGGCGCAGGCGCGCTCGCCGCCGGCTTGTCGGGCAGGCGCGCCTTGCGGCGCGCGTCGAGCGCGCCGCGCTGCTCGGGCGTGAAGAACAGGCGCCCGAGCTCCTGCGCCGCGGCCTGGCCGGCCGGCAGCGCGAGGAGCAAGGCGAGGAGGGCGGCGCGCATCATGCCTTGGCGGCCAGGTCGAGGATGGTGATCAGGTCGATCTCGCAATCGGCGCGCAGGCGCGGCGCGAGGCCCGCGCCGCCCGAGGCGGCGCCGGTGCGCGAAAGGTTGCAGCCCTTCACCGCATAATAGGCGTTGCCCGATTCGCGCAGGTCGCTCAGGAAGCGCAGCAGGTCGCCTTCGTGCAGCAACGCGAGCTCGACCTTCATGGTGCTGGCGTAGAACTCCACGTTCGCGGGCTTGCCGGCCACCGAATTGAGCAGCCGCTGGCGCTCCACCCGGTAGCGCAGGTCGGGCAGCTCGCGCTCCTTGCGGATGCGGGCCATGGCGTCGGCCCACTCCAGGCGCCGCTCGCCGCCGAGGATGCCGAGCGACTTGAGCTGCAGGTACACCTCCATCTTCTGCTTGACGTCGCGCTCCTCCTCGGCGATGCGCATCAGCCGGTCGCGCGCCTGGGCGCGCTCTATCCGTACCGCCGCCAGCTCGCGCGTCGCCGCACGCTGCTCGCCCTGCTGCCAGGCCACCAGTCCTGCCCCGGCGCCGAGCAGCGCCAGGCAGGCGAGCAGCGGCAGCGCGAGCAGTTTCAGTTCCGCGGCGGAGAAGTTCATTGCAGGCTCCGCGCCAGCACGATGACGAAGCGCGGCGCCTCGCCGGTCTCGGCGGCGGCGCCGATGTCGCCCGACAGGGTGCCCTCGGAGGTGATGTCGAAGGGCAGCTCCACGCGCACCACGCGATAGGCCGGATCGGCGCGCAGGGCGTCGACGAAGCGCTGCACTTCGGCGGTGATGGCGCGGTACTCCGAGCGGCGCATGGCCCCGACGCGCCCCGAGAGCTCGAGCACCTGCGCCAGCTCGCCGCTGGCAGATGCAGCGGCAGGCTTGGCCGTGCGCTCGCCCCGGCGCTCGCCCGGGCGCTCCACGCGCCACTGCAGGCTGTCGAGCTCGATCTGCGGGAAGGCGCCCATCGCCCGCGACACGTAGAGCATCGCGCCTTCGGGCGCGGGGCTGCGCTTGGCGATGCTGCCGAACTCGACCACCGTGGCGCGCAGGTTGTCGGTGGTGGTCTGCGTCACCGGGAAAGCCGAAGTGATGCGCTGGTACTCCTGCTGCGCCGCCTGCGCCTCGGCGCGCAGCCGCTGCGTATCGTCGCGCATGCCGGCCGCCTCGTACCAGCCGGCGAGCGCGACCAGCGCGCAGGCGGCGAAGCCCAGCGCGCCCGCGGCGACCAGGCCGCGCTGCAGCTGCCACAGGTGGAAGCTGCGCCGGTCCTCGCGGCGCGCAAACTGCTCCTTCGGCGCGCGCCGCACCGCGAGGTGCAGGTACAGCCGCTCCGCCCCGGTCTCGGCGGGCGCGCCCGCCAGCCCGACGCGGCGCGCCGCCTCGTCCTGGTCCACGGTGAGGAACGACAGCCGCGCGTCGGACACCAGCGCCTGCTCGAAGGCCGCGCGCTGCCCGGGCGGCGCGATCACCAGCACCTGCACCGGCGGGCCCTCGCGCGGCAGCACGCGCAGGGTGGAGAGGTACTGCGCGAGGCGCCCGGTCTCCGAGCGCACGAAGGCGGCGAAGGCCGCCGGCACCATGTCCACCGTGCGTTCCAGGCGCGCGAAGCGCAGCTTGCCCTCCTCGACGTAGCACTGCCGCAGGCCGGCGCTGTTGGCGCTCACCACGAACGCGCGGCCGCCGCGCGCGCCGAGCCGCGCGGCGAGCGCGGGCGCGAGCAGCGGCACGGAATACACCCCGGCCAGCCTGGCGCCCGACTCGGTGAGCGCGTCGAGCCAGGGCGCGAGCTGCTGGGTGTTGGTGAACGAGGTGAGCAACAGCCGCTCGTTGCGCCGCTCGCCCTTGACGAAGCCGAGGGACAGGGCGGCGGCGAGGCGCGTGTCGCGGTAGCGCTGCGCCAGGCGCCGCTGCACCACCTGCTCGCGGTCGCCGCCGCGCAGGTAGGGCACCTGCTCCTCGTGGAAGTCCTCGCCCGCGAGGTCCACCAGGGCGTAGAACAGCGCGCCGGGGCGGCCGGCGAGGTACTCGCGGAACCCGGCCACCCCGGTGTCGTCGCCGGGGAACCTGGCTTCCAGCTGCAGCCGCCCGCGCGCCCAGGAGTAGACCTGGTGGTCGCCGGCGGTGAAATAGACCAGGTACTTCATCGTCAGAATTTCATCTTGCTGATGGTGTCGTACACCGGGCCGAGCACCGAGAGCATCACCCAGCCGAGGATCAGGCCCAGCACCAGGGTCATCGCCGGCTCGATCATCGCCTGCAGGCGGCCGATGGCTTCCTTCACCTCGCGGTTGTAGAAATAGCTCACGTTGAGCAGCGCCGTGTCGAGGGCGCCGGTATTCTCGCCGATGCGCAGCATGCGGATCACCAGCGGCGGGAACAATCCCGCATCCTGGAACGCCACGGTCAGGTTCTTGCCTTCGGCGATCTGCTGGCCCGCGGTGCGCAGGGCGTACTCCACCGGGCGGTTGCCGACCAGTTCCTCGCTCGAACGGATGGCGTCGAGCACGGTGATGCCCGAGGCGTACATCATGGCGAAGCTGGCGGCAAAGCGCGACAGCACGATCTTCTTCAGGATCGGGCCCACCAGCGGCATGCCGATCTTGTAGCGGTCCAGCGTGTAGGCCACCGCGGGATTGCTCTGCGCCGCGTACTTCACGCCGAACCAGGCGATGAAGGGCGCGGCGAGCACCGCCCACCAGTAGTTGACGAAGAAATCCGACACATGGATCAGGATGCGCGTCTGCAGCGGGATTTCCTGCCCCATGTTGCGGATGAAGCCGGTCATCTGCGGCACCAGGTAGATCATCAGGAAAAACGTCACCAGCAGGACGATGCCGCCGACGAATGCCGGGTAGATGAGCAGCTTCCTGGTCTGCGCGGCGAGCTCGTCTTCCCACTTCAGCGACTCGGTGAGGCTCTTCAGCACGTCGCCCAGGCGCCCGGTCTGCTCGCCCGAGCGCACCAGGCTGACGAACACCTTGCCGAACACCTCCGGATACTCGGCGAGCGCCTGCGACAGGTTCCTGCCGCCCTCGATCGATTCGAGCATGCCCGACACCACTTCGCGGAAGCGCGGGTTCTCGACGCTGTCGCGCAGGTCGACCAGCCCCTCGACCACCGGCACGCCGGCATTGGCGAGCTGCTCGAGGTGGAAGCAGAAGTTGATCAGGTCCTGGCGCTTGATGCGCGCGCCGCCGATCAGGCGCGAGGCCTGGCTGCTGGGCGCGCCGTACACCAGGTCGAGGCCCATGCGCAGCAGGCGCTGCTCCAGGTCGAACGGGTTGACCGCCTCGGTGCGTCCGACGACGTTCTTGCCCAGCGCGTCGATCGCCTTGTAGGTGTAGAGCGGCATGCAGGCGCCGTAGGCTGGGCCTGTGGCCCCGCCTACGCCATGCGGTCCGTCAGGTCGACGACGCGCATCAGCTCGTCGAGGCTGGTGAGACCGGCGCGCACCATGCGCACGCCGTCGTCGGCGAGCGTCTTGAACCCCTTGGAGCGCGCCGCGGTGAGGATCTCGCGCGCCGTGGCGCGGCGCGCGATCAGCTCGTCCAGGCCGCCGTCGATCTTCAGGATCTCGAGGATCGAGTTGCGCCCGCGGTAGCCCTGGTAGTCGCACTGGTCGCAGCCCACCCCGCGGAACAGCGCCGCCGGCTCGGTCGGCGAGATGCCAAGCATGCGGCGCTCGCGCACGTCCGGGTCGTAGGACTGGCGGCAGGTGCGGCACAGGCGCCGCACCAGGCGCTGCGCGATCACGCCGATGATGTTGCCCGACATGACGTCGGGCACGATGCCGATGTCGAGCAGGCGCGGGATCGCGCCCACCGCCGAATTGGTGTGCAGCGTCGAGTACACCTGGTGGCCGGTCATCGCCGCGCGGAACGCCATCTCGGCGGTGTCCTTGTCGCGGATCTCGCCCACCAGGATGGCGTCGGGGTCCTGGCGCATCAGGGCGCGCACGCCGTTGCCGAAGTCGAGCTTGGCGGCCTCCGACACCGAGGTCTGGCGGATCAGGGTCATCGGGTACTCGACCGGATCCTCCAGCGTCATGATGTTGATGGCGTCGGAATTGATGTGGTTCATGATCGAGTACAGCGTGGTGGTCTTGCCGCTGCCCGTGGGACCGGTCACCAGGATGATGCCCTCGGGGCGCGCGATCATGCGCTTCAGGAGCTCCAGCGTGCTGTCTTCGAGCCCCAGCTTGTCGAGCGGCACGATGCCCTTCTGCCGATCCAGAATCCGCAGCACCAGGTTCTCGCCGTGCGTGGTGGGCAGGCTGGCGACGCGGAAATCCACCACGCGCCCGGCCATGGTGGCCGAGATGCGGCCATCCTGCGGCGCGCGCGTCTCGGCGATGTTCATCTTGGCCATCACCTTGAGGCGCACCGCCATCGCCGGCCAGTAGGTCTTGTGCAGGGACCGGATCTGGCGCAGCACGCCGTCGATGCGGTAGCGGATGCGCAGGAAATTCTGCTCGGGCTCGAAGTGGATGTCCGAGGCGGCGCGCTCCACCGCGTCGGCCAGCAGAGCCGAGATCAGGCGCACCACCGGCTGGGAGTACTCGTCGCCCTCGGCGATGGTGGCGTAGTCGACCTCGCCGGTCTCGATCTCGCGCAGGATGCCGTCGATGGAGAATTCGTGGCCGTAGTAGTGCTCGATCGCGCGCTCGACCTCGGAATCGCCCGCCAGGCGCAGCTCGACCTCGAAGTCGCCCTTCAGGTGCGCGCGCAGCTGGTCCACGGCGACGATGTTGTTGGTGTCGGCGAGGGCGACGATGAAGCGCTTGGATTGCCGGTCGAGCGCCACCGGGAACATGCGGTAGCGTCGCGCCATGTCGCGCGGCAGCATCTTCAGCGCCGCGGGATCGACGATGATGTGTCCCAGGTCGACCGACTGCAGTCCGAGCTTCTCGGACAGGGCGTCGCGCAGGGTCGCTTCCGACACGAAGCCGAGCTGCACCAGGAGCCTGCCCACCGGGGCCTTCGACTTGGTCTGCTCCAGCAGCGCGATGCGCAGCTGGTCTTCGGTCAGGATGCCCTGGTCGATCAGGATCTGGCCGATGTGGCGCTTGGCCTGCGGATTGGTGGGCGAGTTCATCCAGCCTGCATGATACAGAAAGCCCGAAAAAACCGGGCTTTAGGAACTGTCAGCGGGCGAGCGCTTGCACCCGCGCCCGGGCCGCGGCGGCGTCGAAGCTGGCGGTGCGCTTTTGCGCCTGCTCCAGGGCGCGCCGGTACTGCGCCAGCGCCGGCACGCCCTGGCGCAGATGCTCCAGGCTGACGGCGAGGTTGTAGGCATAGTCGGGGTTGCCGGGGTCTCCGGCGGCGGCCTGGGCGTAGGCCTGCTGCGCCTCGGCCCAGCGGCCCTGCTGCGCGTACTGATTGCCCAGGGCGAAATGCAGCGCGTCGGCGCGCGGATCGTCGGCCAGCAGCGTCTTCAGGCGGCTTTCGGCCGCCACCGGGTCGAGTTGCTGGCTGCGCAGCGCGAGCATGCCGGCGTGCGCGTGCGCATCGCGCGGATCGGCCTGCAGCACGCGCTGGTACAGCGCGTCGGCCGCCTGGTAGCGCTGTCCCTGCATCTCCACCGCCGCGAGGCCGAGCAGGGCGTCGCGGTTGCCCGGCTCCTCGCGCAGCGCCTGCTGGTACTCGCCGCGCGCCGCGTCCATGCGACCCGCCTGGTAGGCCGCGTAGCCGGCTTCGACGCGCGGGTGGACCTGCAGCATTTCGCGCCGCGTCGCGAGCAGCGGGACTTCCGGCGCGCGCTGCGGCGCGCTCGCCGCCTGCCGGATGCGCGGCGGGGGCGGATCGCGGGGGATCGCGGGGGTGGCAGAGCGTGCGCGCGGCGCCGGCGGCTCGGCAGGGCGCGCGGGCGGGACCCCGCTCGGCAATCCCTGGATCGCCGGCTGCGCGGGCGCGGCCGGCTGCGCCTGCGCGGCGCCCGGCGCGGCCGCCGCCGCAACCTGCACTTCGCCGGACGGCTTGACCGGGTTGGCGTTCACCAGCGGGGCCGGCGGGCGCAACTGGATCCAGAAATAGATGACGGTTCCGACGGCGAAGGCGCCGAGCGCGCCCATGGTGAGGAAGAACGGCATGCGCGGGTTGGGCTCGCGCACCTTGGCTTCGAACACCTTGCGCGCTGCTGCGCGCTGCGCGGCCTGCGGGTCGCTGCGCGCAGCGGCGGGCGGCGGCGGCGCGGGCGGCGCCTGCAGGGAAAGTTCCGGCGCCGCGGCCCGCGCGGGCTCGGCGCGGATGTCCTCGGACAGGATCTCGAGCGGCGCGCTGATCTGCGGCAGCTCGGCGCGCGTCACCACGGCCCTCTGCCCGGCGCCGGCCTCGCCATCGGGCTGCCCCTCGGCGCCTTCGCCCTCGCGCGCGCGGCGCTGGGCCTCTTCCTTGGCTTTCTCGGCCTTCTTCAGCGCCTCGAGCAGCAGGCTCATGTTACTGCGCGGCCGGGGCGGCGCGGTTCGGGACGTTGAGGAAATTCTCGGTCGGCAGCAGCCCGCGGAACCGGCTGTAGTCGCCCTCGACGCTCGCGTCGCGGATTACGGTGGCGCGCAGGAAGATCACCAGCTCGGTCTTGCGGCTGACTTTCCTCTGCTGCGAGAACAGCCAGCCGATGAGCGGGATGCGGTTGATGCCCGGGATCGTGTCCTCGATGTTCTCCACCGAGTCCTGCATCAGCCCGCCGAGCACCGCCGTCTGGCCGCTCTGGATGCGCAGCATCGAGTCGAATTCGCGCGTCTCGAAAATCGGGATCAGGTTGGGGGTCGCCGCCGACAGCGCGGGGTTCGGGTCGGTCGCGTCGGCGACCCGCCGGCGGATCGTCGGCCGCACGTTCAGCACCACGGTATCGGCGGCATTGATCTGCGGCAGCACGCTCATCATGAAGCCCTCGGCGGCCACGTTCGGGGTGGTGGTGAAGGCCGGCGGGATGTTCGGGTTGCCGCCGCCGGTGACGTTGACCGGCGTGGTGGAAGGCGTGATGGTGAAGTAGACGATGTCGCGCGTGACGCGCAGCAGCGCCGCCTGATTGTTGAGCACGCTGATCTTCGGGCTGGACAGCACGCGCACGTCGCCGAAGGATTCCAGCAGCTTGATGGCGACGTTGAGGTTCTGGCTGACCAATGCGCCGCCCAGCACGAACGCGGTGGTACTGATCGCTGCCGGCGTGCCGGTGGAATTCTGCCGGAACTCGACGCCCGACTGACCGGTGCCGAAGCCGGCGACGCCGGTGGCCGTGGCGCCGGTGCGCAGGCGCTGCCAGTCGATGCCGCGCTGGTACTCGTTGTTGAGCTGCACCTCGGCCACCGTGGCCTCGACCAGCACTTGCCGGCGCACGTTGGTGAGCACCGTGTCGAGGAACTCCTGGATCTTCTCGTGCTGGCGCGCGGAGGCGCGCACGAACAGGATCCCGCTTTCGCGGTTGCCGATCACCGAGCCGCCCCCGGTGCCGGAGCCCGCTGCCGCCGCCGCGGGCTTCGCCCCCGGCGCCGCCGCCGCGGACTGCGCCCGGTCCCCCTCCTGCAGGATGTCCCTCAGGTTCTGCACCAGCGTGTCCCACAGCTGGCTGTTGGAGACGACGTCGACCGTGGCGGTCGAGCCGGTGCCTTGTCCCGCCGACCCGCCGGCCGCGCCGCCGGCGGCCCCGGCAGTGCCGAACTGCGTCGAGGTCTGCGACTGCATCTTGACGTTGCGCGCCGCGCTGACGATGTCCACCTTGTAGGTGCGCAGCACGGGCGCATCGCGCATCACCAGCAGGTTCGGGCCGTCGAGCTCGTAGCGCATGTCGACCTGCCTGGCGATGCGCTCGAGCAATTGCGGCAGCGTCTGGTCGACGGCGTTCAGCGTGACCGTGCCGGCGATGTCCGGATGGATGTCCACGTTGATGCGCGCATCGCGCGCCAGCGCGAACAGCAGGTCCTGCACGCGCACGTTGTTCACCACCACGCTGTAGGTTTCGGGCCGCGCCGCGGCCTGGGGCTTGGGCAGCACCGGGGCGACCTGCAGCGGGGGCGGAATGCTGCCGGCAGCCGGCGGCGGCGGGATTTCGACGCCCAGGTGCGTGTCGGAGGGTTTCGCGGGAGGTTGCGCGCAACCGGCCAGCGCGAGCGCAAGCAAGGACACCGAAACGGCGGTCTTCCAATTCATCAGGTCCCGGCCTCTCCCTTGGTGCGGAAGCATAGCATGGGCATGCTCTAAGAAAGGCAGCTAAGCGTCTGTCGCGGGAGAGTTTTCAGGATTTTGCAAACGCCGGCTTTCTCACAGCGCGCGCCGCAGCTCCGCGAAGCTGCGGGTCACGGGCCGGAAGGCCTCCAGGTATTTCGGCGGCAGGCGCTTCGCCGCCTGCTCGGCCGCCGCCTGGTCCGGGTAGACGCCGTACAGCGCCCAGATGCGGTACTGACCGGCGCTCTCCAGCGGCACGATGTACAGGTCCTTGAGGGAAACCAGCAGGCGCGCGCGCATCAGGAAGCGCTCGACGCGCGCCGGGTCGCTGTTGTCCGTGAGGTACAGCTCGATGCTGTGGCGCGCATCGGCCTCGGTATCGAGCCGCTCGCGCGCCGCCGCGATGCTCGCCTGCAGCAGCGGATTGCGGCCGGCGGCGTAGCCCGAGAGCCGCAGCGCCTGCTCGCGCCCGAGCAGCGCCGCCGCCACGGGCGCGGCAGGGGGGGGCGGCGGTTCCGCGGCCCGGGCGACGGGGGCCGGCGCGGCAGCCGGGCGCGCCGCGGCGGGCGCCGGACCCGGGTCGAACAGCCAGTAGCCGACCGCGCCGATCAGCACGCCGGCAGCGGCTGCCGCGGCAGTGGCGAGCGCCGGCCGCGGCGCGCGCCAGCGCGGGGTGAACTCCGAATCGGCGATGGCGGCGCGCGCGTGCCGGTCGCTCACCCCGTGCGCGCCCGCGCCGAAAGCGGCGAGCAGCGCCTTGTCGGCCAGGATATTGATGCGGCGCGTGAGGCCGCTGGAGGCCCGCGCGATCGCCGCCACCGCCGCCGCGTCGAACACGTCCGGCCCGCGATAGCCGGCGGCGCGCATGCGGAACGACAGGTAGGTCGCGGCCTCGGCCTGCGACAGGGGCCGCATGCGGAAGCTGTGCGTGATGCGGTCCTTCAGCTGGCGCAGCGAGGGCAGCGCGAGCACCTTGTCGAGCTCGGGCTGGCCGAACAGCACGATCTGCAGCAGCTTGTGCCGGTGGGTCTCCAGGTTGGACAGCAGCCGCACCTGCTCGAGGGTCTCCTCGGGCATGGCGTGCGCCTCGTCGATCAGGATCACGGTGCGCCGCCCCTGCGCATAGGACTCGATCAGGCGGTCCTGCAGGGCGCGCAGCGCGATGGTGACGCGCTCGCGCGAGAACTCGATCTTCAGCTCCTCGGCGACTGCGTACAGGATCTCGTCGCGCGTGAACGAGGGGTTGGCGAGGTAGATGGTCTCGACGTTCTTCGGCAGGCGCTCGATCAGCACCCGGCACAGCATGGTCTTGCCGCTGCCGACCTCGCCCGCCACCTTGACGATGCCCTCCTCGTGCTGGATGGCGTACAGCAGCGCCTCGAGCGTCGCGCCGCGGTCGGCGCCGTCGAAGAAGAAGTCGGTGTGCGGCGTGATGCGGAACGGCGGTTCCTGCAGGCCGAAATGCTCCAGGTACAGGGCCACCGCTCAGCGCTCCTTTTCTTCCGTCGTGTTCATGCGGCTATAGAGCGTGGTGCGGTTCATGCCGAGGAGCTTCGCCGCCTGGCTCATGTTGCCGCGCGTCAGCCGCAGCGCCGCCTCGATGTAGGCGCGCTCCCAGGCCTGCAGGGTGTCGTCGAGGCTGAAGCCGCCGCGCTCGATCTCCTTTTGCGCCTCGGCGACCAGGTCGCGCGCCGGCGGCGCCGCGGCGACGCGCGATTCGAGGTCGAACTCGGGCTCCAGTTCCGCCACCGAGAGCGTGCGCCCCGCGTGCCGGGTGATGAGCCGGATGACGATGTTGCGCAGCTCGCGCACGTTGCCGGGGAACGGGTAGGCGAGCCAGGCGCGCTCGGCCGATGCGTCGAAGCTGAACGGCGCGACCCCGGCCTGCGCCGCGTACTGGGCGCGGAAATGCTCCAGCAGCAGCAGCCGGTCGCGCCCCATGTCGCGCAGCGCGGGCACCGCCAGCGTGAGCACCGACAGCCGGTGGTACAGGTCGGAGCGGAAGCGCCCCTGGCGCACTTCCTGGCGCAGGTCGCGGTTGGTCGCCGCCACCACGCGCGCGCGCGCCACGCGGTGCTGCGTCTCGCCGACGCGCTGGTATTCGCCGTTCTCCAGCACGCGCAGGAGCTTCGCCTGCATCTCCAGCGGCAGCTCGCCGATCTCGTCCAGGAACAGCGTGCCGTCCTGCGCGTCCTCGAAGTAGCCGGGCTTGTTGGCGGTGGCGCCGGTGAAGGCGCCCTTCACGTAGCCGAACAGGGTCGGCTCGACCAGCGTCGGCGCGATCGCCGCGCAGTTGAGCGCGAGGTAGGGCCGCGCGGCGCGCTGCGACAGCCGGTGCAGGCTCTGCGCCACGCGCTCCTTGCCGCTGCCCGAGGCGCCTTCGATCAGCACCGGGAACGGCGCGTCGGCCGACTGCGCGATCTGCGCGCGCAGCCGCGCCAGCGCGGCGCTGTCGCCGACCAGTCCGCCGTCGGCCGGCACGCCGGCGGGCTCGGCCGCCCGGAACGCCAGCGCGCGCTGCAGGGTGGCCTTGAGCACCGCCGGGTCGCAGGGCTTGGCGACGAACTCCGCGGCGCCCAGCGCGCGGGCGTGGCGCGCATTGGCGGCGTCGCTCTGCCCCGACAGCACGAAGATGCGCATCGCCGGCGAGTGCGCGAGCAGGTCGGCGATCAGCTGGAAGCCTTCGTCGGGCGCGTGCGGCCTGGGCGGCAGGCCGAGGTCCACCAGCGCGAGCTGCGGCGGCTGCGGCAGCTGGCGCAGCAGCGCGATGGCGTGCGCGCGCGACTCGCAGGCATGGACCTCGAAGTCGGCGCCCAGCGCGAAGGCGAGCGTGTCGGCGATCAAGGGATCGTCGTCCACGATCAGCAGTGCAGGCCTGCCGTCGCGCCCTTCCTGTGGAATAGTTGCCATGGGGCCCCTGACACTATAGGGGAAAGCGCGGCAGCCCTGCGCGTCGAGTAAAATCACGCCCTTGCCGCCGTCCCCTCCCCCCGTGGCAGACCCCGCCATCGCCGTCATCGAGGACCTGTCGTTCGCCTATGACCGGCGTCCGGTGCTGCACGGCATCGCCCTCAGCATCCCGCGCGGCAAGGTGGTGGCGGTGATGGGCCAGTCCGGATGCGGCAAGACCACGCTGCTGCGCATCATCGCCGGAGCGCTCCTGCCCACCGGCGGCCGCGCACGGGTGCTCGGCCAGGTGACCGGCGAGCTGGACCGCGACGGGATGTACGCGCTGCGCCGGCGCATGGGCATGCTGTTCCAGTTCGGCGCGCTGTTCACCGACATGACGGTGTTCGACAACGTCGCGTTCCAGATGCGCGAGCACACCGACCTGCCCGAGACGGCGGTGCGCGACCTGGTGCTGCTCAAGCTCGAGGCGGTCGGCCTGCGCGGCGCCGCGCAGCTGATGCCGGGGGAGCTCTCCGGCGGCATGGCACGGCGCGTGGCGCTGGCGCGCGCCATTGCGCTCGACCCGGAGCTGATCCTGTACGACGAGCCGTTCACGGGCCTCGACCCGATCGCGCTCGGCGTGGTGGCGCGCCTGGTGCGCCAGCTGAACGATTCGCTCGGCGCGACGTCCATCATCGTGACCCATGACGTCGCCGAGACCCTGCCGCTGGTGGATTACGTGTATTTCATGGCCGAGGGCCGGGTCATCGCCCAGGGCACGCCGGAGGCGGTGCGCCGCTCCGGGGTGGCCTTCGTCGAGCAGTTCGTCAGCGGCGCCATCGACGGCCCGGTGCCCTTCCACTATCCGGCGCCGGGCTACGCTGCCGACCTCGGGCTGGCGCAGGCGGCCTGAGGGATGCGCGCCGCGCTGACCAATCTGGGCGCCGCGGTCACCGCGGGCGTCTGGCGCCTGGGCTACGCCGCGCGCTTCTTCGGCTACCTGCTGTGGCACTCCGGCACGGCGTTCCGGCGCTTTCGCCTGACGCTGCGCGAGATCTACTTCGCCGGCGTGCTCTCGCTCATCATCATCCTGGTGAGCGGGCTGTTCGTCGGCATGGTGCTCGCGCTGCAGGGCTACGAGACGCTGCAGCGCTACGGCTCCTCCGAGGCGCTCGGCATCCTGGTCGCGCTGTCGCTGGTGCGCGAGCTCGGCCCGGTGGTGGCGGGCCTGCTGTTCGCCAGCCGGGCGGGGAGCGCCATCACCGCCGAGATCGGCCTGATGAAGGCCACCGAGCAGCTCTCGGCGATGGAGATGATGGCGGTGGACCCGGTGGCGCGCGTGGTGGCGCCGCGCTTCTGGGGCGGCGTGATCTCGATGCCGGTGCTGGCGGCCCTCTTTTCCGCCATGGGCATCTTCGGGGGGTATCTCGTCGGCGTGGTGCTGATCGGCGTGGACGAGGGCGCCTTCTGGTCGCAGATGCAGGCGGCGGTGGACGTGCGCAACGACATCCTCAACGGCGTCATCAAGAGCGTGGTGTTCGGCGTCGCCGTCACGCTGATCGCGGTGTTCGAGGGCTACGACGCGACGCCGACCGCGGAGGGCGTGTCGGGGGCGACGACGCGCACCGTGGTCACCTCCTCGCTCGCCATCCTGGCGCTGGATTTCGTGCTCACCGCCCTCATGTTTACCGGAGGTAACTGACGATGAACCGTTCCGCCATCGACCTGTGGGTCGGCGTATTCGTGGCCCTCGGCCTGGGCGCGCTGCTGTTCCTCGCGCTCAAGGTCGGCAACCTGGCGTCGTTCTCCACGGCCGAGACCTACGGCGTGGAGGCGCGCTTCGAGAACATCGGCGGCCTCAAGGTGCGCGCCCCGATCAAGAGCGCCGGCGTGGTGGTGGGGCGCGTGGCCGAGATCCGCTTCGACAACGAGAGCTACGAGGCCGTGGCGCTGCTCACGCTCGATGCGCGCTACAAGTTCCCGCGCGACACCTCGGCCAAGATCCTCACCTCCGGCCTGCTCGGCGAGCAGTACATCGGCCTGGAGGCGGGCGGCGACAGCGCCATGATCGAGGCTGGCGGGCGCCTCAAGATCACGCAGTCGGCGGTGGTGCTGGAGAACCTGATCAGCCAGTTCCTGTTCAGCAAGGCCGCCGAGGGCGGCGAGGCCAAGGGCGGCGAAGCCAAGGGCAACGCGCCCAAGGGCGGCAAGAAATGAATCTGCGTGCGCTGCTGGTCGCGGCGGCGCTGGCGGCGGGC
>Ga0209382_10007329_pt1 | contig 14090 bp, 12 predicted proteins | sample SoiMetdeltSBSDD5_FD_187599 | JGI IMG/M metagenome (GOLD analysis project Ga0209382, IMG submission 187599) | Bulk soil microbial communities from a Populus tree surrounding site in Tennessee, USA - Soil MetaG P. deltoides SBSDD5 (SPAdes) (version 2) | ecosystem: Environmental > Terrestrial >... | reverse complement strand
GCGCTCGAAGCCGCCGACGAGGGCGAACACCAGCGGCTTCTCCGCCGACACCGTGAAATGGTTCGCCCAGAACCACACCAGGCGCTCCTGGAACGGCGTCGCGGTGGCCGCCGCCGCCGCGAGCCGGGCGCCGAGTTCCTCGAGCATGATCGGCCCGAAGTGCGTGCGGAAGGTCTGCTCCACGGACCGCGTTCCGGCCGTGCGCAGGCTCGCGATCCAGCGCGGGTATTCTTCGAGCGCCCGGCTCGAATGCGCGAGCTTGCCGAACTCCGGGGTGGCGGGTGCAGGCTGGCTGGCCTGCTTGGCGAGCCAGGCCCTGGGGTCGGCGCTGGCCGCCGCAAGTTCGCCTGGCGCGGCGCCCAGGCCGAAGCGGTTGACGGCGATGACGGATTCCAGCTTCATGGCGGCCCTGCGGCAGTCCAGCCGGTATTTTGCTTCGCGGCGAGGAAAAAGCGAAGGGGCGGCTACACTCCGGGGCGGCCACCCTCAGGAGACCGCCATGGCAGCGACCAAATCCCCGCCCACCACGATCGCGGCGGTAAAAGACATCGTCCCCAAGCTCGCCGAGCTGACCGAGAAGGTGCTGTTTGGCGACGTATGGGCACGCCCCGGGTTGTCCAGGCGCGACCGCAGCCTCGCCACCGTGGCGGCGCTGATCGCCCTGCACCGGCCCGACCAGCTGAAGGGCCACATCTGGCGCGCGCTCGACAACGGCGTGACGAAGGAAGAGCTCTCCGAGCTCTTCACCCATCTCGCCTTCTACGCCGGCTGGGCCAACGGCATCGGCGCGGCGCAGGTGGCCAAGCAGGTCTACGAGGAGCGCGGCGGATGAGAGTCGGCTTCATCGGACTGGGCGTGATGGGCGCGCCGATCGCCGCGCGGCTCGCGCGCGCCGGCCATGCCGTGAAAGTGAACGACCTGCGAAAGGTCGAAGTCGCGGGTGCAGTCTGGGCGGACTCCCCGGCGGCGGCGGTCGCGGACGCGGAACTGGCGTTCACCTCGCTGCCCGGCCCGGCCGAGGTCGAGGCGGTGGCCGGCCTGATCGGCACCGCGCTCGCGCGCCATGCCGCCTGGTTCGACCTCACCACCAATTCCCCCTCCTGCGTGCGCCGCGTGCACGCGGCGCTGCAGCCGAAGGGTGTGCAGTTCCTCGATGCGCCCGTGAGCGGCGGCCGGGAGGGCGCGCACAGCGGCAGGCTGGCGCTCTGGGTGGGCGGCGACGAGGGCGTCTACCGGCGCCACGAGCCCGTGCTGCGCGTCATCGGCGACCAGCCGATCTATGTCGGGCCGATCGGCGCCGGCTCGGTGGCGAAGCTCGCCCACAACACGGCGAGCTTCACCGTGCAAACCGCGCTCGCCGAGATCTTCACGCTCGGCGTGAAAGCGGGCGTCGAGCCGCTGGCCCTCTTCAGGGCGATCCGCCAGGGCGCCACCGGCAGGAAGCGCACCTTCGACCGCCTCGCCGAGCAGTTCCTGCCCGGCAAGTACGACCCGCCCGGGTTCGCGCTGCGCCTCGCGCACAAGGACTTGAAGCTCGCGCTGGAGCTGGCGCAGGAAGTCGGCGTGCCGATGCAGGTGGCGCAGGTGGCGATGCGGGAGTTCGAGCAGGCGCTCGCGCGCGGCTGGGCCGAGCGCGATTCGCGCACCCCGATGCTGCTGCAGGAGGAGCGCGCCGGTGTGGCGCCGCGCGTGCCGGCGGAGAAGCTGCGCGAGGTGCTGGACTAGAATTCGCGCCATGGCGATGCGGCTGCACACGCGCCTGCGCTACGCGCCGGCCGAAGTCCGGGTGGAAAAACGCGCCGACGGCACGCAGCTGCTGCGCTCGCCGCAGCCGCTCGGCGGCCACGCGCGCGCCGTCGGCGATTGGCTGGTGCAATGGTACGAGCGCGCGCCCGAGCGCACCTTCATCGCCGAGCGCAAGGGCGACGGCTGGCGGCGGGTGAGCTACCGCGACGCGCTGTCGGACGCGCGGCGCATCGGGCAGGCGCTGCTCAACCTGGGCCTGGACGCTTCCCGGCCGGTGGCGATCCTCTCCGACAACGGCGTCGAGCATGCCCTGCTCGCGCTCGGCGCGATGCACGCCGGCGTGCCGGTGGCGCCGATCTCGCCCGCCTACTCCCTGATGTCGAAGGACTTCGCCAAGCTGAAGGCCATCTTCGAGCTGCTGCGCCCCGGGCTGGTGTTCGCCGCCGAGCCGGAGAAGTTCGCCCCCGCGCTCGCCGCGGTCGGCGCGGTCTCGACCCCGGTGGCGAAGCTGCTGGAGACCAATCCGGGCTCGTCTCTCGAGCTGGCGTTCTCGCGCCTGCAGCCGGACACGGTGGCGAAGATCCTGTTCACCTCCGGTTCCACCGGCGCCCCGAAAGGCGTGCTCAACACGCACCGCATGCTGTGCGCCAACCAGCAGATGCTGGCGCAGGTGTGGCCGTTCCTCGAGGATCGGGCGCAGACGCTCGTCGACTGGCTGCCCTGGAACCACACCTTCGGCGGCAACTTCTGCTTCAACCTGGTCCTGCGCAACGGCGGCACCCTCTACGTGGACGGCGGCAAGCCGGCGCCCGCGCTGGTGGAGACGACGGTGCGCAACCTGCGCGAGGTCTCGCCCACCCTGTACTTCAATGTGCCGCGCGGCTTCGACCTGCTGCTGCCGTACCTGGAGAAGGACGCAGCGCTGCGGCGCAATTTCTTCAGCAACCTGGACATGCTGTTCTACGCCGGCGCCGCGCTGCCGCAGAACCTGTGGGAGCGGCTCGAGGCGCTCGCCATCGCCGAGAAGCAGGGCGAACTCGCGATGCTTTCCTCCTGGGGCTCGACCGAGACCGCGCCCTCGGCCGCCGCCGTGCACTACCCGATCGAGCGCGCGGGCGTCATCGGCCTGCCCAACCCGGGCTGCGAGCTGAAGCTGGTGCCCGCCGCCGGCAAGCTCGAAGTGCGCGTCAAAGGCCCCCACGTCACGCCGGGCTACCTCCGCCGGCCGGACCTCACGGCCGAGGCCTTCGACGAGGAAGGCTACTACCGCATCGGCGACGCCATGCGCTTCGCCGACCCGGCGGCGCCGGAGAAAGGCCTGGTGTTCGACGGCCGCGTGGCCGAGGACTTCAAGCTCGGCACCGGCACCTGGGTGCACGTCGGCGCGTTGCGCGTCAAGCTGATCGCGGCGGGCAATCCGCTGATCCAGGACGCGGTGCTCACCGGACACGACCGCAACGAGGTGGGTGCGCTGCTGTTCCTCAGCCCGGCGGCGAAGGACCTGTCCGCCGAGGCGCTGCGCGAGCGGCTCGCCGCCGCCCTGCGCTCGCTCGCCGCGGAGGGCGGCAGCTCGACGCACCCGCGGCGCGCCCTGGTGCTCGCCGAGCCGCCCTCGATCGACGCGGGCGAGATCACCGACAAGGGTTACGTCAACCAGCGTGCGGTGCTGGAGCGCCGCGCCGCGCTGGTCGAGCTCCTGTACGCCGATCCACCTTCCGCCGAAGTCCTCGGCGTAAAATGAACGCACCCCAAGGGAGGAAGCAATGAACAGAACGGCCAGTGCAGTATTGTGCTTGACGCTCGGCCTCGCGGCCGGCGCGGCGGCGGCGCAGGAAGTCACCCTGCGCGTGGTCTCGGCGTTTGCCGAGAACACCACCTACGTGAAGAACCTGCTGCCGATGATCGCCAGGCTCAACGCCGAGGGCAAGGGCGTGCTGCAGCTCAACTTCATCGGCGGGCCGAAGGCCATGCCGCCTTTTGAGGTCGGCAACGCCGTGCGCACGGGCGTGGTGGACATCGGCATGACCACCGGCGCGTTCTACACCAACATCATGCCCGAGGCCGACGCGCTCAAGCTCACGCAGATGGCGGGGCCGGAACTGCGCCGCAACGGCGCGACGGACCTGATCAACAAGGTGTGGAACGAGAAGGCCAACATGCAGTACCTGTGCCGCGTCATCGATTACACGCCGTTCCACCTGTACCTCACCAAGAAGGTCGACAAGCCGGACCTCACGGGCCTGAAGATCCGCATCACGCCGGTGTACCGCGACTTCTTCCAGGCGCTCGGCGCGACCGTGATGCAGACGGCGCCCGGCGAGGTGTACACCGCGCTCGAGCGCGGGGCGGTGGACGGCTACGGCTGGCCGATCAACGGCATCTTCGACTTCAACTGGCACGAGAAGACGAGGTTCCGCGTCGATCCCGGGTTCTACAGCGCCGAGGTGTCGCTGGTGATGAACCTGGACAAGTGGAAGGCGCTGTCGCAGCGGCAGAAGGACTTCCTCATGCAGCACCTCGTGGCGCACGAGGCGGACAACGTATCCTGGAAGAAGGTCAACGAGGATGACATCCGGCGCCAGGCCCAGGCCGGCATCCAGACGATCACCTTCGATGCGGCGACCGCCAAGCAGTACTACGACAAGGCCTACGACATCGCCTGGACCAACCTCATCAAGGTGAGCCCGCAGTACGGGCCGCAGATGCGGAAGCTGTTCAGCCGCTGATGCGGCGGCTCGAGGAGGCCTACGGCCGCTTGCTTGCGGGGCTGGCGCTCGCCGCCTGCGCGGTGCTGTTCCTGATGATGGCGGCGATCTGCGTGGACGTCCTGCTGCGCAACGTGCGCCTCGTGCCCGGCCTGCTGGGGCTGCCGTGGGCCAACGAGGTCACCGAATACGCCCTGTACCTGGTCACCGTGCTGACCGCGCCGTGGCTGCTGCGCCAGGGCCTGCACATCCGCGTGGACGTGCTGCTGCGCGCCCTTCCCCTGCGCCTCGCCTGGGCCTGCGAATGGGCGGTCGACCTGATCGCCCTCGCCTGCTGCCTGGCCATCGGCTGGTTCGGTTTGCAGGCGGTGCTCTCCAGCCGCGCCATCGGCGGCATGGTGGTCAAGGTGCTCGCGGTGCCGGAATGGTGGCTGCTCGCGCCGCTGCCGGCGGCTTTCGCACTGCTGGCGATCGAGGTCCTGTTCCGCATGCGCCGCCTCCTCCTGGGCGAGCGCGCGCCGCGCACCGACGCGGTCACGGCGGCGTAGCCGGCCCGCCATGACCTGGCAGGCGGCGGCCTGGTTGCTGCTGGGCGGCTCGACCGCCCTGATGTTCCTCGGCCTGCCGGTCGCCTTCGCCTTCCTCGCCATCAACCTGGTGGGCGCCGCCATCTTCCTCGGCGGCGACGCCGGCATGATGCAGCTCGCGCGCAACAGCGTGCAGTCGGTGACCAGCTTCGCGCTGACGCCGATCCCGCTGTTCATCCTGATGGGCGAGATCCTGTTCCACACCGGCCTCGCGGTGAAGGTCATCGACGGCATCGAGCGCCTGGTGCGCGAAGTGCCGGGGCGGCTGGCGGTCATCGCGGTGGTGGCCGGCACCGTGTTCTCCGCGATCTCGGGCTCGACGATCGCCACCACGGCGATGCTCGGCAGCCTGATGCTGCCGGTGATGCTCTCGCGCGGCTACCACCCGACGCTCGCCACCGGCCCGATCATGGCCATCGGCGCGGTGGACATGCTGATCCCGCCCTCGGCGCTCACGGTGCTGCTCGGCAGCCTGTCGGGCATCTCGATCTCCAAGCTGCTGGTGGGCGGCATCGTGCCGGGCCTCATCCTCTCGGTGGTCTTCATCGGCTACATCATCCTGCGGGTGAAGCTCGAGCCCGCCCTGGCGCCGCGCACCGCCTTCGAGGAGTTCCGCGGCTGGCGGCGCCTGCAGCCCTTCCTGCAGTACGTGCTGCCGCTGGTGTCGATCTTCGTGGTGGTGGTGGGCGCCATGATCGCCGGCTGGGCCACCCCCACCGAGTGCGCGGCCCTGGGCGCCTTCGCCACCTTGTTCCTCGCCCTGCTGTACCGCGCGCTCAGCCTGGCGAACCTGGTGCGCGCGCTGCGCGGCACCGCCGCGATCTCCGGCATGATCCTGTTCATCATCGTCGGCGCCACCACCTTCTCGCAGATCCTGTCCTTTTCGGGCGCGAGCAACGGCCTGGCACAGGCGATCACCGGCCTCGGGCTGCCGCCGCTCGCCGTGGTCGCGGGTATGATGCTGTTCCTGATCTTCCTGGGCGTGTTCGTCGAGCAAGTGAGCATGATGATGATCACCCTGCCGATCTTCATGCCGATCGTGCAGCAAATGGGCGTCGACCCGGTGTGGTTCGGCGTCATGTTCCTGATCTGCATGCAGCTGGGGCTGCTGATGCCGCCGCACGGGCTGCTGCTGATGACGATGAAGGGGGTCGCTCCGCCCCAGGTGACGATGATGCACATCTTCCGTGCCGTGACGCCGTTCCTGCTGATCAGCCTCGCGGTGCTGGGGCTGGTGTTCCTCGTGCCGGCGCTCGCGGTCTGGCTGCCCAACCTGGTGGGCTAGCCATGGAGCGCTCCTTCTCAAGGAGGAAGTCGGGAAGCCGGCTCGGCGACGGCGAGGTGTTCCACGGCGAGGGCATCCTGGCGGTGACCAAGGCCCTGCTGCAGTCGGGCGTGTCCTACGTCGGCGGCTACCAGGGTGCGCCGGTATCGCACATGATGGACGTGCTGAACGACGCGCGCGACATCATCAACGAGCTCGGCGTGCACATCGAGACCAATGCGTCGGAAGCGGGCGCGGCGGCGATGCTCGGCGCCTCGATCAACTACCCCTTGCGCGGCGCGGTGACCTTCAAGTCCACGGTCGGCACCAACGTGGCCTCCGACGCCCTGTCCAACCTCGCCTCGGCCGGGGTCAAGGGCGGCGCGCTGATCGTGCTGGGCGAGGATTACGGCGAAGGCGCCTCGATCATCCAGGAGCGCAGCCACGCCTTCGCCATGAAGTCGCAGATCTGGCTGCTCGACCCGCGCCCCAACCTGCCGAAGATCGTCGAGATGGTGGAGCACGGCTTCGCGCTGTCGGAAGCCTCCAGCAGCCCGGTGATGCTCGAGCTGCGCATCCGCGCCTGCCACGTGCAGGGCAGCTTCGCGACGAAAAACAACCGTGCGGCGCGATTCTCCACGCGCAACTTCCTCGAGAACCCGGACTTCGACTTCGGCCGCATCAGCCTGCCCCCCTCCACCTACGCGCAGGAGAAGCACAAGATCGAGGTGCGCTGGCCGGCAGCCGTCGCCTACATCCGCGAGCACAAGCTGAACGAATTCTTCCCCGGCGAGCGCGCCGACATCGGCATCGTCTGCCAGGGCGGCATGTACAACGCCACCATCCGCGCCCTGCAGCAGCTGGGGCTGGCGGACGCCTTCGGCGCATCGCGCGTGCCGATGTACTGCATGAACGTCGCCTACCCGATGGTGCCGGAGGAAATCGTGCAGTTCTGCGCCGGCAAGCGCGCCGTGCTGGTGATCGAGGAAGGCCAGCCGGCCTACCTCGAGGAAGCGATCCTCGCCACGCTGCGGCGGCACGAGGTCGACGCCGTCAAGGTGCACGGCAAGGACTTCCTGCCGATGGCGGGGGAGTACACGGGCGAAGTGGTGCTGACCGGCGTGGCGAAATTCGTCGACGCCGGGCCGGCGCTCGCCGCGATCGTCGCGGCGAAGAAGAAGGCGGCGGAGCTGTTCGGCGCGCTGCTGCCCACGCGCCCGCCGGGGTTCTGCGTCGGCTGCCCCGAGCGGCCGGTGTTCGCGGCGATGAAGCTGGTGGAGAAGGACGTCGGCAAGTACCACGTCTCGGCCGACATCGGCTGCCACACCTTCTCCACGCTGCCGCCGTTCAACATCGGCCACACCGTGCTCGGCTACGGCCTGGGCCTCGCCTCCAACTCCGCCGTGCACCCGATGTTCGGCAAGCGCACCGTGACCATCATGGGCGACGGCGGCTTCTGGCACAACGGCATGACCTCGGGAGTGGCCAACGCCGTGTTCAACAAGGACGACGGCATCCTCGTCATCATGAAGAACGGCTACAGCTCGGCCACTGGGACGCAGGAGCTGCCCTCCTCGCCCACGCACAGCGCGCACAAGGCCGCCGACATGACGATCGAGCGGGCCCTCGGCGGCCTCGGCGTGGATTGGATGCGCACGGTGAGCACCTACCACGTCGGCGACATGAAGAAGACGCTGAAGGAGGCGATGACCACCGGCCACCAGGGCCTCAAGGTGATCATCGCCGACGGCGAATGCCAGCTCGAGCGCCAGCGCCGCATCCGCCCCGAGACCGCGAAGAAGCTCGCCGGGGGCGAGCGCGTGGTGCGGGTGAAGTACGGCGTCGACGAGGACACCTGCACCGGCGACCACTCGTGCATCCGCCTGTCGGGCTGCCCGACGCTCACGGTGAAGGACAACCCCGATCCCCTGCGCCGCGACCCGGTGGCGACGGTGATCGACGGCTGCGTGGGCTGCGGCTTGTGCGGCGAGAACGCGCACGCCGCGGTGCTGTGCCCGTCGTTCTACCGCGCCGAGGTGATCCAGAACCCGTCCTGGTTCGATCGCCTGGCGTCGCGCCTGCACCGCATGATCGTGCCGGCATGACCGCGGCGGTGCCGTCGCGCTCGATCACGGTGCTGGTGGCCGCGCTCGGCGGCGAAGGCGGCGGCGTGATGGCCGACTGGCTGATGCATGCCGCCACCGCCTGCGGCTATCCCGCCCAGGCCACCTCGATCCCCGGCGTCGCGCAGCGCACCGGCGCCACCACCTATTACCTGGAGATCTTCCCCGCGCGGCGCGCCGATCTCGGCGGCCGCGAGCCGGTGATGTCGCTCACGCCCAGCCCGGGCAACGTGGACGTGATGGTGGCTTCCGAGCTTCTGGAAGCCGGCCGCGCCATGCAGAACGGCTTCGTCACGCCCGAGCGCACCACGCTCGTCGCCTCGACCCACCGCATCTACGCCACCGTGGAGAAGATGCAGATGGCCGACGGGCGCTTCTCCAGCGAGCGCGTGCTGGCGGCGGCCAAGGAGCTCTCCAGGCAGGCGGTGCTGTTCGACATGCGCCGGCTGGCCGAGGAGAGCGGCACGGTCATCAACGCCGTCCTGTTCGGCGCCATGGCGGGCTCGGGCGCGCTGCCGCTGCCGCGCGAGGCCTGCGAAGCCGCGATCCGCCGCGCCGGCAAGGGAGCGCAAGCGAGCCTGCGCGGCTTTGCGGCCGGCTACGACATTGCCGCCGGCGCTCGCCAGGCGCCGGCCGCGGCGCCGCGGCCGCTGCCGCCCGGGACGCGCGAAATCCTGGACCTGGGCGCGGCACGCCTGCGCGACTACCAGGGCGAGGCCTATGCCAGGCTGTATCTCGAGCGCATCGCCGCGCTGGGCGACGCCGAGCCGAAGCTCATCGGCGAGACCGCGCGGCAGCTCGCGCTGTGGATGAGCTACGAGGACATCATCCGGGTCGCCGACCTGAAGACGCGCCGCGCGCGCTTTGCGCGGGTGCGCAGGGAAGCCGGCGCGCGGGACGGCGAGCCGCTGGTGGTGATCGACTACCTGAAGCCCGGGCTGGAGGAAGTCGCTTCGCTGCTGCCGGCTGCGCTTGGCCGGCGGCTGCTCGCCTGGGCCGAGCGCAAGGGCAAGCTCGATGCCTACAACGTCGGCATGCACGTAAAGACCTCGGGCATCGGCGGCTACCTGCTGGTACGCGCCCTGGCCTGGCTCAAGCCCTGGCGGCCGCGCAGCCTGCGCTACGCCGAGGAGCAGGCGCTGATCGAGCGCTGGCTGGCCGCGGTGCGCGACGCCGCATCGCGCAGCCTGCCGCTGGCGCTGGAGGTGGTCGAATGCGCCGGGCTGCTGAAGGGCTACGGCGAGACGCACCGGCGCGGCAGGAGCAGCTTCCTCGCGATCCTCGACGCCCTGGTGGAGAACCCCGCCACCGCCGATCCCGCGGCGCAGGCGGCGGCGATCCGCCGGGCCCGCGAAGCCGCGCTGTCCGATCCCGAGCAGAAGGCGCTGGAAAAGACGCTCGGCCGGCCGGTGACCTGGCTGCGCGCCGAAAAGACCCGCTAGAATCCGCCGCTCATGTCCAGCATCGCCGACCCGGCGTTCCTCAGCCGCGAGTACAACAACCGCGAGCTGTTCCCCGACCACCCGCGGCATTTCGCGCGCTGGCAGGAGTCCTCGGCGCGCGCGCGCTCGACCATGTCCTGCCACCTGGATCTCGCCTACGGCGACGCGCCGGCGGAGACGCTGGACCTGTTCCCGTCGCGCAAGGGAGACGGCAGCCTGCTGGTATTCATCCACGGCGGCTACTGGCGCTCGCTCGACAAGCGGGACTTCTCCTACCTCGCGCCCGCCTGGGTGGACGCGGGCGTGTCGCTGGCGGTGGTCAACTACGCGCTCTGCCCGGCCGTGACGATCGAGCGCATCGTGCGGCAGGTGCTCGCCGCCTGCGCCTGGCTGTACCGCAACGCGGAGCGCTACGGCATGGACGAGGAGCGGATTTTCGTCAGCGGGCACTCGGCCGGCGGGCAGCTGGCGGCGATGACGCTCGCCGCGCTGTGGCCGGTGGTCGACGGCTCGCTGCCCAGGGACCTGGTCAAGGGCGCGCTCGCGGTGAGCGGCGTCTACGACCTGCGGCCGCTCACCCAGGTCGGCTGGCTGAGCGGCGACCTGCGCCTGGACGAGGCGGCGGCGGTCAAGGTTTCGCCCGCCTTCCTGCCGCCGGCGACGCGCGCGCCGCTGTACCTCGCGGTGGGCGGGCTGGAGAGCTCCGAGTTCAAGCGCCAGAACGCGCTGCTCGCGCAACGCTGGAAGGCGGTCCTCGGCGGCGACATCGGCATGCCCGGCCGCGACCACTTCACCGTGGTGGATGGGCTGGCGGAGCCGGCGAGCGCCCTGTTTGCCGGCGCGCGGCGCATGATGGGGCTGGGCCGGTGAGGGAGTTTCTCGCCCCCGGGCGCTATGTCGACAGCGCCCACCCGGCGGTGGCGGAGTTCGCGCGCCGGCATGCGCGCGGCGCCTCCGACCTGGAGCGCGCGGTGTCCCTGTACTACGCCGTGCGCGACGGCATCCGCTACAACCCGTTCCTCGACTTTTCGCGCGACACCGCGTTCCAGGGCAGCGTGTGCCTGCAGACCGGCGAGGGCTTCTGCGTCGGCAAGGCGGCGCTGCTGGCGGCCTGCGCGCGCGCCGTCGGCATCCCGGCGCGCGTGGGCTTCGCCGACGTGAAGAACCACCTCACCACGCCGCGGCTCGCCGAGCGCATGGGCACCGACCTGTTCGTGTACCACGGCTACACCGAGCTGTGGCTGGAGGGCAGGTGGGTGAAGGCGACGCCCGCGTTCAACCTCGAGCTGTGCCGCAAGTTCCGCGTCAAGCCGCTGGAGTTCGACGGCCGCAGCGACTCGATTTTCCATCCCTTCGACGCCGACGAGCGGCGCCACATGGAATACCTGCGCGAGCGCGGCTCGTTCGCCGACGTGCCGGTGGAGGAGATCCAGCGCGCGTTCCGCGACACCTATCCGGCGCTCTACGGCCTGGGCAAGGACGCCGCCAGGGAAACCTTCGCCTAGCCCCAGACCTCGCGGGCGGTCTCGATCACCAGGCGGATCTTCGCCGCCTGGGCCTCCACGGCGAGCGCGTTGCCGTGCACCGTGCTGGAGAAGCCGCACTGCGGCGACAGGCACAGCTGCTCCAGCGGCACGTGCTTCGCCGCCTGGTCGATGCGCCGCTTGAGATCGTCTTTCGCCTCGAGGCTGCCGAGCTTGGTGGTCACCAGGCCCAGCACTACGATCTTGCCCTTGGGCACGAAGCGCAGGGGCGAGAAATCCCCCGAGCGCGCGTCGTCGTATTCGAGGAAGTACCCGTCCACCTGCAGCTCGTTGAACAGCACTTCCGCCACCGGCTCGTAGCCGCCTTCGGCGGCCCAGGCGCTCTGGAAGTTGCCGCGGCACAGGTGCACGCCGACCACCATGTCCTGCGGCCTGCCGGCGATGGCCGAGTTGATCAGGCGCGCGTAGCGCCTGGGCAGCGCGTCCGGGTCGTCGCCGCGCTGACGCGCGCCCTCGCGCATCTTCGGGTCGCACAGGTAGGCGAGATTGGTGTCGTCGAGCTGCAGGTAGCGGCAACCCGCGTCCGCGAGCTGGCGCAGCTCCTCTCGGTAGCAGCGCGCGACGTCCTCGTAGAAGCCCTCCATGTCGGGATAGGCCTCGCGGCTGATGGCGCCGCGCCCGCCGCGGAAATGCAGCATCGTGGGCGACGGGATGGTGACCTTCGGCGTGCGGCCGGTGCACGACTTGAGGAACCTGAAATCCTCGGTCTGGATCGGCCGCGCATGCCTGAGTTTCTGCGTCACGTGCATCACCGGCGGGGCGAAGTCGACGTCGCCGGCGGCGCCGTGGAACTTGACCTGGATGCCGCCCTTCACCGCCACTCCTTCCAGCTGCTCGAGGAAATCGATGTGGAAATAGGTGCGGCGGAACTCGCCGTCGGTAACCCCCTGCAGGCCCCAGCTCTCCTGCAGCTTCACGATGTCGCGGATCGCGCGGTCCTCGACCTCGCGCAGCTGCGCGCGGCTGATGGCGTTCCGCTTGAAATGCTGGTCGCGCGCCTCGAGCAACTCCTTGGGGCGCAGGAAGCTGCCGACGTGGTCGGCGCGGTAGGGTGGAACGGTGCGTTGCGTCATAGGAGGGCGAGGATAGCGCAATCCCCGCGCCGCTCCCACCGGTACACTGCGCTCGATGCGTGCGCTCCTGGAAGAGAGTTTCCGCGCGGCGGTGGCCGCGGCCGACCCGCTGCGCATCCTGCCGTCGCAGCTGCCGGCGCCGCCGCGCGGCCGCACCTTCGTCGCCGCCGCCGGCAAGGCGGCGGCGGCGATGGCGCTGGCGGTGGACCGGCACTGGCCGCGCGCCGCCCCGCTCGAGGGCCTCGCCATCACCCGCTACGCGCACGGCCTGCCCGCCGGGCGCATCCGCGTCCTCGAGGCCGGACACCCCGTGCCCGACGCCGCCGGCGAGTCGGGGGCGCGCGAGCTGCTCGCGGGCGTGCGCGCACTCGGGCCCGACGACCTGTTGCTGGCGCTCATTTCCGGCGGCGGCTCGAGCCTGCTGTCGCTGCCGGCGCCCGGGGTGACGATGGAGGGCCTGAAGGCGATGACGCGCGAGCTGCTGCGCTGCGGCGCGCCGATCCAGGACATCAACACAGCGCGCAAGCACCTGTCGGCGATCCAGGGCGGCCGCCTGGCGGCAGCCAGCCGCGCCCCCGTGCTGGCCCTGATCATCTCGGACGTCACCGGCGACGATCCCACGCATATCGCCTCCGGCCCCTGCGCACCGGATCCGAGCACCATCGCCGAGGCCCAGGCCGTGCTGCGCAAGTACGGCATTGCGGCGCCCGGTCAGTTCTCCGAAACGCCGAAGCCTGGCGCGGCGCTGTTCGCGCGCGTCGAGAACCGCGTCATCGCCACGGCGCGCCGTTCGCTCGAGGCGGCGGCGGCGGTATTTGCGTCGCGGGGCATCGCGCCGCTGATCCTCGGCGACGACATCACGGGCGAGGCGAGGGAAGTCGCGCGGGCGATGGCGGCGCAGGCGCGGGGGGCGCAGCGTCCCGCGGCCCTGATTTCCGGCGGCGAGTGCACGGTGACGGTACGCGGCGCGGGCGGGCGCGGCGGGCGCTGCGCCGAATTCCTGCTGGCGCTCGCCATCGAACTGCAGGGCGCCGCCGGCATCCATGCGCTCGCCGCGGACACCGACGGCATCGACGGGTCGGAGGACAACGCCGGCGCCTGGATCGCGCCCGACAGCCTGGCGCGCGCTGCGGCCAGGGGCATCGACGCGCAAAAGCTGCTCGGCGCGAACGACAGCTACGGCTTCTTCTCCGCGCTCGGCGACCTCCTCGTCACCGGCCCGACTCGCACCAACGTCAACGACTACCGGGCCATCGTAATCAGCTGAAATCGAGATATCTAAGTCCGTGATATCTCGGCGTTTGCTAGCCGGAATGCGGGAAAAGTCACACTCGGCGCGCCGGCCTCGGAATCCCCCTATGTCCGCCTAGGGGAAAGCCTCATCCGAAAAAGGGAAGCGCCCGATATTGCCGCCCCGCCCCCGCCGGTAACTTGGGGGCATGGAAAAGACTCTCTCGCCGCGCCGCCAAGGTCACGTCTTTGCGCCGGCCGCGCTGCTGATCCTCGTCGTCGGCGCCGTCCTGACGGGCGCGGCCACTGTCGTGTCGCAGCAGGCCCTGGATCGGGATGCGGAGCATTCCTTCCATTCCGATGCGGGCAATTTGAT
>Ga0209382_10007328_pt1 | contig 14091 bp, 13 predicted proteins | sample SoiMetdeltSBSDD5_FD_187599 | JGI IMG/M metagenome (GOLD analysis project Ga0209382, IMG submission 187599) | Bulk soil microbial communities from a Populus tree surrounding site in Tennessee, USA - Soil MetaG P. deltoides SBSDD5 (SPAdes) (version 2) | ecosystem: Environmental > Terrestrial >... | reverse complement strand
GGTGAGTGAGACACCGTCCGCCTCAAGGCCAGGCAACGCTACTTTGGCATGATTGGAGAAGCCCGGCTGCATCTCCTCCATTGCCTTGGGCAAGGCGACCCAGATCTGCTGGCCGAACATGGACCCACCCTGCGCCTGGATATTCGCAGGCGATCGCTCTGAATGGACGATGCCGCTACCCGCCGTCATCCAGTTTACGTCCCCGGCGCGGATCGCCTTGACGCTGCCTAGGCTGTCGCGGTGAACCATCTCGCCTTCGAGCAGGTAGGTCAGCGTGGAGAGGCCGATATGAGGATGTGGGCGGACGTTCGGTCCAGCCCCGGAACGAAATACCGTCGGCGGTCCGAAGTGATCAAGGAAGATAAAGGGACCGACCATCTGGCGTTGTGCGGACGGCAGCGCACGACGAACGTTAACCCCGCCTCCCAAATCTCGAACGGACGGAAGGATCACTTGCTCCACCGCCCCCGCAGCGCTCGAAATGGTCATTGTTACCTCCTGTTTTTTCGATGGTGTTAGGCTGCCTGGGCAAACTTTTGCCCATTACCGGATATTCTTGCTCCGACTAACGGCAATTTTAGCATGGATGCTGTTTGCTGGAGGTCTGTTTCTAGTCAAAAGCGGCCGTAGAGACGCGTTAGCTGCGATTCTGCTTCACCCTTATAAGAGGAAGATTACCGGCGAAATCAGTGAGTCCGCTTCGTGCCATCAGCGGATATTCGGCTGTGAGTTTACCCCAGTCTCGAATAGGATAGGGAAACTCTAACAAGTAGTCAGGCCGATATGTCAATCGGAGCCAAGAACAAGCTCACGCGCTTCCAGGAGAAACTGCGCGGCAGGCTCGTGCTCCCAGATGACGTCGAGTATGACCGGGCACGCCGCGTATGGAACGGCGTGGTCGACAAGAGACCGGCAATGATCGCTTACTGTGCTGAGCGTAATGACGTGATCGAGGCAATCACGTTTGCCCGGTCAACGGGATTGGAGCTTTCAGTTAGAAGCGGTGGCCACAACGTTGCCGGGAATTCCTTGTGTGAGGGGGGTTTGGTGGTCGACCTTTCGATGATGAAAAAGATTACTGTTGATTCCGAACACCGTTTTGCTCGCGCCGAAGCTGGCCTGACCCTAGGGGAGTTTGACGCGGCGACGCAAGCGTTTGGCCTCGCCACGACCATGGGAGTCAACAGTGACACCGGTATCGCAGGGCTAACGCTCGGCGGTGGTTTCGGCAAGCTGGGCCGCAGGTTCGGATTGGCGTGCGACAACCTTCTTGCCGCGGACGTCGTGACTGCTGATGGTCAACTCATGCGGGCAAGCGCGGCTGAAAACGACGACCTGCTGTGGGGCGTGCGTGGCGGAGGTGGCAATTTCGGCATCGTTACGGCGTTCGAATACAGCCTTCATCCTGTAGGGCCGCAGCTTTTGGCAGGCTCTCTTGTCTACGGTGAAGCCGAGAGGCGTGACGCGCTTCGGCGGTACTATGAGTTCTCCTATGAAGCTGCCGATGAAATAAGCGCTGATGCAGCTCTTATGACTTCGGAGTCCGGCGAACGTCTTTTGGCAATTTCGGTCTGCTACTGCGGCCCGCTCGAGCAGGGCGAGCGCATACTCGCGCCATTGCGAAACCATGGGAAGCCAATCCAGGATCAATTTGCTGCAGTACCCTATCTCCACATCCAGTCCGGTGGAGACGACGTTTTCCCTCGCGGTCGTCGCTACTATTAGAAGGCGCAATTCATGCGGGAGATCACGGACGCAGCTGTTGAGTCCTTCATTGAGGCTTACGCAGCCGCTCCTTCTCCGACGGCTCTTGCAGTCCTTCAACAAGTCGGTGGGGCCATTGCGCGGATCCCGCCGACCGCAACCGCCTACGGCGGCCGAGACGCGTCCTATGACTGCTTTCCGATTTCGATCTGGGACAATCCAGCCGACGATGCAGCAAACATCCAGTGGGCAAGGAACATGTGGACAGCGATGCAACCGTTTTCCAATGGCGTAGTTTACGTGAACAATCTCGGTGAGGAAGGTGAAAATCGGGTTCGAGCGGCATATGGGCCGAACTATGAGAAGCTTGTGGTGCTCAAGAACAAGTATGACCCCACGAACCTCTTTCACCTAAATCAGAATGTGAGGCCGACCCGCTAAACTAAAATGCAGGTTTACCGGATCCCTCCACCGAGACTATTTCCGACCTATCTGTTATCCCTCAGACCGGACATTGCAGTGGCTCTGCCCGTCTGTTTAGTGCCATTAGCGGACATCATAGTGAGGGCAGAGCAAGCGGGTCATCGTGTGCTGCATCCTTGCATCCGCAGAAAGCGGGTAAGCTCCCATGCCGATACTTCGCCGCGCCTTTGCGCCGTGAGGAGCAAAAGCTGGCAAATCGTGCCGAAGGGGAACCCCTCGTCGAAAAGCTCAGTGACTCCCGGCTTGCCGCGCTAGAAGTGAATGATAATGTTGTCCAAGGCGGCCCTACCTGATAGACGTATTTCGTCGAAATCGCGGAGGCCGACGCCGTAGTGTCGACAGACCGAATGGAGTGTTATGAGTTTGCTTTTTTGAGTTCAAGCCAGCAGAAATCAGGGTCCTTCTCCTCGCCGCTGGATTCGTCGATGTCGCGGTGAAGGTAAAGGCGTGGCCGGGCGCTGTTTAAATCATGAGCCTTCCATCGAAAAGAGAGATTTAACTACCTAGTCATCGTTAAGTAAAGGCCATGGAGTGGCGTACCATTGGCCAGATAACGCCTTCCATGTGCAGCTGCCATAATGAACCTGCTGCAATTTGCCCCCGACAAAGAAACGCTGCTCGAAGGCACCGCTGAGCCTGTCTAGTGTGAATGAAAACGAAAGACGCTGACCTGCTAGTTCGAAAGCGCAGGGGAATCAAATTTCCGTTTCAGTGGCTTGCCCATCATGGCAATCGCACCAGGCAGTTGAATTTGATGCTTGTAACCAGCTCGCCAGATGACTGAATCTGCACGAAAAACGGCTTCGTTAGACCATCAACGACGCAATCCCGAAAGCACGCCATACCAAGCGTCGCGGCATCTCCCGCAGACGAAAAGATAGGCAGTAGGATTAGCGAAATGCTAAAATAGCATCTCGACACGCGCTCGAACACAGGCGCATTTCATGATTGATATGTGGCGGAGTCAACTGTCCACCCAAACCTGCGCTCATAGTCTGATGTAGAGCAGCGTATCATTCCGCCGGTATAAGTTCCTTCTCTTTGACCTTTACTTCCGGCACGGATTTGGCCTTGTCATCCTGCTGCGCAGTTTCCTTAGCCTTTACAGCGGTCTTCGATTTCCGCCAGGTCATTTCATAACCATGGCACATTAGACGATTTCCTTCTGCTAGACAGATATAGTGAATGCCGCTTTGAGGGCCGATTTATGACTTAAACAACCCCTTCACGCAACCGGCCTAGCTTGGTAAAGACGGCTCGATTCTTGTTGTCTTCCATCAATTGCGTGAAGCCCGAAATCGTGTCAAAGCCAAGTCCACGGGGCAGACCTGTCTCGGGATCAGGTTGGATTTTGCTGTAACTCTCGCTGGTGATCTTCTGCCATCTGCCAGCAGGTCGTTTGACTTCAACATTAACGACTGTCGCCTTTAGTACCATACGGACGATCGCCTCCTTAGGAGCGGTTGGCTTCGTCAAGCTCGGGCAGCCCGCGATCATCTGCCAACCGTTGGCCATTGCCCAGTTGGTTAGCTCGTCTTTATCCACGCGAAGAACCTTTCCTAACCCAGCCGGCCGAAGATACGGTCCATAATGCATTAGCGCCTGTTTGCTCCAATGGGACCGTGGATGACATATGCAGTCGGCACCTTCTCATGTACAACACGCCCGTCTAAAGTGCCTAGCGTGCTGGCAAAGGCATTGCTTTCACGGCAATTAATGGTGGCTTTGACCTCAGTCAACCACTGTTCTGTACTGTGAGGATTTTCCAATTGCCCTGACTCGCAGCGCAACACTAATGGTTGGTGGGTTGAGTCTGCTCTTTGCAAATTTCGTGCTCGTTACCGATCCTGATAAACTTGTTAGCAGGATACGAGAACTATGGTTTGACAGCGTGCTTAAATGGACCCCCCGCGATCCGGGTCCTGATTCTCCTATCGTCATCGATATCGGTCGCAATGCGCTAGCTAAGTTTGGAACCTGGCCATGGCCGCGGGAACGGCTAGCACAGTTGATAAACAGAATTGCCGACGGCAAGCCAAAAGTCATGGAGGTTGACATTCTTTTACCTCCTCGCGAGCCTCCAGCCGATGATGAGCTTCTAGCGCGCGCAATTTCACGAATACCTACGGTGCTTGGCGCTTTTCTAGATCCAGAACCAGGCATTTTTTCGCGTGCCCGGTATGCTTGTGATGAACGGTGCTGTTCTTCCTGCTCCTCTTCTGTCAACCAGGAGCCAAGGACTTGGCATTCTTTCCTTGCCGTCACCCGAAGGTGAGCCCGTGCGAACCGTACCTCTCCTTGCAGCGGCGGGTGGCACTGTTCTGCCCGGTCTGTCTGTTGAAGCAGCGAGGGTGGGTCTTGGAGATGGAACAATCGTTGCATCGGCTTTTCCACAAACACTGCGAATCGGCAATCTTCGGATTCCATTACTTTCCGATGCATTGATGCGGATCCATTTACGAGTCTGGAGAACCGAAAAGCCCGAACAATACCCGCGGACGCACTAATGGACGGTCAAATTGATCCCTCTCGATTAAGTGGCAAATGGGTGTTTCTAGGTGCGAGTGCGCCCGAAGCAGGAGGGCTTCGCTTAACTGCAATCGATCCATTTCTGCCATCTGTACAGTTCATGCCGAAGCTCTCGACCAGCTCCTGACAAAACATATTCCGCTCCGCGAACATTGGATGACTTGGGTCGAAGCCGCAGTAGCAATGATCCTCGGGCTCTTCGCTATTGTCGCAGTTGTTACTTTCCCTCCCGGTTCAGCAGCGCTTCTAATTTTTGTGGGGTGTTTGTCGATCATTGGGGTCGCTATAGTGATCAGCAACAGCCTGATCTGGCTTATTGATCCGATTGTACCATCGATTGCGATTGTTGTTGCCGCCCAGAGCGCCGCCTTAATTCAGTTTGCGTTGGTCTATCGTCAGAGAATTGCGATTGAGCGTCGCTTTTCGCAGCATCTTTCACCTGAAGTCGTTCGCCAGATAGTTGCAAATCCCGGAGAGCTTAAGCTTGCAGGGGAAAAAAGGACCGTTACCGCACTTTTGACCGACATAGAGAATTTTACTGCTCTGACAGAACGCATAGGTCCCGAGGCTGTTGTCTCGCTACTGGATCGCTACATTGACACTGTGGCCGATATTGTCGTGGCACATGGCGGAATGGTGGATAAGATCGTCGGGGATGCTGTTCATGCCTTATTTAACGCGCCGCTCGATCTCCCCGACCATGCAGTGAAGGCGGCCGCCTGCGCCCAAAATATTATAGCTGCTACCGAACAACTCCGTTGCCAACCTGAACTCAAGTCTGCGCAACTGGGGCGCACCCGTGTAGGGATTGAAACTGGTCCGGCTGTGCTGGGCGATGTTGGACGCGGTTCTAAGCGCGACTACACGGCTCACGGGCGCCCTCTGAATATGGCCTCTCGGCTTCAAGCGGTAAACAAGAACTTTGGTAGCTCTATTGCACTAGGACCAGGTACCGTAGCAGCCCTGTCCGGGAAGTTGCCTTTGCGCCGTGTTGGAGCTGCCAAGTTGGCGGGAATTGAGGAAGAGATTGAGATCTTTGAGCCAGAAGATCTACAGCCACGACTGAGATAGTGACGTAATCAACTGACTAGCGCCATTGCCTTAGCAATCTTTGGTGCTCCCCATTTCTTGACGGGACCAGGAGGTCCACCCGGCCGAGCTATGTTGGTCCCCTCCCCCGCTTTCAATCTGACGGTTTTCCCCCCAGCAGCAACATCCACCGTTCCTCTCACGACGAACACACTAAATCCACCATCTAGAGAGCCTGCGAAAAACCTTGTTCCTCGCACCGCAATTAGTGCAAAAGGGCTTTCTATCTTGATACCCTTTCCAGAAGCTCCAGATGTGTCGAGCAAGAGCGCGCCACTACCCAGAATGATCTCTCCACCCACTTCAACCAGGAACTTGTCAATTCTTACCACGGTCTCCGCACCAAGCCGGAGAATGGTCTTACGAGCCAATCTTGCAACTAATCGTGACTCTTTGCCTGTTTTGACGAGGTCAGTTAGAAACAGAGTGGACCTAGCCGACAGGCTACGCCGTTTTTTGTGAAGTTCAGCAAAGGCTTTGCCTTTGATGTCCGAAACAGCACCTACGGCACCCTCAGCTGATGTGGCAGGCCCAGAGAGAATAGCGATTTGCGATAGAGCTAGCCCAAGTAAAAAGGTTCGACGGCCTACTAGTAGGGTCATTGCTCACTCTCTCTGCGGTCCCGCTTTCGTAACTTCCACGAGATGATAGTTTCTAGTTCACCCGATGCAATGCACGACAGAGCCCAAACTCAGCGGGCGACAACTCCAGGATTCCGCTATGGTAGGGTTCCGTGGACATGGTGAAACATTTGTGATCTTCCATCCAAAGTTGGCACCGATGTGGCGACCAAGTATTGGTATCTGCACTCACATCCACGTTTCAGGCAGCAACTCATGTTGGTTGCGGGTCCTTCGAGAGACGGAAGAGCCATGGGTGATTACGACCAGCCCACCGGGCTAGATATGGGACCTTGTTTCTGACCATAAGCCGTTCGGCCTCTCAATCTTTTGACAGGTCTTTGAACTGTTGAGATGATCAAAATGCCTACGCGAGCAACAGCCCGTGCCGACCATAGGAGTTGATCATGAAGACCACATCCGAAAGAGCTTCAGAATTTCGTGTTGACGAAAGTGCGAAGCAAAGTGTCCTGGAAGCCGTCGAAAAGAGGCGCGACTTCATAGTGCGTTTGACTTCAGACTTGGTACGCATCCCCAGCGTCACACCGACATACCCCGGCGCTGATTACGATGCCGAACTCGGTGGAGAACGGAACGTCAACCTTCACTTGCAGGAAGTTGAGCGTGAAATTGGGGCTGAAACCAAATTGGTGGAATGGGTTGGCGGTGATCACATCCAACAGGCGCGCGGAGAACGTCGGGAGGGCCGCACAAACCTCGTCGGTACGATCAAAGGAGAGGGTAATGGTCGCAGCCTAATCCTAACAGGTCATATCGACACCGTTCCCGTTGGACCGCACGAGCGCTGGAAGAGCGGTAGCCCGTTTAGTGGCAAAATTGACAGTGGACGTATTTGGGGTCGCGGATCGACTGATATGAAAAGTGGCGTCGCGGCAATGGTTTCCGCGATGGCAGCTTTGAAGGATGCTGGCATTCGCCTTTCCGGGGATGTCCAGTTGCAAACCACGGTCGGAGAGGAAATCGGGGAAGGCGCTACAATTGGTGCTCGATACGTTTGGGACCAGGGTTATACGGCGCATGGAGTAGTTTGCTCAGAGCCATCTTATCCGCTCTATCGGCTGGGACTCACGATCTGTTCGGGCGGTGTGAGTTGGCTGGTGATAAAAATTCGCGGTAAAACAGTGCATTCGTGCATGTCATATCAACTTGTCCGTGCTGGTACTAAGGGACAGGCGATTGCTGTAAATGCCTTTGAAAGGGCACAAAAGATCATAGCCGGGTTGAAGGAATTAGAGCACGAGTGGGGCTTTACTCACGTCGACCCTGAGGGCCTAGCACCTGTGGGTTTCGCAGCAATGAATCTTGGCGTTGTACATGCCAAGCCTGTCGGCGTTGAAGTGCCGTTTATCATTCCAGATGAGTGCGAACTTGGTTACGCCATTTGGCGCAATCCCAACGACAAATATGAGGATGTCGTTCGCGAAATCGAAGATCGAGTGGCTAAAGTTTCGGCAACCGACCCTTGGCTGGCCGAAAATCCCCCAGAGCTCGAGTGGCGGTTCGATTGGCCGAAGTTCTCGATACCCCGTGACCACCCTCTTACCCAGGCATGTGCATATGCGTATCGCGAGGCTCTTGGAGACGAGCCGCGATACCAGTCTTTCCAACCTGTAAGTGACAACACGTGGTACATGCAAGCGGGCGCACCTACGATTCTAATTGGACCTGGTAATTTCGAAGTGGCGCATGCTTACGACGAATGGGTTGACATCGAAGAGATCATCGACGCCACAAAGATTTACGCACTCGCTGCAATGAGCTGGTGTGGTTACTCGCTTCGCTAACCCGCTAACGAAACTTGGGGCCTGGGAAACTAATCTAAATACTTGGACGCCTGCCCCGCCACGGTCTTATTTGTTCGAAAGCAGCCGCAGCTCGAAACACCCTCAGATCGTCATAGGGTCGGGCTACGATCTGCATTCCAGTAGGTATGTTAGTTGAAGCAAACCCCGTCGGGACGCTCATAACTGGGCATTGGCTTACAAGGTTAAATCCATGTGTCATCACCCACCCGACATACGCCTGCACAGGCTTTCCATTTATTGTGAATTTCGTATTGAACTCATCATGGTTTGCCTTAACGGATGGAACTGCAAGTGTTGGGCAAATCAGTATGTCATAGTTAGATAGAATCGGTTGAAGTTTCGTCCACATTTCACCCCGTTTCAGATTGCAACGATATAAGCGTGTAGCATCGTGCGTCAGGCCTTTCTCGAGAATGCGAACCACGTATGGCTCCATTTCATACTGCCAGCGGGGGAGTAAATCTCCGGCAATAGCTGCAAACAACCCCTCCCACCAGGTCATCCAGCAATCAAGCACACCCCAGTCCCAGCCAACGTCAACTTCCTCCACAGTACATCCCAATTCCTTGAATGCCTCAGCCGCCGCTCGCGTATTTCGCTCCACCTCCGAGTCAACGTGCACATAACCCAGATCAATCGAGAGGGCCACCTTGAAACCCTTAACGCTCTCAAGTTGATCTGGAATAATGACTTTCTCAGGCAATGAGCAAATATCATCGGGGTGTTGGCCGGACATCACGTTCTGCATGAGAGCAGCATCCGCAACACTTCGTACCATTGGACCATAGTGAAGAATGGTTTCGAGGGGATGATCCCTGTCGAGGGGATTGCGACCAAAGGGCGGCTTGTAACCAACAATTCCACATGCGGAGGATGGAATGCGGATGGAACCTCCGCCATCCGTTCCGTCGGCGAGGGTGCTCATTCCTGCTGCAATTATTGCAGCTGAGCCCCCAGAAGACCCGCCAGAGGTGTATTCAAGATTCCAAGGATTAGGCGTAACACCCCATAGTGGACTATGGGTGTTTCCCGAATATGCAAACTCAGGGGTAGTGGAGCGAATATGCATTATAGCTCCAGCCTCGAGAAGCCGTTGAACGGTTGCAGCTGTATAGTTTGGCCTATTGTGCTCAAATATTTTCGAACCAAACGTAGTAATTTCATCCTTGACGGGATGAAAGTCTTTGATGGCCACAGGCAAGCCTTCTAGTGGCCGAACATCATCAGGAGATTTCACATAGCGTGCTTCTGCGTCTTTGGCCTTCTCCAGCGCGCGCTCGAAAAATGAGTAAGTAATCGCATTGAGCTTAGGGTTCACTTCTTTGCATCTTGCGATGACGGCCTTCATTAAATCGACAGGTGAAATCCTCTTTTGCTTGAACGCCGCTATAGCTTCGCTACCCGTTGTGAAACACAAATCAAGATTGGCCGCCATTTTCTTAACTCCGGTTCTGCGTTAGAAAATTCAGCAGTGCTGGATAGTAAAGGTTCGGCTCCTCATAAAACGGCAAGTGACTGCTGTTGGGAAATACGTGTAAGACGGCTTGAGGGAGTTCCAATTTCATCTGGAGAGCACAGGCTGGCGTTTGTTCATCGTGGCTGCCCACTGTGATTAGCGTGGGAGCTTTAATCTTATGGAGGTCAGCCAACCTGCTCCAGTTCCTAAGATTACCAATGTACAGAAACTCGTTGGGCCCCTGCATCGTACCATAGGGTCCCATATTCCAGTCATTGACGGAGCGAAGGACCGGTGCAGGCCAGTCAGAAAGTCTGCAGACATGCCTATAATTGAGTACCGCAATCGCTCCCAAATATGCCGGATGATCAAAACGACCCTCTGCCTCAAATTCCTGCATCATCCCTACGGCTTCCGATCCCAGGGCTGCCCGAAGCCGGTCTAATTCAGAGCGAAGTTGAGGGATGTCAGCTACGGTACTGCTCAATATCAAGCTCTTGAGTGATTCCGGAAACGTGAGAGCATATTCGATACTGAGCCACCCACCCCAGGAATGACCGAGAAGGTGCACTGGGCCGAGCTTCAGCGCCTTTCGAACTGTCTCAGTTTCATGCACGTAGCGCTTGATCGTCCAGAGTTTATCATCTGTCGGCCGATCAGAAGAACCTGTACCAAGCTGGTCGAACGCAACGACTCGAAAACCGTGATCTACTAGACAAGAATGCGCTTCTCTCAAATAATCGCATGGAAGACCCGGCCCTCCATTAACGCAGAATAGGACATCATCGCCCGATCCAAAGCTATAGGCGACCACCTTATGGCCATCGACTTGCACCTCAATCCGATCATCCGGCGGAATCTCTCGCCACATTACCCCATCCCCCGCTAAACAACTCTACTTCTGCACTTTTCGTAAATCCCTTGCCAAGGTCGCAACCGCTCAAAGGTAGCGCTGAGAGCCAAAACATCGAGATCTGCGTAACGGCGGCCGATAATCTGCATTCCTATCGGCAACTCACTCTTCGAAAGCCCCGCGGGGATAGAGGCAGCTGGATGTCCACTGTAGTTAAGCGGATAGGTCAAACACCATCCGATGAGAGGATCCACTTCCTCTCCATCTACATGTGTTGGGCCTATAGTGTTCCCATTCGTCGCATTATCGACAGGCAAGCACGCGAGTGTTGGCGTGATCAAAAAATCATTGTCTCGGAAAACGCTCTGCACCGCATCGAATATCTCGCTTCTAATCGCTTGGTCCGCGAAAAAATCGACAACCTTCATATCCCGACACTTGTCTACCCACTTGAGATATTCAGGGGGGAAATCATTTCTATTTTTTCCGAGCAAATCGAAACCAAAAGCCTTCATTCCTTGCAGACCAGTGATATTGAGCGGCATTATGAGCCGACACCACAAATCAGACAGCTCACGTTGTGAACGAGTGATTCCAAGATTTATTTGACTTACCCGCGCGCCAATCTCCTCAAAAGCACGAACCCCCTTCTCCACTATTTCTTTTATTTCTGGATCAACCGGAAACACATCGAAGTTAGGAGAATACGCTATTCTCACGCCTCTCATGTCGCGGCCAAGCGCGCTTTCAAAATCCAGAGTCTCATCCAGAGCATAGGGATCGCGAGGGTCGTAACCCGCGAGTGCGCTCATTGCTCTTGCAGCGTCGTCTTCGACAGTTCTTGTGATCGGCCCTTCAAAAATAAACGGAGTATCCATTGCAAAGGCATTTGGTCGGGACCACAACGGAACGCGGCCGAAAGAGGGCTTATATCCATACACACCGCACCAGGCCGATGGGATTCGGATAGACCCTCCTCCGTCCGTCCCCTCAGCTAAAGGTACTAGTCCATCAGCGACAGCCGCCGCACTCCCACCAGAGGAACCGCCCGGATTCTTCCGCACGTCAAATGGATTACACGTTGCACCGAACAAATAATTGTCCGTTATGCCGCGAAAACCCATAATTGGACTATTCGTCTTGCCAACGACGATTGCGCCACCACGTTGCTCCATGCGTTCTGTAAATGCGCACGCAAAATTTGGCTGAAAGTCCTTCAGGGCCCGGATCCCGCCAAAAGTAGATGGCCATCCGGGCTTGAAGTCGAAAAGATCCTTGATAGCGATTGGCACGCCATGCAGAGGCCCAAGATGATCACCATTAAGCACCGCTTTTGCCGCAGCGCGCGCAGACTGCCGCGCATCATCGTAACCCTTAAACACAATTGCATTGAGAGTGGGGTTACGCTTTTCGATGCGTTCAATAAAAAACTCCAGCACCTCGACTGGCGAAAGTTTCCTCGAACGAATTGCTGCCGCTATTTGGCTAGCTGACGCATAAGAAAGATCGTCCAATACACCTCTCCTTCACAAGTCAATTCGGCGAGTAACAAAATTGGGGCTCTGGAAGGCCCCTCACACCAGGCTTCACAGCAAATAGAGCGCCCGATAGCGGTGCCGCAGAGAGTTCCGCGTCACTCAAATGCATCCTAGCGGAGGTGATATAGAGAGTATCCAAGTCCCTTCCGCCAAACATAACCGACGTGGGACGAGGCACGGGCACTCCAATCTTGCCAATCACCGCGCCATCGGGGCTGTGCCTTGTAACACACCATCCGTCCCAGTGCGCCACCCAGATTCCACCCTCAGCATCCACCGTGATACCGTCTGGCGATCCCTCGTTTTCATGGAAGCGAATGATAGGCCGCCGCGCTGCTATTTGGCCTGATTCCAACTCAAACTCATACGCGAAGATGCATCGCTTTCCGAAATCGGTGAAGTACATGATTTTGCGATCAGGAGACCATGCAATACCGTTTGATAAAACTATTCCCTTCTCCATCTCATGGGAGTGTCCTTCATTGTCTACCTGGTAAAGGACACCGATAGGGCTCTTCCAATCGCGAGCCATCGTGCCTGACCAAAACCGTCCTTTGTCGTCCACTTTACCGTCATTAAAATTTACTTTCTGTCCCGCAATCGGGTTTGACAAAAGTTGTTTGGTGGTACCCTGAGTCGACAAAATCGCAAAACCGCTTTCTAGAGATGCGATAAAACTTCCTTTCTTGCCCAGGCCGAGTGCGTAGATGGGTTCTGATAATTGGGTAATTTCATTCGCCGCGGTTCTTGGATTAAAGCGGTTTATACTCGGTCGAAAGATATCGAGCCAATAGAGCACTTCTTCTTGCTGCGACCAAAGCGGGCCTTCACCAAGAATTGTAGGTATGTGGAGAACCACCTCAACGATTTGATCGTTTATCATGGTCGTTGGGCGCTTTTTACTTTTTCAGAAGCGCTTGCAGAAGCACGGCGCGTTTGACCACCGATCCGCTGCACAAATGCGGAAATCCCGCCAGCTATTCCTCTTGGCCAGAGTAGTACGAAGATGACCAAGGCCGTTCCAACCCCCATAGCTCTGTAATCAGGATAATCCTTAAGAGCTTCATCTGCGAGCATGAGTGCAGCAGCTCCGAGCAACGGACCCCAAGTTTGACCGAGTCCACCGATGACCATCATGGCAAGCAGAAATAAGAGAAGCGAAATGTAGAGCGTATTAGCTCCCATGACTTTGTAATATCCCGAATACACTCCGCCCGCTAAACCTGTAAAAAATGCAGAACTCGCAAACACCAACATCTGGAACTTGAAGCGGCTTATTCCACGTGATCGCGCGTACTCGGGATTGTCTCTTAGTGCCTGAAATGCCGCTCCAAGGGGACTATGGATGACAAAAATTGAAAATGCCGTTGCTAGAGCAAGAACTGTTAGCGCAAGGTAATAGTCACCATGCGCCATATATTTGTATCCTAGAAGTTCCCGAAATCCGAAATCCCCATATTTGGCGAAACCGCGAGTGCCTCCGGTGAAGTTACGGCAAGTCACACCTTCCATGTAGAAGCAAGCCGTGTCGGTGATGATCAGCAGATACATCACTTGAGAGATTGCCAGCGTTAGCAGAGCAACATAGGGGCCACGTAGACGCAAACAGGCCAGGCCGATAATGAGGCTGAGAACAACTGCTGCTAACCCGCCCATCGGTAGAGCAGCCCAAAGATTCCAGTTAAGATACAGGCCAAGCATTGCGGTCGAGTAGCCGCCGAATGCAAATAACGCGAGTTGCGCTAGAGAGAAAATACCCGCTACACCAAAAACGAGGTTCCATTGCGTAACGATGGTTGCCCAGATGAAGAAAAGAGTTAGCTGACCTATGACATAGCGTCCACTGAGGAAGAAGGGTGTTACGAGCGCAACAGCTAAGACAGCTGCCCCAATGATTGCATCTTTTCGAGCAGCAGTCATAAGCGGGAGACTTTTCTACGGCCGAAGACCCCATAAGGTCGCCAGATCAGCGCCAAGATGACGATCAGAAGCA
>Ga0209382_10007327_pt1 | contig 14092 bp, 12 predicted proteins | sample SoiMetdeltSBSDD5_FD_187599 | JGI IMG/M metagenome (GOLD analysis project Ga0209382, IMG submission 187599) | Bulk soil microbial communities from a Populus tree surrounding site in Tennessee, USA - Soil MetaG P. deltoides SBSDD5 (SPAdes) (version 2) | ecosystem: Environmental > Terrestrial >... | reverse complement strand
GCCGACGTAGAAGCCCCGGTCGAACGCCTGGCGCATGTTGCGCGCCCGGTAGAGCTCCTTCCAGGCGCGCGTCCCGGCGAGCTCCCCGTCGTAGGAGTCGAGCGCGCCGACGCGGCTCGGCACCTCGCCGCGCTGGAGCGCACGGAAGGCAGCCTCGGCGGCGAGCCGGCCGGACTCGATCGCATAGTGGACGCCCTTCAGGCGCGACACGTTCACGAGCCCCGGCCCCTCGCCCACGAGCAGGACGCCCGGTGCGTTGAGCCGGCTCGGGAGCGAGAAGTACCCGCCCTCCGTGATCGTCTTCGCTCCCCACGCGACGCGCTCGCCGCCGCCGAGGATCTTCCACACGAGGCGGTGCGTCTTGAACTCCTGCAGGACGTCGTGCACGGAGAACTCCACGTCCCTCGCCTCGAGCCCGGCGACGAAGCCGATCGAGACGAGGTCGTCGCCCATCGGGTAGATGAACGAGCCGCCGAACTCGCCGTAGCCCTTCAGCGTGCGCAGCGGCCAGCCCATCGTGTGGACGATCCGGCGCAAGGGCTTCGGGACGCGCCAGACCTCCTTGACGCCGAGCGCCCAGATCTGCGGATTCGCGCCCTCGAGCCCGAAGTGGTCGATCGCCGCGCTCGTCAGGAGCCCCTGCGTCCCCTCGGCGAGCACGGTCAGCGGCGCGACGACGTCCGAGCCGGGCTCGAACGTCGGGAGCGGCTCGCCCTCTCTCCCCCGCCCGCGGTCGCCCGTCCGCGCGCCGACGACCCGACCGTGCTGGACGAGGAGCTTCGTGGCCGCGGTCTCCGGCAGCACGGCGACGCCGAGCGCCTCCGCCTGCTCCCCGAGGAAGCGCCCGAGCTCGGAGACCGAGAGGATGTAGTTGCCGTGGTTCCGCATCGGCGGCGGGGCGGGGATCCGGAACGCCGACCGGCGCGTGAGGACGTAGACAGCCTCGCCCGGGACCTGGCCGTACGTCGGCAGGTCGGCCATCGTCAGGCGCCCGCGGAAGAGCGCCCGCAGGGGCCGCGGGTCGACGACGGCGCCCGAGAGCAGGTGCGAGCCCGGCTGCTTTCCCTTCTCGAGCACCGCGACGGGAACCTCGCCGAGCCGCTCGCGCACCTCGGGGTGCTCCTCGAGCAGCTGGCCCAGCCGGACCGCGCACGCGAGCCCTCCGGGCCCGCCGCCGACGATGAGCACCCCGACCTCGATCCGCTCGTCGCGCGGGTCGGTGGGCGCGGTGATCGCGTCGGACGCGCCGAATGCGGGCGGGAAATCGCTCGGGCGCGCCATCTCAGTGCGCGGGAGCGGAATCCGGGTGCGCGGATTCCGCTCGCGCGAGGATCCCTGAAGGCGTGCGCTTCGCGGCCGCTGCGTCGATGACTCTCACGAGCCGCCTCTGCGGGAGCGGGCGAGCTCCGTCAGCTTCGGGACGATCTGGTGCAGGTCGCCGACGACGCCGAGGTCGCAGAAGTCGAAGATCGGCGCGTTCGGGTCCTTGTTGATCGCGACGATCGTGCCCGAGCCCTGCATGCCGACCTTGTGCTGGATCGCGCCCGAGATCCCGCAGGCGATGTACAGCTTCGGCGAGACCGTCTTGCCGGTCTGGCCGACCTGCGTCGCGTACGGGTACCAGCCCGCGTCGACCACCGCGCGCGTGGCCGCGACCGCGCCGCCGAGCGCCGAGGCGAGCTCCTCGAGGAGGGAGAACGCCTCGGGCGAGCCCAGTCCGCGCCCTCCGGCGACGATGATGTCCGCGTCCTCGATCGACGGGCCGCTCGACTCCTCCTGCGTCTGCTCGAGCAGGGTCGCGAGCGTCGAGAAGTCCGAGTACGTCGCCTCGAACGTCTCCACCTCCGCGGAGCCCCCCGACTCGACCGGGTCGAGCGCGCCCGAGCGCACGAGCGCGAGCCGCGGGCCGCCGGTCCAGCCGACGTCGACGAGGACGGTGTCACCGAGCGCCGGACGCTTGCCGACGAGCTGCTCGCCCTCGAGCACAAGGTCGGTGAGGTCCCAGTTGAGACCCGCATCGAGCCGCGCGGACAGCCCGGCCGCGACGTCGGCGGAGAGCACCGAGGCCCCGAACAGGACGGCGTCCGTACCGCTCTTCTCGACCAGCGTGGCGAGCGCGTCCACGCGCGGCTGCGGGAGCGGCGCGGCGAGCGCGTCGTCCTCGCAGGCATAGACCTTCGCGGCGCCGAAGACCCCCGCCTGCGCGGCGACCTCGGCCGCGCCGGGGCCGAGCACGACTCCCTCGGCCTCGCCGAGCGAGGCCGCCTTCCCGAGCGCGCCGAGCCCGCCCTTCTCCAGCTCGCCGCCGTGGTGCTCGAGGAAGACGAGGAACTTCACAGCAGCCGCCTCTCGACGACGTAGTCGAGGATCTTCTGCGGCGCGCTGCCGTCGTCCTCGAGCTTCACCGTGTCGCCGCGGGAGGGCGGCGGTCCGAGCTCGAGCACCGACGTCTTCGACCCCGTCTCGCCGACGTCGCCCGCGTCGAGCCCGAGGTCGCCGGCAGAGAGCGTCTCCTGCGGCTTCGACTTCGCGCCCATGATCCCCTTGAGCGACGGGTAGCGCGGCTCGTTGATGGCGTCCGAGACCGCGATGACGGCGGGCAGCGGCGCCGAGATCGTGTCGTAGCCGTGCTCGGTCTGGCGCTTGCCCGTGACCGCGCCGTCGGCGACGGAGAGCTCGGCGGCCTGCGAGATGACCGGCCGGCGCAGCCGCTCCGCGACCGCGGCCCAGAGCACGGCGCCGTCGCCGTCCCCGGACGCCTGGCCGAAGAGGACGAGGTCCGGCGCCTCGCGCTCGAGCGCCTTCGCGAGCGCCTTCCCGGTCGCGAGGAGATCCGAGCCGGCGGCCGCGTCGTCGCAGACGAGGAGCGCGCGGTCGGCGCCCATCGCGAGCGCCTTCCGCAGCGAGTCGACCGCCTTCGCAGGCCCCAGGCAGACGAGGACGACCTCTCCGCCGTTGCCACTTGCAACCTGGGCCTCCTTGATCCGGATCGCCTCCTCGACCGCGTTCAGGTCGGTCGGGTTGAGCGCGCCCTCGCCGGAGCGGTCGAGGCGCTTCGTCTGGGGGTCGATCCGCTTGTGCACGGTCGCGTCCGGGACCTGCTTCACGCAGACGGCGATCTTCACGGCGCGGACTCTATCCAGGCCCGCGAACGATCCGTTCGGTCACCCGGCGAGCTCGCCCGAGGGCAACCGACCGGTGCGCCGAGGGCGTCTGCTAGCGTCCCGCGCCTCGCGCGCGCACCGGAGCGCACCGTCACACATGCGACGCCACCGGACGACAGCCACCGTTCTCTCCCTCGTCCTCGTCGGCCTGGCGGCCGCCGCGGCTGCGTCCCCGTCGAGCGGCGGCTCGCAGGCGGTGCCGAGGCTCGTGTTCCCGCTCGTCGCCGAGACCGACCTCTGGGACAACTACGGCGACTCGCGCGGCACGCACGCCCATGCCGGCATCGACATGGAGAATCCCTGGCGCGCGCCCGTCGTCGCGGTCGAGGCGGGCCGGGTCTCGTACGCGACCTCCGGGCTCGGCGGTTGCATGCTCTACCTGTACGGGCGGAGCGGGACGATGTACATGTACATCCACCTGAACAACGACCGCACGTCGAAGAACGACAATCGCGGCGGGTGCGTGAAGGACGTGACCTACGCGGTGGCGAACGGCGCGAGGGTCGCAGCCGGGGAGCAGGTCGCCTGGAACGGCGACTCCGGCGATGCGAACGGCAACCCGCACCTCCACTTCGAAGTGCACCCGGGCGGCGGAGCGGACACGAACCCGTTCGCACACCTGAAGCGCGCTCTCCGTCCGCTCTTCGCGGCGCGGTCCGGATCGACGTTCTCTCTCGGGCTACGCGGCACACTCGTCGGGGCGGGAGCGACAACGGTCGAGCTCGAGGTCGACCGCGTCCGCCACTATCCGGGCGGCAGCTGGCTCAGGGTGCCGACCCGCAGGGTCGAGCTCGCCGTGCCGGCCGACGCGATGATTCCGGGCGGGCTCCTCGGCGACGTCGCCGGCGTCACGCGCCGCGGCTTCAAGACGTCGGTCCAGGTGACCGCCTTCACGCTCAAGGCGAAGACGACGACCGATGCGATCGTGGGCAAGCCCGGCGCCCTCCGCCTCGGCCGCCTGGCGCCGACCCGCTAGCGACCGAACGCGAGAGAGACGTCATGGCGCTACGGGCTGCGCTGATACACACGCACACCGTGCCTCTGGAACACCAGCCGCCAGTCGGGATCTCCGTCGAGCCGTTCGAGCTGCCGTCCGAACGGGATCGGGCCCATCCAGTTCGCCGTGACATTGGACGGGTCCCTGGTGTCGAGCACGGCCCACTCGGCGCGGGCGCGCGTGGGGAACAGGTCCACGACCCGGCGTGCGGAGAGATGCCCTCCGAGCCGGTTCGTGACCGTCACGGGGGCGTCGGCGGGCACGCGAGCGACTGCCTCTTCCATGGCCGCGACGCGGGCAGGGCGCTCGCGATCCGGAGCCAGGTACTTCTCGATCCCGGGCGCCGGTCTCGTGACGAAGAGGCTGATGACGCCGACGCCGAGCAACACCCCTGCCGCGGGGACACGGAAGCGCTGTGGCACGCGACCCACGCCCATGGCACACCCGGCGACGAGCACGGCCAGCACGGGCGCGGAGTAGTGGTAGAGCGGGCTGACCGTCGACGGATAGTCGGACACCATGTTCGTGCCAAGCTGGGGAACGGCGGCGAGGAGGAGCCAGGGCTGACCGAGGAAGAGAAGCGCGGTCGGTAGCACGAGCAGCAGCAGGTACTGGAAGTCGCCCGACGAGGTGAGCTGGGCGGCGACCGTGCCGGGATCGGTGAAGAGCGTCTCGAGCAGGCCGAGCGGCGTGCCGCCGACCGTCTCGAAGCGATTGAAGAACCGGCTGGATCTGCCGTCGTTGAAGGTCGGGATCACGACGAGCAGGCAGATCGCCGTCCACGTGACTCCGGCGATCGCGATCGCGATCCCGGCTCGGGTGCGGCGGCGTCCGAGCGCGTACCAGACGCCGAGCGCGGCGACGGTGACTCCGATCAGCTCGCCGCACAGGACGGCCAGGCCCGCGAACACCGCGAAGCGACCCGGGCGGTCCTCGTCGAGGGACCAGATCGCGTACAGGAGGAACGGCAGAGCGAGGCTCATCGGGTTCACCTCGTTGAGCCCGAGCCAGATCACCCATGGGAGCGTCAGGTACCAGGCGCCGGCGAGCGCGCCCGCAAGGCGCGAGCCCGTGTGCTTCGTCGCCAGACGGAGGACCGGGTACACGCCGGCGGCGAGGGCCGCGATGTACACGACGATCAGGGTCTCGGGTGCCGGATGGATCCACCAGAAGGGGGCGAAGAGCACGAGGATCGGGTCGACGTGCGCTGCGAGGCGCACGATCTCCTCCCCCGACGTCGCGTCAGTCGTCTCGAGCGGTCGGCCCTGGGTCGTGCTCCACACCGCCTGGACCATGTTCCCGAGGTCGAAGCGGTGCGAGAGGAATCCGTCGTGTCGCCGAATCGCGACGACCGAGACCGCGGTCGCCCACGAGGCGGCCGCGACGGTGAAGACGGCTGCGATGCCGGCGTCGAGCGACCGCGACCCCGCGGTCACGGACGCGCCAGGGCTCTTGTCGGGACGACGGATTGCCACGTCGGTCACGACGCTGCCCCACCGGACGCGATCGCGCCGAGCCCTACGAGCACACCGTGCACCAGTTCAGGATGCAAGCTGAGACGCCGTCCGGGGATGCCCCAATCGTGCCGTTCGTGCTGGACGATGGGCTAGCACGATCGAGCGCACCGGCTCGGCAAGACCGCTCGAACGGTGCTAGTCGGGACGCTCGGTGCGACCGATACTCCCGGCATGCGTCTGGGCCACGTCCCGGTCCTCGATGCGATCCGCGGCATCGCGATCCTCCTCGTCCTCGCCGTCCACGCGGATCACCGGCTCCCCGGCGGGATCCTGGGAGTCGACCTCTTCTTCGTCCTGTCCGGGTTCCTGATCACCTCGCTGCTGCTCACGGAGTGGGACCGCGACGGAGCGGTCTCCCTCCGCAGCTTCTACCGCCGCCGCGCGCTGCGGCTCGTCCCTGCGCTCGTCGTGATGCTCGCGGTCGTCATCGTCGTCGCCGCGCTGACCGTGGAGGATCTCGGGAGCCAGCTCGTCTGGTCCCTCTACAGCCTCGGCTACGTGATCAACCTCGCCGCACTCGAAAACGGCGGCATCGAGGCCGAGAGCCTCCAGCACATGTGGTCGCTCAGCGAAGAGGAGCAGTTCTATCTCGTCTGGCCACTCGTGCTCATCGTGCTGCTGAAGTCCGGTGTGCGGTCCGGGCGGCTTGCGGTCGGGCTCGGCGCGGTCGCGGTCGCGCTCCTCGTCTACCGGGGCACCCTGGGGGTCTTCGGCGTGTCGGCGAGCTACCTCCTGTACGCCCCGGAGTCACGGAGCGTCGGCCTCGTCCTCGGCTGCCTCGCAGGGGTCGTCTTCAGCCACGGCCTCGTGCGACGAGTCCCCCTGTTGCTCGCGACGGCGCTCCTCGCGCCCGCGGCCTTCGCGGTCGCGGTCGTCGGGCTGTACGGCCGCTCCGACGCGATCGTGTTCCTCCCGCTCTTCTGCGTCGCAGCGGCTGTCGTCCTCCTCGCCTGCGCCCTCCATCCTGAGTGGTGGTTCGCGCGCCTGATCGACCGCGCGTGGCTCCGCGGGCTCGGCCGCATCAGCTACGGCCTCTACCTCTGGCACATCCCGATCTACGTCGCCGTCGGCTGGGTCGCCGGGCTCCCGCTGGCGATCCTCGTCGCCCTGCTCTCCTATCGATTCGTGGAGCAGCCCTTCCTGCGGCGCCGCTACCGAACCCGGGAGCCCAAGGACGTCGCCCCGGCGCCGGTGGAGCCGCTCACGGTTCCCGCCGTGCAGGCGAGCTCCGCCTGAGGCGCGGCGCCGCTCAGGTCGAGCCGACGCGGACGAGCGACGCGCGCTCGGCCTTACCGCTCACGAGAAAGACCTCGACCTCGTTCGCGCCCGGGCGAAACGCCGACTCGGGCACCAGCGCACGGAACTGACCCGCCGCTCGCCCTTCCAGCGTACGCGTGACCGCCTGGACACGGCCGTTGACTGCGATCGCGAGCTCCGCCCCCGGGTCGAGCCGACCCGCCGTCACGCGTCCCGAGATCCGCGCCGGTACGAACCCGGAGCCCGGCCGGACGTCGAGGAACCGCGCCGCGGCGTCGAGGCGCACCTCCACGGTGGACGGACCGTCGCGCACGCCCGTGACGTTGCGCCCGAGAAGCCACCGGTGCGTCCCGATGCGGTACATGGAGTCGGCGCCCTCGCCGAAGGCAGCCGCCTTCCGCCGCAGCGTCGTTTCCCGGTCGCGGATCATCTCCTCGAGCGGCGCACGCTCGACTTCGCCGCCTCGCTGGTCGACGAGGACCCCGCGGTCGACCGGAGCGGCGAGGAGCGACACGCCGTCGGTCTCCCAGGGCAGCCGGATCCCGAGGACGTTCGCGATCGTCGGCAGCAGGTCGACCGAACGGGCGGCCCGGTCGTCGACGCGGCCGCGGCGCTGACCCGGATACTTGACGAACATCGGGACGTTCACGATGTCCGCCAGGTTGTCGGCCGTCAGCGGGCGGCGGCCCTCGCCGGCGCGGAAGCTCGCGCCGTGATCGGCGACCACGACGACGAGCGCGCCGTCCCAGAGCCCACGTCTCTCGAGCCGGCGGAGGAGCCGTCCGAGCTGCCGGTCGGTGTATTCGAGCTGGAGCAGGTGCCGCTGGTAGCCCTGGAGGACCGGCCAGGGGTCGTCCTCCCAGTGCTCGTCCGCGCGCCAGCCGTCCATGCCGTGGAAGTCGTACTCGTCTCCCGAGGGCAGGTACCTCCACGGGGCATGCGGCAGCAGCAGGTGGGTGTACGCGAGGACGTTGTCCCTCGGCATGCCCGAGACCTCGTCCAGGAACGCTTCGAACTGACGCATGGACGACCGCGACTCCGCCTGCAGTCCGACGTCGTAGTGGACGGGGACGACTTCCTCCGACATCGACCGCGGCAGGCTGCGCGTGACCCAGAGCCGAAGGCTGTCGACGAAGAGGTCGAGGCCGCTGCGAAGCGAGGAGCGGCTCTCGCGTGGGCACAGCTCCTCCGGGCACAGCCGCGTCGCGTACGACTCGTGGACCCTGAGCTCGTACGATCCGCCCAACAGAGTGAACAGGTTCTCCGGGTAGCTGTCGGCCGTCGCGAGCTTGCTCGAGTGGATGACGCGGCCGGTGACGATGGAGGGCGCTGCGTCCGAGGTCCACTCGTGCGCCGTCGTCGCGTTGCGGTACCAGGTCGACTGGCGTGCGAGGCGCGCGAAGCTGGGATAGCGGACCGCATCGATACCGCCGCTGCGCGTCATCAGCGAGCTCGCCGGCAGCTCGTCGAGCAGGAGGAAGACGACCGGCGCGGGTGACGTGGCCCGGACCTGCGCGGCCTTCGCCTCGTCCGTGAGCGAGGGCAGCCCGTTGACGAACCAGAGCAGGCCGGCGATCGGGACGACGATCGAGTACCCGAGGAAGAGCCTGGCGGCGCGCCAGCGCGCATAGGCGACGACGCCGGCGACCGCGAGGGCCGCGACGAGGACCGCGGCGACCAGGAGGCCGGTGTCGAGGGGCTTCAGGAGGCGTGTGGCGAGAGGCACGAGCCCAGCGCCGAGAAGGACGAGGTAGACGATGTCCCCGACCCACGTCGAGACCCTCCCGGCCAGCCACGCGTAGCCGACGGCGAGCAGCGGCGGCACGACCGCGAGGAGCACGGCGAAGACGACGATCTCGAAACGCGAGAGACCGCGGGACAAGAGGAGCTCCGGGTTGCCGTCGATGAGCGCGAACACGGGCTGGCTCACGCCGTAGGCCCACACCGCCGTCAGGTGGACGAGCCGCGAGCGGTAGCGGGGAAGCCCGGCGGTCATCGCGGAACTGCGTGGTACAGCGTGCGCGTCCCAGAGGCGAGCTCGACCGACTCGACGACGTCGAAGCGCGAGCTCAGCTCTCGCTCGAAGGTGTCGCGCGAGTAGTCGGGGTGCGCGTCGTCCCGCTTTCCGAGAAGGAGGCGCTGCACCATCGGGTCGGCGCGGTCAGGGAGCTCGACGACGACCTCGCACTCGAGCTCGCGCAGCCAGCGCACGACCTCCCGGAGCGGGACGTTGCGGGAGATCGAGAGGTGGTGGACGAGTGCGAGGCAGAGCGAGAGTTCCGGCAGCCCGCGGTCGGCCAGCGTCGATCGCTCCGCGTTGCCCCACCCGACCGCGGGCGAGGGATCGGCCAGGTCGACGACGAGCGGCAGGATCGACGTGCTCGCCTCGTCCCTGAGCGACCTGTACAGCCGGTCGACGACGGCGCGATCGGAGTCGGCCGCGACCACGAGCTCCGACCGTTCGGCTGCGATGCGCGAGAACCGCCCCTCGTTGCACCCGAGGTCCCAGATCAGCCGCCGGTGGCGCTGCCCGACGACGCGGCGGACGAACTCCTCCTTCGCCGCGGTGTCCGCGTCGAGGTAGCTGCAGGTCTGGTCGTACTCGCTCCACGTGCTCGCGCCCGGACGCGGGCGAAGGCGGCGGACGAGCGCCGCCACGTTCTCGACGGTCGCCGCCACGAGCTTGCGGTCGAAGCCCGCCTTCTCCAGTTCGCCGCGGACGTCCGAGCCTCGATCCGCATGGCGCCGCTCGAGCCCCGCGTGCAGGAAGACGTGCCGAAGCATCCCGGGGCGGAAGGCGTCACGGCGGGTGAAAAGCGCCCGGAAGTCGGTCGGCGAGATGCCGTCGACGCTCCCTCGGAGCCAGGGCTGGAACGCCACGCCGCGGTACGCCTCGAGCAGCAGCGGATAGAGGAAGAGCATGCAGAACTGCCGGTAGCCGACCCAGGGCTCGCCCTCGCGCGCTCGCTCGAAGGAACCGATGTCGACGAAGACCGGTCGGGCGCCTCGCCACTGGACGTTGTAGGGCGTCGCGTCCTTCACCATCAGCCCCTCCTCAAGGGCCGTCGACACGAGCCGCAGCTGGAGGAGCGCGGCGTCCTGCAGCATCGAGAACGACCACTCGTACGGGTAGGAGACGAACGGCAGACGTTCGTGGCTCAGCGCGCCGACCCAGCTCGCGGCAGGATCGAGGCGCTGGATCTCGTCGAGGACGTCGTCGCCGGCGCGCTCGGTGGCGACGAGCTCGCCGGAGGCGGTGAACTGCTCGAAGAGGTCGCTCTCGGCGAGCGCGTCCCAGTCGGCGGCGCCGGCCTCGCTCAGTGCCCGGTAGACGCGGTCTCGTCCGAGGAAGACCCTCGCGTCCCAGTCCCGGAACGACCCGGGCTCAAGGACGAGGCTCGTCGGCGTCCGGCTCGTCTCGACCAAGGCGGAGAACCCGTTTGACGCGGCTCCAGTAGAGCTTCCCGACCACCATGACCCCCGCGACACCTCCGGCGAGAGCCTGGAGGATCAAGCTGCCTGCGCCAGGGTCGATATACGAGAGCATTCGGGCCTCCGAGGATAGTGCGGTCGGCGGAACTCGTTCAGTATCGGCACCGGCCCCGCGTTTCGTGAGGGAAGACCGGCTCGTCTTGGGCTGGACGATCGGCTAGTTCGACGTTGCTCGACGCCGCGCTCCCCGCGTCAGGCTGCCACGGCCCCGCTCAGGAAGTCGACGATCTCGGTCGTCGTCGCGCCGGGGCCGAACACCGCGGCCACGCCCTGCGCCTTCAGCTCGTCCGCGTCGTCAGGCGGGATCGTCCCGCCGACGACGACGAGCACGTCGCCCGCGTCGCGGTCGCGAAGCCCCTCGACGATGCGGGGCACGAGCGTCATGTGCGCGCCCGAGAGAATCGATACGCCCACCGCGTCCGCGTCCTCCTGGATCGCGGTCTCCACGATCTGCTCCGGGGTCTGGTGGAGGCCGGTGTAGATGACCTCCATGCCCGCGTCACGGAGCGCTCTGGCGATGATCTTCGCGCCCCGATCGTGGCCGTCGAGACCGGGCTTCGCGATCACGACACGAACTTTCCGCGGCACATGGGCAGAATACCGCGGTGCGCCTGACCGTCATCGGCTCGTCGCCGGCCTGGCCGAACCCCGGCAGCGCGCACTCGGGCTACATGCTCGAGGCCGACGGCAGCCGGGTCCTCCTCGACTGCGGGCCTGGCGTCCTCGGCCGGCTGCGCGAGTCAGAGAAGTGGCCCGAGGTCGATGCCATCGCGATCACGCACTTCCACCTCGACCACTGGGGCGACCTCGTGCCCTGGGTCTGGGGCACCTTCTACCTCGCGTCGAACGGGCCGGTGCAGAAGCCTGCGCTCTGGGTGCAGCCGGGGGGCAAGGAGTTCCTGGAGGGCCTCGGGGAGCGGCTCGGCTTCCCCGACATGTTCGAGCGAACGTTCGACCTCGACGAGTACCAGCCCGACAAGCCATTCCGGATCGGCGAGCTCGCGGTCACCCCCACGCGCGTGCCCCACTACACGCTCCAGACGTACGCCTTCCGCGTCCAGGCGAACGGCGCCGTGCTCGCGTACTCGGGCGACTCGGCGCCGGCGGACGAGCTCGTCCACTCCGCCCGCGACGCCGACCTCTTCGTCTGCGAGGCGACACTGCTCCGCGGTGAGCTCGACGGCGAGCCGCGCGGGCATCTCTCTCTCGACGAGTGCGTCGAGGCGTACGAGGCCTCGGGCGCCAAGCGTCTGCTCGTGACGCACCGGCCGTGCGAGCTTCCGGACCCCGAGGATCACGAGCTCGCCTTCGACGGGCTCGAGATCGACGTCTGAGACGAACTCGAGTGCGACCGAGCCGCTGAAGACGGCGGCCGCAGACGCCGATACCCTCCATACCGTGATCTCGGTCGTCGTCCCGCTGTTCAACGAGGAGCACTCGCTCGACGCGCTCTACCACGAGATCGCGGCGGTGCTCGACTCGCAGCCGGAGCCGTACGAGGTCGTGTTCGTCGACGACGGCTCGACGGACGGGAGCATGGCCGCGCTCGAGCGGCTGCACGCCGAGACGACGAACGTCGTCGTCGTCCACCTCCGCCGCAACTTCGGCAAGGCCGCGGCGCTCCAGGCCGGTTTCCTCGAGGCGCGCGGCGAGGTCGTCGTGACGATGGACGCCGACCTCCAGGACGACCCGGCCGAGATCCCGCAGCTCCTGGCCAAGCTCGACGAGGGGTTCGACCTCGTCTCCGGCTGGAAGACGAGGCGGAACGATCCCTGGTCGCGCCGCGTCCTCTCCAAGGTCTTCAACTGGGCGACCGGCGTCGTCTCCGGCGTGCGCCTGCACGACGTGAACTGCGGGCTCAAGGCGTACAAGGCCGAGGTGCTCAAGGGGATGCGCATCTACGGCGAGCTCCACCGGTTCATCCCGGTGCTCGCCTCGTACCGCGGCTTCCGGGTCGCGGAGATCCCGGTGAACCACCGCGCGCGGGAGCACGGGCGCTCGCGCTACGGCCTCAGCCGCTACCTGCGCGGCTTCTTCGATCTCCTCAGCGTCACCTTCATGGGCCGTTACCGCCACCGCCCACTGCATCTCTTCGGTGGACTCGGCCTCCTCGTCGGCTTCGCCGGATCCCTGATCCTGGTGTACCTGACCGTGATCAAGATCGGCGGCGCCGCGGTCGGCCACCGGCCGTTGCTCACGCTGGGCGTCCTGCTCGTCGTCGTCGGGATCCAGCTCCTCTCGCTCGGCCTGCTCTCGGAGCTGATCACCTCGCAGCACGAGGAGAGAGTCAGCGAGCGCGAACGGGCAGAGCAGTTGGTCGACGAGGTCCTCCGTTAGCTCGTCGGTGCGCGTCCTCTACTTCGGCACGTACGAACGCGACTATCCCCGTAATGCTCAGGTGATCTCCTGCCTGAGCGCTGCCGGCATCGAAGTCGTGGAGGGCCATGTGCCGCTGTGGGAATCCGAGCGCCACAAGCTGTCACTCGGCCTTCGCACGTTCGCCCGGGCAGTGCGCGCGGAAGTCCGCCTGGCCCGTCGGTCGGCCAGGGGATGCGACGCGCTGATCGTCGGCTATCCCGGCCACATCGACATGCCAGTGGCGAGGCGGGTTGCCGGCAAGCGGCCGCTGGTGTTCAACCCGCTCGTCTCGCTGGAGGACACGATGGTCGACGATCGCGGCCTCGTCTCGGGAGGATCCGCGCGCGGCCGCGTGCTGCGCGCGATCGACCGACGTGCCTTTCGGACGGCCGATCTCGTCGTCGCCGACACCGCCGCGCATGCGACGTACTTCGAATCGCGTTTCGACCTGCCTCCGAAGCGCCTCGCCGTCTGTTACGTCGGCGCCGAGGATCGGCTGTTCCGGCCAGGCCCGCGTGCAAAGGACGCGTTCACCGTGTTGTTCGTGGGCAAGCTCATTCCGCTTCATGGAGTCGAGACGATCCTGCGGGCAGCCGCTCTCGTTCCCGAGATCTCGTTCCGGATCGTCGGCAGCGGTCAGCTCGATCTCATGCTCACGCGTGCTCCCTCGAACGTCCGGCACGACCCGTGGGTCGAGTACGAGGAACTCCCCGATCTCTATCGCTCGGCCGGCTGTGCCCTCGGGATCTTCGGCACTTCCGACAAGGCCCGGCGGGTCATCCCGAACAAGGCGTTTCAGGCACTCGCGACCGGGACGCCGCTGATCACCAGCGACACGCCCGCCCAGCGCGAGCTACTCGAGGACGGACGCGATGCGCTCCTCGTCGCTCCGGGTGACCCGGCCGCGCTGGCAGCCGCCATTCGACGACTCGCGTCGAACCAGGCCTTGGCCGCCGAGATCGGCACCCGCGGCCGGGAGACGTATGCCGAGCACGCGTCGGAGACCGCGCTCGGCGCCCGCTGGCGCGCACTGCTCGAGCAACGGGCGCGCCAGTGACGTCGCCTCCACTCTCGCTTTCGGCCTGGCTGCGCTACGACGCAGTGCTCCGACTGCTCCCGGCGCGGACGAAGCGCATCCTGGAGATCGGAGCCGGTCTGGGGTCGTTCGGCGCACTCCTCTCCGCCCGCTACGAGTACGTCGGACTCGAGCCCGACCTTGCCTCGTACGAGGTGGCTCGGAAGCGCGTCAGCGAGAGCGGCCTCCTCGTGAACGAGACCGCCGAGCGCTTCGAATCGACCGAGCAGTT
>Ga0209382_10007325_pt1 | contig 14092 bp, 9 predicted proteins | sample SoiMetdeltSBSDD5_FD_187599 | JGI IMG/M metagenome (GOLD analysis project Ga0209382, IMG submission 187599) | Bulk soil microbial communities from a Populus tree surrounding site in Tennessee, USA - Soil MetaG P. deltoides SBSDD5 (SPAdes) (version 2) | ecosystem: Environmental > Terrestrial >... | reverse complement strand
CAGCGCGCCGTCCTCCGCGACCCCCGTGTGGATCCCGGAAACGACGCTGCCATCGGCGAGACGCAGGCGGATCCGGTGCCCGGCATGCGCGTGCAGCGATTCCCACTCGCCGCGCAACAAGGCGAGGCCCGAGGCATCGAACGACTCGAACACCTGCAGCAGCTCGCAGGTCATCCGTCCGATCAGCAGATTGCGCGGCGGCAAAGGCCGGACGAGCTCTTCGAGCGAAGCCGTGCGGCGGCGAACGCGCGGGTCGGTCGCGGCGCGATAGTTGAGGCCGATGCCGATGACCGCAACGACGACGCCGCGCTGCACGCGCGTCTCGATCAGGATGCCGCCGAGCTTCGCGCCTGCCGGGGACAGCAGGTCGTTCGGCCATTTGAGCGCGATGCCGGGCGCCCCGGCGGCCCGCAACGCGCGTGCGACCGCCACCCCGGCCGCCAGCGACGCACCGCCGAGCCCGCGCGGCGCGCAGCGCATCCGGCGGCGCAGCGAAAAGCAGATCGCCGCACCCGGCACCGCGTGCCAGCGCCTGCCGTGACGGCCGCGCCCAGCGCTCTGGTAGTCGGCGGCGAGCAGGCAGGGAAAGTCGCGATCTTCGCCTTCCAGCAGTTGCGTGTTGGTGGAGCCGCACGACGACACGACCTCGACCTGGATCTCGCCGGCGCGCGCGCCGAGGGCAGCGACAATCGCCGCGGCGTCGAGGCGCTCCAGCCCTGCCGATACCGATTCCATCGGGCGAGTTTACGCGCTGCCGAAAACGAATCCGCGGCCCGGCGCCGCGGCGAACAAGGCGCGCGTGTATTCGTGCTTCGGGGCGCCGAATACGTCCTCCGCCGGGCCATATTCGACCACCTCGCCCTTGGACATCACGGCGATGTGATCGCAGACCTGCGCGGCGACGCGCAAGTCGTGGGTAATGAAGAGCATCGCCAGCTGCAGGCGAGTGCGGATCTCCTCGATCAGCGCGAGCACCTGTGCCTGTACGGAGACGTCGAGCGCCGAGACCGCCTCGTCGGCGACCAGCAGCTCGGGCTCGGTCGCGAGCGCGCGCGCGATGCAGATCCGCTGGCGCTGGCCGCCGGAAAACTGGTGCGGGTAGCGCTCGAGCGCCGCCGCGTCCATCCGCACCAGGTCCATCAGGCGGCGCGCGCGGTCGAGCGCCTGCGCGCGCGGAACCCCGTGGTTGAGCGGTCCCTCGATGATCGCTTCGCCGACCGTGCGCCTCGGATTGAGCGAGCGGTACGGATCCTGGAACACGATCTGCACGCGCCGCCGGTACGGCCTGAGCGCGCGGTGATTGAGGGCGGCAATGTCGATGCCGTGCACGCGAACCTCGCCGGCGCTCGGGTCGATGAGCCGCACGATGCAGCGCGCGACCGTCGACTTGCCGGAGCCCGATTCGCCGACGATGCCGAGCGTCTGCCCGCGCCGCACGGTCAGCGACACGCCTTTCGCGGCCGGGACTTCGCGCTTGCGGGCGAGCCACGAGCGATCGATGTACGTCTTGCCGAGGTTGCGCGTCTCGAGCACCATCGGCGCGCGCTCATCGACCTTGCGGCCGTGCGGCTGCAGCGTCGGTACCGCGGCGATCAGCATGCGCGTGTAGTCATGGCGCGGTTTCTTCAGCACCTCGTCGCGGGTCCCGAGCTCGACCAGCTGGCCGAGGCGCAGCACCGCGACGCGGTGCGCGATCTCCGCGACCACGCCGAAGTCATGCGTGATGAACAGCACGCCGGTGCCGTGGCGTGCCTGCAGGTCGCGGATCAGCGCCAGGATCTGCGCCTGCGTCGTCACGTCGAGCGCGGTGGTCGGCTCGTCGGCGATGAGCAGCACCGGATCGAGCACCAGCGCCATCGCGATCACGATGCGCTGGCGCTGGCCGCCCGAGAGCTGGTGGGGGTACGACGCCATCATCCGCTCGGGATCCGGCAGCCGTACTTCGCGCACGATGTCGAGGATCTTCGCTCGCCGTTCCTGCGCCGAAAGCCGCGTATGCTCGACGAGCACCTCGTCGATCTGCTCGCCGCAGCTCATGACCGGGTTGAGCGCGGTCATTGGCTCCTGGAAGATCATCGACATCCGCGCCGCGCGCAGCTCGCGCTGGCGCTCGGCGGAGGCGCGCGCCGTGTCCTCGCCTTCGAGCAGCACTTCGCCGCCCGTGATCGGCAGCGTGCGCGGCAAGAGGCCCATGATTCCCTGCGCGATCACCGACTTGCCCGACCCCGACTCGCCCACGAGGCAGACGATCTCGCCGCGCTCGACCGCGAAAGAAACCTTCGATACCGCTTCCGTGCGCTCGCTTCCCGGTGGGAGCGCGATCGTCAGCTCGCGCACTTCGAGCACGCTCATACGCGCTTCGCCATCTTGGGATCGAGCGTGTCGCGCAGGCCGTCGCCGAGGATGTTCACCGCCAGCACGGTCACCGCGAGAAAGATCCCGGGAAAGAACACGTTGTGCGGGAACTCGATGAACTGCACGCGTCCCTCGGCCATGATGTTGCCCCAGGTCGGGATGTCCGGCGGCAGGCCCACGCCGAGGAACGACAGGATCGCCTCGATGAGGATGCCGTTGGCGCAGATGAAGGTGCCTTGCACGATCAGCGGCGCGATCGTGTTGGGCAGGATGTGGCCGAACATGATCTTCAGCGTCGGCGTGCCGAGCGCGATCGCGGCCTCGACATAGGGCTCCTCGCGGATCGTCAGCACCAGAGAGCGCACGAGCCGCGTGACGCGCGGGATCTCCGGCACCGCGATCGCGACGATCACGGTAGAGAGACTCGCGCCCCACAGCGCCACCAGCGCGATCGCGATCAGGATCGCCGGGATCGCCATCACGCCGTCCATCACGCGCATCAGGATCCCGTCGAGCCAGCGCAGGTACCCTGCGGTCAGGCCGAGCGCGATGCCGAAGGCGAGCGCAACGAGCGCCGTGAGGATGCCAACGATCAGCGATACGCGCGTGCCGTAGATCACGCGGCTGTAGATGTCGCGCCCGAACGAGTCCGATCCCATGAGGAACTTGTGCTGCAGCGAATCGCCCTCGAGCGTCGTGATCTCGCCGACCTTGCCGGGAAGCAGGTCGCGGCTTCCGGCATCGAACAGCGACGGGTCGACCGTGCCGAGCCACGGCGCCGCGAGCGCGATGATCACCAGCAGCACGAGCGCGGTTCCGCCGAGCCGCACCGACCAGCTGCGATGCAGGCGCTGCCACATCGTCTCGTAGCGGCGCACCGCCGCCGCCTCGACCGAGAGCGCCTCGTACTGCTTCAGCCCCGGCGCGTCCATGTCAGTAGCGGATGCGTGGGTCGAGGAACACGTACGACAGGTCGACCAGCAGGTTGATCAGCACGTAGGCGAACGAGAAAAACAGGATCACGCCCTGGATGGTCGGAAAGTCGCGCGCCAGCACCGCATCGACCGTGAGTCTGCCGAGACCGGGAATCGCGTACACCGATTCGGTGACCACGACGCCGCCGATCAGCAGCGCGACGCCGATGCCGATCACGGTGACGATCGGCACCGCCGCATTCGCGAGCGCGTGACGCACGAGGACGCGCAGCTCGGGCAGCCCCTTGGCGCGCGCCGTGCGGATGTAATCTTCGCCGAGCGCTTCGAGCACCGAAGCGCGCGTCACCCGCGCGATCAGCGCGACGTAGATGATCGAGAGCGTAAAGGCGGGCAGCAGCAGGTGCTTCAGGTAGAGCCAGAACCCGTCCGCGAGCCGGTGGTATCCCTGCACCGGCAGCCACCCGAGCTGCAGCGAGACGAACCAGATCAGCAGGTAGGCGAGCACGAACACCGGAACCGAGAAGCCCATCACCGAGAACCCCATCAGCGCGCGGTCGAACCAGCCGCCGAAACGCCACGCGGCGAGCACGCCCAGCGGCACCGAGACGAGCACCGCAAACAGCGTCGTCAGCGCGGCGAGCGAGATCGTCGGCTCGAGCCGCTGGCCGATCAGCGCGGTCACCTTCTGCTTGTAGTAGAACGATTCGCCGAGATCGCCCGACAGCAGGTTGCCGAACCAGATGCCGAACTGCACCAGGATCGGCCGGTTGAGCCCGAGGCTCTCGCGGATGCGCTCGATCTGCTCGGTGTTCGCCGCATCGCCGGCGAGGATCGCCGCCGGATCGCCCGGCGTCAGCCTCAGCATCAGGAACACGAGCACCGCGACGATCAGCAGCACGGGGATCGTGGCGAGCAGGCGCCGGGCGAGAAAGGTGTACACGGGCGGAAAAAGAAACGGCTCCGGAGTTTACCCCGGAGCCGTCGCCATCCCTCGCGAGCTCAGTTCTTCTTCAGGTTCCAGTAGAAATTCCCGGTCTGCTTGAAGAAGCCCGTGACGTTCTTGCGCGCCGCGAGCGGCGCGTCGAACTCGCCGAGCGGTACGTGCGTGCCGACCTCGAACGCGCGCACCTGGATCGCCTCGGCGAGCTTCTTCTTCTTCGCGTCGTCGGTCTCGCGCATGAACTGGTTGCGCAGCTCGACGATCTTCTCGTCCTTGCCCCAGCCGAACCAGCCGGACTGCTCGCCGCGCGTATCGAGCGCCGCGTTGGCGATCGGGTTCCAGATGTCGGGACCCTGCCAGGCCGTGAGGAACATGTTCCAGCCGCCCTTGTCGATCGGGTCCTTTTTCGCGCGGCGCCCGACCAGCGTCTGCCAATCCATCGCCTGCAGGTCGACCTTGAAGCCGGCCTGCCGCAGCAGCTGCGCCGCGACGTCGGGCAGCTTCTGGATCGCCGCAAGATCGGTCGGCTTCATCAGCACGACCGGCGTGCCGTCATACCCGGACGCCTTGAGCAGCTCCTGCGCCTTCTTCATGTTCGATTTCGACTGGATTTCGCTCCCGGCGGGGCTCGAGTACGGCGTGCCGCAGGTGAACATCGACGGGCAGGTGTGGTAGAGCTCCTTGACGCCGACCTGCGCTTTCAGGAACGGCTCCTGCGCGAACGCCGCCAGCACCGCCTGCCGCACCTTCGCGTTGTCGAACGGCTTGTGCAGGTGGTTGAAGCGCGCCATGTACTGCAGCGGCGGGCTGTACGTATAGACGGTGATGTTCGAGTCTTTCTTCAGCGCCGGGACGTGCTCGAACGCCGGCTGCTCGAGGATGTCGACCTCGCCCTTTTGCAGCGCGCTGACCTGCGCCTGCGCGTCGCGCAGCGCGAGATTCCACTCCACGCGCTCGACATAGACGTGCTTGCCGCCGGTCGACCCCGACGGCGGCTCCTTGCGCGGCACGTACTTCGGATTCCTCACGTACACCGACTTGTCGCCGGGCTTGAATTCCTCTCTTTTGAACAGGTACGGCCCCGAGCCGATGTGCTCTTCGATCTGCTTGAACGCATCGGTGTCGGCGATGCGCTTCGGCATGATGAACGGCACGTTGGACGACGGCTTGCCGAGCGCCTCGAGCACGAAACCGCAGGCTTCGCGCAGGAAGATGCGGAACGTGTCCGGCGCCGGCGAATCCAGTCGATCGACGAAAGTGAACAGCGCCGTTCCCATCGCGTCGCGCTTGCCCCAGCGCGCGATCGAGGCCGCGACGTCTTCGCCGGTCACCGGCTTGCCGTCATGGAATTCCAGGCCCTTCCTCAACTTGAACGTCCACAACCGGTTGTCCGGGCTCACGGTCCAGGACTCGACCATCTGCGGCTTGACCTGGTTCTTCTCGTCCGAGCCGAACAGCGTGTCGTAGATCATGTAGCCGTGGTTGCGGCTCATGTACGCAGTGGTCCAGATCGGGTCGAGGATCGCGAGGTTCGAGTGCGGCACGATGCGCAGGACCTTCGGGTCGCCCTGTGCGAGCGCCGTGCCCGCGCCTGCCGCGAAGGTTGCGGCGACTGCGGCGGCAAGAGCGATGCGTGACATGGTCATGAAGTACCCTCCAGAGGTAGACGGCGCACGATATTACTCCTTGCGGATGTTCCAGTAGAAGTCTCCCGCCCCGATCACCAGCCCCTTGATTCCCTTGCGCACCGCCGTCGGGGCGATGTATTCGCCCAGCGGTGCGTGCGTGCCGATCTCGAACGCGCGTGCCTGGATCTGCTCGGCGAGCTTCTTCCTCGCGCCCTCGTCGGTTTCGCGCGCGAAGCGGTCGCGCAGCGCTTCGAGCTCGGCGTCGCAGGCCCAGCCGAACCAGCCCTTCTCGCAGGTGGCGTTGACGGTGTTGCTCGCGATCGGATTCCACACGTCGGGCACGACGAACGCGGTGAAGAACAGGTTCCAGCCGCCCTTGTCCGGCGGCTCCTTCCTTGCCCTGCGCCCGACCAGCGTCTGCCAATCCATCGCCTGCACTTCGACCTTGAAGCCGGCCTGCCGCAGCAGCTGCGCGCCGACGTCCGGCAGCTTGTTGATCGTGTTGATGTCGGTCGGCTTGATGATGACCACCGTGCTGCCGTCGTATCCCGAGGACTTGAGCAGCTCCTGCGCCTTCTTCAGGTTCGACTTCTGCTGGATGTCGGTGCCGGCCAGGTTCGCGTACGCAGTACCGCAGACGAACATCGAAGGGCAGGTCTTGTAGAGCTCCTTGACGCCGATCTGCGCCTTGAGGAACGCTTCCTGGTTGAAAGCCGCGATCGCGGCGCGGCGCACCGCGGGCTTGTCGAACGGCGGGTGCAGGTGATTGAAGCGGCCGACGTACTGGAACCCGGACGGATCCTTGACCACCAGATCGACGCTCTTGTCGGCGCGCAGCGCGCCGATCTGCTCGAACGGCACGCGCTCGATCATGTCGATCTCGCCCTTTTGCAGCGCGTTGACCTGCGTCTGCGGATCGCGCGCCGCGAGCATCCATTCGACGCGATCGACATAGACGCGCTTGCCGCCCGCCGTGCCCGAGGGCGCTTCCTTGCGCGGCACGTACTTGGGATTCTTCAGGTAGACCGCCAGCGCGCCGGGCTTGAATTCGTCGCGCTTGAAGAGGTACGGGCCCGAGCCGATGTAGTCGTCGATCTGCTTGAAGGCGTCGGTTTCGGCGACGCGCTTCGGCATGATGAACGGCACGTTGGACGACGGCTTGCCGAGCGCTTCGAGCACGAAGCCGCACGGCTCGCGCAGGAAGATGCGGAATGCATCGGAGCCGGGTGCGTCCATTCGCTCGATGAACGTCGCGAGCTTCTGCCCGAGCGGATCGCGTTTCGACCAGCGCGTGAGCGAAGCAACGACGTCTTCGCCGGTGACCGGCTTGCCGTCGTGGAATTCCAGCCCCTTGCGCAGCCGGAACGACCAGAGCCGGTTGTCGGGACTGACGCTCCACTCCTCGACCATCTGCGGCTGGATTTTCGCCTTCTCGTCGGTGCCGAACAGCGTGTCGTAGATCATGTAGCCGTGGTTGCGGCTCATGTACGCGGTGGTCCAGACCGGATCGAGGATCGCGAGGTTGGAGTGCGGTACGACCCGCAGCACGCTTGCGCCTCGCTGCGCCGGCGCGGCCGCGGACAGCGCGAGCCCTACGACCGCCGCGGCAATCGCAGCGACGCGTGAAATCAACATGGCCGGATTCCCCCTCGTTGGAGCGTCCAAGTTATCCTATCGCCCTTTCAGCGGCAAGGAGTGCAGGTGTCGACGCGATTCGATGTGGTGTTCCGCGAGGTCGAGGTCTACGACGGCACCGGTGCGGCGCCGGTCACCGTCGACGTGGCGATCGAGGGTGACCGGATCGCCGCGCTCGGCTCCGCGCCGGGAAGCGCGCGCGAGACCGTGGATGGCCGAGGACTCGCACTTGCGCCCGGTTTCATCGACGTCCACACGCACGACGATCTGGCAGCGGTCAAGCATCCGGACATGGCGTTCAAGCTGCAGGGCGGCGTGACGACCTGCATCGTCGGCAACTGCGGATTCGGCGCGGCGCCGTTCGACGCGGCGTTCGGCCCAGGCTCGGTGCTGGGGAAGGCGCTGGGTTCCGCTCTCGAGGCGTGGAGCGGTTATCGCGGCTACGCCGAAAACCTCGAGCGCAATCCTCCGGGTACGAACATCGGGGTGCTCATGGGGCACGGCACCGCGCGGCTTGCGGCGATGGGGAATGAAAACCGCGCTCCGCGGCCCGCCGAGATGGCAGCGATCAAAGCGACGTTCCGCGAAGGGCTCGATGCGGGCGCGCTCGGATTTTCTTCGGGGCTCGTCTACGACCCGGGGCGGTTCGCTGCGACCGACGAGCTGATCGAGCTGGCGACGCTGTTGCGCGGGACTGGAGCGCTCTATGCGACGCACATGCGCGACGAGGGCCAGGGATTGCTCGCATCGGTGCGCGAGGCAGTCGAGATCGGCGAGCAGGCCGGAATCCCGGTGCAGATCTCGCACCACAAGGCGTCCGGGCGCACCGCGTGGGGCAAGGTCGGCGAATCGCTCAAGCTGATCGAAGACGCGCAGCGCCGCGGGCTCGACGTGCACGCCGACCAGTATCCGTACACCGCGGGAAGCACGATCCTTGCGGCCGTCTTCCGCGACGGCAAGCTGCGCGGCGTCGTCGGCGACCTGCTTGCCTCCGACGTCGTGGTTGCGTCCTCGGCGCAGCACCCGGAATGGGAGGGAAGGACCCTCGCCGCGCTGGCCGACGAGATGAAATGCCGGCCCGAGGCCGCGGCAGCGCGGGTGCTCGCCGAGGATCCCGCGGTCACCGTGATCCTGCACGCGATGTGCGAGGACGACGTGCGCACGGTGATGCGCCATCCGAGCACGATGATCGGATCCGACGGGATCCCGACGCTGAAAGGAAAGCCGCATCCGCGGCTCTACGGCACGTTCGCTCGCGTGCTCGGGCGCTACGCGCGCGACGAAGGCCTGTTCCCGCTTGCCGAAGCGGTGTACCGGATGACCGGATTCGCGGCGCGCAAGTTCGGCCTGCGCGACCGCGGCGTATTGAAAGCGGGCGCGGTCGCGGACCTCGTGCTGTTCGATCCGCGGCGCATCATCGATCGCGGCACGTTCGAAGATCCCCACCGGACGCCCGATGGAATCGAGGCTGTCTACGTGAACGGCGTAAGAGCGATCGCCGGCGGGAAGCCGACCGGCGCGCGTGCAGGGCGCGTTCTGCGCCGCGGCAACTAGAGGAGGCGAGCTTGGCGCGAATTGCAATCGGCGGCCTGCAGCACGAGACCAACACGTTTGCGCCTGCGAAGGCGGACTACGCCGCGTTCGAAGCCGGCGGCGGCTGGCCGGGCGTGCAATACGGCGACCCGCTGTTCGACGCGGTGGCGGGCGCGAACATCCCGGCGCAGGGCGCGATCGAAGCGCTGCGCAGCTCGGGGCATACGCTGGTTGCGACCGCCTGGGCTGCCGCGAGCCCCTCCGCGCACGTCACGAACGACGCGTTCGAGCGCATCGCCGGCGAGCTGGTGCGTCGATTGCAGGCGGCAGGTCCCGTCGACGGGATCTACCTCGATCTGCATGGCGCGATGGTGACCGAAGCGCATGACGACGGCGAAGGCGAGTTGCTGCGGCGCGTGCGCCAGGCGGTCGGTCCGCGCGTGCCGATCGCCGCGAGCCTCGACCTGCACGCGAACATGACGCGCGGGATGTTCGAGACCGCGGATGCGCTGGTCGCCTATCGCAGCTATCCGCACGTCGACATGGCCGAGACGGGGGCGCGCGCCGCGCGGCTGCTGGAGCGCATGCTGCGCACCGGCGAGAAGCTCGCGCATCGCCATCATGGATTCGATTTCCTCACCGGCATCCCGTCGCAGTGTTCGTTCATGGAACCGGGACGCAGCCTCTATCGAGAGCTCGGTGCGCTCGAATCACGCACCGGCGTCGTGCTGTCGTTCACGCCGGGCTTCCCGATGGCGGATTTCGACGAATGCGGAATGGCGGTGTTCGGCTACGGGCAGAACGCCAAGGACGTGGACGCCGCGGTGGACGCGCTGCGCGCAGCGGTGGCCGACTCGGAAGGCGACTTCGCGCTCGACCTGCACTTGCCGGACGAGGCGGTGAGGCGCGCGATGCAGCGCGGCGAGCCGGGTGCGCCGGTCGTGCTCGCGGACACGCAGGACAACCCGGGCGCGGGCGGAAACGGCGATACCACGGGGCTGCTGGCGGCGCTGGTGCGACAGAACGCACGGGACGCGACCCTTGGATTGCTGATCGACCCGCAAGCGGCCACGCTCGCGCACGAGGCAGGGCAGGGCGCGACACTGCCGTTTGCGCTCGGCGGGCGCTCGCGTGTCGCCGGGGACTCGCCGTTTGCCGGGGAGTTCACGATCGAGCGCCTCGGCGACGGACGCTTCACCTGCACCGGGCCGATGTTCCGCGGCTTTCGCATGAACCTCGGGCCGATGGCGCTGCTGCGCAGCCGCGCGGCGCCCGGCGTGCGGGTCGTGCTCGCGTCGAGAAAATGCCAGGCCGCCGACCAGGAGATGTTCCGTCACCTCGGCGTCGAGCCGCGGCGCGAGCGCGTGATGGGGCTGAAGAGCTCCGTGCACTTCCGCGCCGACTTCGAGCCGATTGCGAAAGAGGTGCTGGTGGTGAAAGCGCCCGGTCCGGCGCTCGCCGATCCGGCGGAGTTCAAGTGGACGAAGCTGCGCAAAGGGATGCGGATGCGTCCTCTGGGTCCCGCGTACGCTGGATGAAGAGGATCCGGGCGACGACTGCGCTCGTGGTCGCGCTGGCGCTTTCGTTCGGCGCGCAAGCCTTCGACCTGCAGGGGCATCGCGGCGCGCGCGGTCTGTTGCCGGAAAATACGCTGCCGTCGTTCGAGCGCGCGCTCGACCTTGGTGTCACCACACTCGAGCTCGACATCGCGATCACGAGCGACGGCGTGCTGGTGATCCATCACGATCCGACGCTCAATCCGGCGATTACACGCGACGCGAGCGGTCAGTTTCTCGAGCGGCGCGGCCCGCCGATCCATTCGCTCACGTGGGCGCAACTGCAAACCTACGACGTCGGGCGCCTCAAGCCGGGCAGCGACTACGCCAGGCCGTACCCGGACCAGCAACCAGTCGACGGCACCCGGATTCCGAGACTCTCCGACCTGTTCGACCTCGTGAAGCGCCGCGGCGACGACAAGGTGCGCTTCGCGATCGAGACGAAGGTAAGACCGACCCACCCCGACGAGACGCCGGCGCCGGAGCCTTTCGCGCGCGCGGTTGTGCAGGAGATCCGCAAGGGCGGCATGGCGGCGCGCTCGCAAATCCTGTCGTTCGACTGGCGGACGTTGCGGGTCGTGCAGCAGATCGCGCCAGAGATTCCTACCGTCTATCTGTCGGCACAGCAGAACTGGCTCGACAACATCGGCGCGGACCGTCCTGAGGGCTCCTCGTGGACCGCAGGCTTTCAGTATCGCGATCATGGATCGGTGCCGAAGATGGTAAAGGCGGCGGGCGGCAGCTACTGGTCGGTCTACTTCGGCGATCTCGACGCGCAGAAAGTCAAGGAAGCGCAATCGCTCGGGTTGAAGGTGCTCGTCTGGACCGTCAACGATCCGGCTGTGATGACGCGAATGGTCGACTGGGGCGTCGACGGCCTGATCACCGACCGTCCGGATCTCGCCCGCAAGGTGCTCGAGGGGCGCGGTATTCGCTGGCGCTGAGCGTCAGTGCTTTGCTAGGCGTCGAGCGCCGGCCACGCTTTCTGCGGCGGCCGCATTTTCTCCAGCAGGCACGCGAGCCTCAGCACGCCGAGATCGTCGAATCGCCTGCCGATGACCTGAATGCCGATCGGCAGGCCCTCGGCGCTGAACGTCCAGTTCAGCGACGCCGCCGGCTGCTCGGACATGTTGTAGGGAACGGTGAACGCAATGTGCGGCAGCGCATTGTGCGGATCGTTTCCGGGACAGGCGAGCTCGGCCTCGTAGGGAAGGATCGGTGACGTGGGCGAAAGCACGAAGTCGTACGCTTGCGTCGCAGCGATGGTTTTCTCCCGCAACGCGACGTACGTGCTGTATGCCGTGAACACGTCGCGGCCACTGAACGCCTTCGCGCGCCACGTGCACCACTCGGTGATGAACGGCAGCACCTTGGCCTGCTTTTCCGCGGGCAGCTGGACGAAGTCGCTGTACGAGCGCGCTTCGAAGAAGCGCGCCATGCCGTCGAGCAGCTCAGGCGTCAGAAACGACGTCATTTCCTCGACTCGCGCGCCCGCCCCGGAGAGTGCCTTTGCCGCAGCGTGCGCGGCGGCTGCGACTTGGGGATCGACGGGCAGCCCGGCCTTCATGTCCGCAAGGAATCCGATGCGCATCTTCTTGACGTCGAATCGTTCCAGCTCGGCCGCGTAGTCCCGGGAATCCTCCGGCAGGCTCATGAAATCGCGCGCGTCGGGTTTCGCGAGCGCATTCAGCAACAGCGCGCTGTCGCGGACCGTTCGCGTCATCGGTCCCGCGACCCGGCCGATATACGGGGGATAGATCGGGATCCGCCCGAGGCTCGGCTTCAGCGCGAAGATGCCGCAATGGGTCGCCGGCAGCCGCACTGAGCCGCCGATATCGGTGCCGATGTGCAGCGGCCCGTAGCCCGCGGCAGCGGCAGCGCCCGCTCCCGAGCTCGAGCCGGACGTATTGCGATCGAGCTTCCAGGGATTGCGCGTAATGCCGTGCATGCTGGAAAGGCCGGACGAAAGCATTCCGTAATCCGGCATCGTCGTCTTGCCGAGGATCACGCAACCCGCCTCGCGTGCCCGCGCGGAAGGGGGTGCGTCGGCAGGCTGGGCAAGCGCATCCTCGTTTGCGCGCGTGCCGATCGGCGCGGGATCCCCGCGCGTGTAGATGTTCTCCTTGATCGTGACCGGGATGCCGTCGAGCGGCGACAGTGGCCGCCCTGCACGCCAACGCTCTTCGGCAGCGCGTGCGGCAGCGGCCGCACCCTCGCGATCCACGCGGTACATCGCGTTGAGGCTTCCTTCGCACGCGTCGATGCGCTCGAGACAAGCGCGCGTGACGTCCACAGGCGACACCGCGCGGCTCGCATATTGAGCCGCAAGCTCGGCAGCGGACAATTCGTGCAGCGCGGCCATCGTCTTCGCATCATACAATTGCGGCCCTATGAGACACCTCTTTGTTTCACTGATAGTGCTCGCCGGACTGCAGGCTCCGGCGCACGCACAGCAGGAGATCCAGTTCTGGCACGCGATGGGCGGCGTGCTCGGCAACTCGCTGGACCTCCTCGTGCAGGGCTTCAACGAATCGCAGAAGGAGTACCGCATCGTCGCAACGCACAAGGGCAGCTACGAAGATACGATGATCGCGGCGCTTGCCGCGCATCGCATCGGCACCGGGCCGCACATCGTGCAGGTCTCCGAGATCGGTACGGCGCACATGATGGCCGCACCGAGCACGCACGTCCCGGTCTGGCAGGTGCTTGCCGATGCCGGCCAGGCACTCGATGCAAAGGCCTTCGTCCCGGCGATTGCGGGCTACTTCTCCGATGCGAGCGGCAGGCTGCTGGCGCTGCCGTTCAACGTCTCGACGCCGATCCTGTTCTACAACAAGGACGTGTTTCGCAAGGCGAAGCTCGATCCTGAAAAACCGCCGAAGACCTGGTACGAGCTGCCGAAGATCGTCGGCGAGCTGAAGGAAGCTACGGGCATGGAGTGCGCCCTGACGACGACCTGGCCTTCCTGGGTGCTGCTCGAGAATACGAGCACCTGGCACAACCAGGACTTCGCGACCAAGGACAACGGCCTCGGCGGGCTCGACGCCAAGCTCGTCTTCAACAGCCATCTGATGGTGCGCCACGTCTCGATGCTGTCGTCATGGGCCCGCTCCGGGTACTTCACCTACAGCGGGCGGCGCATCGAAGGCGAGAAGCGCTTCGCGGCAGGCGAGTGCGCGATGCTGACCGCGAGCTCGTCGAGCGCGGCGGAATTGCGCAGCGGCGCGAAGTTCGACTTCGGGGTGGCGCAGCTTCCCCACTACGACGACGTCAAGGGCGCGCCGCACCATTCGCTGATCGGCGGCGGCGGCCTGTGGGTGCTCCCGGGCAAGAAGAGCGCGGAGTATCGCGGCGTAGCGAAGTTCCTCGCCTATCTGGCGCAGCCGAAGGTCCAGGCCGAGTGGCACCAGCGTACCGGGTACATGCCGGTCACGCGCGCTGCGTACGAGCTGAGCAAGGAGCAGGGTTACTATGACCTGCATCCCGGGCAGCTGATCGCCATCCGGCAGC
>Ga0209382_10007324_pt1 | contig 14092 bp, 11 predicted proteins | sample SoiMetdeltSBSDD5_FD_187599 | JGI IMG/M metagenome (GOLD analysis project Ga0209382, IMG submission 187599) | Bulk soil microbial communities from a Populus tree surrounding site in Tennessee, USA - Soil MetaG P. deltoides SBSDD5 (SPAdes) (version 2) | ecosystem: Environmental > Terrestrial >... | reverse complement strand
TTGGGGATCATGCTGGCGAAGAGCGATCGACTGAGCGCCTGCGTCCCGCCCTGAACCATGCCGACCATGATCGCCAGCAGGTAGAAATGCGCCGCGGTCTTCATGAAGTAGGCGAGCACGACGATGAACGCATACACCAGCAGCCCGCCGAACACCGCCGTCTTGGCGCCGATGCGATCGGCGAGCATGCCAAAGCCGAAGGCGAACGGAATGCCGATGAACTGCGTGATGAGCAGGGCGGTGATCATCGCGCTCTGATCGATGCCGACCTGGGTACCGAAGGTCGTCGCCATCCGGATGATCGTCTGGATGCCGTCGTTGTAGATCAGGAACGCGAGCAGCAGCAGGAAGGCCTGACGGAAGGTTCGCAGCTCCTTGAAGGTCTCGACCAGGCGCGTGAAACCAGTGGCGAGGAGGCCGGCGTCGCTGTTCTCGTCGGCTTCCAGCTTTCGCGGCGGCTCCGGCACCTGGCGAAAGATCGGGATCGAAAACACCAGCCACCACACACCGACGCTGGCGAGCGAGAGACGGACGGCCATCCCGGCGTCGCCGATGCCAAACCACGCCGGCTTCTGGATCATCGCCAGATTGATCGCGAGCAGGACGCCGCCGCCGAGATACCCCATGGCGTAGCCGGCCGACGAGACGCGATCGAGCTCGGCTTGGGACACGAGGTGGGGCAGCAGCGATTCATAGAACACGATGCTTCCCGCCACGCCGACGTTGCCGATGACGAACAGCAGCAGAGCGAGCTGCCAGTCGCCGGGCCCGATCCCATACATGGCGATGGTCGCGGTCGCCCCAATGAACAGAAAGATGGCCAGCATCCGCTTCTTCATCGCGGCGTAGTCGGCAATCGCGCCGAGCAATGGCGCGATCACGGCCACGATCACGATCGCGATGGTCGTCGCCCAGGCGAAACGGCTGGTCGAGACGGCCTCACCGAGATCCTTGGCGACCACGCTGTGGAAGTAGATGGGGAAGACCGCGGCGATGATCGTGGTCTGGAAGGCCGAATTCGCCCAGTCGTACATCGCCCAGGCCCGCAGGTCGCGGCGGCCGAGGCCGAGCCGTTGGAGGATCTGAGTCATGTTTTAGCCGGGTGACTTCGTCCCCCGGACCCCCTTACACGCTCGCTCGCACGCGATGATCGAACGGTCGTGGCGATTCATGGAACATAGCGTCTAGTACGTGCGTCGGGCGATCCATTCGCGGAGCAGCGAGTCGACCACCACGTAGCGGCCATCCTCGCGGGTCAAGATGTCCTCGCGCAGCAGCGCGCCGAGCGAAGCCTGGACCGTCGAGGTTCCGCTCAGGCGGTGGCGGGTGCGCACGTCCGCCGACAGCAGTTCACGTCCGTCTTCGAGCACCGCGGCACGCAATGCGCCGCGTTGCGCCAGCGTCAGCCGCTGCCAGGTGCTCTCGAACAGGGTTTCGTGCTCGCCGAGCAGCCGCTTCAGCGTCTCGTGCAGATCTTCGAGGTCGGCGGTCCGCGCGCCGCCGGCCTTGATGTCGTCCCAGACCTCGTGCGCGAGCCGCTGGACATCGTAGGGCAGGTTGCCGGCGAGATCGACGATGGCGGCGCCGAGGCCGGGCGCGGGCTTGAAGCCGGTGGCCTTGAACTTGCCGTCGATGAACTTGGCGAAGCGATCGGGGGGAATCTTCTGCAGCCGCATCACCGGCCCGGCCTTGTAGAACGGCCGGCTCCTGCCCAGCATGCGCTCCATCAGCGTGGGCTCGGATCCGGAGAAGACATAGCCGACCTGACGCTGCTGCTGCACGGCGGCACGCAGCGCGTGCTCGACGCTGCCGCCGTTGAACGCGGCGATGGCTTGGAACTCGTCGAGGGCGATCGCCAGGCGGCGCCGGCGCGCCTCGGCAATCCGCCCGGGCAAGGCGAACACCTCCTGGGCGAGGTGAGAGATGTCGCGCTCGGTGCGCACGGCGGGAAAGGCCACCGCCAGCTGGCTGCGTCCGGCGTCGTCGGCCTCGATCCTCACCTCCGGCCGTACGCCGGCAAGCATCTCGCGGAGCCACGACCGCGCGCGATCGAGTTTGGTTTCGGCCGAGACCAGGGCGCGAGCGTAGCCCTCGAGGAACGAGACGTAGGAGCTGTAGCTGCTGACCTGGATTTCGACGGTGAGCGCGCCGCTTCGCGCGGCGCCGCGCAGCGCCTGACGCACCAGCGACGACTTGCCGTAGCGCCGCGGCGAGATCAGGAAGACCTTCTGGCCGGCCCATAGATCGCGGCCGAGCCGATCGAGCTCGACCTCGCGGTCCACGAACGAGCTCACCGGCACGATCTCGCCGTAGACGAAGGGATTGGTCATATTCTTTCGGGGGCTTCGCCCCGAACCCCCCGCCGTCGCTCGCGGGGACCCCGTGCCCCGCTCCGCTCCGGCGGGGGCGCGCTGCGGCGCGCCTCTTCTTTCTAACGACGGATGGGTACTGCTCGGCCGCACCCGACGTGCCGCACCTGTTGTGACCCACCTGCAGTGAGCACCTGACGTGAGCACGCCTCGTATCCGGCTATTACGCTATTCTACGTAGCCGTTACGTAGTCTAGCGTAACGGCGGGACCGGGGCAATCGGCAGGTCGAAGGGCGCGACGATCCAGGTGGCGTCGACCGTCCAGGCGGTCCGGACCTCGCTGAGCCACGCCGGTGGCGGCCAGTCGCGTCCCCCCTGTACCGTCGCGGCGATCCGCAGGTCGCGCAGCGCCGGCGGCGCGATCTTGGCGAAGCTGGCCCGGAACACGATGCCCTCGGCCGGCGGCGCGACGTAGGTGGCGGTCCAGCGGCCGCGGCGATCGATCCCTGGCAGGCTCGATCGCGCTGGTTCGAGGCCGGCCGGCAGAATCACGGTGATCGCCAGGCCCGGTCGTTTCGGGACGACGGTGACGGACAGCTCGGTGCCGGCCGCGACGGGATCGGCGCTGAGCGCGGCGATCGCGATCGGCGCCGGGCCGAGCGGCGCCGCGGTGGCGCGAAACACGAACGGATGCGGGAGCACGCCCGAGGGAACCGAGACCGGCGGCGGTTCGCGGACGCGGCGCCAGCCATCGGGGGCGCCGACGCCGAGATCAAGGCCCGGTTCGGTCGATCCGACGTCCCAATGCGCGGCACCGTCGCCGTCCTGAACCGCCCGCGCAACGCGGCGCAACGGCGCATCGTCGGTATAGGCCGGCGCGGTGTAGGCAAAGCCGGCGGCCACCGCGATGGCGAGCAGCCCGAATGCCGACGCCACCGAGGGCCGTACGATCGGGCGAGCCGGCGCGACGGCGGCGACGAGCGGCGGCATCACGACGAAAGCGGTCAGGGTGAGGATCGCGGCGTAGCTGTAGACCGGCGTGATGATGGGGAAGCGGCCGAGCGCGGCCACCGCGAAGCGGAGCAGGTCGACGGTGTTGCCGATCCACAGGGCGGCCGCGAGGACGAACACGACCAGCGACGCAAGCCGAACCGCCGCCGCGTGATGCGAAGGCACGGCGGCGAGCAGGAGCCCGGCGGCGAGCAAAGGCAGCAGCCACAAGTACGCGGCTCCCGGCACGAACCACGTCGCCGCACCCGCCGCGGCAAGCCAGGCCGGCAACGTCACACTCCACACGACGATCGGGTGTCGGACGCCGTGGGCGCTCGCGGGCAGCCAGCGTCCGAACCGGGCTACGGCCCAGGCCACACTTGCTGCAACCGCGACCAGGAGGAGGACCAGCCGTCCCGGCCGCGCGTACCACGGATGGTAGACCGCGCGCGCCGCCCGCAACGCCCAGGTCGCGCCGATCATCGCGCCAACCGCCGCCGCGCAGCCAGCGAGAATCCAGACGCAGGTCAGCAGCCAGCGGAAGATGCCTTCCATCCGTACCGCGGCAATCAATACCTTGAGCCACGCGGCGGCGCCGAACGAGAACGCCGCCAGCGCGATCGCCAGGCCGACGAAGGGACCGTACGCGACCGCGGATCGGGCGATATCGAAGAAGGTGCGCTCGGTGCTCGAGCGTTGCGTGATGTCGACACCGTCCAGCGCCGAGACCAGGGTGACGATCTGTTCCCCCGTTTGGCGCAGGGTGTCGTTGGACAATCGCTCTGGCGTATCGCGCGAGGTGTGATACGCATAGCCGTCGCCGACCGCGGCAAAGTTCAGCCCCGGAATCTCGTGCAGCTTGAGCACCGAGAAATCGGTGTCGTTGGGCAGCCGCCGGTAGATCTCGCCGGCGAAGGATCCACCGCGGGGATGCGGCGCCGAGCGGCGCCAGACGCCGAGCAGCCAGTCGTTTCCCGGCCCGGCCTCGAACAGCATCGGTGGTCCGGCCGCGCCGATCGAATCGACGTTGATGTAGGCGCTGAGCCGTCGCATCAGGTCGCGATCGGTGACGAGTGCCGCCGCACCCATCAGTCCCCACTCTTCGCCATCGGTCACCAGGATGATGACCGTCCATGTGGGATTCGATCGCGACGCCAGCACCCGCGCGGCCTCGAGCGCCGCGGCGACCCCGAGCGCATCGTCGGCTGCGCCAGGACCAGCCGCGACCGAGTCGTAGTGACAGAGGATGCCGATGGCTTCGCCGCGGCTGCCTTGATGGACGGCGATGATGTTGGCGACGTGCGCGGCGCGGCCAATCGACGGCCGGCGGCTGTCGGTCTCCTGGACGCGAACTTCGAAGCCCGAGAGCCGAAGCTGATCCGTGATGTAGGCACGGGCTCGCGCGTTGGCCTCGCTGCCAATCGGTCGGCTGCCGATGGTTCCGGCGAGCATGCCGACGTGAGCGCGCGCATTTTGATCGTTGAAGAGCCCGGCCGGACGAGAGCAGGCCGACCCGAGCGCGAGAACGAACAGCAAAGGCAGGTGCGCGTGCGGTCGCCGCATCAGCGCTGAAGCGTACTCTATTTCGCGGCGTTGACGTTCGGCAGGCTCATCCGTCCGGTGTAAATCGCCATGCCGACCACGGCATCGATCCCGAGCCGATCCAGCGCGTCGACCTCGTCCATGGTCGTGATGCCGCCGGCCGCGGTGAGGCGGCGGGTCGTCGCGTCGCGCACGGCGGCGATCGCGGCCATATCCGTTCCCTGCATCAGCCCTTCCCGATCGACGTGGGTGTAGAGGAATTCACCGACGTAGGGTTCGAGCATCCGCACCGCCTCGACCGGGCTGAGGTCGAGTGCCGTGCGCCATCCATTGACGACGACTCGCCCGCCGCGGCTGTCGACGGCGCCAATCAATCGCTCCGGGGTAACCGCCGCGGCGAGCCGCTCGGCGGCGGCGAGATCCACCCGACCGTCCTTGAACAACGACGAGCCGGCAATCACCGCGGTCGCTCCAATCGCGATCAGTTGCGACGCGCGTTCGGGCGTCCGGACCCCTCCGCCGACGCGGCAGGGCAGCCGCGAGCAGACGGTTCGCGTCAGGGCTTCGTTGTTTCCCTGGTTCTTGGCGGCGTCGAGATCGATCAGCTGCACTTTGTCGAAAGTCGAGAATCGTTGCATCCAGCCTTCGACGTCGGTGGATTCGACGGCGAGCCGCTCGCCCTGCACGAGTTGAACGATCCTGCCGCCCTGGAGATCGATTGAAGGAATCAGCATCGGATTACAAGCGCATCGGCACGCCGCGGGCGTCCAGGAACTGCTTCAGTTCCGACACCGCGTGCTCGGAGTAGTGAAAGACCGAGGCCGCGAGCGCGGCATCGGCCCGTCCATGGGTGAATACGTCGAGAAAGTGGTCGAACGTTCCGGCGCCGCCCGAGGCAATGACGGGGATGGAGACCGCGCTGGATACCGCGGCCGTCATCGGACAATCGAACCCAGCACGCGTCCCGTCGCGATCGATCGACGTCAGCAGGATCTCTCCGGCGCCCCGCGCTTCCGCTTCGCGCGCCCATTCGACGGCGTCACGGCCCGACGCTTGCTGCCCGCTGCGCGCGAAGACCTCGAAGCGATCACCGTCGCGCTTGGCATCGATCGCCACCACCACTGCCTGGCTGCCGTATCGATCGGCGAGCCGGGTCACGAGCGTGGCGTCCGACAGCGCCGCCGAATTGATGCTGACCTTGTCTGCGCCGGCGTCGACGACCGCCGCCGCGTCCGCCTCGGTTCGAATGCCGCCGCCGACCGCGAGCGGAATGAACAGCCGCGCGGACACTTCGCGAATCGTCGCGGCCAGCGCGCTTCGTCCCTCGATCGTTGCCGTCACATCGAGAATCACCAGCTCGTCGATGCCTTCCGCGTTGTAGCGCGCCGCCAGCTCGGCCGGATCGCCCGCCTTGCGGAGCCCTTCGAAGTTGATGCCTTTGACCACCGATCCGTCGCGAACGTCGAGGCAGGCGATGATGCGCTTCGAGAGCATGGCTCTAGATGAGGCCGATGAAATTGCGGAGGATTTGCAGCCCGGCCTCACCAGACTTCTCCGGATGAAACTGCACGCCCCACACGGCCTCACGCTGGACGGCTGCCGCGAACCTGGCGCCGTGGGTCGTGCCGGCAACCATGTGGGGGTTCACGGGTGCGGCGTACGAATGCGTGAAATAGACCTGGGTACCGTCCGTGATGCCGTCCAACAGCGGCGAGGGCTGCGCGATCTCGAGCGAGTTCCAGCCGACATGCGGGACCTTGACCGTCGCCGGCAGCTTGAAGCAGCGGCCGGTCAGCATGCCGAGGCCGGCGAGATCGGGGGCTTCTTCGCTTCCGTCGAACAGCCACTGCAGGCCCAGGCAGATTCCGAGCAGCGGCATGCCTGCTGTCACTGCCTCCTTGATCGCCGCGCGCCATGCATTGTCGAGCCATGTGGTCGCATTGAAATGACCGACACCGGGGACGACGAGCGCGCCGGCGCGCGCGAGATCCGACGGTGCATCGGGCGTGTAAACCTGCGCGCCAATCGCAGCCAAGCCCTTTCGCACCGAGGTCAGATTGCCGGCCCGATAGTCAATCAACGCGACGGGGTCGTTGCGGCGCGCCACGACTAGAGCAGTCCTTTCGTGCTCGGCATCACTTTCGCGAGCCGGCGATCTTTCGAACAGGCCATTCGCAGCGCCCGGCCGAAGGCCTTGAACAGCGCTTCAATCTGATGATGGCTCGAGCGGCCGTAAAGCACTTTGAGATGTACGTTGGCCCGTGCCCCCTGGGCGAATCCCTCGAAGAAGTCGATGAGCAGCTCCGACTGCAGATCGCCGACCCGTTGCACCTTGAGACGCAAGTCGACGACCGCATGCGGCCGCCCGCTCAAGTCGATTGCCGCGACGCCGAGGGTCTCGTCCATCGGCATCACGAAATAACCGGCGCGGTTGATGCCGCGGCGCGAGCCGAGCGCCGCCGACACCGCCTCACCGAGCGCGATCCCAAGATCCTCGACCGTGTGATGCTGATCGACGTCGAGATCACCTTTGGCATCGATGTCGAGATCGAAGCCACCGTGCCGCGACACCAGCTCGAGCATGTGATCGAGGAAGCGGATTCCGGTCGACACCCGATACCGCCCACGTCCGTCGAGCTCGACCCGGACCATGATCGCGGTTTCCTTCGTCTGACGATCGACTACGCCGCGCCGCACAGGACCTCCTCGAGCGCGCGAATGCAGGCGGTGGTGTGATCGACGACGCCGGTCGTGATCCGGATGCATCCCGGCGACGACGGATCGTGCGACCGATCGCGGATGTGGATGCCGCGCGCGGCGAGCCCTTCCACGATCGCCTTGGCACGATCGCCCGCGCGCACCAGCACGAAGTTCGCGGCGCTCTCCCAGAACGGCAGCTGCCAGCGGCGCAGCGCCTCATAGAGCAACGCCTTCGACTCGCGGACCTGCGCGAGATACCAGTCGTAGTACTCGCGATCGGCCAGGCCGGTACGAATGGCGGCGGCGGCGCACGCGTTGATGCTGAAGGGCGGCACCACGCGCGCCAGTCGCGCGATGGTGTGCGGGTGGCCGGTGACGATGCCGGCGCGAAGCCCGGCAATTCCATACGCCTTGGCAAACGTCCGGCCGATCAGGAGGTTGGGTAGCGCGGCCGCCTCGGCGTCGCCGACCAGCGTGACCCCCGCGAAGTCCGCGTACGCTTCGTCGAGGAAGACCAGCACGTGCGGTGCGGCCGCGGCCATCCGCAGGATGTCGGCACGCGGGATCAGAAGACCCGTGGGATTGTTCGGGCTGGTGAGAAACAGCAGCCGGGTTCGGCCGCTGACCGCCGCCAGCACATCGTCGACCGGGACCGCGAACTCGCGGCCGAGCGGTACCTGGACGATGCGCGCGCCCACCGCATCGCTGGTCGAGGCGTACATGTCGAACGCGGGTACGACGACGATGGCTTCAGGCTGATCGGCGCCGCGATCGCGCAGTGCGGTGATGGTCGTGACGAGGATTCCCTCGTCGAGGCCATTGGTCAGCACGAAGCGTTCGGGCGCCAGATCGAACCGCGCCGCGCATGCCGCAACCACGTCGTCGTAGCTGGGGTAAAAGGCGACGTCGTGCCGCGAGACGGCGCGGATCGCGTCGAGGACCGCCCGGGAACAGCCGCCGGTGTTCTCGTTGAGATGGAGACGAAGCCCTGATTTCGGCCGGGCCACGGCCTCGTAGGTGTAGCTCATGATCTACCGAGCCGCGCGCGAATCGAGGCGGCGTGAAAGCGAAGTCCTTCGGCGTCGGCCAGCGTCGCGCCGGCGGGGCCGATGCGCTGCAACCCAGCCCGAGTCAGACGTTGCACGGTCGCAACCCGGACGAAGTCGGCGGCGCTCAATCCGCCCCGGCTGGCGGCCGCGCCAGCGGTCGGCAGGACGTGATTCGATCCGGTGACGTAGTCGCCCGACGCCTGGGCGCTGTAGTCGCCGACGAAGACCGTGCCTGCCCGCGTCAGCCGCGCGGCCACGCGGTCGTCGTCGCAGACCGCGTGTTCGGGCGCGAAGCGTTGACAGAGCGCAATCGCCTCGCCGAGCGATGCCGTGACGATGATGCCACCGCGGCTGGCCAGGGCGCCGCGAGGATCGAGCCGCGACATCTCCTGGACGACGGCGTTCGCGAGGCGCCGGCTGGGCGTCAGCAGGATGGCGCGCGCATCCGGATCGTGCTCGGCCTGTGCCAGCAGATCCGCGGCGATCCACGCCGCCCGCCCCGACGCCGACACGACGGCAATCTCGGTCGGGCCGGCGTAGAAGTCGATCGCGCAATCCCGGGCGACGTAGGCTTTGGCGGCGGCAACATAGGCGCTGCCGGGGCCGACGATCTTGTCGACGCGTGGAATCGTCGGCGTGCCGTAGGCGAGCGCGGCAATCGCATGGGCGCCGCCAATCCGCAGGACGCGGGTGACGCCCGCCTCGAGCGCCGCTGCGAGCACCGTTGCATCGGGCCTTGGGCAGACCGCGATCACCTCGCGTACGCCGGCAATGCGCGCCGGAATCGCCGTCATCAACAACGACGACGGAAGCGGAAACCGGCCGGCCGGCACGTAACAGCCCACCCGATCCAACGGCAGTACTCGTTGTTCGATCGCCACGCCCGCGACCGGCCTGGTCGTCCACGTCGGTGGAACCTGCTTCCGCGCGACTTGACGGATGTGCCGCGCCGCGAGCGCAATGGCTTTCCGCACGCTGCCGTCGACGGAACGGGCCGCCCGCTCGATCTCGCCCCGAGAGATGTCGATTGGCCCGTCGAGCCCGTCGAACTGACTCGAATAGGCAATGACCGCGGCGTCGCCGTCGCGCCGGACCCGATCGACGATCGCTTTCACCCGCCGCTGCACACCGGCGTTCTGGCCCGGGTGCCGATCGAGCAAGGCGGCGACCGCGCGCCTGTTGGTCGAGAAGATCACACCCATCTACAGAACAATCTTGTTGAGCGGGTATTCGACGATCCCTTGCGCCTGCGCGGCTTTGAGCTTCGGGATCAGATCGCGCACGGTTCGCTCTTCGATGATGGTGTTGAGCGCCACCCATTCCGGATCGCTCAGCGGCGAAATGGTCGGCTGCTGCAAGGCTGGCAGCAATGCCAGCACGGTCGCGAGGTCGCGCGTCCTGACGTTGAGCATGATGCCGACCCGGCCCTGCGCCTCGATTGCCGCGCGCAGCAACAGCGCGATGTTGTCGAGTTTGGTGCGTTTCCAGGATTCGTCGAGCGCTCGCGCGTTGGCGATCAGCTGGGTATTCGACTCCATGACGGTGTCGATGATGCGCAGGCGATTGGCGCGCAGCGACGAACCGGTCTCGGTGACTTCGACAATCGCGTCGGCGAGCGTCGGCGGCTTCACTTCGGTCGCACCCCACGAGAACTCGACGTTGACACGCACGCCAAGACGCGCGAAATACGCGTGGGTGGCGCGTACCAGCTCGGTCGCGATGGTCGCGCCCTCGAGATCCTTGGGCTCGCGGTACTTCGAGTCCTCCGGGACCGCGAGCACCCACCGGACTTTGCCGAAGCTTTGCTTGGCGTAGATCAAGTCGGCGAGCGGCACGATCGTCGAGGCGCCGGCGCCGTTGGCCGCGTGCTCGGCGATCCAGTCCTGTCCGGTCAACCCGGCGTCGAGCACGCCGTCGGCGACGTAGCGCGCCATCTCCTGGGCGCGAATCAGCATGCACTCGATCTCCGGATCGTCGATGGCCGGGAAGTACGACCGCGTGCTGGCGTAGATGTTGAAACCCGCCCGCGCGAACAGCTGAATCGTCGCGTCCTGCAGCGAGCCCTTCGGGATGCCGAGCTTGAGCTTCTTGGTATCGGCCATGATCATTCGGCGCCCAAATCCCGAGCTTTGTGGCTCACATCTCGGGCCTTGTGGCTTCCGGCTTTGGCCGGAAGGTCCTCGTCCGACGAAGCCTTCCGACTGAAGTCGGAAGCGGGCAGCGTCTTGTTGAAGCACGTGCGATCGCCTGTATGGCACACGTTGCCGTCGCCGAGGCGCGTCACTCGGACGAGAACCGTGTCGTCGTCGCAATCGACGAGAATCCGTTCGACGCGCAGGCGGTTTCCCGACGTCTCGCCCTTCGTCCACAGCTGGCCGCGAGTCCGGCTGAAGAACGTCGCGTACCCGGTCGCGACGGTCTGGTCGAGCGCGGCCTGGTTCATGAAGCCGACCATCAGCACTTCGTTGGACACGTCGTCCTGAATGACCGCCGGGATCAAGCCATCGAGTTTTGTAAAGTCCATAAATGAAAAAGCCCCGCCGATTGTCCGGCGGGGCTCGTGAGCTTACAGTTCCTGGTGTTCTGTCAGCGCGTCCAGAGCTCGACCGGCCCGCCGTGGCGGGAAGCGTGGTGGTGCCGGTGATGATGCTGCACGCAATTCATTGATGCCTATTCGCTAACAGCCTATCGTTGCGCGGTGGGGACTGTCAAACGGCGCGGCACCGAAGCCTTGGAATCGGGCGTGCGCATGTCGGGGACGCCATAGGCGGTTCCATCGGCCGCAATCCAGATGCTGTGTGCGTCTCCCTGCCGTTCGGTCGTGCGCACGTCGTGTCCGAGCGCTTTCAGCGCCGCTGTCAGTTCGTCGCTTGCGCCGGCGGTCTCGATCGTCACGCGATCGGGTAGCCATTGATGGTGCATGCGCGTGAGGTCAACGGCCTGCCGGCCCGTCAGTCCATACTCGGTCACGCCCAGCACGATCGTGAAGACGGTGTTGATGATGGTCCGCCCGCCCGGTGATCCCGTCAGCAGCACCAGCTGCCCGTGCTTCGTCACCATCGTCGGCGTCATCGAGCTGAGCATGGCCTTGCGTGGCTCGATCTGGTTGGGGACCGTGCCGATGTCACCGGTCAGATTCGTCTCGCCCGGCTTCTTGTTGAAGTCGCCCATCTCGTTGTTGAGAAGGAAGCCGGCACCTTTGACGACGACGTGCGAGCCGTAGCTGCCCTCGAGCGTGTAGGTGCTCGTGACCGCCAGCCCGTCGCGATCGATGACCGAAAAATGCGTCGTCTGATCGGACTCCGGCACGGTGACGGTGACGATCTCCTTGCCCAGTGCCACGCTGCTCGAGGCCTTGGAAGGGTCGATGTCCGCGGCGACGTGCGCCGCATGCTTTTTCGCGATCAAACGCGACACCGGCACGCGAGAGAAATCCGGATCACCGAGGAATCGCGCGCGGTCGAGATAAGCGCGCCGCATCGCCTCGATCTGCACGTGTAGCGCCGGCGCCGTCAGCAGGCCCTTGCCAACCAGGTGGTACGGTTCGACGATGTTCAGCATCTCGATCAGGGCCACGCCGCCGGAGCTCGGAGGGGGCATCGAGACGATTTCGAAATCCTTGTAGCGGCCGCGCACCGGTGCACGTTCCTTCGCCCGGTAGCGTGCGAGGTCCAGCTTCGAGATGAGGCCGCCGTTGGCCTGCATGTCCTCGGCGATCCGATCGGCAATCCACCCCTTGTAGAACGCATTGGCACCGCCGTCGGCAATCGCGCGCAGCGTCTTCGCCAGGTCGCTCTGCACGAGACGATCGCCCTCCGCCCATTCGCCGCCGCCCGGTTTGCCGAAGGCCGCCACCGACGCAGGAAACTTGGCCATCGGTCCTTGCACTTCACGATTGAGACTGCGCGCCAACGCCGCGGAGATGGCGAAGCCGTCGGCCAGCTCGATCGCGGGCGTGAGGATCGCCTTCCACGGCAGCCGGCCGAACTTCCTGTGCGCCAACTCGAGGCCGCGCACCGTGCCGGGCACACCGGGCGCGAGATATCCGGATGCGGTGAGGCTGCGATCGATTTTCCCGTCCGCGCCGACGTACATCGTTTTCGTCGCCTTGAGCGGCGCGCGCTCGCGGTAGTCGAACGTCGTCGCCTTGCCGTTGCGGGTGCGGACGATCATGAAGCCGCCGCCGCCGATGTTGCCGGCCGCCGGATGCGTGACGGCCAGCGCGAACGCGGTGGCCACCGCCGCGTCCACGGCATTGCCGCCACGCGCCAGCACAGTCGCGCCCGCGTCGCACGACGGCGACGAGACGCACACCACCAGACCGTCTTTCGACGGCACTCCGAGCTCCGGTTGCGCGAAGGCGGAGTCGGCGCCGATGACGATGGCGAGGATCGCGCCAGCGATGCACGCGATGCGAGCAAAGGTCCGCGAGCCCCAACGACCCATGAGCCGGTTCACCAAGTCCTCAATGTACCATGATCGCGCGAATGCGAATCTGGCCCGGCCGACACGCCCCACTCGGCGCCACCTACGACGGCGCCGGCACCAACTTCTCACTGTTCTCGGAGGCCGCCACCCGCGTCGAGTTGTGCTTGTTCGACGCGAGCGGCAGCGAGTCACGCGTGGAGCTGTCGGAGCGCACCGCGTTGTGCTGGCACGGGTACCTCCCTGACGTCAGGCCCGGGCAGCGCTATGGGTATCGGGTCCACGGCCCCTGGGCGCCCGAACACGGTTACTGGTGCAACCCGAACAAGCTGCTGCTCGATCCGTACGCGAAGGCCATCGACGGCGCGTGGAACTGGAACGAAGCGGTCTTTCCGTATCACTTTCCGGAACCTGAAAACTCCCGGAACGATCTCGACAGCGCGCCGTTCATGCCCAAGAGCGTGGTGATCAATCCGTTCTTCGATTGGTCCGGCGATCACCGGCCGAACACGCCCTGGCATCGGACGGTGGTGTACGAGACGCACGTCAAGGGCTTCACCAAAACGCATCCCGACGTGCCGGAGGACCTGCGGGGGACGTATGCCGGCCTCGCCCATCCGGTCTCGATTCGCTATCTGCAGCGGCTCGGGATCACCGCCATCGAGCTGCTGCCCGTTCACCAGTTCGTGCAGGACTCGTCGCTGGTCGCGCGTGGCCTGCGCAACTACTGGGGCTACAACTCGATCGGCTATCTGGCGCCGCACAACGAGTACGCGCGCGCCGGCGCCGGCGAGCAAGTGCAGGAATTCAAGCACATGGTCAAGACCATGCATGCCGCCGGAATCGAGGTGATCCTCGACGTCGTCTACAACCACACCGCCGAAGGCAATCACCTCGGACCGGTACTGTCGCTCAAGGGCATCGACAACGCGGCCTACTACCGGACCGCCCCCGACAACCGGCGCTACTACTTCGACTACACCGGCACCGGCAATTCGCTCAACATGCGGAATCCCCACGTGCTGCAGCTGATCATGGACAGCCTGCGCTACTGGGTGCTCGAGATGCACGTCGAC